>Ga0209131_1003339_pt1 | contig 10681 bp, 9 predicted proteins | sample GraSoi_2013_40cm_FD_185826 | JGI IMG/M metagenome (GOLD analysis project Ga0209131, IMG submission 185826) | Grasslands soil microbial communities from the Angelo Coastal Reserve, California, USA - Sample 9_17_2013_40cm (SPAdes) (version 2) | ecosystem: Environmental > Terrestrial > Soil >...
GCTGCTCGCCGAGGATCACGGCGAAGTTCGCGGCCTTGTTGCCCTCGAAGGGCTGGCCGGCGATCACACCCTCGAAATCGATGTTGACGAGGTCGCCCTTGACCGCGGAGCGCTCGACCGGCTCGAATTTCGCGCGCTGCTTGCGCAGCGTGTCGATGGTCCGGGCGACGTCGCCGTCGGAAACATCGGTCTGCGGGCGCGTCACCTCGTACTTGGAGAGATCTCCCACGACCACTTCGGGATACACCTCGAAAGTCGCGGTGAATTCGACCTGGCTGGCGCCCTGAGCGGCCGCCACCGGCTGGAAGCGCGGGTATCCCGCGACGCGATAATTCTGGTCCCTCACCGCATCGGAGAACGATTTCTGCACCGAATCGCTCACCACTTCCTGGCGCACCTGGAAGCCGTAGTGGCGCTCGACCATCTTGAGCGGCACGTGTCCCGGGCGGAAACCCTGCATCTTCACCGTGCGCGCGAGCTGCTTCAGGCGCGCGGCGATCTCGGCCTCGATCTGTTCGATGGGAACGGAGACCGTGATGTTGCGTTCGAGCGGACTGGATGAATTCTGGACTGCCTGCTGCATTGCGCGTTTTCCTGTTGTTGGAATTTCCCTCAAGCCTTCGCGAGGGCGGCGGGGGCGAACCGAGGTGATGCGACCTGGTGCGAAAGGAGGGACTCGAACCCCCATGCCTTTCGGCGCTGGAACCTAAATCCAGTGCGTCTACCAATTCCGCCACTTTCGCGGTCGCAGAATTATACCCGAAAAAGGGGCCTCCCAAAGCCGCCATGGAACCGCCCCCGGACGGATATAATCGAGAAAATTCAAGCCCTTCCAATCCCCTTGCCGGTCGATCATTACGAGAACTTTCCGGTCGCCTCGTGGCTGCTGCCGCGGCCCTTGCGCCGGCCCATCGAAGCCATCTACGGCTTCGCACGGGGCGCCGATGATGTGGCCGACGAGGGCTACCTGCCCGATCCCCAGCGCCTCGCGGGCCTCGACCGGTATCTGCGGGCGCTCGATGCGATCGAGGGCGGACGCAATCCCGGTGCGCAGTTCGAAGCGATCGAGGATGCGATTCGCGAGCATGCGTTGCCGGTGAACCTGCTGAGAGATTTGATCGACGCCTTCAAGCAAGACGTGGTGAAGAAGCGCTATGCCGATTTCGCCGAGCTGCTCGACTACTCGCGCCGCTCCGCCAACCCGATCGGCCGGCTGCTCCTGCACCTCTTCGAGCAAACCGGGGACAGACCACTTGTTCCGCGGGGAGGCACAAGTGGTCTGTCCCCGGTTGAGCAGTCCGATGCCATTTGCTCGAGCCTGCAGCTGATCAACTTCTGGCAGGACGTCGCCATCGATTGGGAGAAGGGGCGCGTCTACATCCCGCTCGAGGATCTCGCGCGTTTCGGGGTGGAGGAACGCGCGATCGCCGAGGCGGCCGCGGACGAGAAATGGGCGAGCCTCATGGCGTTCCAATGCGAGCGCGCGAGGAAGATGCTCGCGAGCGGGGCTCCGCTGGGCCGCACGCTGCCGGGACGCATGGGGCTCGAGATCCGCGCCACCGCCGCGGGAGGGGCGGCCATTCTCGATAAAATCGACGCCGTGTCGGGTGACGTGTTCCTGCATCGGCCCACGCTGGGCAAGCTCGACTGGATGCGAATCCTCGCGCGCGCGCTTCTGCCTTGAGACCCCGTGACCCCTGACGAGTACTGCCAGCAGAAAGCCGCGCAGAGCGGCTCGAGCTTCTACTACAGCTTCCTGTTCCTTCCCCCGGAGCGGCGGCGCGCGATCACTGCGCTCTACGCTTTCTGCCGCGAGGTCGACGACGTCGCCGACGAAGTGAGCGACCTGGGAATCGCGCGCACCAAGCTCGCGTGGTGGCGAACCGAGGTGGCGAATCTCTTCGCGGGGCACCCGCAGCATCCGGTCACCCAGGCGCTGGCGCCCTTCGTGCCCGCGTATGGCATCGACGCGGCGCGCATGAACGAGATCATCGACGGCATGGAGATGGACCTCACCTACCACCGCTATTCCGATTTCGACGCCCTCAAGCTCTACTGCCACCGCGTGGCGGGGGTCGTCGGACAGCTCTCGGCGTCGATCTTCGGCTATCGCAAAGCGTCCACGCTCGAGTACGCGGAGGCCCTCGGGATCGCCTTCCAGCTCACCAACATCGTCCGCGACGTGGGCGAGGACGCGCGGCGCGACCGCGTGTACCTGCCGCAGGACGAGCTGGCGCGCTTCGGGCTTGGCGCCGAGGACATCCTCGCGCGGCGCGGCGGAGAAAAGTTCGCCGCGCTCATGGAATTCCAGGCGCAGCGCGCGCAGTCGTACTACGACCTCGCCTACTCGAAGCTTTCGCCCGAGGATCGCGCGAGCCAGCGCGCGGGCCTCATCATGGCGGCGATCTATCGCACGCTCCTGGACGAGATCCGCCGCGATCGCTTCGACGTCCTCGACAAGCGCATCGCGTTGACGCCCTTGCGCAAGCTCTGGATCGCGTGGAAGACCTGGGTGTGGTCGAAGTGAACTTGGCCCGATGAGGCGCGTCGCGGTCGTCGGCGCCGGCTATGCGGGCCTCGCGGCGGCGATGGCGCTCGTGAGAGCCGGCTGCGCGGTCACGGTGTTCGAAGCGAACCGCACGCCCGGAGGACGCGCGCGCCGCGTCGAATACCGCGGGGCGTTGCTGGACAACGGGCAGCATCTCCTGCTCGGCGCCTATCGCGAGACGCTGGCGCTCATGCGCGAAGCCGGCGTTTCCGCACGGGCCCTGTTGCGCCTGCCGCTGACGCTCACGTTCGCGCGCGACTTCTCGCTCGCTGCACCCCGGCTGCCCGCGCCGCTGCACCTCGCCGTGGCCCTCGCCCGCGCGCGCGGCCTCACCTGGAGCGAGCGCTGGGCCGCCACGCGCTTCGCCCTCGCCCTGAAAACCGGGGACAGACCACTTGTCCCGCGGAACGGAACAAGTGGTCTGTCCCCGACCGTCGCGCAGTTGCTCGAGCATCACAGGCAACCGGCGGCGGTGCGCCGCTTCCTGTGGGAGCCGCTGTGCGTCTCTGCGCTCAACACGCCTGTGGCTGAAGCCGACGGAGAAGTGTTCGCCAATGTCGTTCGCGATGCGCTGTTTCGCAGGCGCGAGGATTCCGATCTCCTCATTCCCGCGTTCGACCTTTCGGCGATCTTCCCCGACGCCGCGGTGGATTGGCTCGGGCAGCGCGGCGCCGAGATCGCGCTCGGCACTCGCATCGCCGCGATCGAGGGCGATAGCGAGGGCTGGACGCTCTTCCACGGCACGGCCTCGCGGCGCTTCGACGCGGTGGTTTGCGCCGTGGCGCCCTTCCAGGTGTCGGCGCTCGTCGAATCGAATGCCGGGCTCGCCGCGCTTCGCTCGCAGCTTGATGCGATGGAGCACGAGCCGATCGTCACGGTCTACCTGCAGTACGAAACCCCGGTGAAGCTTGCCTTTCCGATGCTGGGGCTCGCCGCGGGTCACGTGCAATGGGTGTTCGATCGCGAGGCGCTTTCGGGCGCGCGCGGCCTGCTCGCTGCGGTGATCTCCGCCTCGGGGCCGCACCTGGCGCTCGACAACGACGTGCTCGGCACGCTCGTGCACCGCGAGATCGCCGAGGCCGCCGGTCCGCTCCCGGCCCCGGCGTGGACCAAGGTGATCACCGAGAAGCGCGCCACCTTCGCCTGCAAGCCCGGAGCGTTTCGGCCGCCGAACGCCACCGCTGCGCGAGGATTTTTTCTCGCCGGCGACTATACCGAGAGCCCCTATCCCGCCACACTCGAGAGCGCCGTGAAAAGCGGCCAGAGCGCGGCCGCGGCCGCCCTGCGGTACCTCGCCCCCCGATGACGCCCAAGCCCGCCCCAGCGGCGATTCCCGCCGGCTACGACCCGCCCGCCGGTCTCTTCGCCGATCGCGTGGTCCTCGTGACCGGCGCCGGGCAGGGCCTGGGGCGCGCCGTGGCCCTCGCCGCCGCGGCACGCGGGGCCACCGTCGCCCTCCTCGGGCGCAAGTTGGAGAAGCTCGAGGCGACCTACGACGCCATCACCGCGGCCGCGGGCGCCGAGCCCGCGATCATCCCGCTCGACCTCGCGAGCGCCGCGGGCGCGGACTTCGAGGAGCTCGCCCAGCTCGTGAAGAAGGACTTGAAGCGCCTCGATGCCGTCGCGCATTGCGCGAGCCATTTCGTTCCCCTCGGGCCGCTTGCCAACCAGACGCTCGAGCAGTGGCTGCAGCTCCTGCGAGTGAACCTGGCGGCCCCGTTCGCGCTCACACGCGCGTGCCTCCCATTGCTCTCGGCCGCGCCCGGCTCCTCGGTCGTGTTCACCGGCGAGACGCACGGGGCCCATCCGCTCGCCTACTGGGGCGGTTTCGCGGTGTCGAAGGCCGGGCTGTCCACGCTTGCCGCGGTCTGGGGCGAAGAGCTCGAGCTGAAGGGCAATCCCCGGGTGAACGTGTTCATTCCCGGGCCGATCGCCTCTCCGCAGCGCGCGCAGAGCCATCCGGGGGAGAATCGCTCGTTGTTGCGCACGCCCGAGGCGGCCGCGCGGTCGCTGTTGTACCTTCTCGGGCGCGACAGTGGATTCGTGAATGGCCAAACGGTCGAGTTGTGACCTGGCGCACAGGCTTTTTGGCACGGAATCCGTTAGACTAGGAATTGCCCGAAATTCGGCATGTAAGTCACTGCATTACCACAACTAAATCAAAACTGGCCCCGGCGCCAACCCAATCCAGGTCCGCGATGCTCGATCAGGCAAATAGAACCTTCATCTGCAGCGTCGTTTTCATCGACCTGGTGGGGTATTCGAAAAAGCCTGTGACGGAGCAGATTCGTCTGAAGACGAGTCTCACCAGCAACCTCTCGGAAGCGATCAAGGACATCCCCGTGAACGACCGCATCATCCTCGATACCGGGGACGGCGCGGCGATCAGCTTCCTCGGCGACCCGGAAGACGCGCTCTTCGTGACGCTGTCGCTGCGCGAGAAGATGATCTCGGAGGGAATGACCTCGACGATCGTCGAAGCCTCGGGCGAGGACTCGGTGCGCATGGGCATCAACCTCGGGCCCGTGAAGCTCGTGAAGGACATCAACGGGCATCCCAACATCATCGGCGACGGCATCAACGTGGCGCAGCGGATCATGAGCTTCGCGCGTCCCGGTCAAATCGTCGTCTCGCGCTCCTACTACGACGTCGTGTCGAATCTCGCGAGCGAGTACGCGAAGCTCTTCCATTACGAGGGCTCGCGCACCGACAAGCACGTGCGCGAGCACGAGATCTACGTGGTCGGGCATCACGAGGGCGCGCTGCAGAAGGCGAAGGACGGCATGAAGGACCGCGCCTCGTCGACCACGCCGAACCGCAAGGCCGGCTCCTCGACGGGCGCCGGCAGCTCGACCGTCACGCTCAGCATTCCCGCGTTCGTGCAGGACAAGAAAACGCTCACGATCGTGGCCGGCGCGCTCGCCGGGGTGGTGCTGGTCCTGGTCATTCTCGTCGCGACCAAGAAGCCCTCGGCGCCGGAAGTCGCCGCGGCCACGCCGCCGGCCGTCGAGGCGCCCAAGCACGCCGCGGAGCCCGCGAAGCCCGCGGTCGAGGCGCCGAAGCCCGAGGCGAAAGTGCTCGAGCCCACGCCTTCGCCCGCGGTCATTCCAGCGGCGGCCCCGGCCGCGGAGGCATCGAAGGACGCATCGAAGGACGTCAAGAAGGAAGGCGAGAAGGCCGCGAAGGACAAGGCCGCCGCCGAAGCCGCAAGCAAGGGAGAAACCAAGGGCGATGCATCCAAGCCCGCAGCGCCGCCGGCCACCCTGGTCTTCGCGATCCAGCCGTGGGGCGAGATCTACGTGAACGGCAAGTCGCGCGGCGTCTCGCCGCCGATGAAGTCGCTCAAGCTCGAGCCGGGCAAGTACCGGATCGAAGTGAAGAACACGACTTTCGCCGCGCATACGGAGAACCTCGACCTCAAGGCGCGTGACGAGATCACGGTGAGGCACAGGTTCCAGTGACTCCCATGAAAAAACATATTCCCGCGCACCGGATGGCCCTCATCGCCGCGGGGTTCCTCGCGGCCTCCTGCCAGCAGCTGGAGCAGCTCGCGCAGGAAAAGCCGCAGGCGGTCACCCCGCAGATCACCGAGTCGGTGCTGCGCGAACGCGCGGCCGAGCAGCTTGCCGCCGGCATAGCGCAATACAACAGCGGCGATTTCGACAGCGCGGTGAAGAGCCTCACCGGCTCGCTCGAGCACGGGATGCTCTCGAAGACCGACCAGTCGCGCGCCCGCAAGTACCTCGCGTTCTCGCACTGCGTGTCCAATCGCGAAGCGCAGTGCCGCGACGAGTTCCGCAAGGCCTTCGAGATCAACTCCGATTTCTCGCTCACCGCCGCGGAGGACGGGCACCCGATCTGGGGACCCATCTACCGCAACGTGCGCACGCAGCTCATCACCGAGCGCGAGGCGGCGGTGAGGAAGCCGCTCATCCCGCTCGCCAAGGCCGAGCAGATGCTCTCCGACGGCGTCGTGAAATACGACGCCGGCGACTACCCCGCGGCCAGGACGCTCCTCGAGGGCGCGCTGCGCGAGGGCCTGAGGGGCAAGGAGGACCAGGTGAAGGCGCTCAAGCACCTCGCGTTCTCGCTGTGCCTGGAGGGCAAGTACCCCCAATGCCGCGCCGAGTTCGTCAAGATCTACGACGTCGACGCGAAGTTCGACCTCACGCCGGCGGAGGCGGGACACCCCTCGTGGACCAGGACCTTCGCCGCCGCCAGGGCGCAGGCGCTCAAGGCGCTGCAAGAAAAGGAACAGAAGGAAGCCAGGGAAAAAGGCAAGGGGCCGCCTCCGACGGCAGGCGTGCCGCCGAAAAAATAGCCTCTCGATGATTGCGACGCTCGGACGCTACAAGATCGTTTCGGAAATCGGCCAGGGGGCGATGGGAGTCGTCTACAAGGCCGTCGATCCGATCATCGACCGCACCGTCGCGATCAAGACGATCAACTTGAATTTGTCGCGCCAGGAGCTCGAGGAGTACGAGGCGCGCTTCCAGCAGGAGATCAAGGCGGCGGGGCGCCTCAACCACCCCAACATCGTCACCATCTACGACGTGGGCAAGACCGACCAGGTCGCCTACATGGCGATGGAGTTCCTCGAGGGCAAGGAGCTGAAGGACATGATCGCGACCGGGCAGATCCCGCCGGCCGACGCGATGGTGGACATCATCGCGCAGGTGGCCGACGGGCTCTCGTTCGCGCACTCGCAGGACATCGTGCACCGCGACGTGAAGCCGTCGAACATCATGGTGATGAAGGGCGGCATCGCCAAGATCACCGACTTCGGCATCGCGCGGCTGCCCAACTCGGCGGTGAAGACGATGACGGGGCTGATCCTCGGCAGCCCCCGCTACATGTCGCCCGAGCAGGTGATCGGCAAGGCCATCGACGCGCGCAGCGACATCTTTTCGCTCGGGGTCGTGCTCTACGAGGCGCTCACGTGCGTGGCCCCCTTCGACGGCGACAACGTGAACGCGATCATGTACGCGACGGTGAATACGACTCCACCGGCGCCCTCCTCTCACAACCGTGCCGTGCCCGCGATGCTGGATCTCATCGTCGCCAAGGCGATGGCCAAGCTCCTCGAAGACCGCTACCAGTCGATCAAGGAGTTGGCCGACGACCTGCGCGAGGTGCGCCGCCAGATGGATTCCTCGCGCCCGGCGACCGCGTTGAAGGCGGTGACCGCGCCCCCGACGCGCGCCCCGGACAAGGTGCTCGTCGACACCGCGACGATTCCCATGGAAGGCGGAGGGGGAAAGCGCGGCGAGGAGGAAGTCACCCCGCTCTCGCTCGCCAAGACGTTCGATTCGTTCGACGCGACGATGCGGCTCATGGCGCAGACCGCGCAGACCGACGACTTCAGGGACTACATCTCCGAGACGCAGAAGATGCGCGCCTACCGCGGCAAGATCGAGCCCGGCAGCCCGCTCGCCAAGCAGATGGCTCCCGCGCCCGCCAAGCCCGCGCCCGCCCCGGCACCCGCGCCCGCCCCGAAAAAGGAAGCCCCGCAGCCGCTGGAGCTTCCGCTTCCGTCGACGGGACGCGAGGTCGGTGGCTCGACCGCGTCCAATCTCCTCACCATCGGCGCGATCATCGCCCTCTCGATCGCCGCGGTCGCGCTGCTGATCGCGCTGCTGATGAAGTGAATAAGAGTTTTCACTTCAAATAGTCCGCCGCCTCCACCAATCGATCGACTGCGATCACGGTCAATCCCGGGATCGGTTGGCGCGGCTTGTTGGCGGAGGGGATGACGGCGTGGGTGAAGCCGAGCTTCGCCGCCTCGCGCAAACGCTCCTGCCCGCGCTGCACCGGCCGCACCTCTCCCGCCAATCCAACCTCCCCGAAGACTACGTGCTTCTCCGGCAGGGGACGGTTGCGCAGGCTGGAGACGATCGCGAGGGTCACGGCCAGGTCGGCGCCGGGCTCGACGATGCGCACGCCGCCGACCGCGTTCACGAAGATGTCCTGGTCGTAGCACGCGATGCCGGCGTGGCGATGCAGCACCGCGATCAGCATCGCGAGACGGTTCAGCTCCAGCCCCACCGTGAGGCGTTTGGGCGCCATGCCGTGCGACTCGTCGACGAGCGCCTGCAGCTCGACCAGCAGCGGCCGCGTGCCTTCCTGCGTGACCATCACGCACGAGCCCGCGACTCCCGAATGGTGCTGCGAGAGGAAGAGCGCGGAAGGGTTCGCGACTTCGCGCAACCCCTTCTCGGTCATGGCGAAGACGCCGATCTCGTTCACCGCGCCGAAGCGGTTCTTGGTGGCGCGGATCAGTCGAAAGCTCGTGTGCGTCTCGCCCTCGAAATAGAGCACCGTGTCGACCATGTGCTCGAGCACGCGCGGCCCCGCGAGCGCGCCCTCCTTGGTGACGTGACCCACGAAGACGATCGTGACGCCCGTCTGCTTGGCGAAGCGTGTGAGTTGTGCGGCGCACTCCCGCACCTGCGCCACCGAGCCCGGCGCGGAGGTGAGCGCGCTCGAATAAAGCGTCTGGATCGAATCGATAATCGCGATGCGCGGCTTGGTCTTCGAGAGCGTGGCCTGGATCTTCTCCAGCTCGATCTCCGCGAGCAGGCGCACCTTGGAGGCGTTGACTCCGAGGCGCTTGGCGCGCAGCGCGACTTGCTGCGGCGATTCTTCGCCGGTCACGTAGAGCACCGGCACCTGCTCGGCGAGGCGCGCGGCCGCCTGCAGCAGCAGCGTGGACTTGCCGATGCCCGGGTCGCCGCCGATCAGGACCACGCCGCCTTCCACCAGCCCGCCCCCCAGCACGCGGTCGAACTCGCCGATGAGCGTCGGCAGGCGCGGAAAGTCCTCGGCCTCGACATCGGCGAGCGCAATCACTTCGCTCTTGCCCGCGAGGCTCGCGAAGCGATGCAAGCCCGCCTTCGCGCCGGCTTCCACCGCGCTTTCCACGAGCGTGTTCCAGGCGTTGCAGTGCGGGCATTGCCCCTGCCACTTCGGCGACTGGCCGCCGCACTCGGTGCAGGTGTAGATGGTCTTGGGCTTCGCGGCCATCAGGACGCCTCCACCACCGGCACGCGCGGCGCCAGCGCGCACATGAGCTCGTAGCCCACGGTGCCCGCGGGCACCGCGACATCATCGATCGGGATGCCGTCGCCCCAGAGCGTCACGGGCGTGCCGACGCGCGCATCGGGAACGTTGGCGAGGTCGACGGTGATCATGTCCATGGAAACGCGCCCGGCCGTCGTCGCGCGCACACCGCCCACGAGAATGGGGGTGCCCGATGGGGCGTGGCGCGGATAGCCGTCCGCGTAGCCGCAGGCGACCACGCCGACGCGCATCGCGCGCTCGCATATAAAGGTTGCGCCATACCCGATCGACTCGCCCGGGGCGAGATCCTGGATCGCGATGAGGCGCGAGGTGAGCGTCATGGCGGGCTTCAGGCCGAGAGACTCGGCGCTGCGGTCGGCGAAAGGCGTGGCGCCATAGAGAGCAATGCCCAGGCGCGCGATATCGGCGTGCGACTCTGGATGCGCGAAGATCGCCGCTGAGTTGGCGAGGCTGCGCGGCAACTCGATGCCTTCGGTCGCGGCGTTGAAGCGCCGCATCGCCTCGTCGATCCCCTGCGGGCCGTCCGCGGTGGCGAAGTGCGTCATGAGCGTGATCGATTTTGCCGCGCCGGTCTTCTGCAGGCGCTCGAGCGACTTGCGCGCCACCGGGATCGGGAAGCCGAGGCGATTCATGCCGGTGTTGATCTTGAAGAAGATATCCAGCGGCTTGGCCGGCCGCGAGACTTCAAGCATGCGCAGCTGCTCTTCGCTGTGCACGACGGCCGCGAGATCGGATGCGGCGATCACGGGAAGCTCGGCTGCCTCGAAGAATCCCTCCAACAGCAAGATGGGCTGCGCGGAACCGGCTTCGCGCATCGCGATCGCTTTGTCGAGCTCGACGATGGCGAAGCCGTCGGCTTTCACCAGCGCTCTCGCCACGCGCTCCACACCGTGCCCGTACGCGTTCGCCTTGACCACCGCGAACACCTTCGACTGCAGCGCGGCGCGCTTCGCCACGGGATAGTTGTGCCGCAGCGCGGAGGGGGAAATCGAAGCTTGGAGCGGGCGCGCCATCGACTGCTAGTAGCTAGGGCCCGAGGCTCCCGAGTAGTTC
>Ga0209131_1003340_pt1 | contig 10680 bp, 6 predicted proteins | sample GraSoi_2013_40cm_FD_185826 | JGI IMG/M metagenome (GOLD analysis project Ga0209131, IMG submission 185826) | Grasslands soil microbial communities from the Angelo Coastal Reserve, California, USA - Sample 9_17_2013_40cm (SPAdes) (version 2) | ecosystem: Environmental > Terrestrial > Soil >...
CAGCCCACGGAACTTAGCCTCAGCTCGTTTGCGCTCGGTGATGTCTCGAATGGCGCTCGAAACTAATACGCCCTCCTCGGTCTCCAGCGGACTGAGGCTGATCTCTACGGGGAACTCGTGCCCATCTCTGTGCAAGCCGTACAGTTCAATCCCTGCTCCCATCGGTCGCACCCGGGGCTCACCGAAGAAGCCGGTCCGATGTCCCGGGTGCCTCCCTCGGAAGCGTTGTGGCACCAACATCTCAATTTCGCGATCCAATATGTCTTCACGCCGATAACCGAACAGCTTCTCGACTTGCGCATTGACGAGAACAATCTTCCCCTCTCGATTTACCACCACCATGGCATCTGGGGCAGCTTCCAACAATCCTTGAAATCTCAGCACCGCGCGTTTTCGGGCAGTGACCTCTCCTTCGAGTTTCTTGTTCGCAGCTTCTAGCTCCGCAGTGCGTTGGGCTACCCGCTCTTCCAGTCGTTGGTTGAGCCTCCCTATTTCTGCTTCAGCATGTCTTCGCTCACTGTCGGTGCGATCCAGGGATCTCGCGTTCCACCAAACCAACGATACGAACACTGCAGTGAGCAGGATGGTGTAGAGTGCGCGGCCAAAGCCCACGCCGTAAAGCTGTTCCTCTTGGCCTCGGACTCTCAACCAGCCCAGAATGAAGGGAATCACCAATGCCGCCGGCACTAAGCGACGTGCCAGACCGCCGCCCAAGCTATTGCTCGTGAAAATGCTCATCAGGCCATCGTCGGCACGCGCCATCAGGATACCGGCCGAGACAGCAACGAATGCGAGTGCAGTGTGCAACGCAGTCGATTGGTATGGAGTAATCTGATAAAGGGACGGGATTCCATATGCGTAGCCCATCAGGGCTAACATAGCGACGAAACCGACCACCAGAGCCAGAAACTCCGCCGGTCGGTGGCGTCGGGTTTTGACATCGAGGGACAGTAACGCCAAGCCGGTCAGAAGGAAGTTGAGTGCAGTACTGGATGCCATCCGACCAGGCAACAATCCAGAGTCTTGCGCGGTATCGTGGATCAAAAGCTGATCGATATGAAGGTTCCAGCCAAATAGGTATTCGCAAAGTGTAAGCAGGCCGATCAGGGTTACGACGCCTGCGAGTGCCTGAATAGCCTGGCGTTGCCACGCCGGTGGAGCATCTTGTGTTGCAAGTTTTAGAGCGATTCCGGCAAGCGAGAGCCCCAACGCCGTGTTCGCTCTCATTGCGGCTAAACCAGGGAAGACACTCTTCAGTGCTTGGATATCGAATGCCCAGCCAACGAGGACAACGACCCCAAGCAGGGAAACGCCGATTCCTACCATCCCGGCGGAGGATTTGAGTCGATCTACGCGAGGATTTGGACTCTGCATGCACCCACCATCGGCAACTTCTGGCTCGCAGATCTCAGATTAAAGCCCCAAATGCTTATTGGAGCAAAAGATTTTTTAGCTTTCCGAAATCGGGAACACGAGCCTCCGCACGTCATTGGTGTGATTTTCAAGTCACCAATTCTACGAGGCATTAACTGACACTGAAGTTGTCTCGCGCACAGACGGTGGGGTTCGAAAGAAACACCGCGCCTCGCTCGTGCGCATAAGGGTATGATTTGAGGATAAATGCGAGGCGCGGTTAGAAACGGGAGGCTTGCCATCGGGACCGGATCCCAGTTCGGGTGGTTACCCAATCATCGACGTCGATTAACGTCGTTGCCCAGCTAACTCTCATTTTCTACGCAACTCCAACTAGCACGAATAAGGCCAAGAGCATGGGCAGAGAGGCCCCCGGTGAACTGCCCATATTTTTCAATGATCTGTGACCGTGCAGGACAAAGTTGAAACGGCGCGGAGTCCTTTTGGGTGTCTTAATCCTGAACACTCTGTGCAATCCTCGCTCAGTCGGTGCGGTTCTTAGCTTCCGTTCCCGACCTTTAGTTGGGCGAGAAACTGGTACAGTGTTGCGCGGGATATGCCCAGAATCTCGGCTGCCTGCGACTTGTTCCCACCCACACGTTCCAACACGCGCATCGCATGCCGCCTTTGCAACACCTCCAGAGAAATCAGATCCTCGTCTTGCCCAACAATATCCCCGGGCGCGCCGTGTAGGAGTTCTCGCAGATCTCCGATGTCAATAACAGGCCCGTCTACCATCATGCAAGCATTGCCAATGACATTTTCAAGCTCACGGACGTTGCCCGGCCACGAGTAAATCCCCATACGTGCTTGTGCCCGACGCGTTATGCCCGTCACTGGCTTCTTGAACTCCGCTGCAAACTTCTCCAGGAAATGTCGCTGCAACAGGGGCATATCCTCTCGTCTGTCCACCAAGCGGGGCAGCATGATATTGACCATCGTCAACCGGTAATAAAGATCTTCCCTAAACCTGCCCTCGCTTACCAGTGACCGCAGGTCGCGATTCGTGGCCGCGATCACGCGCACTTCGACTGTTCTGGGAACAGGCGAACCGACGCGCTGGATCTCACTGTTTTGCAAAACGCGGAGCAGCTTTGCTTGTGCCGCCAAAGGTAACTCACCGATCTCATCGAGAAACACGGTGCCGCGATTCGCATATTCGAACACCCCAAGCTTGTCTTGAGTAGCGCCGGTAAATGCACCTCGCACGTAGCCGAATAGTTCACTCTCGACCAGTGTTTCAACAATTGCCGAACAGTTGCAGACAGCAAAAGGGCCCGAAGAAGCCGGGCTTAGATGATGCAGGGCGTGCGCCACCAACTCTTTACCGGTTCCCGTAGCTCCGGTTACGAGCACATTTCGGAAATGTGGGGCGACTCTTGCAATTTTCGCAAAAACCTCAAGCATCAACGGGCTGCGTCCTACTATCCCCTCAAATTGACAGGCATCGAGTAGTTCGTGCTCAAGTTGGTGGGTCTTCTGACGGTTCGCAGCGTCCGACAACAGTGCCGCAACCCGCCGTCGAAGCTTCTCTACGTTAAGCGGCTTGTTAAGATAATCGCTGGCTCCTTTCTGAACCGCCTCGACAGCTGATTCGGTAGAATAATGCGCGGTCATTAGAATGACATCCGCGCCCGGATCCGCAGCGAGGATCCTCTCCAATACTTCCAATCCGTGAACTCCCGGCATCATTAGGTCAAGAAGTACGATTTGGGGACGAGTCCGTTTGAACATCTCCAAGCCGACCTGGGGATCGTTAGCCGTGAGAATCTCTAGGCCATCGTGGGCCAGGGCATCTTTGATGAACTCCAGGCTCTGTCCATCATCGTCAATTGCCAGAAGCTTGGGGGATTGATGTTCGGTCACTGAACAACCTCGACTGGCAACGGCACGCGCTACCGCTCTCAACACCAGCGTGCTTAGCTCGACCGACGCATTTTTTGGCTTGCCGGCCAGCGTATCAAAGCCAATCGGCTCTGTCACGCCGTTCCGCGTGAACATCGGAATATAGAACGCGCGATCGACGGAAACAGGACAGATGCTCGACAAAAAAGAGCCATCGGCGCTAAACACATGCCGAAAATGCCAACATTCGGGCAACCGCGCCGAAGTTCCGGCAACCGTGCCGAGGCTCCGGCAACCGTGCCGAGCTTTTGGCATGCCATATTGAAACCCCGGCGCCACAGAGGTCCACTTTGGCGCTGTTCCATTTTCGTAAGTATGCAACGATGGAGCTTGGCATCATCCTATTGTGATATAGGTTGATTTTAACGCGATCTTTGAACATGCGATCCTTCCCCGGATTTGGCGTCACTAGACGCGGTCTGTACTCACTGGTTGTGCGGGCAGGCATGATCCTGTCAGTTGCTCGAGATGGGTCTGCAACCGGTCGAACCTCCGGAAACAAGTGCGAAACAGGATCCTCACATTTCGCCAACCCGTGGGTCGGCCGTGTTCATTAGGAATTAGATGGTTCCATGGGTGGTCTGGACAAAACTGGTGAGCCCTTTGCTCCAACTTCCGGATACGACGTCAATTCGAACCGTGGATTTGTCCCTTCTCTCAACTCTGAGCTCTCAACTCCACCGGGAAGTTTGAGCGGAGACAAGGGCATGACGTCGCAAAAGCGTGACCGCCAGAGAATATTGCTGCTCGAGGACAACAGCGCTGACGCGAAACTGTCTTTGCGGGAGTTGGCCCGAGCAGGATTTGATATAGACAGCGAAGTAGTCTCCACTTCGAAAGAATTCATCGAACAGCTTCACTCTCAGCGATACGACCTCATACTCGCCGACTATCGCTTGCCGGACTGGACTGGTTTGGATGCCCTACGCTGGGTACGGAGCTCAGGTTTTGACATTCCATTCATTCTTGTCACCGGCACTCTGGGCGACGACATCGCAGTGCAGTGCATCAAGGAAGGAGCTACCGACTATGTGCTCAAGGATAAACTGGACCGCCTTCCGCGGGCGTGTCGGCGTGCCCTGGAAGAGAAGCAGCTGCGTCTGGAGCGCGACCGGGCCGAAAACGAGCTACGGGAATCAGAGCAGCAGTACCGGCTCTTATTCGATACCAATCCGTTGCCCATGTGGGTTTTCGACCGCGAAACTCTGGCCTTTCTGGCTGTGAATGAAGCCGCCGTAAGACACTACGGCTTCTCGCGGCAGGAGTTCTTCGCGATGACGATCAAAGACATAAGACCGGAGGAGGACACTCCCGTCCTTCTCCAAGCCATCCCGCGGCCGGGAGGAGGCCTTAACAGCATCGAGGTGTGGAGACACCGCAAAAAAGATGGCGCTGTCATTGATGTTGAAATCACAAGCCACGCGCTGCCCTTTCGTGGAAGACAAGCTGAACTCGTCCTCGCTCACGACGTCACCGACCAGAAACGAAATCAGGAGAGACTAAGGCAGTCGGAAGAGCGATTTGGTAAAGCCTTCCGATCCAGCCCCCTGGGGATCACGATAATCACCGTGACTGAGTCGCGCTATCTCGACGTCAACGACGCATTCCTTCAGATAACGGGATACGGGCGCGGGGATGTGGTCGGTCGTACTACGAATGAACTGGAGATCTGGGTTGACCCAGATGAGCGCGCCGCAATGCGCCAGCAGTTGACTGAATCGGGAAGAATCATTGCGTTTCGAGCGAAGCTCAGAACACGTTCTGGAGACATCAGACTTTCGGACGTTTCAGCTGAGCTGATCGATTTGGATGGAGCGCCCTGTGTATTGGCGATAATTCACGATATTACGGAAGCGAAGCGTTTGGAGGAGCAGTTTCTGCAGGCTCAGAAAATGGAAGCGGTTGGCAGACTAGCCGGTGGTCTGGCACATGACTTTAACAACATGCTCGGCGTTATCATCGGCTACAGCGAACTCTTACAAGAGCGCTTTGAAACTGGTCCAGCGCGTAAGGGGGTTGACGAAATAAAGAAGGCAGGGCAACGTGCCGCTTCGCTAACGCGCCAGCTTTTGGCGTTTAGCCGACAGCAGGTCTTGACACCACGAATTCTTAATCTCAATGCCGTCGTGGATAACTTGAACACGATGCTGCGCCACATGATTGGGGAGGACGTCGAACTGATCTTCACTCCGGGAGCATCGCTGGGCAATGTGAGAGCGGATTTAGTTCAGGTTGAACAAATTATCATGAACTTGGCCGTGAATGCTCGTGATGCCATGCCTCGAGGTGGAAAATTCGCCATCGAGACGAGCAACGCCGACTTGGACGCGACATTTGCTGACAGTCATCCCTCGGTTCGACCCGGTTCTTATGTCTTACTGGCAGTGAGCGATACAGGATTTGGAATGGATCAGGACACCATGGTCCGGATCTTTGAGCCTTTCTTTACCACCAAGGGACCAGGAAAAGGCACAGGGCTCGGACTCTCGATGGTGCATGGCGTTGTGAACCAGAGCGGCGGCTCCATTTGGGTATACAGCGAACCAGGAAAGGGCGCGACATTCAAGATTTACCTGCCGCGGGTTGACGAAGCCCCAACCATCGAGCATTCAAAACCTGTAAAGCAAGCCAGAGGATTCGAGACCATCCTGGTTGTGGAAGATGAGGAACCTCTTCGCGCACTCGTTGCAGGGTTCCTGGAAAGCAACGGCTATACGGTCCTCCAGGCGTCGGAGGGCAAGGAAGGAATTCATCTTGCGCAGGAGCATGGACAACCCATCGATTTGTTGATGACCGACGTGGTCATGCCCGGCATGAGTGGTAGCGAATTAGCAACGGCAATCCGGGCGTTTCTGCCGCACGTAAAATTGCTCTTCATGTCCGGTTACACTAGTGATCTGATCGCCGAACACGGGGTGCTTGAAAACGACGCAACCTTGCTGGAGAAACCCTTCACCAAGGACTCTCTGCTCACCAAAGTGAGAGTGGCTCTGGAAAGTCAGTAACGCGCGACCGGTCATCAGCATCCGCCGCTGCTCTAGCGACAACAGGTCCGGGCTCCGGCCCAGACCATCGCGAGAGCATCAGCGGACGCTTCCCAAGCCACAAGCCCCCTACCCTAGAGAGGGTGTTGCTCTGCCCGGAAAAACTTAAACTTAAACAGTCCCGCGATAGCAGCAAGTCCCGTGCCCAGCATACCCAAAGTACCTGGCTCCGGAGTAGCGAATCCTATAGTTCCCCCACCGATGTGACCAACGCCCTTGTTAAGCTGTTGACTGGTGGTGAAGATTGTCTCCGTGACGGTAGCGCTGACCGTTCTTCCGGTGTAGAGCATCCCGGAGACGGTGCCGCTGAGAGTGTAAGTCAGAGTGCCGTGATTACTCACTAACGTCCACATAATCGGACCCGTGAACGCGCCGGTAAAGATGGTACCCTTTGGAACGCCGTTTGCCCGTCCAGTCACAACAAATGTCGAACCTACGCTGGAAAATGTTCCGCCGGCTGCAAGGCTTCCGCTGATCAACGCCCCCGTCGAGAAGGTCACCGCGCCAAGAGAGTGTCCGTGACTGGCCGCAATTCCGTTGAAGGTCATCAGTTCTGAGTGCATAGACGTGATGCCCGCATTCGAAATCGCGATACTGCCGAATCGATTGGTAAGAGTGATTCCGTCGGCGAAAGCGGTGAGGGGTAAAGCGAGTGCGAACACTATTAGAAGCAACGTTGCTTTCATTTGAAAATCTCCCGTAGTTTTATGTTTAACTGCCGTGTCACGCAAACCGCTTCCTTGCAACAGTACTCTCGCCACAATGGACGGTTTGAGTTCCGATTAATGCCTAACTCTGTGAGAAGTCTTCGCCTCCTTAACCCCTTTTTTCAAATGCACCGCAAGGCTGACGGCACGCGTTTCTGCTCTACGCCTTAACCAGCATTCAACAAGATTCCGAAGTTGTTTGCTATCCAGCAAAGACGGTACTTAGAAAGAAAACACCACTTAGGCGGGGACGGGAGGAGTTAGGCTAAAGCTATTCGTCTCAACACTTAACCTCAATATTGCGGAATAATCCGGCGCTGATCCCGAGTGCCCATGGCCCCCAACCCTACCGCGATCGCCATACCCCGCCAGCAGAGCGGCATTCGATCGCCGTGATTGCCCTCGATGAGCAGATGTTCCGGGAGATGTGCGGCGCGCTCGCTTCCAATCAAGAGCTGACTGAGGACATGGACATCCATGGAATTGTTCTTGGTCTGGAAGTCACGAGCGTGCTGGCACTTTTCCTGCGCGGTCTCGCCTCCCCGTTACCTAACACCTCCCGGATCGACCCTCGCCGGTGTTATCCTAAGCGGGATCACACCGCAGAGCTGTAAACTCCTCATGTCCAATCCAGGCACCTCCGAACCAAACCCGTCCAATCCGAGCGCACCGGAATCCACGCCAGTCCCAGAGCCGACCGAATCATCCTCGGTCGAGTCGTTCAAAGACATTTTTTCCGAGTACGAACAGAGTCATTCCCGGAAGGGCGAAGGCGGCAATCAGAGACGTGAAGGAACAGTGATTATCCTGACCGCCGACTCCGTCGTTCTCGATATCGGATTCAAAACGGAAGGCGTTCTGCCGCTCACGGCATTTCCGGCGGACAAGCCGCCCAAGCCTGGCGACAGGATGCAGGTCACGGTCAAGGGGCGCGATCCGGAAGGCTACTACGAGCTGACCCGTGGAAAAGTCGAGCGTCCAACCGACTGGACCTCGCTCGAGAAGGCCTTCGCAGAGAAGTCGACGATCATCGGCACCGTGACGGGCGTGGTCAAGGGCGGGTTGAGCGTAGATGTCGGAGTGCGAGCTTTCATGCCCGCTTCGCGCAGCGGAACCCGCGACGCGTCTGAAATGGAGAAGCTGGTCGAGCAGGAAATTCGCTGCCGCGTCATCAAACTCGATGTGGCCGAGGAGGACGTGGTGGTCGATCGCCGCGCCATAGCGGAAGACGAAGAACGTGCCGGCAAGGAGCGCCGCTATTCGGAGCTCAAAGAAGGCGATACCGTGCAAGGCGAGGTCCGCAGCCTGACCGACTACGGCGCGTTCGTCGATATCGGCGGCGCGGACGCCCTGCTTCATGTCGGCGAAATTTCATGGCGTCGCATCAACAAGCCGTCGGACGTCCTCTCCACGGGCCAGCAGATCGAAGCCGTGATCATCAAAATCGATTCCGACAAGCGGCGAATTGCAATCAGCATAAAACAGCTTCAACCGCATCCGTGGGACGCGATCGCCGATAAATACAAAGCTGGCGAACGGGTGCGCGGCACTGTCACGCGGCTCATGGATTTCGGCGCATTCGTCGAGATTGAGCCCGGCATTGAAGGGCTGATCCATATTTCTGAAATGTCATGGGCCAAGCGCGTGCGGACCGCGGGCGATGTGGTGAAGCCGGGTGAGACGGTGGAAGCGGTGATATTGAGTGTTAATGCTCCCGAGCGGCGCATCTCGCTCGGATTGAAGCAGGCGCTCGGCGATCCCTGGACCGTGGTGCCGGACAAATTTGCGCCCGGCACGGTAATTGAAGGGCCAGTGACGAGCCTGACGAAGTTCGGGGCCTTCGTCCAACTCACGGAAGGCGTTGAAGGCATGATCCACGTAAGCGAAATCAGCGCGGAAAAACGCATCAACCACCCGCAGGAAGTGCTGAGGTCCGGACAGATGGTCAAGGCGCAAGTGATTGCACTCGACACCGAGAAGCGGCTCATACGCCTGAGCATGAAACAACTGGTTCCAACCGGTCTTGATGAATATCTTGCCGAACATCAGGAAGGCGATATCGTTACGGGCCGCATGGTCGAGATTTCCGGCGGGAGCGCTCGCGTCGAACTTGGCGAGGGCGTAGTGGCGAAGTGTCGCATCCCGGCGGAAAGCGCCAGGAAAGAAAACAAGCAGGCAGAACTTGAGCCCTCGCCGTCTTCCTCCGCAAAGCCCGATCTGTCGTCGCTCGGTTCGATGCTCCAGTCACGCTGGAAGAGCGGCCCTGCCGCCAGCGAAGCGGAACCGGAAGGTCTGCGTGCGGGTCAGATCCGCAAGTTTAGGATCGCGACCCTCGATCCGGCGGCAAAGAAAATTGAGCTGGAGTTGGAGTAACGCTGGACGCGCCCGAGGAAATACTCTTCATACATTCATCTCGAGCGAAGCGAGGGACCTGCATTTCGCAGCAAGATGCAAGTCCTGTGAAATAGTTTTAAAAATGAGTTCCCCAGCCACTAACTGCCCGAGTTAGCCATCATAAGTGCAAACAACGCGGGAAGGTAGATGATCGTCGCCCGCAGTAATCGACGAGCCGACGGTTTGGATGCCGCCGCCGTTGCCGGCAGTTGCGGATACGCCATTCCCATCGACACCCGGAACAGCGCCGCACCCATCAGGATGGCGCCAACCAGATACACGCGTCCCGCCATTCCCATCGCGACCGGTAGAACGCTCACCGGAATCAATGCTGCGGAGTAGGCCAGAATCCGCCACACCGTGGACTTCCCATCGGAATCAACCACCGGCAACATGCGGATCTCGCCTTGCGCATAGTCCTCGCGATAGAGCCATGCAATCGAGAGAAAATGCGGAAATTGCCATACGAACATGATGGCAAAAAGAATCAGAGCTTCGGCTTCCAATCTTCCGCGCGCAGCCGTCCATCCCAACACCACCGGCATCGCTCCCGGGAACGCGCCCACAAATGTGCAGACGGGAGAAACTTTTTTCAGCGGAGTGTATGCCGCCAGATACACCAGTGAAGTCAAGAACACTAACAGGCCGGTAAGTAAGTTGGCGTAGATCGCCAGATAAGCTGAGCCGCCGAGAGTAAGCGCCAGTCCAACGATGGCAGCGTGTGCTCTGCTCATCCGTCCCGAAGGCAAAGGGCGGAGCGCCGTACGCCGCATCCGCGCATCCACGCTCGATTCGAGCACTTCATTCAATGCCGCCGTTCCGCTTGAAACCAGCGCCACGCCCAACAGGGCATGGACGAGACCCACCGACCAGGACGACACACCCAGTTTGTGAGCGCCAAGGAAGTAGCCGCACCATGCCGTCAGGACGATCAGAGTCGTAATGCGCGCCTTAGTCAGTTCGGCGTAATCGCGCACCAGAGAGACGAATTTTTGCAACGTTGACCCCACACTCACCCGCTTGTTTCCTTCCGCCCTCGTTCGGCGGCTTAATCAAACCGGCGTAAAAATCCCCACGGAGCAGAGAATTCCAAAAGACAGCATTCGTACCGCGCCATCTGTTTGATGTCAAGACAAAATGAAAAGCAACATCCTGTATGCAATCAAATGCTCGCACCAAACGCAGTCATTGGCAACTGGCAGCGACAACTACTGACC
>Ga0209131_1003341_pt1 | contig 10676 bp, 12 predicted proteins | sample GraSoi_2013_40cm_FD_185826 | JGI IMG/M metagenome (GOLD analysis project Ga0209131, IMG submission 185826) | Grasslands soil microbial communities from the Angelo Coastal Reserve, California, USA - Sample 9_17_2013_40cm (SPAdes) (version 2) | ecosystem: Environmental > Terrestrial > Soil >...
TACGAGCGTGGTGAATTCAATTTACGGTAAGTCTCCACAATACTTCTATGACGCTCGTACTTTTCTGCCATTTTGCGCAGCACTAGTCGGAACCACCAAAATTGCTCATCTGGAACTGAAAAAACGATCTCCACCAGGGCAGGATCACGCCCTTCTTGGAAAGATCGTAGCCCTGCGCGGGCATCAGCTGCCTCAAGGGCCTCCGCAAAACGCTCGGGTGCAATACGATTGAGGTGCTGTATAGCTTCAAGATAACGGTCAGCCATGACATTTTTCGAGCAAGAACCGTGCCCTTCCCCTTGCGGCCGTGTAGGCCGGGGCCAAATACTTGACAGTGCCAACGCCCGACACGTGACGAGGGGAGGCGATGAAAGCCACACATTGGGGCCCCCGCATTCCGTTATCGCAACGGAACGCCTTCACGCGCTCTCAAATGCGGGAATCGCTCGGTGAGCAGCGAGCCGAAATAGTACGTCGGCTTGAACGCCGGGTGCGCGCGAATGGCGTCGTACCAGTTCCGGACGCGCGGAAGGTCCCGCCAAGCCTCCTCTTGACCGAGATCGGCCATACGGACGATCGCCGGCATGATCGCGATGTCCGCGAGCGAGACCTCCTTGCCGAGCAGCCACGGCCCGCCGCTCTTCGCGATCTCCGCGTCCATGCGCTCGTAGGTGCGGCGCAGCCGCTGCATCGCAGCGTCCATCTCCTTCTGAGGGAATCCCTTGCGGCCCATCGACAGCATGAATTCCTTGCGCAGCGGCTTTGACTCCGCGAAGGCCGTGAATTCCTCTTCGCTCATCGCCGCAAAGCGGGGCAGGAACGCCAGATTGAACGTCGGTACGCGCACCGCGGCGGCCGGCATCTCGTCGATGAAGCGCATCAGCGAGCGCATGTGCGCGCGCTTCGCAGGATCGCGCGGCGTGAAATTTTCGGGCACCGGCGCGATCTCGTCCAGATATTCGATGATCACCGAGGAGTCGATCACGATCGTGCCGTCGTGGTCGAGCGTCGGAACCACGCCGTTCGGATTGAGCGCGAGGTATTCCGGTCTGAGTTGATCGCCCGCGAGGAGATCGAGCTTCTTCTCCTCGAAGCGCAGCCCCTTGGCGTTCAGCACGAAGCGCACGCGCTGGCTGCAGGTCGATTGCGGCGCGTTGTAGAGGATGAACGACATGTCGTGACACCTAGCGTCCGGTGGGAACGCCCAGGAGCGCCGGCAGCTCGGCCAGGGATCTCACTTCGTGCTGGGGCTTGCCGGGGAGGCGCTCGGGCCGCTGCCGATAGCGATTGCACCACACCACGCGCATGCCGAAGGCCGACGCGGCGTACGCATCCCATGCATTCGAAGACTGAAAGGAGATCGCGGCGGGCTCGATGCCGAGCCTATCGACGCCGAGCTGATAGACCTTTGGATGCGGCTTATACACGCCGACCTCCTCCACGGAGAGCACTTCATCGAGCAGATGCCCGATGTTCGCGCCGGCGACAGCGGCCCGAAGCATGCGCGGCGACCCGTTCGACAGGATTGCCGTCTTCAGGCCCGCGGCCTTCAGCCGCCCGAGCGTTTCGGGCACTTCGGGGAACACCTCGAGTTCGAGGTAAAGCTCCATGAGCCTGTCGCGCAGCGCCCCGTCGTGGATACCGAGCGTCTCCATCGTGAAATCGAGCGCGTCGCCCGTGACCTGCCAGAAGTCGGCATGTCTGCTCTGGAGCGCTCGAAGCCAGGTGTACTGAAGCTGCTTCTCCCGCCAGAGAGTGGTCAACGGCGTCAACTTCTCCCCGAGCGCGTCGCGACAGCGCTCGGCAGCGGAGGCGTAATCGAACAACGTGCCGTACGCGTCAAATACGCAGGCGCGAACGCCAACGGGCGCGGCATTCCTCATGGCGCCTATTTTGCCTGAGTCGGCTTGCAAGGTCTGTCCGGCGGCGCAATACCTCGCGCAAGCGCGTCTAGCTTGTCGGGGTTGGCTACCGCGAAGACCGAGCGAATGCGCTCGCCATCAGTATCGATCAGGATGGCGACGACCGGGCGTCCACTCGCCCGGACGACGAGCCCTGGCGCACCGTTGAGGTCGATCTCGTCGAGGCTCGCCTCCGCCGGCACGGTTCGCGTCACTGCGATGATGAACTGTGCCACTGCCGTGCTCCCCAGCACGGGCTTCTTGGTGGCCAGGGCCTTGCCTCCGCCGTCGCTGTGCAGCACCGCGTCTTCGGCGAGGAGCGAGACGAGCTTCGCCCGGTCGCCGCCGCGCGCGGCTTCCGTGAAGCTCCGCAGCAGGGCGCGGTGTCGCTCGCGATCGACGGCGAAGCGCGGCCGCGTCTCGTGGATGCGTGCGCGCGCGCGGCTGAAGATCTTGCGGCAGGTGGCGGCGTCGCGCCCGACCACCGGGACGATCTCCTTGAAGGTGAAGTCGAACGCGTTGCGCAGCACGAACACCACCCGCTCCAGGGGCGAAAGGCGCTCGAGCACGGCGACCAGAGCGAACGAAACGTCCGCCGGGTGCACGCCGGAGTCGCCTTCGGTCGCTAGCGGCTCGGGCAGCCATTCGCCGACATAGATCTCGCGCCGAGCGCGCTGCTCCCGGAGGCGGTTGAAGCTCAGGCGCGCCGTGATTGTGGTGAGGTAGGCCTTGAGCGATCGCACCGCGTCCTTCGGCGCGGCGTGGTGCATGCGCACGAAAGCCTCCTGGACGATCTCCTCGGCGTCGGCCCGGTTGCCGGTGATCCGGTAGGCGAGCGCGAACATCGCCGGGCGCAGCTCTGCAAAGGCGTTCTCGAGTGCCATGGTCTCTGCCATCTCCAAGACATAAGACACGCGAGCACACCGAAACGTGACAGCAACCTCCCGCTGTCACATCCGGGCCGCCTGCCGTGTCTTGTCAGCGTGATCCTAACCCGCAACGAGGTATTTTCATGACAGGCGTGAAACCCTCCCGCTATCATCCCGCGCTGGTCGCCCTGCACTGGTTCCTCGCGGGATTCATCGTTCTCGCGCTCGGCCTGGGGATGTTCGTGCTGAAGGCGATCCCCAATTCCTCGCCGCAGAAGCTCGAGGGCCTGCGCGCCCACATGATCGGCGCCGGCGTGATCGTGACGCTGATGATCACGCGTTTCGCCATCCGCCTGCTGAGCGCGAGACCGGAGCCGGCCACCACCGGCAATCCCGTCCTCGATCGCATCGCCCGCATCTCGCACCTAGCGTTCTACGGCCTCGTCGCCGGCATGATCGCCACGGGTCTCGCCACCGCCGTGCTCGCGGACCTGCCCTCGATCGTGTTCGGCGGCTCGGGTGCGCCGCTGCCCGCCTCGTTCACCGTCTTCCCGACGCGCGTCGTCCACGGGCTGATCGCCAAGGTCCTGGTCGGGCTCGTCGCGGTCCATGCAACAGCCGCGCTCTATCACCACTTCGTTCTGCGCGACGGGCTGCTCAAGCGCATGTGGTTCGGCCGGCGCTGGCCGGCACAACGACGAATTTCCGCCGAAAGGAGATGGACATGAATATCGGATTGGCCTTCGCGGTAACTTCTCTTGTTCTCGTCGCCAGTGCATTCGCCTGGACCAAGACCACGGGCCGGCCGCTGCCGCCCGACGCCGAGCGCGGCGTCGCATTTGCCGGAACGCTTCTTGGCGCGGTCGCGCTCGTGTCGCATCCGGGAGCGATGGGCTACGTCATCGCCGGCATCGGCCTTGCTCTCGGAGGATTCTTCTCCTTCCTCACTTTCGTGAGCGGGCTGCCCGACCAGCAGGCGGCGGTCGCGGTCGGGAGCAGGGCTCCCGATTTCCGCGCGTTCGACAGCGACGGCGGGGAGTTCCGGCTCTCGGAGCTTTCGGGATCGCGCGTCCTGCTCAAATTCTTCAGGGGCACCTGGTGCCCCTATTGCGTCGCCGACCTGCACCTGTGGAACGCCCAGCGCGGTGAGCTGCGCGCGCTCGGGCTGAAGCTGGTCGCCGTGAGCCACGACTCCGTCGGGGAGCTCAGGCAGTTCAAAGGCAGGCATGACTGGGACATGACGCTCGTCGCCGACCCCGATCTCGAGATCATTCGCCGCTACAACCTGCAGAACCACAACTTCACTCCCAAGGGCGGCCCGTTTCGCGACATGGCGATTCCGGCGACGATCCTGATCGACGCCGACGGGAAGGTCCTGTGGATGAGCCAGGCAAGCGATTTTCGCGTGCGCTCGCACCCCGCGAAGGTGCTGGCCGACGTCCGTGCCGTCCTGGGTCCCTCCAAGCCGGGCCTCGCACCGGTTCGCCCGGCCTATTCCAACGTCATCTCGGAGGAAATATGAACCTGTTCTGGCGTGCCGCCCCTTGGCTGCCGCGTATCCTGCTGCTGCTCGCCACGGCGCTGTTCTCTCTCATCGGCTTCAGGTACCTCGGCGACCCAGTCAACAAGGCGGCCGCCGACTCGATCGTACTCGGGTCGGTGATGGCGATCAGCCGCGTGCGGGTCGGCTTCGGAGGATTTCCGCTCGCGCTGTCGTTGATCCTGTTCGGCTGCCTTCTTTCCCAGAAGCGACTGCTGACCGGCCTGACCGTGCTCACGACCACCGTCGGCGTGGTCACCGTCGCGAGGCTCGTCGGCATCGCGGTCGACGGCCCCGCCGAGGAAGCCATAAGGCTTCTGCGCGTGGAAATTATCCTTCTCGCCCTTTCCGTGGCCGCGATCTTTCTCGAGCGCGCGAGGCTGCGGCGCGGTGCGCCGCTGTAAGGCGCCGCGCCCGGTCGGACACGTGCCTGGGGCGCGCTCGCGCCAATAGGTAACGACATTCGGTATAGTTGTCTTCCGCCGGACGGCGCTTGTTCTGATCGCGCCACCGGAACGGACGGAGCACGATCATGGGTTTGTCCTGGCAGCAAGGCCCTCTGAGCGGCGTCTCGGTGGGCCGCTTCCTCACTCCCGAGCCGCTCCCGAAGCGGCTGCTTTTCGCCGAGCCCCTTCGCCGGCGGCTCCGAGTCAAGTTCGCCGAGGAGTGGATCGCAGACAGCGAAGACCTGCTCCTGCTCCACGAGCCCGGCCGCTACCCGGTCGCGTATTTCCCGCTGGGCGACGTTCGTGCCGGCGTACTCGCCGGCGAGAAACCGAACACGCGGACCCCCACCTTCGGCGATACCGAGTGGTTCACCGTTACCCTCGGCGGCCGGCGCGAGACCCGGGGCGCATGGCACTACACCGCCCCGCCCGACTACGCCGGCGAGTTCCGCGGCCGCGTCGCGTTCACTTGGCGGGCGATGGACGGCTTCTACGAGGAAGACGAGCGCATCGTCGGTCACGCCGCCGATCAGTATCACCGCAACGACATCCGCCAAAGCTCGCGCCACCTGGTCGTCAAGAACGGCACGAGGATTGTCGCCGACACCAAGCGGCCGCTCGTGCTCTACGAGTCCGGTTTCGCGCCGCGCTGGTACGTGCCGCGCCAGGACATCGACCAGAGCGCGCTCGTCCCCGTCGAGGGGCAGACGTTCTGCCCCTACAAGGGCCTCGCCAGTTACTACGACATCGGCGAGCGCAAGAGGCCCGCGTGGTCTTACCTGCAAGCGTGGCCCGAGGTCGCGCGCGTCTCCAATTTCGTCTCCTTCGAGCCGGACGTGATCGACGTTTTCCTCGACGACAAGAAGCTTTCTCTCGAGGCGGGCCAGGGCGTCAAGGAGCACGGAATCGACCGAAGCCTGGACCCCGAGGAGATGCTCAAGCGCGGCAACACCCTCGCCGATCCCTGACGCTGCACAGATGGCCCGGTTGCTCTCGGTCAACGTCGGGTTGCCGCGCGAGATCGAGTGGCGCGGAAGAATCGTGCGCACCGCCATCTGGAAGGAAGCGGTGCAGGGCCGTCGTCGCGTCAGGCGGCTGAATGTCGAAGGCGACGGGCAGGCCGATCTCGGCGGACACGGGGGAGAGCAGCGGGCGGTCTTCGTCTATCAGATCGAGTCGTATCGCTATTGGGAGAAACGGCTCGGCCGGCACGATTTGACCCATGGGCAGTTCGGCGAGAACTTCACTATCGAGGGGTTGCCGGACGACGAGGTCTGCATCGGCGACCGCTTCCGGATCGGGACCGCGCTGTTCGAGGTGACCCAGCCCAGAGTCACCTGCTACCGCGTCGGGATTCGCACGAACGAGCCGCAAATGCCCGCCCTCCTGACCTCCAGCGGACGGCCGGGCTTCTACTTCCGCGTCCTCGAGGAAGGCGAGGTCGGCGCCGGTGACGCTATCCTCCTACTCACTCCAGGGCCGGAGCGCATGACCGTTGCCGAGGTCAATGCGCTGCTGTACTCCTCACTCCACCCTCGCGATCAGCTCGAGCGCGCGCTGCGAATCCCGGCGCTGTCTCCAGGCTGGCAGTGGTCCTTCAAGGAGTTGATACGAAGTCAGGATGCGCACCCTGGCGCGACGGGCAACGCGGGTCTCGCGCCGGCGGCGGCTGCGCACGCGGCGAAGCCCGGGTTTCGACCGCTGCGGGTTTCGCGGATCGATCGTGAATGCGCGGACGTGATGTCGTTGACGCTGCAGCCGACGGATGGAAGGCCGCTCACGACTCCACTCGCCGGCCAATTCGTCGTGCTGCGCTTGCGTCCGAGGGCGGACGGTCCCCCGCTCTTCCGGAGCTATTCACTCTCCGGACTTCCCTCCAATGGATACTATCGCGTCAGCTTCAAGGTGGAGCCGAACGGCGCCGCCGGGAACTACCTGAGCAGCAGCGTTCGAACCGGCGACGTCCTCGATGTCAGCGAGCCGAGAGGCAGCTTCATCTTGCAGCCGGGCGACGGCCCGGTGGTGCTCCTGAGCGCGGGAATCGGCGCGACGCCCGTGCTGGCCATGCTGCATGCCCTGGCAGCGAGCGCGACGCCCCGGGAGGTCTGGTGGTTGTACGGTGCACGCGATGGCAAGTCCCATTCGTTCGCCGCAGAGGTGCGACAGCTTCTCGCGATGCTTGCTCGCGGGCGAAGTCGGATCTGGTACAGCCGGCCAGCCGCGGATGATCGAAAGGGGCGGGATTACGACGCGACCGGTCGCGCGGGACCGGATGCCCTCGAACAGTTGGACGTCCCGCGGGATGGCGACTTCTACCTTTGCGGGCCATCGAGCTTCCTCAGCGACCTGAGCACGGGCCTGGCCGCCCGGGGCGTGCCACGGGACGGCATCCATTCCGAGATCTTTTCCGGTGGCCCTTCGCTGAGACCCGGTGCGACCGCCACGCCGGTGCGCGCACCGCATCAACCGGCGGGGTCCCCCGGCGCAGGGCCGCTCGTCTCCTTTGCGCGGAGCGGCATCGCCGTTCGCTGGCGCAAGGACGACCCGAGTCTTCTCGAGCTCGCGGAAGCGTGCGACGTGCCCGTCCGGTGGTCGTGCCGCACGGGCGTCTGTCACAACTGCGAGAGCGGATTGATCTCCGGGTCCGTCAGCTACCAGCCTGATCCGCTCGATCCACCGGCGGAGGGAAATGTCCTCATCTGCTGCTCCCGGCCGCAGGGCGACGTGGTGATCGACATCTGAGTGGCGCCTCACTCCATGATCAGCATCGTCCCGGTCCCTCGCTTGGCGGTCGCGAAACAATTGGTCGCACATTGTTACAGCGTGGGCGAAGCCGCTTCGCTAGACTCGTGGCCGTACCCATTAGGGATAGGGAAAACATGAACAGGCGAAAAGCCGTGGGGGTTCTCGGCAGTCTCGCGCTCGGTGCTTCAGCGTGGGGGCGACGTGTGCTCGCGCAACCCGTGTGCACGCTGACCCCGGAGCAGATCGAAGGCCCGTTCTACCTGGACCAGGCTCGCATTCGCGCAGACATCTCCGAGGGAAAGCCCGGCGTGCCGCTGCGGCTCGTTCTCCACGTGCTCGACGCCTCCGCGTCCTGCGCGCCGATCCCAAGGGCCGCCGTGGACGTGTGGCAATGCGATGCGCTCGGCATCTACTCCGGCTACGAAGGCGCAGCCATCGCCCCGCGGCACGTCGATCCGGTGGACGACAAGACGTTTCTGCGGGGAACACAGCTCGCGGACCGTGCCGGCGGCGTCCGGTTCCGAACGATCTATCCGGGCTGGTACCTGGGCCGCACCCCGCACGTCCACCTGAAGGTTCGCGTCGGCGCGAAGGCGGCTACCACCCAGCTCTATTTTCCCGACGAAATCACGAACGCGGTCTACGCGCGCGCTCCGTACAACCGTCACCCGAGCCGCGACACCACGAACGCCACGGACCGCTTCCTAGGGGCGATCGCCAACAAGTCCCTGGTGATGTGGACGATGGAGCGCGAAGGGGACGGCTACGTCGCCGCCGCCACCATCGCGCTCCGGAGCTCCTAGCTCTGGTGTACTTCCATGCTTCTTAGATCGAAGTAGAATTCCGACTCATGGTAGTCAGACTCAAGCGGCGCGTTGCGATGTTTACTCTCGTCCTGCTCGCCTTCGCCCAGGCGAGCGTGACGTTGTCCGGCTGCGCGATGGATCGCGGCACGATGAGCACGGCCATGGCAGCCGACAACGACGAGTCGCGCGCCGATTGCGAGATGCCGATTACGAAAACGTCGCCGCAGAAGGCCAATCTCTGTGCGCTGCACTGTACGTGGGATCTCCAGGCCGCGGGCGGCGCCGTCGCGGTGGACCGGTCCCCGGCCGATTGGCCCATCCTTGCCGTCGCCCTGCCGCGCGCGGCGCCTGCGCCTCGAACCGGGCTTCACGCGCCGCCCTCGGGCGCACCACCGCACCGCATCCTCCTGCACTCCTTCCTGATCTGAGCTCCTCGGGCCGCCGCTCGGGCGGTTCGATCGCGTTTTCGAGCGCGGCCTGCGGCCGCGGCAAATCGAACACAACTCGGAGAATGGAATGCGGATATTTCGGAAGGTTTGCACCATGCTGCTCGGCGGGCTCGCCGGGCTCGCTCACGGAGCGGGCGATCCGACACGCGGGTCGCGACTATTCGGGCAATGCGCGGCCTGTCACTCGGTCGTGCCCGGCGAGCACATGACGGGCCCCAGCCTCGCCAAAATCTGGGAAAGAAAGGCGGGGCGTGTCGATGGGTTTTCGCGCTACTCGGAAGCGCTGAAACGCGCTGATGTCGTGTGGAGCGAGGCGACGCTCGATGCGTGGCTCGTGAACCCGGAAAAGGTTCTCCCCGGAACGAGCATGACGTTTCCGGGAATCAAGGAAGCGAAGGACCGGCAGGACGTGATCGCGTACCTGAGGGCGGTTTCGGAAGGCAAGGCCCCCCAAGGGCAGCAGGGCGGGCGCGGAATGCCGGGGATGCACCGCGAAAAGCTCGACCTGCACAAGGCGCCGGCCGGAGGACTGGTCACCGCAATCACCCATTGCGGCGACACCTACACGGTCGGCACGGCGGACGGCAAGAGCCAGAAGATCTGGGAATTCAATCTGCGGTTCAAGACCGACTCGAGCAAGCTCGGGCCGCTTCCAGGCAAACCGGTCGCAGTCGGCGCCGGCATGCAAGGCGACCGCGCATCCGTGGTCTTCGCATCGCCAAAGGAAATCAGTGAGTTCATCAAGCCGTCTTGCCCGTGACCTGGCCACGGTCTGGCTCGTTCTGCTCGCGGCTTGCAGCGAAGCCGGCGCACCGGGCGGCGACGACCCTCGCGCAGACCCGCGCGACGCCGCCAGGCTTGCGCTCGGCGCGAAGGTCTACGCGCAGCACTGTTCCAGCTGCCACGGGGCCAAGCTCGAAGGCCAGCCGAACTGGCGTGCGCGCGGCCCCAACGGACGCTTGCCGGCGCCGCCTCACGATGAGAGCGGGCACACCTGGCATCATCCGGACCGCGTGCTCTTCGCCATCAGCAAAAATGGGCTGGTGCCGCCTTATGCGCCGGAGAACTATGAGAGCGACATGCCGGCGTTCGGCGGCAAGTTGTCCGACGAGGAAATCTGGGCGGTGCTCGCGTATATCAAAAGCCATTGGAGATCGCGGGCGGTTCTGGACGCGCGCGCCGAAATGACACGTAACGAGGAGAGACGATGAAAGCGACGCATTGGATTTTTGTCGGCCTCGCATCGGCGGTCGCGGCGCAGGCTCTAGCGCAAGTCACGCTCATGCATGTTCACGGGCTCGCCTACAGCCAGGACGGAAAACGGCTGATGATCCCGAGCCATCACGGTCTCGCAGTGTACGAAAGCGGAAAATGGTCGAAGGCGTCCGGACCGCAGCACGATTACATGGGCTTCTCGGCGACCGGGAAAAGTCTCTATAGCAGCGGCCATCCGGCGCCCGGTTCGGGGCTGGTCAATCCCTTCGGGCTTCTGCGCAGCCGCGACGGCGGCAAGTCATGGGAGAAGCTCGGTCTCGAAGGCGAGAGCGATTTCCACCTCCTCGCGACGGGCTGGAATACGAACGCCGTGTACGTATGGAACCCGGCGCCCAGCTCGCGCATGAAGAGGCCAGGGCTGCATTACACCCTCGACGACGGGGCTGCGTGGAAGCCGGCGCGCTCCTCGGGCCTCGGCGGCGATCCGCGCGCGCTGGCGGTTCATCCAGACAATGCCGCAATCGTCGCCATCGCGACTTCGAGTGGAATATTTCTATCGCGCGATTCGGGCGAGCGCTTCGATCGGCTCGCCGACGACGCCGAAGGTCTGTCCGTCTGCTTCGATCTCGACGGCAAGAATCTCTGGTACGGGACGTTCGACGGGCAGGCGCGGCTTGCGCGCGCTCCGCTCAACGGCGGGACAAG
>Ga0209131_1003343_pt1 | contig 10675 bp, 13 predicted proteins | sample GraSoi_2013_40cm_FD_185826 | JGI IMG/M metagenome (GOLD analysis project Ga0209131, IMG submission 185826) | Grasslands soil microbial communities from the Angelo Coastal Reserve, California, USA - Sample 9_17_2013_40cm (SPAdes) (version 2) | ecosystem: Environmental > Terrestrial > Soil >...
TCCATCCGCCGGTACAGCGGCATGCTCATCTTCCAGGGACGGGTGTAGACCTTCGGATCGTCGACCGTCACTTCATAGAGAAGCGTATTCGCGCTGGTGGGAGTGTAACGCTCGGTGAGGTGCAACGCGTCGCTATGATAGTCTCCTGCCCGGTCAAACCAGGTATCCTCGACCATCCCGGTCACGTCGACAACCAACGTATCCCCGTCCCACGAACCGCTCGCCCAACCCATCCAGGAATCGACCGGAGCCTTGCTCTTCATTCCGATATTCACAACACGTGAGGCGAAGGCAAACTCGTAGGCGAAGGACACGTACCGCGGCGATTGCACGATTTGAAACGGAAACGGCATATAGGTCGCCCGTGGCAGGCCGGGCAGGAAGCATTTAACAAGCGGATCCAGCGCGAGCCAATTCGCTTCGTTTTCTTTCTTCTTGGCAAGCGCCTCGGGCCGATAGGGAAGCGGTCCGTCTTCAACGACGCCAAGGCCGGCGGGAATTCCGCCCAGCGCCCCCATTACGACAAGCGGTCCTGCCTTTGCATCGTGGGCTTGGATATCCCATTCGGCGGTGTTCATGGCTTGCCAGATCCCGCTCAAGTTCGGCTTACCGTCGGCGGTTCGCGGGGCTCTGTATGTTGGCGCAGGGGCAGCGGCCGGCAGCCGGGCCACCGGCCGGGCCGGCGCCGTCTGCGCGAATGACGGGGACGCGATGACCCCTTGCATGATCACCACGGGGATAGCCATGACGGCTATGGACTTACTGCAAGCTCGCATTCGGATCCTCCCATTCGAGTCGAGTGCCGGCTCATCATGGTTTCGGCGTGGCGGTTTCTTCTGTCGTAGTTCCCCTTTTCCAGCAGGTTCGGGAAAGGTACAAAATCGATTCCACCTTCATCCCCGGGGGGCGAGACGCATCCGCTTTTTCCACGATCGGCCCAGTGATCTGCACTTCATGGCCAACCTGGAAATTCAGCATCTCCTGATCCCCTTGAAGCCGAAACACCAGTGGCGCCCTCGCGGCAAACGGAGGCGCTCCCGCTACGGGTGGCCGCTCGCCACCTCTCCAGTCCGTAATGCGGAACTCCCCGTTGGGGGATTTTGCCACACAACCGATCGAAACGAAGTTATCCCCGCGATCCATCGACTTGGGGTAAATCGAGGTTCCATCTGGGATACCAGGAATGTGAACCCTTTGGGTGGGCGCTCCGGCCTGCCCTAGCGCATTCGCGGCAAAACAAACAACCACGCCAAACGAACTCACGACAGAGAGCGTCCCGTTCACTCCGATTCCCCAATGATTTTAGCGTTTCTCACGCACGACCCGAAAACCGAGGTCAAAGTGTCGGTAATCCTCCGGAAAATGCGTGCGAAGTGACACTCGCGTCAACCAGGGCCCATCGTCGTGGAAAGTCCCACCGCGCACTCCCCGCCCCCCATCGCTGCTGTCGGGCCCCTTGGGATCAGGCATCGGACTCTTCGAGTAATACTTGGAGTCGTACCAATCCTGCACCCATTCCGCCACATTCCCGCGCATATCGTAGAGGCCCCAAGCATTGGGCTTTTTATTTGCCACAGGTTGCGTCTTCTCTACATTATACCACGCCCAATCGTCCGCTGGCGAATACCGGCCCAGCGAGTTCGCCACTTTCGCGCCTGCAAATTGGTCCGCTGTGCCAGCTCTCGCCGCATATTCCCATTCGGCTTCGGTTGGCAGCCGATAGCGGAATCCGTCGTTGCGTGCGTTCAGTTTGCTGAGGAACGCCTGTACATCCTGAAAGCTGACTTGTTCCACGGGAAGGGTATCGCCCTTATAGCGACTGGGATCCGAGGCCATCACCGCTTGCCATTGCTTTTGCGTCACTTCCGTCTTTCCGATTTCGAAAGCTTTGGTGATTTGTACAGTGTGTCGCGGCTTTTCGTCCGCGCTGCACTCCACCGGCTTTACACCTTCAGAGCACCCCATCGGGAACTGTCCCGCGGGAACCGAAACGAACTCCATGCCCAAATCGTTCGTGCTGTACGTGACAGCCGATCCCTCCTGGGCGGGCTCAAGAGCCCAAGCCGACATCGCCAAGGTACATGCTCCGATCGCAAAGGTCACTGCCAAGACACTCGTCCGTCGACCGACGCGATTATGATCAGGCATGCTGTGTCTCTTCGATGATTTCACACGCCGAGACGTATTTGCTTTATATTCGCATTTCCTCACTTTGGTGCGTCCGGGCTGGATCCGCCCACGAAGAGCAATCGCCCATCCGGCAACGTAATATCGCGTCCATTCGCTCTCAAAGCTCCGTCTTTTGCGCGGTAGCCGTTCACTAGGATCACAGTGCCAGGAGCCAAGGATTCCTTCGTGAACCCCGCTCTTATCAACGTACCTGGAGGTCCCGCCTCGACGGCCCAATTCTCAACGTTTCCGTCAGGCTTTTTGACATCAATGTAGATCCATGAATGAGGATTGATCCACGCCATCTTGGTCACGGATCCCGTCAGCGTCACTGGCTTATTCGCATCGTATTCGGCCGCAAACGAGTGATGCGCGCTCGCTGGAGGGGCCATGGGAATCATCGCCATCGCGATAAGCATAAACATCAACACGTTTCGATGTTTCATCGCTTTCGTCTCCGAGCCAATCCTTGCCGAATCACTTGGCTGCTACTTCTCTTGCTGTTCCTCTTCTTCCTTCTCTTTGGCCCGTGCTCCGGATAACGTGAACTCGAGACCGACGTTGCCTTCGTGGCACGCATACTCCACGAGTTGTTCCTGATCCGTCAGCCGCCACATTACGAATTCTACGCTATACGGTTTCGTCCGGGTTGCTGGATCATCCATCGTGAATCCGTAAAGCAAGTGCGTGTCATCCAAGCGCTTCCAGCGCTCGGTTAGACGCTTCCTCGCAGTACCGTCAGCTTCCGCCGTGAAATTCGTGTATTCAACTACGAGTGTATCGCCATCCCAGTGCCCACGCGCGGCACCTGTCTCTAGATGAACGCTCGCGGGGGGACGTGGACGTCCGTCTAGGTAGATCAACTGCGATCGAAGGGCTTCCACACGAACAACCACCGCCTGGGGGCTCTGAATAATCTGCAAGGTGGATTCTTGCCCCCCGGGACCTGAACCGGTAAACGCCGGACCGACGCCGATAGGCCGAACGCACCTGCTCGAAAGAGGCCGGTCTTCCGGACCAGTAGCCGGACGATTTAGCAAGTAGTCGGCACGGTTCCGTTGTTCCCTGGCGGCAGGAGTTAGCGGAGGCAGTCGCCCGTTCGGTGGATCGACGACCTGAGACGTACGAAGAGTTGTCATCGGCACTTTGAACCAATAACCGTCTCTCCAGAACGTGTTGTAAGCATCCGTAGTTTTTTCGCCCGGCGGAGTATTAGTGGGTTCAGTGCGAAGGTCGAACTGTCTTTGCTGCGCGGCATCCTCGAGCTCAGCCCGGACTGAGGAATCATATTCCGTCTTGTCAGGTTCGTTGCCCGGCCGCTCGATTGGCGTGAGGATGGCGCGGCTCCATATACCCTGCAGGTCTGGCTTGCCATCAGCTGTCCGTGGCACTTTGCCAACTGGGTATGCTGCGAAACTTGCTTTCCAATCGTAGGGCTTGTTCGGTGCCCTGGTCTCACTCTTGGTGAGTGGCTCCGCAGCGGGCTGAATGGGGCAACCGAATCCAAGGCACGGCGCGGTTCGACTCTTCGGGGCTTGTTGAGCGACTGAAGCGGTTCCCAATAGGCCGGCAATGGCTACCGATCCAAGCCAAAATGCGAAATTCGTAGGACGCATCGGGTGTCTCCTCCGACGTAGATTGCTCGGATCGCCAACACGTCACCGCTATTTTGGTAAGCTTTTGTATTTAATTATGAATGTGTTTATGAACCTGTCAAGGCCATGGCTGCGCGCGTTGCTCGATCACTTCGCGAAGATCAAGGATGCGCGGCAGGCCTGCAACGTCATGTATCCGCGGCGCGAGGTGCTAACCACATGCTTCAAGATGTTGTTCGCGCTTTGCCAGTCGCGCCGTCAGTGCGATTTTCTTTGCTTACGTTCACCCGGCTCCATTCGCTGCTGGGCAGCTCAGGCGCCGGGGCGCCTGAAGAAGATAATCAAGGTCCACCGTACCATCCACGCTGTGCCCCACCATCGGTTCCATAACCGTGGTGGCGCACCCCCACGCCGCTCCGGCGCAACACGAGGGGCCCGTCGCTCTCGATCCAGCCCATGGTGAAGGTCTTGTGAGGGACAATTCCCAGCGCCACCATACCGCCATCCATCAAGTGTGTGATTGCGCCGGGTGCTCGTTGCATTGCGCTGCCGCGCTGTATCCCTCGACCGGGCGCAGAGGCTGGCCGCGCATGGCAGCCGAAAGCCGTAGGTTCTCGGTTAAGCCTTCCATGCTGTGCTGCTCCACCGGCGAGCCCGTTAGCAGATTGAAGCGGACAATGCGGACGCGCGGATCGCAGGCCGAAGGAGGATAGATGTCCTCGATGATGTGGCGCGGCAGCGAGAGGATTTCCCCACTTTCGTACGCACGATCGATCCCATGGTCTGCGTTGTACGCGGCGCGCAGCAGCGCGCTTACATCGAAAAAGCCGGTGACCGGTGACGGATCGAAGGCATAGACGTACCGAATTTTCGGGTGCGCATATCCAACCTGCTCGGCCAATCCCCCGCCGAGAGAATGTCCCACTGCGACGAACCGAACGTTCGGGCTGTTGCAGCCGGCCGCCTCGATCCGCCGGACAATCATGCCGATATTTTCGCGCACCTGATCGTACTGATCAAACCGAGGCGCTAACCGATGAAGCCAGCGAAAGTTGGACTGCCAATCGCCGAGATCATTGCGATCGGTGCCGCGAAATGCGATGGCGACCTCACGGCATCCATTGTCCGCTCGTCGCCAAACGTGAAACTCGAGCCCGCCGATCAGCTTGCACTGCGGATTGCGTAGCGGGCAAGGCAGGCTGCCGACCACGCCGAACCGGCATTCCCATTTGCGCACCTGCAAATTTTCTATCCACGAGTGCACGTTCTTGTGGAACGCAAAATCAGCCTCGTCCTTGGCCAGCGCGCGGTTGACCAGCTTGGCGGGGTCGGGGCAATGCTCGGCGTTGAGCACGGCAGGATCCGAGTACGCCGCGGTCGCCATCATCGCATAGGGGACATATAGCGCCGCATAACTGCGCGCGGCCTGATACTCACTCGGCCCGGAGCCGATCGTGACGCGTACCTGATCTCGCGGTTGCGACGCGCAGGCGCTGACCAACGCGGCCAGAAGCGTTGTCGCTAGCCATCGTGCCGCTGAATGGCAAGGCGATACCCCCATATTTCCCCCCGACACTCATCTTTATGAGCGTAACCAAGCAAGTGCAGCAATCGAATGCAAGCCTGTCCTTGTTCAAAAATATATTTGGCGTTGGAATCTGGCTGCACATATCGCGGCTGAGTTCACGGGCCGGTCTGTACATCGCGGACACTCTGCGACTCGTGCGAAATGATTGGAATTCTAGGCGCCGTTGCGTGTGAGCACAATAAAGCATTCGGCCCGCCACCTTGCACAAAGCCAAATCTCGGCGGAAGGAGTGAAATGAACATTGCGATCCCTTTGGCTTTGGTTGCATCAGCGGCTCTGAGGAGGCTCGTTTGTCGATTTCGGGACCTACATCGCCGCGGAAGCCGAAAGGTGGGGCAAGGCGATTCGAGCAGGAAACATCAAGCCGGAGTAAAGCAGGCTATACCCATGTCGCCACCAACGTGCTGCGCACGGTGAACGGAGCTTGTCGCCGAGCTTGGTTCGGCCTTCCTTTGCGCCGACCTCGACCTGACGCCGAAAGTGCGGACGGATCACGCTTCCTATGTTGCGTCGTGGACCAAGGTCTTGAGTAACGACAAGCGGGCGATCTTGACTGCCGCATCCCACGCGCAACGCGCGGCGGATTTCCTGCATGGCTTGCAGGCCACCGCCCCTGCTCAAGCCAACGCAGCTTGATCAAGTGACCAAGTGCTCATGTGGGCTGAAACCCCGTGCCCGGAAACCAGTCACGGGGCCATGAACCGCCTGCCAGTACATCCGTGGTCAGGTTACGGTTCTTCGCGCTGCCGGTTAGACCGCGTGCAGATTGTCCGCGGCGGACTTGCCTGTCCTTCGATCGGCGACAACGTCGAAAGCGATCTTCTGTCCCTCGTTGAGGACACGCATGCCAGCGCGTGCGACCGCGCTGATGTGCACGAAGACATCCTTGCCGCCATCATCCGGCTGGATGAACCCGAAGCCTTTTTGGTCATTGAACCACTTCACGGTTCCTTGGGTCATATAGCTCTTCTTTCAGGTATGTGTGTAATGTGGGCCGCGCGTCAGCGCACCGGTTCGTTCGAGATTTGGAGAAAAGCCGTCAGTCCAACGCGGGATGTGCGGCAGGCCAAGTCGTTCGGCCGAAGCTCGATTGACGCTATATGGCCCTTTTCAGCTGGACCGCAAGGTTACCCGGTAAGAGCCTTGAGAAAAGGCTGGCTATTTGACCGACCAGCACCCATGTTAGTTTTGCCTGTTGCCATATGGGATCATCACCATCAGCAGGGCGAGGCCACGACGGGCACGGCCTATCTGAGCACCGACATTCGACCGCGTGACGCGGGGTGCATGTGCTCCGCGTCCAAGTCACGCCCAAACGCGTCTGAAGAGCCGCTGGAGCACAACCCTATGCAGGTCCTCGTCCGCGATAACAACATCGATCAGGCTCTTCGCGTCCTGAAGAAGAAAATGCAGCGGGAAGGCGTGTTCCGCGAAATGAAGCGGCGGCGCTTCTATGAGAAGCCATCGGAGCAGGCGACACGGGAAAAGTCCGAGGCGGCGCGCCGCGCCCGCAAGCTTGCCCGCAAGCAGGCGATCCGGGATGGACTGATCGCCGCGCCGAAAAAAAAGCTGGCACCGCTTCGCAAAGGCGCCGCAGGACTGCCGCTGCGCGCAAATCCCTAGACCGATCGCAAAGAGGTCATCCCATGCGACTCTTTATCTTCGAGTCAGAAGCAAACACCGGTCTGCGAGCGTTTGCCGGAGACGCCGCAGGCCGCAAACTGCCGGACCAGTTCAGGCCCTGGCGAGAGATTGGAGCGGTCCGCTCCGAGAGCGCTCCTCCTTACAAACTGTGCCGCGATACGATCGAAGAGGCCATCAGCGCTCATGGCTTTCAGCTCTGGCGCGTCAAACCAAAGATGGCGAAAGCTGGATAAAGCTCGCGGGCTCCGCCTGACTCGACCGAGAACAGCGCCGCGTCTTCGGAACAATTCTCATCACCGCGCCGTTGACCCACGCAAACTCCAACATCAGGCCGCACGGCGTTACGCAATTTAAAGCGGAGGAGAGTTTCATGACCTCCAAGGAAGAAGCCGAACTTCTTTTCAAACAGGAGCCACTATCCGGTGGCCCACGCTCGATACCTGAATATGAACAACGTGCGCGCGCAGAGCGCACAAAGATCGCCAAGCTTCGGGTGTTACGCCTCGCGCGCGAGGCGGCGTTGGCGACGGAGAAACGCACACCGCAAAAGTCATCAAGGACTTTGCGGGTCGGCACGCGCTGTAAAGAATAGCGACACCCACATTGCGCGGGCCGCAGCTTGAGGCTTGAAACGCCCCGCGGCGAAGAGGAAATTGTTCGGTTCCTCGAACGGCGTTCCGGCACCTTCGATCTATTCGGGGAGATCGCAAACCGCGATCTTGCGAAATCGCAATCCGTCCGCGGGCGGCGCAACAAGTGTCACTTGCGGGCTTTGCGAGCCCTTTTCGGCTTGGTCGCTTTCCTTGACGGAACGGCGCCACGGATGAGAAAATCGTCAGCCGACTTTCCGCCTTTGATTGCGGCGGTCAACCACTTTGGTCTCAATCCACGTCCGGCCCAAGTCTCCTCGGGATTCTGCGGGTTACGATATTTCGGCGCAACCGGTCCCCTTAGTCCGAACCCCGAGCCTATTTTTCGCAGCGTTTTAGCGCCCTGCAACCGAGTGAGTTTTGCGAGTTCGGATTCGATCGCCCGTCGCTGATCGATAACTTTGCTTGCGAGAGCCGCTTCGACGCGGTGGCGAAGGTCGGTAAGCCGACCTATAGTCATTGATTTCAAGTTCATCTGATTTCCTCCGAGGATTCCAACGCAGTCAAACAGATGCGAGCCGCATAAGGCGCGTAACCTTGCGCGCGCATCTTGCAGTGCAAACGGGCATGCTAAAATACGACTCAATTGTCAACAAATTCTACAGACCTCTGGCAGCGTAGGAAGCCCAGCAGGACTGGTGTCCAAACGAACAATGGGAGCCCCCGCGTTTGGCGGAGTTTGGTGCCCGTGATCGCCCATGCGCCTGCCGATGAGCGCCGCTGACCAACTTTTGGGGCAGCAGTAATTCGTCTGATCGCGCCTCGCTGTGGAATGCGTCCGCATCTTCGTACACGCGGAATTGTTACCGGTCCACACGGCGATCTGTTAGATTGACGCGCGAAGTTGCAAGACAGACAGCTGCACGCATAACACGACGGACCTTGGAACCAAGGATGCCGTTGACAGGAGCTGCACGTGAATTTCTCGACAGTCAAACGGTCACCGCATGCAACCGACCGGCACGTGGGCAATCGTGTACGAATGCGGCGTATGATCCAGGGAATGACCCAGGAGAAGCTCGGACAGGCGCTCGGTGTGACGTTTCAGCAGGTGCAGAAATACGAAAAAGGTACCAACCGCATCGGGGCCAGCCGCCTGCAACATATTGCTTCAATTCAGCAAGTCTCAATCTCTTTCTTCTTCGAAGATGCACCCGGACAATCGTCCATCCTGGACGAGCCTTGCGACTATGTCTCCGGCTTCCTCGCCACGTCGGACGGGCTTGCGCTCACGAAAGCCTACATGCACATCGAAAACGCCAAGCTCAGGCGATCCATCGTTGCTTTGGTTAAGCAGATCGCCGGAGAAGACGAACCTGAACAGGTCACGATGCGGATCATTTGATCGCGATTGTCCAAAGGTCGGGCAGGACGGACGAGTTTGGGATTGAGGGGAACAGAGATGGCGTTATGCCTGCGCGCGCGTCACGTTCAAGGCCGCGGGCGACTTTATTGTTCAGCCGCCGGCAAATTGGCGTCGCGCGCGAGCCGCCAGCGCCCGTCGCGCTCCTGGCGCAAGATCGTGAGCGTGTAGCCAGAGCGGCGCACCGGCTTGCCGCCGTCAGGCGGCCACACCGTCATCTCGATGTAATTGCGAAGATAGGCCCAGTCGCCGCGAACCTCGATTTCCTGGATTCGCGTCCAGCACGGCGGCGTGCTCCGCGCAGCCCGGAGAAGCTCCCGAAAAAAAGCAGTGCCTGCCGTTTGCACCGAGCCCGGCCATGAGGAAAGGCCGGAGCTAGTGAATGCATGCGTGTGGCTTCACCCGCCGGCGTGGGGTGAAGAGCAAGAGGGCCGAGCCGGTCTTCGTGACGGGTTGGAAGCCAGAAGAGGGATGGCAGTGGCGGCACATCCGACGGTTTCGGCAAACACCCTTGCCGAGTTCGTCGCGCTGGCAAAAGCGCACCCCGGCCGGCTGTCCATCGGGACGGCCGGCAATGGGTCTCCGCCCGATCTTGTCGCCCGCCTGCTTGCACGCACGGCCGGCATCGATGTAGCGTTTATTCCATTCCGGACCGGTGCAGAAGGGTTGACTGGAGTCATGCGCGGCGACGTTTCGCTATTCGTCGACGCCCCGCCGATGATCGCGCCTCAAGCCAAAGCTGGGACGGTCAAAGTGCTCGCAGTGACCGGTCGCGCTCGCGAGCCCGAATTGCCCAATGCTCAGACCGTCGCGGAAGCCGGATTTCCGGGCGTTGAACGGGAGGCTTGGATCGGCCTGGTCGCACCCGCGCAAACGCCGACGGAAATATCAGCACGTCTCGGCCATGAGATTGCCGCTATTCTGGTTGCGCCCGAAGTTCAGCAGCGCCTTGCCGTGCTCGGTTTCCGGCCGCTTATCGCGACGCGCGACGAGTTCCGGACGCTAATTCTCGATGAGCATAAGCGGTGGAGCACGATCATTCGGGAAGCGGGAATAAAGCTCGATTAGGGCTCGCCGGATCGACAATCTCGCGTTGTCACTCCGGCCTGCCGAGTCTGCACTTGGCCCGCTCCTGCCGATCGCCTACCTGCGGCCGGCTCGGAAGCTAGCGAGGCATAAGCCGCCAAACTCGGCCAAGTTGTTGCGTCTTTTCGCTTTCGTCCGCTTTCGGGAAAAGCTGCCGACCAGCTTCCGAAGATAAAGCTATTATTCGGCATTTCCTTTCGCCGTGATACCAATGCGGGCCCGTGCGTTTAGCATCGAAGTCCTCGATGACGAGTTCGAGGTCGTCCGCGCCTGCACATTCATGGTCGACACGGAGCGCTGTTGCTCTGGTCTCGTAGCGATCTCGGCAATAAGCTTCCTCACCATCGCGCGACCGAACGAATTGTAGTCCTCTGCCACCATTACGAACGACCCGGCACCGCCGATGGCGTTGTCACGGTAGTATTTCTCGATGCCTCCTGGGGGATTGGTGTGTCTTGGATTTGGAGCCAAATCGATGTCGGTCAAGATCACAAGGCCGTTGACGAGGATGCCTTTGGCAACTGCCTGATCACGCAAGAATTGAACGTCAGGACCGGCATTGTTGGTGCCATCGCCATCG
>Ga0209131_1003344_pt1 | contig 10673 bp, 11 predicted proteins | sample GraSoi_2013_40cm_FD_185826 | JGI IMG/M metagenome (GOLD analysis project Ga0209131, IMG submission 185826) | Grasslands soil microbial communities from the Angelo Coastal Reserve, California, USA - Sample 9_17_2013_40cm (SPAdes) (version 2) | ecosystem: Environmental > Terrestrial > Soil >...
GATCACCATCAGGGCGAGGATCGCGGCCATGCCGCCCGCCAGGCTCCGGCCGAACAGCTGGCCGACCCAGCCGCCGGGCGCCACGAGGTTGTAGACGGTGCCGGCGACGCCGACCATCACCAGCAGGGCGATGGCGAATCCGGCGATGGCCTGGAAGAAGGCGCTGGTGTCGCTGACGTGCTTGAGCTTGCCTTCCTGCACGGCGTGCCTCATGCGCGCTCCAGGCCGAAGCTGTCGACGATACGCACGCGGTCGCCGACCCCATAACGCGGCTGCCCGCGCTGCGGCAGCGTGCGCAGGGAGCCATCGTCCAGGCGCACGGTGACGCGCCACGCGGCCTGGCCGTTCTCGATCGCCTCGCCCGAAGTGCGAATGGCCTCGACCACGCCGCAATCGGCGCAGCGCGCGGCGACGGGTTCAGGGAACGCGCTCGGCAGCACGCCGGTCAGCGCAGCCGCGCCAAGCAGGCTGAACAACAGCACTGCCACGCTCGCCGCGATCAAGATCGGATGCGTCCTGCCCTGCTGCATGAGAACTCCCCGTTGCTCACCTGCCCACGCTCTTGTGCAATCGCTGTGCCAGCGCGCGTTTTGCTTTTCGCGTCAGCCCCTTAGCCCTGGTTGGTGATGAAATTCCAAGGTCTGTCAGGCCAGACTTATGTCGCCGCCGGGCGACAAAACTAGGGGCGTGCGCGCGAACCGTTTGATATTGCTCGGCTTTCGCTGTCTCCGCGCGGCGACGATTTGAACATCGCCGGCTCGAGGGCATGCCGGTCGAGCAGGCGATAGAACTCCGTCCGGTTGCGCCCGGCCAGCCGCGCCGCCTGCGTCACATTGCCCGCGGTGATCTTCAGGATGCGCGCGAGGTAGTCGCGCTCGAAGGCGCGCCGCGCTTCGTCGAGTGGGGTCAGCGCCGAGTCGCCCGCATCGAGCGCCTGGCGCACCAGCGACGCCGGGATCACGTCGGTCGCCGAGAGCGCGACCGCCTGCTCGACCACGTTCAGCAGCTGGCGCACGTTGCCGGGCCACTGCGCGGCCACCAGCAGCTCCATCGCCTCGGGCGAGAGGGCGAGGCGCGGCCGGTCGTAGCGCTGCGAGAAGTCCTGCAGGAAGTGCCCGGCGAGCAGCGGGATGTCCTCGCGCCGCTCGGCGAGCGAGGGCAAGGCGAGCTTCACCACGCTCAGCCGGTAGAACAGGTCTTCGCGGAATTCGCCCGACGCGATGCGCTCTTCGAGCTTGCGGTGGGTGGCGGACAGCAGGCGCACGTTCACCTCGATCGCCTCGTTCGAGCCGACCGGGCGCACCACCCGCTCCTCGAGCGCGCGCAGCAGCTTCACCTGCAGCGCGAGCGGCATGTCGCCGATTTCGTCGAGGAACAGCGTGCCGCCGTCGGCCGCCTGGAAAAGGCCGCGGCGATCCTGCACGGCGCCGGTGAAGGAGCCCTTCTTGTGGCCGAACAGCTCCGATTCGAGCAGGCCTTCGGGAATCGCGTTGCAGTTCACGCCCACGAAGGGCGCATCGGCGCGCCGGCTGGCGCGGTGGATGGCGCGCGCGAGCAGTTCCTTGCCGGTGCCGCTCGCGCCGAGGATACAGACCGCCGCGTCGGACTGCGCAACGCGGCGCGCCTGCGCGAGCAGCGATTCCATCGCCGGCGAACGCGTGACCAGCTCGGTGCGCCAGCCCTGGTCCGCGCCGCTGGGCGCACCCGACAGCCGCAGCGCTTCGGCCACGGTGTCGAGCAAAACCTTCGGATCGAAGGGCTTGGTGAGGAAGCCGAACACGCCGCGCCGCGTCGCGGCGACTGCCTCCGGAATCGTGCCGTGCGCGGTCAGGATCACCACCGGCAGCGAAGGCGCATCGCGGTGGATCGCATCGAACAGCGCCAGGCCGTCCATGCCTTCCATGCGCAGGTCGGTAATGACGAGCTCGGGCGGCGACACGGCCATCGCCGCAAGCCCCGCCTGGCCGGATTCCGCCGTGGTGACCGCGTAGCCGGCGGCGCGCAGGCGCATCGAGATCAGGTGCAGCAGATCCTTGTCGTCGTCGATCAGCAGGATTCTTCTCTGGTTCTTGTCCATGGCTTACCTCGTCTCGGTTCGTCTGTCGTCGCGCTCCAGGATGCTGCGCTCGATGGATTTCATGGCGTCCAGCTGCCGCCGCAGCGCTTCCTCGCGCCGCTGTCCGGCGCGCGCGAGGCGCTGGCGCTCGGCTACCTCGGCCGCCAGCCGGGCGTTCAGGCGCTCAACCTCGGCGCTGCATTGCTCCGGGCGCGCACTGGCCCCCGGCCCGCCGGCGGCACAGCCGCCCATCAGGATGACCATCGCCAGCGCAATCGGTTTCATGCCGCTTCCGCCAGGATCGCAGCCGGGCGTAGCGGCAGCGTCACGCGGAAATGGCCGCCGCGCGCCCCCGGCACGACCTCGATGCTCCCGCCGTGGGCTTCGGTGAACTCGCGCGCGATCGCCAGCCCCAGGCCGGTCCCTTCCGCGCGCCCGAATGCGCCGGCGCGGCCGCGGAAGAAGGCCTCGAAGATGGCCTCGCGCTCCTCGGGCGGCACGCCGGGCCCGCTGTCGAGCACGTCGATCGTCGCCAGGGCGCCGTTCAGGCGCGCCTGCACGCGGACCTCGCCGCCCGCCGGCGTGAACTTGATCGCGTTGCCGATGAGGTTGTCGACCACCGAGCGCAGCTTGGCTGCGTCGGCCCAGACCGTGAAGCTGGCCGCCTCGAGCTCCACGCGCAGCCCCTTGCCCTGCGCGGCGAGCTGCTGCGAGCGCACCGATTGCCGCAGCAGGCCCTCCATCGCGATCGAGCCGACCTGCAGGCTGGAGGCGGCGTGCAGTGCGCGCTGGTAGTCGAGCAGGTCCTCGATCAGGTGCTGCAACTTGACGCTGTTATCCCTCAGGATGGCGACCACCTGGCGCTGCGGCGGCGCGAGCGGCCCGGCGACCTGGTCGTTGAGCAGCTCGGTGCCCTCGCGCAGCGCCGCCAGCGGCGTTTTCAGATCGTGCGACAGGTGGCGCAGGAAGCGGTTCTTTTGCGCTTCCAGCTCGATCAGGCGCAGGCGCAGCCAGTCGAGCCGTTCGCCGAGGCTCTGCAGGTCGGCCGGCCCGCTCACCCGGATTGGCCGCTCGAAATCGGCGCCGCCGAGCTGCCGAATGGCGGAATCGAGCTCGGCGATCGGCCGCGCGATGAGGCGCGTCAGCGCAAGCGCCGCTGCCAGCGCCAGCGCGGTGGCGATGAGCACCATCATGATCAGCCGACGGTGCACCTCGTCGGCGCTCGCGCCCAGGCGCTCGACCTCGCGATCGGCGACGAAATAGCTCACCGCCAGCACCTGGTAGGCGTCGTCGACCAGCGCGCCCGCCAGCGCGCGCACGCTGCGCAGGTCAAGGCGGCCGCGCGGCGGCGCGGTGATGGTGTCGTGCAGCGCCTGCTCGCGCTCGACGGTGCGCTTGAGCGCGGCGAGCTGCGTCTCGTCGAGCGGCAGCTGCATGAGTTCGCCGGCGAGCTGCTTGAAGCTCGCGTGCGCGCGCGCGAAATCGGCGCGCAACTCGGCATCCGGCAGCACCGCGAGCTGCAGCGACAGGCGCTCGATCGAGCCGATGCGGTTCACCAGCGAACGGCTCGCCGCGGCCGCCTTGGCCGCGCCGTACACGGCGTTGCGGCCCTGCTCGGTCAAGCGCTGCGTGTGCCACGCGGAATACAGCAGCGTCCCGAGCAGCGGCAGCGCCACCAGCAGAAAGCCGGCGATCAGCAGACCGAGGAAGGAGCGCGGATAGCGCAGCGCCGTGAATTTTCTCTCGGCGATCATCGAAGCATGATGGCACGTTAAACTTCGTTCCGATCAGGTGATATGTCACAGATTGGCGACAGCCCTGTCGCCACTCAGCGCCTGTCGTGCGCTACCGACCGCGTGTCGTAATGCGCAGAGAAACGTAGACGAATCGCCTCATGCGGGTAATGAAAGCGCTACGCAGTGTGACAAATGCAACATTGGGAGAAACATGCGGCAAGCGAGTGAGACAACGGGAGCAACGCGCGTTTACCTGGTCGCCGCCGTCGCGAAGAACGGCGTGATCGGCGCGCACGGCAAGCTGCCGTGGCATCTGCCGGAAGACCTCAAGCACTTCAAGCAGCTCACGTTCGGCCATTCCATCATCATGGGCCGGCGCACCTGGGCGTCGCTCGGCAAACCGCTGCCGGGGCGCGAGAACATCGTGGTCAGCCGCCAGCCCGGCTTCGAGGCGCCGGGCGCGAGCGTCGCGAGCTCAGTGGAGGCTGCGGTCGCGCTATGCGCGGGCGAGTCGCTTGCCTTCGTGATCGGCGGCGCCGAAATCTACGCCGCCGCGCTGCCGCTCGCCGACGGCCTCGTGCTCACCGAGATCGACCAGGACTATGAAGGCGACACGCGCTTTCCCGATTGGGACCGCGCGGCCTGGCGCGTCTCCCAAAAGGAAACGCACACCGCGGCCGGCGGTGTGCGCTTCGATTTCGTGCTGTACGAAAGGCGCTAGCGCGACAGGGTTTAACGCTTCGATTCGAAAATCCGCACCTCGGGCAACGGGAAGCCGTTGAACTCGCTCGCGTAGGCAGTGGTGTAGGCACCCGCGTTGCGGATGTAGATGAAGTCGCCCTCCTGCAGGTCCGAGGGCATCGGCTCGTCGCGCAGGATCACGTCGACCGAATCGCAGGTCGGGCCCGCCACGTGCCAGGGAATGTCCGGCCCCGAGCGGTCGCTGCGGATGCGGTACTTGAGGCCCTCGGTGGTTTCGATGATGCCGCCGAACAGGCCCGCGTCCCAATGCATCCAGCGCTTGCCGGCGCGCGTGGTCGTGCCGATCACGCGGCAGACGAAGTAGCCCGCGTCGGACACCATGTAGCGGCCCGGCTCGGCGACCACCTGCACCTCCGCGGGGAAAGCCTTCAGCGCCTCGTTTACCACCTCACCGATCACCTCGATCGAGGGAATCGGCTTGACATGGCGCACCGGGAAGCCGCCGCCGATGTCCAGCATGCGCGGCTTGAGCCCCACCTTGGCCATGGCGTCGAACAGGTTGCGCGCCTTCTCGATGCCGACGCGCCAGTTTTCCGGGTTGCGGCATTGCGAGCCGACGTGAAAGGTCACGCCGGCAAGGTCCGCGCCGAGCTTCACGGCGGTGGCGATGATTTCGCGCGTCTCGGCCGCGCCGGCGCCGAACTTGCCCGACAAGGGCCAGTCGCTGCCGATGTTGGGCGTTGCCACGCGCAGGTACATCTTGGCGTCGGCCTTCTGCTCGTGCACCCGGCGCAGCTCGTCGACGCTGTCGACGACGAACCACTCCACGCCCTTGGCGGCCGCATAGCTGATCGCCTGGCGCGACTTCATCGGGTTGGAGAAGAAAACCTCGGCCGGGTTGACCCCCAGCCCGAGCAGCAGGTCGAGCTCCGCGGTCGAGGCGATCTCGAAGCTGCAGCCCTCCTGCAGCAGCGCCTTCACCACGCGCCGGTCGGGGTTCGCCTTGACGGCGTAGTGCGGGCGCACGCGCGGCATGGCCGCGCGGAAGCGGCGTGCCTTTTCGCGCACGACGGCGGTGTCCAGGATCAGGAAGGGCCGCAGGTATTTCTGCCGGGCGGCCTGGCGAACGATCTCGAAATCGAGACTCGTCTCGGGATGCGTGTCGAAGAGCTGTTCTTGCGGTAGTGCGTTCTGTCTGGTGCTGCGGGCAATGCTACTGGGGCGTACGCCCATCGAACTCTCCTTGCGAACTAGGTTTCCGGAAGGTCAAGGCTGCAGATGACCGAACCTGAGTTCCTGATGCTTGTCATGATGACCTCCTCTTGTCCTTGAGTTAACAGGGAAATTTCGCGAATTATAGGGGACCGCTCCCGCGAGTCAAGGGTTTTGTGACGCTTTCTATACGGGCGTCCAGAGGAGCCGGCGCCGGACCCCGCTTAAGAAACCACTATAGGTAGGGAGGCTAACCGGCCGGACTACTAGGAATAGTAGATCTAGATGCGGGGCAGCGTGACGCCCTTCTGCCCCTGGTATTTGCCGCCGCGGTCGCGGTAGGAGGTCTCGCAGACGTCGTCGGACTCGATGAAAATCACCTGCGCGACGCCCTCGTTGGCGTAGATGCGCGCGGGCAGCGGCGTGGTGTTGGAGAATTCCAGCGTCACGTGTCCCTCCCACTCGGGCTCGAGCGGCGTGACGTTGACGATGATGCCGCAGCGCGCATAGGTCGACTTGCCCAGGCAGATGGTCAGCACGCTGCGCGGGATGCGGAAGAACTCCACCGTGCGCGCCAGCGCGAAGGAATTGGGCGGAATGATGCAGACGTCGCCGCGGTAGTCGACGAAGTTCTTCTGGTCGAAGGCCTTCGGGTCGACGATGGTCGAGTTGATGTTGGTGAAGATCTTGAATTCGTTGGAGCAGCGGATGTCGTAGCCGTAGCTCGAGGTGCCGTAGGAAACGATGCGCTGGCCGTTCGCCTCCTTGACCTGGCCGGGCTCGAAGGGCTCGATCATGCGCTGCTCGGCCGCCATGCGGCGGATCCACTTGTCAGACTTGATGGTCACTCGTACTCTCCCTGAAATGGGCTCCCATCATAGCGTTGCATGACGGCGAAAACGGCGATCGGCTGCGCCCTGGCCGTCCTGGCGGCGCTGGCGGCGCTCCCGGGCGGCGCGGCCGACGAGCCGGCGCCGCTCAGCGAGAGCGAAATCCGCGCCATCCTCGCCCATGGCCCCTGGCCGGTGCCGCTGCGCAACGACCCGGGCAACCCCGCTTCGGGCAAGCGCGGGGCGGTCGACTTCGGCGAGCGGCTATTCTTTGACAACCGCCTTTCCGGAAGCGGCAAGTTTTCCTGCGGCACCTGCCACGTGCCCGAGCGCAACTGGACAGACAACCAGACGCGCGGCGCTGCGGCGGCCGAAGTGGAGCGCAACACGCCGACGCTCATGAACATCCGGCTGAGCCACCGCTTCGGCTGGGACGGTGCGACGGACAACCTGCCGGCGCAGAGCATCCGGCCAATCCTCGATGCGCGCGAGCTGGGCGCGGACGCGCACCATGTCGCCGAACTGCTGCGCAAGGACGAGCAGCTGACCTGCCGCTACCGCAAGGCCTTCGGCGACGCGCCCTCTGCAACCGACGACGAGGCGGTGCTCAAGGATGTCGGCAAGGCTCTCGCCGCGTTCGTCGAAACCTTCGAGACGCCGCCCACGCCCTTCGACCGCTTCCGCAATGCGCTCGCCAACGGCGAGCCGATCCGCCCCTGGATCTACTCCGAGACGGCGCAGCGCGGCGCGCGCCTCTTCATCGGCAAGGCTGGCTGCAGCAACTGCCACAGCGGGCCGAATTTCAGCAGCGGCGAGCTGCGCGACAACGGCTTTTCCGTCTACGCCGCGAAGGGGCGCCCGGACGCCGGCAAGAACGGCACGTTCAAGGTGCCTACGCTGCGCCACCTGTTCCTCACGGCCCCTTATGGCCACCACGGCGAAGTCGGCACGCTGGCGGATGCGGTCCGGCACTATTCGGAAAGGGGCTCGAGTGAGATCAAACCCCTGAAACTGAGCGCAGGCGAGCAGACCGACCTGGTGGTGTTCCTGGAATCCCTGAGTACCTTCAACAATCCCTGGCGCCCGAGCGACCTGAACCGCTGCCACTGACGGCAGTCTAATTTCGTTGCATGCTGAAGCTGAGCCGCCCCGCCGCGGAGGTCTTCATTCCCGACGGCACATCCTGGGAAGCAGCCTGCGCGCGCGTGACCCACCTCGTAGTGGCCGCTCACGCCGACGACGTGGAGCTCATGGCCTGGCATGCGGTTCTCAGCGCCGGCGGGCTCGGCGCCGTCATCGTCACCGGCGGCGACAAGCTGCGCGACACCCGGCTGCGGGAGCAAAAGCGCGCTGCCTCTCAGGGCAACTACGCAATGGTGATCTGGCTGGACCACGCGAGCGAAGAGGTAAAGCAGGCCGCCTATCCTCCGCTCGCGTCCGACCTGAGCGCGGTGCTGTCGGCGATCCGGGCGCGTCTGGTCTACACCCACAATCTCGCGGACAAGCATGACACCCACGTTGCCGTGGCCCTGCACACCGTGCAGGCGCTGCGCGCGAATCCGTCGTCGGTGGAGCGCGTTCTCGGCTGCGAGGTGTGGCGCGCGCTGGACTGGCTGCAGGCCGAGGACAAAGTGGTGCTCGACGTCAGCAGCGCGGAAGCCCGGCTCATGCCGTTGATCGGCGCATTCGACTCCCAGATCGCCGGCGGCAAGCGCTACGATCTGGCGGCAGCCGGCCGCAAGCGCGCGAACGCCACGTTTCTCGACTCGCACGCCATCGACCGCGCCACGGCGGTCGAATACGCGATGGATCTCACACCGCTCGTGAGGGATCCGACCCTGGACATCGCGCGCTGGACGCTGCAGTTCGTCGAGCGGTTCGCCAGGGACGTGGAAGCCCGGCTCGCGGCATGGAAGTAATTATTGTTCCGGCAGCGCGGGACGTCGGGATTGCCGCGGCGGGCATCCTTTCCCGGCTCGTGGCAGGAAAGCCCGGCGCGGTCCTGGGTCTGGCCACCGGCGCCTCCGTGGAGCGCGTCTACGCCAAGCTCGTCCTCGCCCACCAAGCGCACGCGCTGGATTTCTCGCGGGTCACCACGTTCAATCTCGACGAATACGTGGGCTTGAGCCCTTCGCACCCCGCTTCCTTCCATGCGTTCATGGAAGAGCGCTTTCTGGGCCGCGTGCAGATCGACCGCCGGCGCGTCCACTTTCCGCCCACGGATGGCGACGATCTGGCCGGCGCGTGCGAGAAGTTCGAGCGCGACATCCGCGCGGCGGGCGGAATCGACCTGCAGCTCCTCGGAATCGGCCGGGATGGCCACCTGGGGTTCAATGAGCCCACGTCGTCGCTCGCGTCCCGCACGCGCATCAAGACGCTGACCTCCGCCACGCGCGATGCCAACCGGGCCGGATTCGGCGAGGAGGGCGTGCCGCTCCACGTGGTCACCATGGGAATCGGCACCATCCTGGAAGCGCGGCATTGCCTGCTGGTGGCCGACGGGACCGCGAAAGCTGATGCCGTCGCGCGCATGGTGGAAGGCCCCCTGACCGCCATGGTGCCCGCGTCGGCGCTGCAAATGCACCCGCACGCCACGGTCATCGTCGACGACGCTGCGGCAGCGAAACTCTCGCTGCTCGAGTATTACCGCGAGGTACAGCGCAACAAGCCTGACTGGCAGCGATGAGCGGGCTGGTCATCAGCTATTCCGGCGTTCGCGGTGTGGTGGGACGCGACCTGGATCCGTCCGTTGCCCGCAGATTTGGCGTCGCATTCCGGCGCATGGTCACAGAGCTCCACCCGGCGGGGCCGCTCTCGCTCGTGATTGGCAGGGACACGCGCAGCAGCGGACCGGAACTCCAGAGCGCGTTGATGCAAGGCCTCTCTGAAGCGCGCGTGGCGATCCGGGACCTGGACGTGGCACCGACGCCGACCATCCAGTTCGCGCTCGGCGCGCTCAAGGCCCATGGCGCGGTGGCGGTCACCGCCAGCCACAACCCCGCGCAGTGGAACGGCTTCAAGTTCTTCCTCGCGCCGGACAACACCGTGCTCGACGGCGCCCAGACGGAGCGCCTGATCAGGGAGCTCGCGGTCGCTTCCGACGTCGTGAGCGCCGTCGACCTCATGCGGGACAACCAGCACGAGCAAGCCGTGGCGCTGCATGTTGCGCGCGTGCTCGAGCAGGTGGACGCCGGGAGCATCCGGCGCCGCCGCTTTCGCGTGGCGCTGGATGCTGCGCGCGGAGCGGGTGAGCGCCCCGCCTTGCGTTTGCTGGACGAACTGGGTTGCAGCGTGACGCGCGTCGACGTCGAGCGCGAATCGGAGCCGGTGCCCGAGAACCTCGCGGCGCTCGGCGCTGCCGTGATCCAGCACGGTTGCGCGGTGGGGTTCGCGCAAGACCTCGATGCAGACCGCCTCGCGCTGGTGACCGAGACGGGGAACGCGCCTGGCGAGGAGTACACGCTCGTGCTGGTTGTGGCGCATTTGCTGCGCCGCGTTCACGCGTCGGTCCCGGTCGTGGTCAAAAACCTGTCGACCACGCGTGCCGTGGACGACGTGGTGGCGCGCGCCGGCGCGGAGCTGCTGGAAACCCGAGTGGGCGAGGTCAATCTGTCCCGCGCCTTGAAGCGCCTGATGGACCAGGGGCGCGTCGCCTTCGGCGGCGAGGGCAACGGCGGCGTCATTCTTCCGTCGGTGCATCTGGGCCGCGACAGCCTGGTGGGCATGGCGCTCGTGCTCGAAGCGCTGGCGCAGCGCGACGAGCCTTTATCCGCCCGCCTGCGCGAGCTGCCGCGCTATCACATGGCCAAGCTCAAGCTTCCGCTGTCCCGCGATCCGGCGTCCCTGATGGCAGCGGTAGAGCGGGCGTTTCCAGATGGCGTGGCGGACCATCTGGACGGCCTGCGGCTGCGCTTCGCCGGCGGGGCCTGGCTGGGGGTGCGTCGCTCCAACACCGAACCCGTTGTCCGCCTCGTGGTCGAATCTACTGACGCGGAATGGGTTTCCCAGGTCGTCAGCAGGCTGCAGAACATCTCACCTTGAAACTGAACAAATCCCAGATCGAGGAGTTTTACGACGCCGGCTATGTCGTCCTGCCCGGCGTGTTTCGCGACGCCGAAATCCGCGAGATCGGCGAGG
>Ga0209131_1003346_pt1 | contig 10670 bp, 8 predicted proteins | sample GraSoi_2013_40cm_FD_185826 | JGI IMG/M metagenome (GOLD analysis project Ga0209131, IMG submission 185826) | Grasslands soil microbial communities from the Angelo Coastal Reserve, California, USA - Sample 9_17_2013_40cm (SPAdes) (version 2) | ecosystem: Environmental > Terrestrial > Soil >...
TTTCCGGAGCCGATGCGCTTCAACTGGAGAGGAACGAGCACCGCGGGATCGACGCCGCGGCTGCACGAAGCGAGAACGAAGGGACCGATCCAATCCTGCCCGCGCGCGGCCACCGCATCCCACGCCTGCGTGTGCTGGCGCAAGGCGAGAATCCCGGCGAGGACCGGGAAGATCCGCTCGCGCGTCTCGGGATAGCCTTCCGCGAGGCTCCCGAGCAATCCCAGCCCCTCGGCGACGTTGCCGTTGCGCAGTTGGAACTCGGCGGAGGCGCCGAGGACTTCGCGGTCGTGCGGGGCGAGGTGGTAAGCCAGCTCGTAGGCGCGCGCGGCGCGCTTGGCATCGGAGTCGCGTTCGTATTCGCGGGCGAGCACGAGGAGTGAGGCGACCTGCGCCGGATTCTCCCGGATCAAGTCGAGGAGGGTCTCGCGCTCCGAGGCGCCGTAGCTCGAAGCCGCGGGCAGGCGCGGCCGGCCGCTATCCGCGTACAGCACGGCATTCACGTGGATGACCCGCCAGAGCAGCAGCAACGACGCCACCACGATCCCCAGGCGCGACAGCGTGACGATCGGCATGCTCAGCGCACGTCCGGGAAGAGCGACAGCCGCGTGATCTTCGGCATCCCGTCGCGTACCGCGATGTCCATCTCCATTTCGACGCGGCGCTCGAGCGTGCCCGGCGGGTCGAAGTATTCGGCGAGCACCGTGGCCTCCCCTTTCGCCTGCGCCGATTTTTCCGCGGTCTGCCAGGCGAGATTGTTCACGCGCAGCTTGCGTTGCCGCGTGGAACGGAAGAAGTCGTAGTAGGCCTGGCGGGTGCGCGCCGTCTGCCAGAAGCTCGCGTCCGTGGAGTCGAGCAGGCTCATCAGCTTGTCCGTCTCGCCGGCCTCGTAGTAGCCGATGAGGCGCGCCACCAGGATCTCGATGTCCTGCGCGCTCACCGCGGACACGGGCGCTTGCGGTGCGACGGGGGCCTGGGCGACATTGAGGATCCTGGCCCTCGCCGGCGGCTCGACCGCCTTCGGTTCGACGGCCCTCGGCTCCACGGCCTCCGGCGTTATTGCGGCCTGCGGCTTCGCGGCCTCGCGCGCCGGAATGTCGACGTTAGCCGCGGCAATGGGGCGCGGAGCCACGCGCACTACGGGGGCCTCGGCGGCTGGGTCCTTTTCCCAGGCGCGCCACAACGGATCGAAAAACGAGAATCCTTCGGCGCGCCTTGTGTCGGCTTGCGCTTCTCGGGCTGTTGCGCCATCGGCCCCAAGGTAGCGCGGGTGCTCCGCGCTTGCGACCACGTCCTTCGCGCGCCGTGTCGAAAACGCGCCCTGGAGCATGGAGTACCCGTCAGACGGATCCGCGAACCAGGTCTCGAGAATCAGCAAGGTCGCGACCACGGCCACGAGAACCACGGCCGCCTTCGCGAGACGGACTCGCGTCACGTCGCGGCGATGCCCGCGGCGCCGCTCGCCCTCGCGCGACGATTCCAGCATGTGGGGCGGATAGGTCGACGCGGCTGCGAGCCGGTGCAGGCTCGCGTCGTACTCGCGGCGCTGCGTCGCATCGCTCAGGACGGCATAGGCGTGGTTCACGCGTTGCGAGCAACCAGTGGGCCACGCCTCGAAGGCGGCGTCGTGCCGGTCGGGATGGATGAGCGCCATCATCAGCTGATAAAGCTCCTTGATGACGTCGCGCGGCGCCTGCGGTTCGGCGCACAGCATTTGGTAATGCGTGGCCCCGTCCCAGAAGCAGACCTGGCGGACGAACGCGAGGGCCGCCGCGCGCAGCTCGCCGCGCTCGCCCGCGGTCAAGTCGCGCAGCAGGGCGCGGGGAAAACGGCCCTGCGCGAATCGCAGGACCAGCAAACCGTCGGGGAGAGGCTCCTTGCCGCGCAGGAATCGCGGGCGCCAGTGCGCCGGATCCAGCAAGAAGGACCGGAGTTGCGAAGCAACCGAGGCGGCGCCATGTCCCGGAGCCTCGCGCATCGATCACGCCTTGGCGGCTTGCTTGCTTCCTATGCGGGGCTGGGCGTACTGGTAGTAGTACGAGTTGTAGCCGTACAGGTCGTGGTAGGCGTCGATCTTGGTGAGGATCACGCCGATCGGGTGCACGCCGACCTGGTGCAGGCGCTTCAGGGCCGCCTTCGCATGCCCCTTGCGCGTGCGGCCCGATTCGACCACGAAGACGGCGTTGTCGACCTGGTTGCTGAGCACGATCGAATCGGCGATGCCGAGCACCGGCGGGCCATCGACGATCACGTGGGCGAAGTGCTCCTCGCACTGCGTGAGCACCGAGAGCAGCTTCATGCTGGAAAGCAGCTCCACCGGGTTGGGCGGCAGCGGCCCGGTGGTCATCACGAAGAGGTTCGGGACTTCGGTCCTGTGGATCACCGAGAGCGGTTTGATGTCGCTCGACAGGCAATTGGAGAGCCCGCGCGCGTTGTCGATGCGCAGCAGCTTGTGCAGGACCGGATTGCGCAAGTCGGCGTCGATGAGGAGGATCGGCTTGCCCATCTGCGCGAAGTTGATCGCGAGCGCCAGCGCGGTGGTGCTCTTGCCCTCGTTCTTCGAGCTGCTGGTGACCACGAGGCGGCGCGGGGCGCCATGGTCGGTGGAGAACTGCAAGGCGCTGCGCACGGAACGATAGGCTTCCGCGAACGGCGAGGTTGGATCCAGGTGCGGCCCAAGACCGACGCGCTCCATGCCCGGCTCGAGCGACTTCATCTTCGGCACCACGCCCAGCACCGGCGTGCCGGTCTCGCGCTCGACATCGTCGGCGAAGCGGATCGTGTCGTCGAGGTGCTCGAGGACCCAGGCGACGATGAGGCCGATCACCAGCCCGATGGCAAGGCCCGTGGTCACGTTCCTCGCGAGGTCGGGCTTGAAGGGGTAGAGGGGGACCTGCGCCTTGTCGACCACCGAGATGTTGTTGATGCCGATCCCGCCCGCGACACCGATCTCCTTCAGGCGCTGCAGCAGCCCGTCGTAGAGCGTGCGGTTGGTGTCGACCTCGCGCTTCAAGATCCCGTAGCGGATGCTGCGGCCCTGCAGGTCGAGCAGCTGCCGCTTGGCGCCGCCGAGGCGCTCGTTCAACATCGTTTCCTGGGTGCGCGCCGTGCGGTAGGTCGACAGCGCGGTCTTGCGCACGTCCTGGTATTCCTCGCGCAGCTGCTTGTCGACTTCGGCGATCTGGCCCTGGAGCTGCTGCATCTTCGGAAACGCCGGCTTGTAGACCTTGAGGTTCTCCTGGTACTCGGTCTCGAGCTTCGCCTTCCGCTCCTTCAGCCCCAGGAGGTTGCGGTTCTCCTGCACCGAGGCGAGCGCGTCGGGATTCTCCAGCGCCTGCTTGTATACGGCCTCGGCGCGGATGCGCTCCTGCTCCGCCTTGGAAACGGCGGCGTTGAACTCGTGCAGGTTCTGGCTCGAGATGCTCTGCTGCTTCTCGTCCAAGTTGAAGATCTCGAGGTCGCGCGAGAAGCCCACCAGCTCGCGCTCCGAGTCCTCGAGCTTCGCCTTGGTCTGTTGCAGCTTCTCCTCGAGGAACGTCTTGGCATACGACGAGGCCTCGAAGCGCCGCTCGAGGTTGATGTTGATGAACGACTGCGCGAGCGTGTTGACCGCCTTGGCGGCGAAGAACGGGTCGGTGCTGTCGAAGTGCAGGCGCACGAGGCGCGAGCGGCGCACCGGTTCCACCGTGATCGAGCTCTGGAAGGCCATGACCAGGGAATTGTCGTCGCGCGTCGCCGGGTCGATCGCGACCGGGACCGGGCCCTTCACCATGCGCTGGAAGAGATCCTCGAGGATCGAGCCCGCCGAATGCGGATCGGTCCCGGGGATGGTCTTGGGCGAATCCTGCGCGGCCGCGGCGGCGGACGATGCCTTCCTCAACCCGATGTCCTCGACCGTGCGCTCGGCGAGCGTGCGGCTCTTCAACAGCTCGTAATTCGTCTGGTAGAAGTCGGAATTCTCGTCGGAGACCTCGAGCGGCGTGACTTCCTTGTAGTCGAGCACGCGCGGCTGGAATTTCTCGATCTGGATCGTCGTCGAGGCGCGATAGACCGGCGGGGCGAGATAGGTGCGCACCACGGAGAACAGCGCGAACACGGCGAAAATGATGAGGATGGTCCACTTGCGCTTGAGGAAGATGCGCATCATGTCGCGCAGGTTGAAGCTCTCCTCGAAGCGCTCGGCCGCCGAGAGGTTGGCGGCCATCTCGCCTGCGTACGAATGCCCACCCGGCAACGCCAGCGCGGTGCCGCGGCCCCCTGCGGGGTGCGCGACGGCGTGGTGCTGGGATTGGTCGTTCATCGCGGCATCAGGGGCGAGAACGGGTTGATCGCGTCGAGCACGTCGCGGAAGGCCGAATCCTTGAGCAGCGTGCGGGTCTGCGAGCGGTTGACGACGATGACGTCGTCGTTCACGACCGCCGGGTCTTCGATCTCGCCGCGCCGGATGCGCTCCACGTCGAAGCGCTGTGCGACGCGCTTGCCGTCCATGTCGACGCGAAACAGCATCACTTCGGACATGTCGCTCAAGCTGCCCTGGCCGCCGGCGATGGCGAGGGTGCGCAACAAAGTGGTCTGGCCGCGCAGCGGGTAGATGCCGGGCTTGTTCACCGCACCTTCGACGGTGACGCGCTGGTTGGTGTATTCCTTGACGAAAAGGCTCACCTGCGGGTTCTGCAGGTAGCTGTCGCCGAGCTTGCGGGCGATCAACGATTCGGCTTCCTGCGGGGTGAGCCCCGCGATCTCGAGGCTGCCGATGAGGGGCAGGGAGATGGCGCCCATCGAGTTCACGCGCACGGTGCGCGAGAGCTGGTCGACGCCGAACACCTGGATCTCGAGAAGATCTTCCGTGCCGATGCGATAGTCGTTCATCGTCAGGCGAACCGGTGCGGCCACCGGGGCCGCGGCCACGCGAGTCACGGTTGGATTCGAGCCATTCAGTGCGTCGCTCATCTTGAGCGAGGGCCCTGCGGGCTGCGCGCGGGCGCCCGACATGGCAATGAACGCACCGATCACGAGTGCCGTGAGGTGCACATACCATCCATAGCCGTTGCGCGTCGCTGTGTTCATTCGTCCCTCCCAAAGTGTGCGAAACCGCACACTATTCCGGCTCGCCGCCAAAAACGCCCGAAAAATACCAACTTCCAATAAAAGCCTTTACGAATTATGCATCTATCTCGCTCCTCCGGCTATGTGAATAATCACCAGGCGCTTGCGGCACCATTACAATCGACACCTCCCCCGCGAGCGTCCTTCCAGGCCCGCCATCACCCTAAAAATACTGTATAACTATTTGATGCCAAACGATTTTTCGCAGAACCGCATGAGTATCAAGGACTGCCGCATCGTCGAGCTGCCGAAGGTCGTCGATCACCGCGGTAACTTGACCTTCATCGAGGGCGGCCGGCACGTCCCGTTCGCGGTGAAGCGGGTTTTCTACATTTACGACGTGCCCACGGGGGAGAGCCGTGGCGCCCACGCGCACCGAAACCTGCACCAGTGCCTGATCTGCCTCTCGGGCAGCTTTGACGTCTCCCTCGACGACGGCACGTCCAAGGACGTGCAGCACCTCAACCGCCCATGGCGCGGGTTGTACATCCCGCCGTTGATCTGGGCGCGCGAAATCAACTTCGATCCCGGCACCGTTTGTCTGGTGCTGACGTCCGACTTCTACGACGAGAGCGACAATATCCGCGACTACGATCTCTTCCTGTCCCTCGTGAAGCCGAGCGGTGCCCGTCCCATTCCTTGACCTGAAGCCCGCCTACCTGGAGCTGGCCGCGGAGCTCGATGCCGCCTGCCGCCGCCTCATGGCTTCGGGCTCCTACATCCTCGGGGAGGAAGTCGCCGCGTTCGAGCGTGAATTCGCGGCGAGCTGCGGCGTGAAGCATTGCATCGGGACCGGTTGCGGCCTCGATGCGCTGGCGCTGATCCTGAGGGCGGCCGGAATCGGCCCCGGCGACGAAGTGATCGTGCCCTCGAACACCTACATTGCTACCTGGCTTGCGGTCTCCCACGCCGGCGCGACACCCGTGGCCGTGGAGCCCATCGCCGCAACCTACAACCTCGATCCCGCACGCATCGAGCCCGCGATGACCTCTCGCACCCGCGCCATCATCGCAGTGCACTTGTATGGACAGACTGCGGACATGGACGCGATCAACCAGGTGGCGCATCGCAATGGCTTGATGGTCGTCGAGGACGCCGCGCAGGCCCACGGCGCGCGTTGCGCGGGCAAGAGCGCCGGGAGCCTCGGTCTTGCAGCCGCGTTCAGTTTCTATCCCTCCAAGAACCTGGGCGCGCACGGCGATGCAGGCGCGGTTACGACCGACGACGGCGAGCTGGCGGAGCGGGTCCGTGCGCTGCGAAATTACGGTTCACTCCGCAAGCACCACCACGAGGTGAAGGGATTCAATTCCCGGCTCGACGAGCTGCAGGCCGCGCTGCTGCGCGTGAAGCTCGGCAAGCTCGCCGAATGGAATGCCCGGCGCGCTGCCGTCGCGGAGTCCTATCTTCGCGGCATCAGGAATCCGCGCCTCGTGATGCCGGCGATCGCGGCGGGGGCCGAGCCCAACTGGCACCTGTTCGTCGTGCGCAGTCGCGATCGCGACCGCGACCTCGAGGCTCTCGCGCGCGCCGGAGTGGAGGCGCAGGTCCACTATCCTGTCGCCCCCCACGAGCAACCCGCTTATGCCGATCTCGAGCGCCGCTCGCCGCGCCTCGCCATCGCCGAGGCGATCCACCGCGAAGCGATGAGCCTGCCCATCGGGCCGCACCTGACCGGCGCGCAGGTGCAAGCCGTGATCGCGGCGGCCAACGCGCTTTGAGCGCACTCGCCGGCAAGACGGTGGTGGTCACCGGGGCGCTCGGATTCCTCGGTGCCTCGCTGATGGACGTGCTGAAGGACGTCGACTGCGCAGTCGTGCGCGTCGTTCGGCGTCCCGCGCCGCCGTTACGCGATTGCCGCGCCCGGGTGAGCGATGTCGTGGGCGACGTGCGCGATGCTTCGACATGGCGCAGCGCGCTCGAAGGAGCCGACGTCGTCTTTCATCTCGCCGCGCAAACGAGCGCGGATTCGCACGACGATTTCGAGGCCAACGTCGTCCCCGTCGTGCATCTGCTCGAGGCTTGCCGCCTCCAGGGCTCCCAGCCGATCGTGCTTTTCGCCGGCACGGTCACCCAGGCCGGCGTGCCGCTGCGCACTCCGGTGGACGAGAGCCATCCCGACAATCCGCCCACGGCATACGACGCGCATAAACTGATCGCCGAGAACCATGTGAAGGAATATGCGAAGAATGGGTATGTTCGCGGTGCGTCGCTGCGCCTGGCGAACGTGTACGGACCGGGGCCGCGCAGCCGGGGAGCGGGGCGCGGCGTGCTCAACGCGATGGTTCGCAGGGCCGTCGCCGGCGAGCCCCTCACCGTGTACGGCAGCGGCAACTACCTGCGCGACTATCTCTACGTGCGTGACGCCGCTCTTGCCTTCGTCGCCGCGGCCGGGGCCATCGAGGCATTGAACGCAGGACACTGGGTGATCGGCAGCGGCGAGGGATACACGATCAACGACGCGTTCAACGTGATCGCCGAGCGCGCCGCGGCGCGGACCGGGCGGCGCGTTGCGGTCGAGCATGTCGAGCCCCCGCAACCGCTGTGCGCCCTGGACGCCCGCAACTTCGTCGCCGATCCGTCGCGCTTCGGCGCCGCCACACTTTGGCGCGCGCGCTGCCGGCTCCCCGAGGGGATCGACCGCACCATCGAGGCTTGCCTGTGCGCTTCGTAATCACCGGTGCGCTGGGCCACATCGGTTCGCGCCTGATCCGCGACCTTCCGCTCGCTTTTCCCGAGTGCGAAGTCGTGATGGTGGACAACCTCGCCACGCAGCGCTACGCCTCGCTGTTTCACCTGCCAGCCGAAGCGCGCTACCGATTCGTCGAGGCGGACATCCTCGCCACCGACCTGGCGGAGCTGTTCACGGGCGCCGACGCGGTGATTCACCTGGCGGCCCTCACCGATGCGGCGGCGAGCTTCGACATCCGCCAGGACGTAGAACGGGTGAACCTCGCCGGCACCCGCGCGGTCGCGCAAGCGTGCGTGCGCACCGGCGTGCCGCTCGTATTCCCATCCACGACGAGCGTTTACGGCATACAGGCCGAAACGGTGAACGAGGAATGCGAAAGCCTGCTGCCGCAGAGTCCCTATGCCGAAAGCAAGCTCGCGTGCGAGGCCCTCCTCGCGGGCGCGGGCGCCTCCGAGGGCCTGCGCTTCGTGAGCCTGCGTTTCGGCACGATCTTCGGTACCTCGCCCGGCATGCGCTTTCACACCGCGGTGAACAGGTTCTGCTGGCAGGCGGCAAGCGGGCAGCCTCTCACCGTGTGGCGCGATGCGTTGCACCAGCACCGGCCCTACCTCGACCTCGCGGACGCCACCCGCGCGCTCGCTTTCGTCCTGCGCCGGGAGATGTTCGATCGCCGCGTCTACAACGTGCTCACCTTGAACGCCACTGTCTCCGAGATCACGAACGCCATCTCCGAGCGCGTGCCGGGCGTGCGCCTCGAGCTCGTCGACTCTCCGCTCCTCAACCAGCATTCGTATCGCGTATCCCGCGAGCGCTTCACGCGCGCAGGATTCGAATTCAGGGGAGACCTCGGGCGCGGCATCGAAGAAACCCTCAAGCTGCTCGGGACGCTCGTTAATCGAGAGGAAGCTCTCGCCGATCTCGACCCATGACCTCGGACTGCGCCCTGACCATCCTGCTCACGCTGAAGGACCGCGCCGCGTTCACGTTGCGCTGGATGTCCTACCTCGACCAGGCGCGGTTCCCGTACAAGGTCCTCATCGCGGACGGCGGCGCAGACGAGCGCGTGCCGCGCATCCTCGCGGACAAGTCGAGCTTTCCTCACGTCGATTTCGAGTACATCCGCTACCCCTATGACCGCGGCTACGCGGATTACTACGCGAAGATCGCGGACGCGCTCTCGCGCGTGCGCACGCCCTTTGTCGCCATGGCGGATAACGACGACTTCTTCATCGTGAACGGCCTCGAAAAGGCGATTCGATTCCTCGGCGATCATCCCGACCACGTGGCCTGCGGCGGCCAGTGGGCCCTCTTCTGGGTGAGGCCCACGGCGCAGGCGCTCGAGCCCGTCCATGGCCGCGTCGACTGGAAATGCCGCAACAACTTCCAGTCGAACGTCGCCGCAACCGCGCGGGAGCGCATGCGCGCCCAGTCCTTGAACGCGGATGACGTCTTCTATCACGTCTTTCGCACCGGGATCCTGGCGCGGCATTTCGAGATCGTGCGCGACCTGAATCCCCGGGACCTGTTCCTCGTCGAGCAGCTGACGGCTTATCTCACCGCCATCGCCGGCAAAACGCAGCACCTGGAGCACCTGTACCTCGCGAGGCAACAGAATTCACCCGGCAGCAGCGGTGGAACACATCAGCAGAAATTCGGGGACTGGTTCGGGCGAATGCTGGTGCCCACGTGGTCAGATGACTTCACTGCCTTCGTGGACGTGATCGCGCGAGCCCTCGCGCAGGCCGACGGCATCCCGGTTGGTGAAGCGCGCGACTGGGTGGTGCAGTCCTACCGGATGTCGATCGCGCCGGCGCTGCTCTCGAACCTCCTCGAGGAGCCCACGGTCACCACTTCCATGCCGGTCGTGGCCCAGGCGGTCCGCCGGCTGGTGAGGCTTCCCGAGACGAGCCTTCTCAAGCGCACGGCGCGAATGCTCTATCGCCGCGTGCCGTGGATCTCATACGATTCCGTGTACGGCTCGGAGCTCGTCGCCTCGCCGGTCGGAAACGCCGCGCGCGAATTCAGGCCGATCCACGAGTTTCTCGCCCGCGAAGGGGATCCAGGACTTCCACCTTCGGGACGTAGCTGATCCACTTGCCGCCGCCGCGCGCGAACTCGCTTTCCTTTTCCAGGATCTCCGCGGCATGGTTCCAGGCGAAAAGCAGGGCGAGCCCGGGATAATGCGATCGGAACTGCGCCTCGGAACGAACCGGAATATGCATGCCGGGGCTGAACTTGCCCTGCTTGAGCGGCGTCGTGTCGCTGATGAATTCGACCAGGTCCGGCCCGATGCCGCAGTAGTTGAGCACCGTGGTGCTCTTCGAAGTTGCCCCGTAGCCTGCCACGCGCTTGCCCTCGCCGCGCAGCCGCTGCAGTAGCTCGATCAAATCCTCCCGCGATTTCTCGACCCGGCGGCCGAACCCCTCGTAGGTCTCCTGGCGATGCAGCCCGGCTTGCATCTCGACTTGAAGTTGGGCCGGCACCGCGGGCCTGACCGGCCAGGCGCCGCGTCGCGCAACTGTGTAGCGCATCGAGCCGCCGTGAACGTCATGCGGCTCCACGTCCACGATCTCGAGACCGTATGGGGCGAGCCACCGGGATACGCCGGTGACGCAGAAGTAATACGCGTGCTCGTCATAGATCTGGTCATAGGCGGTCTTCGCCAGGATGTCGCCGAGATAGGGATCCTCGAATATCAGGACCCCGCGCGGCTTGAGCAGATGGCCCACGCCCTTCGCGAGCGAATGCAGATCGTGCACGTGGCAGAAGCAGTTAGCGGCGAGGACCGCATCCGCCGGGCCAAAATCCTGCGCGATGTCGCGCGCCACTCCTTCGTCGAAGAACCGGCAAGTGCTGTGCACGCCCATTTTCTCGGCCA
>Ga0209131_1003349_pt1 | contig 10667 bp, 9 predicted proteins | sample GraSoi_2013_40cm_FD_185826 | JGI IMG/M metagenome (GOLD analysis project Ga0209131, IMG submission 185826) | Grasslands soil microbial communities from the Angelo Coastal Reserve, California, USA - Sample 9_17_2013_40cm (SPAdes) (version 2) | ecosystem: Environmental > Terrestrial > Soil >...
ATTCCCTTCAGACGGTCTTCTCGATCGGTGAGACCGGTAATCATGACGATCGGAATCAGCCGCGTCTTCGAATCCTCTTTGAGTTCGCGGCACAACTCGTAGCCGCTCTTGCCGGGCATGACCACGTCAAGCAGGATCAGGTCGGGAGCTTCGCGCCGGATTTCCGCTTCCGCAGCAGTCGCGTTCTGTGCCGCAACTGTTCGATAGCCGCGGCTTCCCAGCAGCTCTTTCAGAAGCTCGGTGTTCATCAGCTTGTCGTCGACCACCAGAATCAACTGCTTCCGGCGGCCTCCCAGCAGATCACCCATACCCGAATAAGAGTTCGAGTGCGGAGAAGGGGTTGTCCAGAACTTTCGCGGGGGGATACTCATCGCTTTACTTTGCTCAATTCGCCGCGATATTGCAAGTTCGCAACCGGGAACATCAACTACCTCCCATCAACTTTGACAGCTTCCTTTTTTGCGGTTTCTTTCGTGCCCGGCATGGCTTCGCATTTGTGCGCGTTGAACTGCTGCTGAACTCCCGCCTGCCCGAGCTGACGCGGGTCTGCCGAGAACTGCATATGGCACGATTCACAGACCCCCAGTGAAGGGATGTTGCTGACTCGTTTCAAGGTCCGAAGACTGCGCTTTGCCATGACCACAGTTTCCCACACCGACGAAAACTGCGCCACCCACTCCGACCAGTGCAGGGAAGGGCGCCCTCGTCCGTCCAGCCCGCCGACAAACCGAACATTTTCGCTGTTCAAGCGTCCTTGCGCCGATCCCGCGCCTGTGCCAGCCTTCCTTCATGCTGCGGAAACTCTTATTGATACTCGTCATGTTCAGCATCGCATGGAGCGAGTGCGCGGCCATTCCGAAACCGCATATCGTCATCTTTGGAAAATGGATTTCCGCCAAGTGGCCCAACGTAACCGGGCAGAAGCTGCTGGAGTTGAAAGTCCGTCCGTTGTTTGTCGATGCGCGACTCAAGGAATACACGACTGGAACTCCGCATGAGCTGACGGACCGCCTGTTCGTGGTCCGGCGCGTCTTTCGCGTGAACGATGCGTTGCCGACTGAGGCCGGCGCCAACGCCACCCGCTGGCAATGGCAACGCGGTGGCTGGCTGCTCGTCGACCGCGTCACCGGACGAGTGTCCCAACTCAACCTGCCCGAGTTCGATCCCTTCTATTCGACCGCCAGCTGGTATCGCGATTACATCGCCTACTGCGGCGTCTCCGAAGATGGCAAGAAACTTTACGCGGTCGTCGCGCAGGTAGGACGGCGCAAGCCGATCCTGAAGAAAGATGCAGGCGAACCCGCTGGAACCGACGATCCCGACTCGGAGTGTCCGCCTCCAGTTTGGGAGCGCGCCCCCATGCGAGTTACGTTTCAGCGCGGGGACGATCAGAAGCTGGTCTTCTCAATTCGAAGCCGCCTGGTTGATGTAGTCAACGACCCTGAAGAACCGGAAGAATAGCTCCGCGGGCAGGGACGGCCTCGTGTGGGGACGGGCGTCTCGCCCGGCCAGCCGAGCAAAGCTCGGCAGCGCCGTTGCCAAACATCTCCGGCTTATTCGCCGTATCTCTCTTTCAGCTTGCGCGTCATTTCATCACGGAGTTGACGGTAATCGGAGTGGACAGTTGCCCGTAACGCGGCTTCGGTGGAACTGCCTTGTGAGAGGCGTTGCAGGATGCTCGTGATTTCGCTAATACCATAGGAGTCGCGGAGATATTCGGCGGCGGCAAGAGATTCAGCATAGGCGACGGTGGCCTCCGGCGCGGAAAAGCTCATAAAGCTGCCTTCGAGCATATTGAACGGGATCTCATTTCCGGCGGCGAAGAGCTGTGCCAGTTGACGCCCGTAGGCAGAGGATGCCCTCCCCTCTTCTATTTGTGCGATGCCTTCGTTCAGCCAGGCGGGACAGCGGTTGCTGGACATCTGTGAGACGAACGAGTGCGTCAGCTCATGTTTGAGGACGCGGGCGAGTTCGGGCGTGACGCTCGAGACGCCGCTGACCGGGATGCGCAGTTTGCCATCGTTGATGGCGCCCGTCCAGGACGGTGCGCGGGTAACGTCGAAGAACGCCTGCTGGGTGTAGAGCGTGACCGCAATGTTGTTGCGGGGCGAGTAGCCGAGATCGCGCACCAGATCTTCATACTCGGAGTCGAGGGTGGCGAGCAGATCGCGGCGGAAGGTCTCGGAGGTATCCTTTCCCTCGAAGTGAAGGTTGAAGTGGCTGCTTTCGCGTTGCGAGAAATCGGATTCGACCTTCGATTCGCGCTCGGCGCGCGCGAGATATTGGCTGACCGTGGCGTCGGGACGCAGCGCGAGCGACTTCTTCCAGGAGCGAATCGCGTCGCGCGTATGATCGCTGGCGAATTGAGCGAAGCCCAGCATGGCGATGGCATCCGGTGAGTCGGGAGCAACGACGATAGCGTGTTGCGCGTAGGGCAGAGCTTCGGAGGCCAGACCGGTGCGAATCAAGCAGGCGGCGTAGTAGATCAGCAACGTGGAATTATCTGGCTGAAGACGAAGCGCGGACTCGAAATAGCGCTTGGCCTGCGCGAAATTCCCGTGGTCGGATTCCTGCTTGCCGGCGAGGAAGTATGCAGTCGTGGCGCGTTCGGGTTTTGCGGTTTGCACGAGGCTGGCAAGTGCATCGGTATCAACCTTGCCGTCGCGGATGACTTTTTCGGCTACATCGGCTTCGTGGTCGAACGAAGGCGCGGTCGGCGTGATGTCGGGGACTCCAGTCGATGCTCCGGCGTCAACCGGCGCGGCGCCGCCGGTATCAATGCGCTCGACGGAGGACTTAGGGATGGCGTAGGAGTCTTCGCCGAGGTCATACTCGACACGATCTTTATTCTTGCTCTCGCGGACCTGGTCGGCCCAGATGGTGCGTCCATTCTTGAGATGAATGACGTCGGCGGGGGCGGGAAGCGCCGGCAGAAGCACTAGAATGAGGACGAAGGCTCGCACTCGCCTGATTCTAGAACGGCGCGGAAGGGTCCGTAAGGTGACCAAGGTGCTTGGACTGGGGCCGGGGAAAGAGGTCCCCCTTGCGCTGCGGGCTTGGCCTCTACGGCTATTTCGCGGACGGGCCAAAAGCTTTAACCACAGGGAGCACAGAGGGACACAGGGGCGGTTCGTAGTGTGCTCTCTCCGCCTATTTATGAAGCCAGCGGTGGTTCGGTTGTGGCGGATGATCGGGTTGGCATGGTTGCTGCTGGCGGCTACCGCCTGGGCGCAGGGGGCGGAGTCGAGCCTCCAGTGTCCGCAAACAACAAGCGCTCTTTACTCGCGGATTCGTTCGGTCGGACTCGATCCGCAACGCGTGTACCACGTTCGGGACGCCTCGATTGACCGGCCCAATCTCCATCTTGACCTGGACGACGGGACGCTCGCGTTTACGGAGGACATTTGCGGGCGGATTACAGGCGCGTTCTTCGAGGGTGAGGGCGAGATTCGACTGCGGCCCCCGAACCGCGGGGAACGCGGATCGATGGCGCTGTTTACGGGGATGGCGCTTCTCGAAGAGCAGTTCAGTTCAGGATATCTGCGCTTCAACGACGACACGGCGGCGGTCTTGCAGCGCTATTCAACGCCAGCGCCGGAGGGCGCTGAATTCATCAAAGAATGGGACGACACGAGTCGCACGCTGGCGGAGTTTGATGCCCTGCACCTGCTCCTGGACTTCAGTCATTTTCTTCCAGTGGAGGGTGGACGAGAGCCTGCGCCGAAGAGGCGTCCCCCCCTGTACGAGCCTGATCGACAATTTGCACCGTTGTTGCACGCACATTTGCTCGGCGGGGCAGCCGCGGGTGAGAGACGGCAACCTGTTCTTCGATATCTGGACTTCATTTGCGCCGGGTGGGACTGGCAGCGGGGCGACGAGTCGACTGGCCTCCGACGCCTCGATTACCAGCTTCCGGATTCGAGCGTCCGTGCAGCCTCCAACGATGTTGCGAGCATCGACCGATGTGAACGTTCGGATTCGTAGCGGAGGAGAAAGGACGCTGCTGTTTGAGTTGTCGCGCTATCTGAACATTGATGTGGTCGAGGCGAATGGGCGGCCGGTGGACTTCATCCAGAACCCGGCGATGGAAGGATCGCAGCGGCGGCGAAATGGGAATGATCTGGTGGCAGTGGTGTTCCCGGCTCCGCTCGCGCCCGGTCAGGAATTGAAACTGCACTTCAGCTATGCTGGCGAGGTTTTGTCGGAGGCCGGTAACGGATTGCTGTATGTGGGCGAGCGCGGCACGTGGTATCCAAATTTCGGCTTGAGCCCGGCGCAGTTCGAGATGGAGTTTCACTATCCCGCAAACTGGACGCTGGTGGCGACGGGAAAACAAGTGTCACCCGGAAGCGCCGACCAGGACGAAACAAATGAACAAGCAGCGGGGGAAAGAGTCTCGCGGTGGATCTCGGAGCGGCCGATTCCGGTGGCGGGGTTCAACCTGGGCAAATACGTTCGGGCGGAGGCGAAGGCGGGCAACATTCTGGTGGAGGCCTACGGCACAAAAGGAGTAGAGAAGTCGTTTCCCAAGGCGCCGGCAGAGGTGATTGAGCAGCCGACATTTTCGGTCGGTCCTCCGTCGAGATCGAGATCGATGGCGCCGATCGTGGTAACGCCTCCGCCCCCATCACCGGCGCGCGATGCGCAGGCGGTGGCGGACAAAGCGGCAAAGGCCATCGGGAATTTCTCGCAGTGGTTTGGGCCCTACCCATATGGCGCGCTGGCGCTGACACAGATGCCGGGCCGGTTGAGCCAGGGATGGCCAGGGCTGGTATTCCTGTCGAGCTTCGCGTTTCTCAGTCCGCAGGAGCAGACGGATCTGCGTCTTGATCCGCTTACTCGCGCGCTCGACAGCCAGGTCCTGGTGCACGAGACGGCGCACCAGTGGTGGGGCGATCTGGTGTTGTGGAAGAGTTATCGGGATCAGTGGATTGCGGAGGGTCTGGCGAACTATGCGGCGCTGCTGATGCTCGAGCAACAGAATCCGGTGCAATTCCGCCAGGTTCTGGAAAAATATCGCCGGGATCTTCTGAGCACGAACAAAGAGGGAGAACGGCTGCGCGATGCCGGACCAGTGACCATGGGGCAGCGGCTCGATTCGTCGCATTTCCCCACAGGATATGAGGCGATCAGCTATGAACGAGGTACATGGCTGTTCCACATGCTGCGTATGATGCTGCGCGATTCCGAAGCAGCGTCCCGCTCCCGCAAAGGGCGGGCGAATCCAGACGAGCCGTTCTTCCGAGCACTGCGGAATATCCGGGAACGGTATGCGGGAAAAGCGTTAAGCACACAGGAACTGATGCACGTCTTCGAAGAAGAACTGCCGCGCCCACTTTGGTACGAGAAACGTCCCAAGTTGGACTGGTTTTTGGAGGGTTGGATCGACGGCACGGCAATACCGGAGCTGGAAACGCGGGAGATTCGCATCACCGAGAAGGCTGGCGTGACCACGGTTACAGGCGTGATCGTACAAAAGGACGTACCCGACGATCTGGTGACGGCGGTTCCGGTATATGCAACGACTGCGGGAAACGCGCTCGTTTTCCTCGGCGAAGTGCTGGCGGATGGCGCCGAGACCGGGTTTCGGCTGATCGCGCCGAGCGGCGTGCGCAAGATTGTGCTTGATCCGAGGCAGACAATTCTTAGCAAGCCGAAGTAGCTACCGAATAAATGGAGACGTTGGTGCGGAGCGCGCCGCTCTGCGAAAGACGGCGAGGCCATGCGCGTGCTGAAGAGTTCTCCGGAAAGTGAATTGAGGATGGTATGACTCTTCAGCACAACGTATTCGCGAACGATCTCCCACGCCGGCGCACCGTCCTTCTGGTTGAGGACGAGCCTTTTGTGCGCGAGGCAACTTGCGGCATTCTCGAAAGTGCGGGCTTTGAAGTTCTGCCGGCCAAGGATGCGCAAGAAGCCATGAAGGTCTACCAAGAGTGCAAGCGAGGAATTGATCTGGTGATGACCGACATGGTCATGCCGGGACGGTCAGGCGAGCAACTGGGCCGGGATCTCCGGGAGCATTCACCCGAACTGGTGGTCCTCGTGACATCTGGCTACAGCAATCCGGAGTACGAGACGGAAAAGCCGGGATCGCGCATATATTTTCTGGCAAAGCCGTATTCGAGGCGGACGCTGGTGGAAAAGATTGAAAAGATTTTGAGCGCGGTGTCGCCGGGCCGGGCAGCATCGCAAGCCGGCTAGCGCCACAGCCATCTATCCATTCGGCCCGAATTAAGACCTAAACCGTCCTGTAGAGACGCGCCTTGCCCGCAGCATCCCTTCCCCGGTGCGCCTTGTCATTAGAACGTCCAACAATTCATCACCACAGGGGACACAGAGAGACACAGGGGAACACAGGGAACTCTAGTCTTTGCCCACCACCGCGCTACCGCGACGTTTATAATCCTCGCTTCCTGACTTCCTAAGGAGCACGCATGAAACTCGAGGGGCGAGTCGCGCTGGTTACAGGAGCGTCGCAGGGTATCGGTCATGCCTGCGCGCTGGCGCTGGCGCGGGAGGGCGCGAGCGTTGCGGTAGCGGCGCGTAATCGGCAGAAACTTGACGAACTGGTCAGCGAGATTACGACGGCGGGAGGCAAATCCTCGGCTTTCGTCGTCGACGTGGCGGACGAAGAGCAGGTGAAGTCGGGAATCAAGTCGGCGCTGGCGCAATTCGGCAAGATCGACATCCTGGTGAACAATGCCGGCATCACGCGCGACCAACTGGTGATGCGCATGAAGCGCGCCGATTGGGACACAGTACTGAATACGAATCTGACCTCCGCGTATCTGTGCATCCAGCAGGTTATCGGTTCGATGCTCAAGCAGCGCTGGGGAAGGATCATCAACGTCACCAGCGTATTTGGGCAGATGGGACAAGCGGGGCAGGCGAATTACGCGGCTTCGAAAGCCGGGCTGATCGGGCTGACTATGGCGATGGCTCGGGAGGTGGCTTCGCGCAATATTACTTGCAATGCGGTGGCTCCCGGATTCATCGAGACCAGCATGACTGCGGCGCTGAGCGACGAATTCAAGCAGAACGCGGTGAAGACGATCCCGCTGGGCCGTGTGGGAGCTCCAACCGACGTCGCCAACGCGGTCTGCTTCCTGGCATCGGAGGAAGCGTCCTACATCACAGGACATGTGCTGAATGTGAACGGCGGATTACTGATGGGGTAGTGTAGGGGGATACCCCTGTCTGCCGCGGCTGATCTTGGTGTTGATTTTGATTTCCCGATCCCAAACAAATCAGAGTCGGTGAGGAATGAAGAAAAATATCTGGAGAGCGGTGATAGAGATAGCTTTTATCATCTTTCTGTTTTATTCCAATCTTTTGATGGGAGAATTTGAGCGCTCGGGCCTGGGACAGACGAGGGGTCTAGCTGGGCAATTGGAGATGTTTTTACCGTTGTCAATTTTGAAATTGCTATGATCGCCGCGCTCATCGGTTATATCCTCTTTGAATTCCTCCGCAAGAGATTCTAGGCGAGCGTGACAGTGATTCTTGTGAGCGCTCGCAAGTGTGAAGAGCGGTCTCACACCCGGTGAGGACCGCTCAATTCAGGGAAGAGCCACGGTTGCGGCTCTCCTTTGCGCGCACCCCTTATTACTCTACCGAAATGCGTTCTCCCGTGACGTTGCCGGTTACCTCGAATTGGAAGTTGCCGGAAGGGTCGTAGAAATCCAAGGTGAAGGAACCGCTGTGCGTTTGGCCGCCATCACCCACACTGACCGTTTCACTGAGGTGGATGGTTCCCATGAAATTGCCACTGGAGTCGTACGACCACACGCGGTGCGCGAGCTTGAAAGTCCCATGCGAAGCATGCTTCCACACCCCCAGGCAGACGTTGCCCGATCTCGGATCAACATTCGGGTTGTGAATCTCGGTCCCCCCGGCATTCCAGAGCTGGTACGCTTCCTGGATGGTTTGACCGCCGACCGTGAACTGGATGTGCCAAAGGCCAACCATGGATTTGCCGGAGTCGTCTCCGGCAGACTGAGAGTTCTGTTGCATCGGGCGGGATTGACTATGGACGGAAGCAGCCAGTGCTGCCATCGCCGACAGGGAATCGCCGCACGACGCTGACGCGTTCACACTGAGTCCAACTGCCAGAACCATGCACGCAGCAAACTTGACGAAGTTCACAATCGTAACTTTCATGAAGCCTCCTTGTTGGCGGGCATCCTGCATCAAGACCTCGTGGGCCGCAAGGGAGACGGGGTGAATTCGAGGTGAAGCTTTGGTGAAGGCTTTAAGTTGCTGAAAGCACACGCGTTGACGAAATGATGGTATAGTGATGTCCCCCGCCGGAGCCTTGGGCGTGCCCATCGGCATAGTGAAATTTGCGGAATTCGAACTTGACGGCGGCCGTTATGAGCTGCGCCGCGGCGACCGAGTCCTCAAGCTTGAAAAAATTCCCATGGAGCTCCTCGCTCTCCTCGCGGAGAGCAACGGCCGGCTGGTCAGCCGCGACGAGATCGTCGAAAAGATCTGGGGCAAGGATGTCTTCCTCGATACCGAGCACGGCATTAACACAGCCATCCGAAAAATCCGTCAGGTCCTTGGCGATGATCCTGAACAGCCACGTTTCGTGCAGACCGTCACCGGCAAGGGCTACCGTTTCATTGCGCCGGCAACCTCGATCGAGGATCGGATAGAGGATCGCGGCAATGGAGTCAAGGGGTCTGGGGAGCGCGCAGCTGTCTTGACGACATCGTTTCCCGCCGCCATCCAGGTGGGCAACGCGGAGATCAGCCCGCCGAGTGACAACGGAGAACGCGCGGCCCAACCGGTTACCCCGGCGGCAATTCCGGTTCTCTCCCGGTCTCGATGGTTGGGTGTGGCCCTGGTGTTGGTGGTGCTTGCGAGCTTGATCGTTGTCTTGGTCAGGCTGAATTCGAGTTCGGCGGGTGGCGGGCTGTTCACTCGCGCTGTCAAACCTCAAGTCCATTCTCTCGCGGTGCTGCCGCTGGAGAACCTGTCGGGCGACCCCAACCAGGAGTATTTCGCGGACGGAATGACTGATGAATTGATCACTATGCTCGCCAAGAACACCGGCCTGCGCGTGGTGTCCCGTACTTCGGTGATGCAGTACAAGAAGGTTCACCGGCCGCTGGCGGATGTTGCGCGTGAACTTGGAGTCGATGGCATCCTGGAAGGCTCGGTTGGCCGCTCAGGCAATCGCGTGCACATCAACGCGCAACTGATTTACGCGCCGCAAGACGTGCATTTATGGGCGGAGAGCTACGACCGTGATTTGAACGATCTGACTTCTCTGCAAAGTGATCTGGCGCGAAATATAGCCCGGCAGGTGGGCATGACGACGGCGGCCGTTGGCCGTCCGGAACGTCACATCAACCCGGAAGCCCACGACGCCTATCTGCTCGGCCGACATTACTGGCTCGTATCGCAATACAAGAAGAGCCAGGAATATTTCCAGAAGGCAATCGAACTTCAACCGGACTATGCCGCAGCCTGGAGCGGAGTGGCGGACTACTACACCGCCAGTGCTGTGGAAGGACAAATCACTCAGGAGGTGGCCATCGCGCAGGCAGAGCCGGCGGCGCGGAAGGCGATAGAGTTGGACGACTCTTTGGCGGACGCGCATCACGCCATGGCTGCGGTGTACTACTTCCTGCGCTGGGATTGGAATGCCGCAGAGAAAGAATCAGCGCGCGCCATCGAACTCAATCCGCACTATTCTGAAACACACCACCTGCGTTCGTATCTGTTTGACAGCTTGAGCCGCACCGACGAATCGTTGCAGGAAGAACGCAAAGCAATGGAATTGGATCCGTTTGCGCGGCCATTTGGGCTCGCGCTCGCCTTGCTTTACGCACACCAATTTGACGCCGCTCTGCAGGAAGCGCTGGCGCGGAGCGAGGTGCAACGTAACGATGCCACTCTTGTCTGGATTGCGGGCGACATTTACACGTACAAAGGCATGCAAGTGGAAGGAGTGCAGGAATGGGAGCGGGCGCTGCTGCTCTGGGGCGACAAGAAACATGCCGCAGAAATGCAACTGGCATTCCGCCGGGGCGGCTTCCGGGCCGTGTTGGACTCGAATCTCAGCGATGTTCAGAGAACCGCGACAACAAAATACGTTTCCCCAATGGAGTTCGCCTTTTGCTATGCCAGACTCGGGCGCAAAGATGAAACGATCCGCTACCTGGAAAGAGCTTACCAGGAACATACCCCCTTCCTGGTGCATCTCCCCCATGATCCTAGCTTTTATTTTGTCCATTCCGATGCACGCTACCAGGCAATCATCAAGAAGATGGGACTGCCTCCAGTTTGAGTTGTGCAATCAGCCCGCTGTGCCATAATGTGCCACGTGAACCGGTCAATTATTTCTTTGCGTCAATTATTTCTTTGCGACGTGCGGTAGTGTCGTTTCTGGTTTCAGGCGCGATGCTTGCGGCACTGGCTCCATCGGCGCCGGGAGGCTGGCATTGAAGGGGAAATCCGGGGACAGACATGACGTTTCCCTGTTAGATAGTAATTACTTCAGGCTTAAATCAGGAACAGTTGGTTACCAGGAATAGAAGAACACCACCATCCTTCACACCGCTCGACTCGCTGACAACTGCACAATCGCGTTCCCCATCAGCTTCAGAGCGACTGCCCAATTCCGGCGGGCGCTGGCACCGTCGTTTCCGTATCCA
>Ga0209131_1003350_pt1 | contig 10667 bp, 9 predicted proteins | sample GraSoi_2013_40cm_FD_185826 | JGI IMG/M metagenome (GOLD analysis project Ga0209131, IMG submission 185826) | Grasslands soil microbial communities from the Angelo Coastal Reserve, California, USA - Sample 9_17_2013_40cm (SPAdes) (version 2) | ecosystem: Environmental > Terrestrial > Soil >...
AGGAGCACATTGCCGCGGCTTGATATACAGGCGTTGGAACGCGTAACCCATGAACAGCAGGGTCAGGCCCACGAAGAAAGGCTGGAACGTGGCCAAGCCTTGCATGCGAGCCGCCCAAGCGCCGCCGATGCCAAGGATTACGAGCAGCAGAGGGCCGAAACAGCACGCGGTCGCGCCAATGGCGGCAAGAACGCCCGCGGCAAGGGAGGCTTGTGTCTTCATTCTGAACAGACTAAACCCTGTAGTGTCCTACAGAGTCAACCGCAGCAAGGAGACCTATTTGGAGATCCTCACCATCGGTCAGGTCGCCAAGGAAGCCGGGGTGCACAAGGAGGCCATTCGCTACTACCAGAGCCTGGGCCTGGTGCTCGAACCCGAGCGTTTACATGGAGCGGTGCGCCGTTACGGGCCGGACACAGTCGCCCGGCTGCATTTCATCAAGCGGGCGCAACACCTCGGGTTCACGTTGGGAGAGGTCAAGAGCCTGCTTCTTCTCGAAGACGGGCAGAGCTGCGGCGAGACGCGCAAGCTCGCGGCCCACAAGCTCGAGCTGATCAAGGTGCGGATTGCCGACCTCGATCGGATGCGGCGACTGCTGGAAGGGCTCATCCGGCAGTGCGCGCAAGGAAAGCGTCCGCGAGCCTGTCCGATCATCGCAACGCTGACTAGTGCGCCGGTCTCGCCGTAGCGGAATGGTCGCCGCGGCCGGGCTCCGCTCCCGACATGCGCCGGCACTCTTCGGCGCATCGCTTGCACGCTTCGGCGCATTCGCGGCAATGGTCCATGTCGTGTTTCTCGCATTCGGCCTGACACGCCTCGCAGACCTCGGCGCAGAATCCGCAGATTTCGGCGGCCAGCTCGCTCGATCGCGACATGTAGCCGGCGGCGACTTGGCAAATGGAGGCGCAATCGACGTCGAGCGCGATGCATCGCGCGAGGGCTTTCGGGTCGGACTCCCGCAGGCATGCGGCGGTGCAGTGGTCGCAGGCCACTGCACAAGCGTTGCAGGCTTCGATACAGGTGACGAATCGCTCGTGGGACATTGGAACCTCCTCGAAGGAGGTGGTATGACCGAGCACGCCGGTCAAAGTGCCGGGATCGCCCGCTCCACCGGCAATCCTGCGATACGCCACTCCGGCATGCCGTCCTGAAGGCGTCGCGCCTTCAATCCCTTTTTCCGCAGCAGCTGGACCGCCTCGTAGGACATCAGGCAGAACGGGCCGCGGCAGTAGGCGACGATCTCTTTTCTCCTGGGCAGCTCGCGGAAACGCTTCTCGAGGTCCTCAACGGGAATGTTGACGGCCCCCGGCACGTGGCCGGCCGCAAACTCTTCCGGTGGTCGAACATCGAGGACCGTCACGAGGCCTTTGCGCGCCCGGTCCAGCAATTCCTTCGCGGGAATCGGCTCGAAATCGTCCTTCGAAAAGAAGTAGAGCCGGACGATGCGCTCGATCTCCGCGTCATGGGCTTCGCCCGTCCGCGCGAGTGCGGCGAGAAGCTCCACGACCCTGTCGCCGGCGATGCGGTAGAAAACGAACTGCCCTTGCTTGCGCCCGACGATGAGGCCCGCGTGGCGCAGTTTCTGCAGGTGCTGCGAAGTATTCGCGACCGCCGTTCCGGTGAGCGCGGAAAGATCGTCCACGCTTCGCTCGCCTTGGCCGAGCAGTTCCAAGAACTCCAGGCGGATGCTGCTCGACAAGGCCGTGCCGATGCGAGCCAGCTGGGTGAAAACGTCGCGCTTCGGGCTCTTGCTTGACATGACTTGCCTCGCGTGCCTAGTATTCAATCAATTGCTTGAATACTGGAATAATAGCGTAGTCCGCAGTTTACCAGCCCGTCGACCTCATGATTTCCAACGCTGCCGTCACGTACGAGCCGCTCCTGCGGCTAACGGCATTTGTGGGCGTTTTCGCCCTGATGGCGATCTGGGAGGCGCTCGCTCCTCGTCGTGGCTGCCAATACAAGCGCCGGGCACGCTGGCCGCACAACATCGCTCTGTTGGCAATCGATCTGGTGGCGGTGCGGGTGCTGGTCCCGGGCGTTGCAATCGCCGTGTCAATGGCGGGCGAGCTCAACGGCTGGGGTCTCTTCAATATTGTCCAGCCTCCCACCTGGATGGGGATTCCCCTCGCGGTTGCGTTTCTCGACCTCGTCATCTACTTCCAGCATGTCGCATTCCACGCGGTGCCTGCGCTTTGGCGGCTGCATCGCGTCCACCACACGGACCTCGACTTCGATGTCACCACGGGCACGCGCTTTCACCCGCTGGAGATTCTCATCTCGACCGGGATCAAATGCGCCGCGGTCGCCGCCATCGGTGCGCCCGTTGTCGCGGTCCTCGCCTTCGAGCTTCTCCTCAATGCGTCCTCCATGTTCAACCACGGAAATGTGCGCATCGCTTCCGGAATCGATCGCTGCCTGCGGTGGCTGGTGGTCACTCCCGACATGCATCGCGTGCACCATTCGGTCGTCTTCAACGAAACCTCGAGCAACTTCGGATTCACCTTGCCCTGGTGGGATCGAGCGCTCGGAACGTATCGCTCGCAGCCCGCGGGCGGCCACGACGGCATGACGATCGGGGTCGACGCCTTTCGAAGCGAGGCCGACCTGCGCATCGACCGACTTCTGATTCAGCCCCTGCTCGACAACCCGGGCGGGTATCCGATAAACCGTCGCGACGAACCGGCCTAGGCTATGGCAGCAGCGCGTTCGAAAGGTCGCCCGCGTTCTGCCGCGCGCCGGGTAACGGCTCAAGGCCGAAACGCTTCGTGATCGCCTTGAGGATCGAGGTGGTGTCGTACGAAGTGTGATCGACGTACCCCCGCTTCGCATGCGGCGAGACGATGATGGTCGGCACGCGCGTGCCCGGTCCCCAGCGATCGCCCCAACCCGGCCCGGTAGGCGGCGGGACGTGATCCCAGTAGCCGCCGTTCTCGTCGTAGGTGACGATCACCAGCATGCTGCGCCACTGCGTGCTCTTCTCGAGCCGCTCGAGCACGTCCGAGATGTGGATGTCGCCGCTCTGGATGTCGGTGTAGCTGGGATGCTGGGTCAGGCGCCCCGCGGGCTTGTAGAAAACGACCTGCGGCAGCGTCCCGCTCTCGATCGCCTCGAGAAACTGCCCGCCATCCTTCAGGTGGTTGGCGCGATCCGCGGACCCCGGCGCAAACCGTGCGAAGTAGTTGAACGGCTGGTGATGCGGCTGGAAGATCGGGCTGCCGGCATCGCGGTTGTAGATGACCGCGCGCTTCTCCGCCGGATCGCGGCGCCCGTCGGCGAGCGCCTGGTTCCATCCGCCTCCATACCACGCCCACGAAATCCCCCTGGCCGAAAGCGTGTCGCCGATCGTCTTCGCCGTCTGCGGCGGCACCGGAAACTTGGCGGGGTCGGCGAGATCGAGTTTGCCTCCGGGCGCGGGCGCGATGCCGCTCGGCTGGTAGGCAGGCTGCGAGGTATTCACGACATAACCGTCGGGCGTCACCTGGCCGTCGAACACTTGCATCGGTCCTTCGAGCACGGAGGCCGGCGACGCGGGGCGGCGCTTCATCACGCCACGCTCGTCCAACTGCGCGCGGATGGAAGCCGGCGCATCGGAGTAGGCCGGCGTGCACGCGCAGATCAAATACTGGTGGTTGAGGAACGAGCCGCCGAAAGCCCCCATGAAGAAACTGTCGGCGAGTGTGTAGCGGCGCGCCCATTGCCACAGCTTTTGATTCGAGCCGTCGTAGTAACCCATCGCCCAAGAGCCCGCGGTGCCCGAGGCGACGAACTTGTTGTTGCGCCCGCCGTTGATCTGCTCGATGTTGTGCCAGTAGTTATGGATCGGGCTCGGCACCACCTGGTCGATGCGCGCGTTGGTGGGCGCGGCGTCGATGCGGAACGCTCCGTTGGGCAGGCCCTGCGGATACTTGGGGTCGGGCTTGCCCGCCGTGTACACCGCGGGAAGGCGCGCCAGCGGCGTGCCGTCGTGGTCCACCTGCGTCATCTGCCCGGCGGTCGCGTTGGCCACGCCGTTGGCGCCCGGGAAAAGCCCGTAGAGATTGTCGAAGCTGTGGTTCTCGGCATAGACCACCACGATGGTGTCGATGCGATCGAGCGCCGATTCGCGCACGGAAACAGCGCCGCAGCCGGCGAGGAGGAGTATGGCGAGCGCAAAGGCGATGGGTCGCTTCATGCCCACCATCCTAGCAAATCGGCGTAGAATATCCTCTGTCGATAGCGCCGATTTGATCGTCAGCTTGCGGGCGCTTAATAAATGCAGCTAAAGCGATCGGACCAAAAACCCGTTCGCTTCGCCAACGGGTTTTTTTATTTGGAGCCATGGACCAACCGATAGCGACACGCCCCGCACGACTCGCCGCGCTTCACGATGCGCTGGAGCAGCGCATTCTCGTGCTCGACGGCGCCATGGGCACGATGATCCAGCGCTACGGGCTCACCGAGGCACAGTATCGCGGCGAGCGCTTCAAGGACTTCCCCAGGGACCTGCGCGGCAACAACGACCTGCTCAGCATCACGCGCCCGCAGGTGATCCGCGAGATCCACTCCCAGTACCTCGAGGCCGGCGCCGACATCCTCGAGACCAACACCTTCAACTCGACCTCGATCTCGCAGGCCGACTACAAGCTCGAGCACATCGTCGCGGAGCTGAACCTCGAGGGCGCGAGGATCGCGCGCGAGGTCGCTGACACCTTCACGGCCCGCACGCCCGGCAAGCCGCGCTTCGTTGCCGGGGTCCTGGGGCCGATGAACCGCACGCTCTCGCTCTCCCCGGACGTGAACGACCCCGGTTTCCGCGCCGTCAGCTTCGATCAGGTGAAGGACGCATACAAGGTCGCGGTGAAGGCACTCGTCGAAGGCGGCGTGGACTTGATCCTGGTCGAGACGATCTTCGACACGTTGAACGCCAAGGCCGCGCTCTTCGCGATCGACGAGCACTTCGAGGAAGCGGGCGTGAGGCTGCCGATCATGATCTCGGGAACCATCACCGACGCGTCGGGCCGCACGCTCTCGGGCCAGACCACAGAAGCCTTCTGGAACGCGGTTCGCCACGCGAAGCCGCTGTCGGTGGGGCTCAACTGCGCCCTCGGGGCCAAGCAGCTGCGCCCGCACGTCGAAGAGCTCTCGCGCATCGCCGACGTCTTCGTCTCCGCGCACCCCAACGCGGGATTGCCCAACGCGATGGCCGAGTACGACGAGCAGCCCTGCGAGACCGCGGGCTTCATCCGCGAGTGGGCGGAGAGCGGCTGGCTCAACATCACCGGCGGCTGCTGCGGCACCACCCCCGACCATATTCGCGAGATCGTCGAGCACGTCTCGGCTTTCAAGCCGCGCATCGTCCCGGAGATCGAGCCGAAGCTGAGGCTATCCGGGCTGGAGCCGCTCAACGTCGGCGGCGACTCCCTCTTCGTGAACGTCGGCGAGCGCACCAACGTCACCGGCTCGAAGGCCTTCTCGCGCCTCATCCTCGCCGGCGACTACCCCGAGGCGCTGTCGGTCGCGCGCCAGCAGGTCGAGAGCGGCGCGCAGGTGATCGACGTCAACATGGACGAGGCGATGCTCGATTCCGCCGCGGCGATGGCGAAGTTCCTGCGGCTCGTCGCCGTCGAGCCCGACATCGCGCGCGTCCCGGTCATGATCGACAGCTCGAAGTGGAGCGTCATCGAGGCGGGGCTCAAGTGCGTGCAGGGCAAATCGATCGTGAACTCGATCTCGCTCAAGGCGGGGGAAGCGGAATTCATCCACCAGGCGAAGCTCGCGCGCCGCTACGGCGCCGCGGTCGTCGTGATGGCATTCGACGAGAAGGGCCAGGCCGATTCGCTGAAGCGCAAGACGGAAATCTGCCAGCGCTGCTACGACATCCTCACGAAGCAAGTGGGCTTCCCCGCCGAGGACATCATCTTCGACCCGAACATCTTCGCGGTCGCGACCGGAATCGAGGAGCACAACACCTACGGGCGCGACTACATCGAAGCCGTCGCGTGGATCCACCGCCACCTCCCGTTCGTGAAGACCTCCGGCGGCGTCTCGAATTTCTCGTTCTCGTTCCGCGGCAACGACCCGGTGCGCGAGGCGATGCACACAGCTTTCCTCTATCACGCCACCAAGGCCGGCATGACGATGGGGATCGTGAACGCCGGGCAGCTCGGCGTCTACGGCGAGATCCCGAAGGAGCTGCTGGAGCGCGTCGAGGACGTGATCTTCAACCGCCGCCCCGATGCCACCGAGCGCCTGGTGGAATTCGCCGAGACCTTCAAGGGGCAGAAGAAGGACGCCACCGAGGACCTCGCGTGGCGCAAGGGCACCGTGCAGGAACGCATCATCCATGCGCTGGTGCGGGGCGTCACGCAGCATATCGTCGAGGACACCGAGGAGGCGCGGCTTCAGTACGAGCGCCCGCTGCAGGTGATCGAGGGGCCGCTCATGGACGGGATGAACGTCGTCGGAGATCTCTTCGGCTCCGGGAAGATGTTCCTACCGCAGGTCGTGAAGTCCGCGCGCGTCATGAAACAAGCGGTGGCGCACCTCATCCCCTTCATCGAGGAAGAGAAGAAGCGCCTCGGAACCGCGCCCAAGCCCAAGGGCAAGATCGTCATGGCCACCGTCAAGGGCGACGTGCACGACATCGGCAAGAACATCGTCGGCGTGGTGCTCCAGTGCAACAACTACGACGTCGTCGACCTGGGCGTGATGGTCGCGTGCGAGACGATCCTCGAGACGGCGTTGAAGGAGAAGGCCGACATGGTCGGCCTCTCCGGCCTCATCACGCCGTCGCTGGAAGAGATGGCGCACGTGGCGAAAGAGATGGAGCGCCTCGGCTTCAAGCTGCCGCTCTTGATCGGAGGGGCGACGACCTCGCGCACGCACACGGCGGTGAAGATCGAGCCCAACTATTCCGGCCCCACGGTCTGGGTTCCCGACGCCTCGCGCGCGGTGGGCGTAGCTTCGGCCCTCGCCAGTGCCGGGCAGCGCGACGACTACATGAAGCAGGTGCGCGCCGACTACGTGAAGGTGCGCGAGCAACACGCGAAGAAGACCGGCCAGAAGAGCGTTTCACTCGCGGCCGCGCGCGCCAACGCGGTAAAGATCGACTGGGCCGCCTATCGGCCGCCGAAGCCCAGGCAGCTTGGCCTCACCGCGCTCCGGAACTATCCGCTCGACAAGCTCGTGCCGTTCATCGACTGGGCGCCCTTCTTCCAGGCGTGGGACCTGGCGGGCAAGTATCCCGATATCCTCACCGATCCGATTGTGGGAGAAGCCGCGCGCAACGTGAAAGGCGAAGGCGAAGCGATGCTCGAGCGCCTCGTAAAAGCGCGTTGGCTCACCGCCAACGGTGTCTACGGCCTGTGGCCCGCCAGTTCCGTGGGCGATGACATCGAGATCTACGCAGACGAGCGCCGCGAGCGCGTCCTGATGACGTGGCACAACCTGCGCCAGCAGAACCAGAAACCGCCCGGCAATCCCAACCAGTGCCTCGCCGATTTCGTCGCGCCCAAGGATTCGGGCGTGCCGGACTATCTCGGCGCCTTCGCGGTCACCGCGGGAATCGGCATTGAGGCGAAGGTGAAGGAGTTCGAGGCGAAGAACGACGACTACAACGCGATCATGGTGAAAGCGCTCGCCGATCGCCTTGCCGAAGCGTTCGCCGAGCACCTGCATCGCCGCGTGCGCACCGAGTTCTGGGGCTACGCGGCCGGCGAGAAGCTTTCAGGCGAAGACCTCATCGCCGAGAAGTATTCGGGAATTCGCCCGGCTCCGGGATACCCGGCATGCCCCGACCACACCGAGAAGGGCGATCTCTTCCAGCTTCTCGACGCGGGGAGGAACGCGGACCTCGCGCTCACGGAATCCTTCGCGATGCTGCCGACCGCCGCGGTGAGCGGCTTCTACTTCTCGCATCCCGAGTCGCGCTACTTCGCCGTCGGCAAGATCGAGCGCGACCAGGTCGCCGATTACGCACACCGCAAGGGAATGGATCTAGCGCAGGCGGAGCGCTGGCTCGCGCCAATCCTCAACTACTGACGGTGTAGCGCCGGGCACGGCCTGCGGCAACCGGAAGCCCTGCACCAGCTCCGCGAGGCGCTGCACCTCTTCGCGCAAGTGGCTCGCTCGGTCGGTCCAGGAACCCACCATCCGCGTGTTGTTCTGCGTGAGGTCGTCGAGCTCGTCGACCGTGCGCGACATGCGGTCGATTTCCTTGCTCTGGCGATGCGCCGCGCCCGAGACGTCGCCGATCATGGCCGACACCTGCTCGATCGAGTTGCCCACGTGAAGGATCTTGTGGCTGGCGCCCGCGGCGCTGCGCGCGCCGCTCTGCACGCCCGCGACCGAGGTGCCGATGAGCTCGCGAATCTCGCCCGCGGCGAGCGACGAGCGCTGCGCCAGGGCGCGCACTTCGGCCGCGACCACCGCGAAACCCCGGCCCTGCTCGCCCGCCCGCGCGGCTTCGACCGCTGCGTTGAGCGCGAGGAGGTTGGTCTGGAACGCGATGTTGTCGATGACGGCGACGATCTCGCCGATCTTCGAGGAGGCCGCATTCAAATCATCCATGGTCTTGACCACTTCGCCCATCGCGGCGTTACCTTCCTTCGCCGAGGCGGTCGCCGCGCCTGCCAGCTCGGCCGCGCTTCTCGCCGAAGCCGTGGACGCCTCGACCGTGGAGAGCAGCGCGGCCATCGAGCGCGCGGTGTCGCGCAGGCTCGAGGCGGCGTTCACGCTGCGCTCGTTCAAGGTGCCCGCGTCGTTCGCGATCTCGTCGGCGGTCTCGGCGATGTAGCGCGTGACGATGTGGATATCGCCGATGGCCGTGATCCAGGCCTTGCGCGCCTTGTCCATCGCGGCGAGGAGCTTGCCGATCTCGTCGTCGCGGTGCACGCGCGGTGCGACGCCGAGGTTGCCGTCGGCGAGCGCGGTGGCCACGGTCACCGCTTCCTCGACGGACAGGAGGATCCTGCGCGTCACGACGTGCACCAGTGCGGCGCCGATGACGATCGCGGCGAGGCCCGCGAGCCCCCCGAACCACAGCGTGCGTTCCTGCTGCTTCAACGCCTCGGCCATGAGCCGCCCGCTCTCGTCGTCGGCCGCGCGAGTGAGGTCGTCGAGGTCCTTGTGGACCGACGCGGTAAGGGGCTGAACTTCGCGCTCCAGGCGTCCCACCGTCACCATCTTGTTCTCGTCGGTGTGCTCGGACTGGATCGCCTCGAGGAGTGCCGCGAGCTGCAGGAGGCGCTCCTTCAACTCCGCGAGCGCCTTGCGCGACTGGGGCATCGCCTTCTCGGCCTGCGCCACGGCATCGAGGCAGGCCTGCTTGCCTTCCTGGTACTGCCGGCCCTGCGAGCTGCGGCGTGTGAGCGTCCACGCCACCGCTTTGAACGTCAACGCCTCGCAGTTCGTGCGGATCTTGCCGAGCACGTCCCGCTGCACCTGCGCCACGCGCACCTGGTCGAACGTGGCGCGACTCTGCCGGTCCTGGAACAGCATCATCGCCATGTTGAGCGCGACGAGCACCACCAACCCGATGGGCAGCAACCGCAACAGGCGTTGCAGGCTCATCGGGATCTCATTTGACGGGGATTTCCGCGACCAGGGCTCCGCCGAAGGCGCCCTCGGTCTGCTTCAGCCCGTTCTGCGCGTGGCAGGAAACGCATGCCGCGCCGAGTTTCATCGGGTAATAGCCCATCACCGTGTTGCCGTTGCGCTTGACGACCGGATCGAGGCCGCCCGTGGCCATGAGCTGCGTCACGTCCGCGGCGAGCGGCGAGCCCTTCATGACTTTCTGCACGGCCCAATCGCCGTTGATGAGCTCGCTGTCGCGGTTGGTGGCGTAGGCCTGGATCTTGCCGCGCATCAACTGGTTGAAGTCCTTCAACACCTGGGCGCGGAAGAACGCCGGCACGAACGCATCCTGGCCGCCCTTGGTGAGGTTGCTCTGGAACCGGGTCACGACCGAGGTGAAGGCCTGTAGGTAGGCGCGGCGCGCATCTCCGATCACGCCCGTCGCCTTGGTGTCGAGCGCGGCGCCGGTGGCTTTCTGGTAACGCGCCCTGAATTGGTTCACGAGCGCATCGGGAGTGACTTGTTCCTTCGCCACCTTGCCGCTATTGATCATGGGCTGCAGGTCGCCGACGACCCCGGTGCCTTCGCTGACCAGCACCCGCAGCTCCTGGGCGGCCTGCTTCGCCGTGTCCTCGGGTAGCTGCGCCAGCGCCGGCACGCTCGACGCGGCCAGCAGGACGAAAGCGAAGGCAAAACGGAAACGGCTCTGCGCATTACGAGAAGACATGGGATCCCCTTTGGTTTGTACCGCGGCACAGGCTAACACGCGACTCCTCGACTCCCATGTGACGCCGGTCACAGCCTGGCCGCCGTAAAATGGCCTCATGGTCCGAATCTCTTTCACACTCCGATGACACTTCGATGACGATCAAGCTTCCGCCCCTCGCCTGGCGCCTCGATGCGCGGCTGCGTGAGGCGCCCGTGGACCCCGCCGCGTTCGCGCGCGCGGTCGACACCCGCGTATACGTCTATCACGGCTCCAATACCTCGGGCCGCACGCATTTCAAGAAGCGGCTCTTCGCGCATGCGCAGCCACTCGGCCCCGAGGAGGCGAAGCGCGTTCGCGCCGCGCTGTCGGGCGAGGCGGCGCAGCTCTAGAGCAGCAGGACGCG
>Ga0209131_1003353_pt1 | contig 10666 bp, 11 predicted proteins | sample GraSoi_2013_40cm_FD_185826 | JGI IMG/M metagenome (GOLD analysis project Ga0209131, IMG submission 185826) | Grasslands soil microbial communities from the Angelo Coastal Reserve, California, USA - Sample 9_17_2013_40cm (SPAdes) (version 2) | ecosystem: Environmental > Terrestrial > Soil >...
AGGCGCTCGACGCGCGGCTGTACACCAACATCCCGGTCGCGGCGCCCACCGAGGAAGAGCGCGCGCAGCCCTACCTGTGGCGCTTCTGGCGCCACATCCCGCGCCATGGCCGCTTCGCCTTCTTCGATCGCTCCTGGTACGGCCGGGTGCTGGTCGAGCGCGTGGAGAAATTCGCGCCCGAGGCCGACTGGCAGCGCGCCTATTCCGAAATCAACGAGTTCGAACAGGCGCTCGTGCGCCATGGCGTGGTGGTGGTCAAGTTCTGGCTCGCGATCAGCAAGGCCGAGCAGTACCGCCGCTTCAAGCTGCGCGAGGAGGTCGCTTTCAAGCAGTTCAAGATCACGCCCGAGGACTGGCGCAATCGCAAGAAGTGGGACGCTTACGAGCGCGCGGTCTGCGACATGGTGGACCGCACCTCGACCGCGATCGCGCCCTGGACGCTGGTCGAGGCGAACAACAAGTACCATGCGCGCATCAAGGTGCTGAAGACGCTGTGCCGGGCGCTCGAAGACGCGCTCGAGGACGGCCTCGGCAAGTCCGGAAAGAAGAGGCGCAAATGATCCCGGCGCGCTGGATGCGCATCGAGCAAGACGGCCGCGCGACGCTGCGCGCGGCGGCCGCCGGCTTCGCGCGCGTGCAGGGCGCGCGCGCCGCGCCCGCGCTGCTGTGGATGCGCACGGAAGAGGGCGGCGTTGCCTGTGCGCTGGTCGCGCCGCTCAAGTTCGCGCCCGGCCGCCGCCCGCGCTGGGGCGCCTGGGCGCTCGCGCCGCTCGTCGCGAGCTACCGCGCATTCGGCTTGCGCGCCTGGTACGAGGCAAATGGGGTATGGCTGAGTGGCGCGCCGGTCGCCGCGGGCGAAGGCTTCGCGGCCGGCGCCTGCGCCGTGATCGCATTTCATTTCCTGCCTCTGCACAAGGATTTCATGGACGTCCTGCGCCACCGCATCGAGGCGCAGCAGGGCTGGCAATTCGACAACGCCTGGCCGTCGGCCGAGGAACACCTGGCAATCAGCGATTCGCTCGCGCTGGAGGCAGCCGGTGCGGCGCCGTAGCTTCCTGGGGTTTTCCGCCGCGCTTGCGCTGCAGATGGCGTGGCTGCGCGGTTCGCTCGCCGCCGGCTCTGTAGAGAAGGGCGTCTACCGCGTGCGCGGCGAGGTGCGCGTCAACGGCAACCCGGGTGTCGAAGGCATGGAAATCAAGGCCGGGGACGTCATCACCACCGGCGCCAACGGCGAGTGCGTGTTCGTCTCGGGCAAGGACGCCTTTCTCCTGCGCGCCAATACGCGCTTCGAGGCGCAGGGCAGCGCGGCGGGCGAGCTGGTGCTGACCGGCCTGCGCCTGGTCACCGGCGCGGCGCTTTCGGTGTTCTCGCCGGGTGCGCCGCGCACGCTGCGCACGGCGACGGCGACCATCGGCATCCGCGGCACGGCGGTCTACCTGGAGGCCGAGCCGGCGCGCACCTACGTGTGCGTCTGCTACGGCGTCGCGGACCTCGCCGCTTCGTCGGATGCATCGGCGAGGGAGACGGTGCAGACGCAGCACCACGAGCAGCCGCGCTACATCATGGGCAGCGGCGCGCCGCAAATGCTCATGGGCGCGCCGGTGATCAACCACACGGATACGGAAATCATCCTGCTGGAAAGCCTGGTCGGGCGCCGGCCCGCGTTCGAAAGCGCGGCGGGCTACCGCAGGGACCGCTACTAACCGGAGAGTTTTTTCTGCTGCTCGCGAAGCTTGGCGAGCTTCGCCTCGAATTCAGCCAGCCGGGCGCGCTCCTGCGCGACGACAGTCGGCGGCGCGCGGTCCACGAAAGAGGCGTTCGAGAGTTTTGAATTTGATTTTGAAATTTCAGTCTCGAAGCGTGATTCCTCCTTCTTCAAGCGCGCTTTTTCCGCGATCGGATCGACTTCGATATGCGGCATCAGGCGATGCGGCCCCGCGATGGCGACCGGCGAGTCCGACTTCGGCAGGTCGTTGACGGTTTTCAATTCGGAGACCCGCGCCAGCGTGACCAGCGCGATCTGCGTGGTCGGCGCGAGCTGCCCGGTGACGTAAAAGGCGATCCGGTCTTTCGGCGGAACCTTCGCTTCGCTGCGCAGGTTGCGGGCCGCATTGACGACTTCCTTGGCGAGCGCGACCTCCTTCTCGGCCGCGGCGTCGATCTTCTCCGGCTGTGACTTGGGGTAGGGCGCAAGCATGACGGTTTCGCCCTTTTTTCCGGCGAGCGGCGCCACGTCCTGCCACAGTTCTTCGGTGATGAAGGGGATGAGCGGGTGCGCGAGCCTGAGTATGGCTTCAAGGACCCGGACCAATGTTCTCCGGGTTCCCCTTTGAATGATTTCGTCCGGAGATTTGAGCTGTTCCTTCGCAACCTCCAGATACCAGTCGCAATACTCGTCCCAGACGAAGCGGTAGAGCGCCCCCGCGACGTTGTCGAAGCGGTACTCGGCGAAGCCGGTCTCGACTTCGGCCTCGGTGCGTTGCAGCGTGCTGATGATCCACTTGTCCCAGGTGGAGAGCTCGACCGGTTTTGATTCGTCGTTGCCACAGTCGTGGCCCTCGACGTTCATCAGCACGAAGCGCGTCGCGTTCCAGAGCTTGTTGCAGAAGTTGCGGTAGCCCTCGCAGCGGCCGAGGTCGAAATTGAGCGTGATGGAGAAGCTCGCGAGCGAGGCGAAGGTGAAGCGCAGCGCGTCCGCGCCGAATGCCGGGATGCCGCTCGGATAATGGCTCCTGACGTAGTTCTCGATCTTCTTCGTGTGCTCCTCTTTCAGCAGCCCAGCTGTTGATTTTTTAATTAAAGATTCAAAATCAATTCCATCGATGAGGTCCAGCGGATCAAGCGTGTTGCCCTTGGACTTCGACATCTTCTGGCCCTCGGCGTCGCGCACGATGGCGTTGATGTAGACGTGGCGGAACGGCACCTTGCCGGTGAAGTGCAGGCTCGCCATGATCATGCGCGCGACCCAGAAGAAGATGATGTCGTTGCCCGTGATCAGCACCGAGGAGGGCAGGTAGGTCTCCAGTTGGGGCGTCTTCTCGGGCCAGCCGAGCGAACTGAAGGGCACCAGCTGCGAGGAAAACCAGGTGTCGAGCACGTCCGGGTCGCGCGTCAGCGCCTTGCCCTTTGCTTTCGCTTGCGCTTCTTCCTCTGTTCGTCCGACAAAAATATTGCCTTCCTTGTCGTACCACGCCGGCACCTGGTGGCCCCACCACAGCTGCCGGGAAATGTTCCAGTCCTGGATGTTCTCCAGCCAGTGGTTGTAGGTGCTGGTCCAGTGCTCGGGGAAGAATTTCACCTCGCCGCTCGCGACGGCCTCCAGGCCGCGCTTGGCGAAGCCCTCCATCTTCACGAACCACTGCTCGGTGAGCATCGGCTCGACCACCACGCCGCTGCGGCCGGACTTCGGCAGCACCATCTTGTGCTTCTCGGCGGCGACCAGGTAGCCCTCGCGCTCGAGCTGCGCCACCACTGCCTTGCGCGCCACGTAGCGGTCCATGCCCTGGAACTGCTTCGGACCGTTTTCGTTGATCTTCGCGTCGAGCGTCATCACGACGATGAGCGGCAGCTTGTGGCGCAGCGCCGCGCCGTAATCGTTGAAGTCGTGCGCGCCCGTGATCTTCACGCAGCCGGTGCCGAAATCGCGCTCGACCATGGTGTCGGCGAGCACCGGGATGTTGCGGTCGCAGAGCGGCAGGATCACCTGCTTGCCGATGAGGTGCCGGTAGCGCTCGTCGTCAGGGTGAACTGCAACCGCTCCATCGGCCAGCATGGTTTCAGGCCGCGTGGTCGCGATGGTCATGCCGCGCAGCATGATCGGCTTGCCGTCCTGGTCCTGGGAGGGCTGCGGCCCGTCGACGAACGGGTAGAGGATCTGCCACATTGTGCCGACGGTCTCTTCGCTGTCGACTTCCAGGTCGGAGACGGCGGTGCCGAGCACCGGATCCCAGTTGACGAGGCGCCTGCCGCGATAGATCAGGCCTTGTTCGTGGAGGCGGACGAATACTTCGATGACCGCCTTCGACATGCGCGGATCCATCGTGAAGTATTCGTGCGACCAGTCGCAGGAGGTCCCCAGGCGGCGCATCTGGCGCGTGATCGTCGATCCGGATTCCTTCTTCCAGGTCCAGACCCGCTCGATGAACGCCTCGCGGCCGATGTCGCGCTTGCGCTTGCCCTCGTCCTCGAGCTGCCGCGTGACGAGGATCTCGGTGGCGATGCCGGCGTGGTCGGTGCCGACCACCCAGTTGCTGCTGTCGCCGCGCATGCGGTGGTAGCGGATCAGCGCGTCCATGAGCGTCTGCTGGAAGGCGTGGCCCATGTGCAGCGTGCCCGTGACGTTGGGCGGCGGGAGTTGAATGCAGTATGCCGGCCCCTTGCCGGCGGCGGCGAACCAGCCCTTGGACTCCCAGTGCGCGTACCAGCGGCCCTCGACCGCCTTCGGATCGAAGCTCTTGTCCAGCGCCATGCTATTTCTTCTTGTCCGGGCCGGCTTTGCGCGCGGCGAGGGCGTGCTCGACGGCCTCGCGCACCGAGCGGCGCAGCTCCTTCTCCAGCTGCGAGCGCAGGCCGGCGATCTGCTTGTTGAGCTCCGGGATGAGGCGCACGACGAGCACGCGCTCGATGTCCGCGGCGAGCGCTTCGTCGCGCGCGGCGTTGTTCTTCGCCGCGGCCGCGTCCTGCTCCACCACGTCGGTGAGCAGCGGCACCTCTTCGACGGCGCGCAGCGAATCCTCCTGCTGGCGCTTCATCAGCGCGTCGACGCGCGCGATGAGCTGGTTCGGGTCCTTCCCGGGGTTTTCCGGGTCCTTCTTCGTGTTTTCCTTTTCCGTCATGCGGCGGCCTTGGCGAGGTCGTGGCTGCGCATCTCGTAGCCGCGCTCGCGATAGAACTTGAAGCGCGCGCGGCCGGCCGCCCGCTCTTCCTCATCCTGCGCGACGATCTCCAGCAGCCGCTCGTGCCGCTCGAAGAAGGGCGGGCACTCGGTCGACAGGTTCAGGAGAATTTCGCAGGCCTGCGTGGGTGCCGCGTCGTCGACCGCGATCAGCACCGGCGTTTCCGCGGCCAGCGGATCGGTCGCGGGGCAGTGGGGGATGAAGGACACGGCCTGGCTGGTCCAGAGCAGGCGGTCGATCCGCTGCGCGAGATCCGCCTGCGGCGCGTAGATGAGCACGCGCTTTTTCTGCTGCACTGCCTTGCCCGCGAGCCGGCAGGCGACCTCGAGCCGGTCGCCCGCGTTGAAATAGAAGTCGATCGAGGTCAAGCCGCGCTCAGGACGAAGCGCGCCCCGCCTGGCGCAGCGCGTAGCGCACCAGCAGCGGCACCGGACGCGCCGTCGAGCCTTTTTCGCGGCCGCTGCGCCAGGCCGTGCCCGCGACGTCCAGGTGCGCCCATTTGAGCTTGCGCGTGAAGCGCGCGAGGAAGCAGGCCGCGGTGATCGCGCCGCCCGGCCGCCCGCCGACGTTTGCCATGTCGGCGAAGTTGGTGCGCAGGCCCTCTTGGTAGTCCTCCCAGATCGGCATGCGCCAGACGCGGTCCCAGGCGTCGTCGGCCGCCGCGGTGATCGCCTGCGCCAGCCTCTCGTCATTGGCGAAGAGGCCGCTCGCGACGTGTCCCAGCGCGATCACGCAGGCGCCCGTCAGTGTCGCGATATCAATGACCGCGTCGGGGTTGAATCGCTCCGAGTACGTGAGCGCATCGCAGAGGATCAGGCGCCCTTCGGCGTCGGTGTTGAGGATCTCGACCGTCTGTCCCGACAGCGTGGTGACAATGTCGCCGGGCCGCGTGGCCGCGCCGCCGGGCATGTTCTCGCAGGTCGGAATTACGCCGATTACGTTGACGGGGGCACGCATGCCGGCCAGTGCGCGGATGCTGCCCAGCACGCTGCCCGCGCCGGACATGTCGAACTTCATTTCGTCCATGTCGCCTGCGGGCTTGAGCGAGATGCCGCCGGTGTCGAAGGTGATGCCCTTGCCGACCAGCACCAGCGGCTTCTTTTTCTTCGCCGCGCCGGCGTAGCGCAGCACGATCAGCTTGGGCGGCTGGTGCGAGCCGCGCGTCACCGCGAGCAGCGCGCCCATGCCCAGGCGCTCCATGTCCTTGCGCTCCAGCACGTCGATGCCGAGCTTGAACTGCCTGGCCAGCTTCCTCGCCTCGTCGGCGAGGTAGGAGGGCGTGCACAGGTTGGGCGGCAGGTTGCCGAGCGTGCGCGCGAGGTCGGCGCCGTCGGCCGTGGCGACCGCCTCCTTCAGCGCAGCCTGCGCTTGCAGCGTCACCGGCGCGCCCGCGAGCGCCAGCGTGACGGTGCCCAGCGCGGGCGCGGCGGGCTTTTTCTGCGTCTTCAACTGATCGAAGCGATAGAAAGCCTCGCGAATGCCGAGCACCGCGCTGCGCACGGCCCAGGGCAGGCCGCGTCCCGCGACCGCGAGCTCGCCGATGTAGAGCGCCGCGTCCCGGGCGCCGGTTCCCTTCAGCGCGCCGGCGAGGCCGCGCACCGCCTCACGAAACGCCGTGACGTCGAATTTCGCGCGCTCGCCCAGGCTGACCAGCAGCACGCGCTCCGCCGCCAGTCCCTGCAGGCCGCGCAGCAGCAGCGTCGAGCCCGCCTTGTCCGCAAGATCTCCGCCGGCCAGCGCGCGCCGTAGCGCCCCGCCCGCGGCCTTGTCGGCGGCCTGCGCCGCGCGGCCGAGCGTGCCGCCGCCGGTGCTGGCGGCGTAAGCGGCGAGCACCAGGCAGCCGGTCTTCGCCTTCTCGGGCGCGAGGGTCCTTATGCTAAATTGCACTGGAATTCTCCGATGAATTTCGCGTCAAGTATCGCATGATCTTCCTTCGCACGCTGCTGCGGGAGTTCGCCAATCTCGCCGTCGCCGTGTTCCTCTCGCTGTTCATGATCGCGCTCACCACGCGGCTGATCCGCCTGCTCGGCCAGGCCGCCGGCGGCAAGATCCCGTCGGACGCGGTGGTCGCCTTCCTCGGCTTCTCCGCGCTCTCGCTGCTGCCGGTGCTGCTGTCGCTCACGCTGTTCATCAGCGTGCTGCTCGTGCTCAACCGCGCCTGGCGCGATTCGGAGATGGTGATCTGGTTCAATTCCGGCCTGTCGCTCGCCGCCTGGCTGCGCCCGGTGCTGATCTTCGCCGCGCCGCTGGTGCTGCTGATCGCGCTGCTGTCGCTGCTCATCTCGCCCATGTCGGCCGAGATGAGCGAGCAGTACCGCAGCCGCATCGACGCGCGCGACGACATCTCGCGCGTCGAGCCCGGCACCTTCGGCGAGTCGCGCAGCCGCGAGCGCGTGTTCTTCGTCGAAGCCATGGGCCGCGACAAGGACACGGTGCAGAACGTGTTCGTCAACTCGCTCCAGCACCAGCGCAGCGGCGTGATGATGAGCGAGCGCGGCTTCTCGGAGTACGCGCCGAACGGCGACCGCTTCCTCGTGCTGCTCTCGGGACGGCGCTACGAAGGCACGCCCGGCACCGCCGATTTCCGGCTCATGGAGTACGAGCGCTACGCCACGCGCATCCAGACCAAGGAAGGCGACGAGCCGCAGGCGACGCAGAAGAGCCTGACCACGCTCGGGCTCATCGAGAACCCGACGCGCACCAACCTGGGCGAGTTGATGTGGCGCATCGGCATGCCGGTGTCGGCGCTGATCCTCGCGCTGCTCGCCATCCCGATGAGCTTCGTCAACCCTCGCGCGGGGCGTTCGGTGAACCTGCTGTTCGCGCTGCTCACCTACATGGTGTACTCGAACCTGCTGTCGGTGAGCCAGGCGCAGGTCGCGCAGGGCAGGCTTTCCTTCGCCACGGGCTCCTGGCTGGTGCACGGGGTCATGCTGCTGGTGCTGCTCGCGCTGTTTGCGCAGCGCATGTCGCCGCTGTGGCGGCCGGGGCGCGGTTGAGCAAGCTGCCGACGCTCGAGCGCTACCTCGCGCGCCAGATCTACGGCGCGGTCGGCTTCGTGCTGCTGGGCTTCCTGGCGCTGTTCGCCTTCTTCGACCTCATCGCCGAGCTGCGCGACCTCGGCAACGGCGAGTACCGGCTGCGCCAGATCTTCGCGGTGGTCGCGTTGTGGGTGCCCGGCCACGCCTACGAGCTGCTGCCGATCGCGGTGCTGATCGGCACGCTCTACGTGCTCGCGCACCTGTCGAGCAACTCGGAGTACACGGTCATGCGCGGCGCCGGCCTGTCGCCGGCGCGCGCGGGCCTCGCGCTCGCCAAGGTGGGCATCGCCTTCGTGGTGGGCACCTTCGCCGTCGGCGAATGGATCGCGCCGTTCAGCGAGCAGGCCGCCCAGCAGGTGCGCATGCAGGCCATGCAGTCGCTGATCGGCGGCAGCCTGAACTCGGGGCTCTGGTTCAAGGACGCACGCTCCTTCATCAACGTGCGCGAGGCGCGCGAGGCGAACGCGCTTGCCGGCGTGCTCATTTACGAATTCGATTCGGCCTACCACCTGCGGCAGATGACCGAAGCGAAGCGCGCCGAATACGCGGGCGACGGCAAATGGCGGCTGCTGGACGTTTCGCAGACGCTGTTCGACGCCGAGGGCCCGCATACCGCGCGCCACGGCGAAGCCGAATGGCGCTCTGCCGTCAATCCGGACCTGCTCAACGTGCTGATCGTGGTGCCCGAGCGCATGTCCGCCTGGAAGCTCTACAAGTACCTGCAGCACCTCGCCGGCAACCGGCAGAAGACCGAGCGCTACGAAATCGCGCTATGGAAGAAGCTCTTCTATCCGCTCGCCACGCTCGTCATGATGGCGCTCGCGCTGCCCTTTGCCTACATGCACGCACGCTCGGGCATGGTCGGCATCAAGGTGTTCCTCGGCGTCATGCTGGGAATCCTGTTCCACCTGCTGAACAGCCTGTTCTCGCACGTCGGGCTGCTGAAGGAATGGCCGCCGATCGCCGCGGCGGCGGTGCCGAGCCTGCTGTTCCTCGCCACTGCGATGCTGATGATGTTCTGGATCGAGCACCTGCGCCCGGTCTGGGTGAGGCTGCGCGCTTAGACGGGGATCAGCAGGGTTCCAGCGAGGCGGTCGTGCAGGAACTGCCGGTCGCGGTCCACGCTCACCCAGAGCAGGCTCACGGGCAGCAGGAAGGCGCAAAGGAAGCGCAGCAGCGCGGTCGCGGGCTTGAGCGGCCGGTGGCCGTCCTTCGCCACCACGCGGATGCGCCAGGTCTTCATCGCCAGCGTCTGCCCGCCGCGCAGCCAGCACCAGAGGAAATAGGCCGCGAACAGCGCGAGCAGGAAAAGCTGCAGCAGGTGCCTTTGCCAGCCTTCGATCCGCAGGCTGCCGGCGGCGAACTGGAACAGCCAGGTGCCGAGGAAGGCGACCGCGAACAGCAGGATCGATTCGTAGAGCATGCTGGCGAGCCGGCGCAGCATGCCGGGAGCGGCGTCCGGCAGGTTTGCCGGCGCGCCGCTCACAGATGCGGCGGCAGGACGAACCGGGCGTTCTTGTTGGGCTTGGCGGGCGCGCGCTGGCGGCGCTCGGCCGGCGGCATGTAGTTCGGCGGCACGTCGAACATGCGCCGCTCGTGCGGCGGCAGCGCCTGGTACTCGGCCCAGTAGCGGCGCAGCTCCTCGCGGTGGTCCGGCGCGATCTTGCCGAGGTTGCGGTACTGGTCGCGCGCCTGCCAGCGCTGCTCGGGCGTGAGCTTGGTCCACTTCTGCATGCGCTCCTGCACGCGCTGCTGCTCATCCGTCTTCATCGACGGGTAGCGCTTGGCGATGCCGAGCCACTTGGTTTTGTGCTCCTTGCTGAGCTTGTCCCAGTCCTTCGACAGCGGAGAAAGGGTCTGCTGCTGGTCGGCCGTGAGCGCGGCCCACTGCGGGCCCCGGTCCTTGGGCGCGGCGACGGCGCCGCTCGCGGCGAGCGCGAGCAGCAGCGCGACGAGAACGGCGCGCATCATCGGCTGGACGCCACTTTCTTGAGCCATGCTTCGAAGCCCCGGTCGAGGTAGGCGTCGATCGGCAGGTCGTCGGTGAGCAGCTGCGCGTCGAGCTCTTCGATGTCGGCCGCGCGCTGCTCCTGCTGCCAGCTATAGATCCCGATCAGGCCGGCCACCAGCAGGAACGTCGGCAGCAGCAGGCGCAGCGAGAAGCCGCCGAAGCCGCCGAAGCCCGCGATGACGCCCTCGGCGCCCGCCAGGGCGAACGCCGGCTCGCGCGCGGTGCGGCGCCGCGCGAGCGCCTGCTCGCGCGCCGCGTGCAGGCGCTTGGCGATGGCCGCGCCGCGCACGCCTTCCAGCCGCGCGCCCTCGTTCAGCGCCTGGCGCAATTTGTTGGCGAATTTGAGTTCGTCGTTCATGCTCGTTGCTCTCCCCGGACGGTGTTCAGAGCGTTACGCCCCGGGCACGCAGCGCGGCGGCCAAAGCATGCGTCGCCCGGGAGCAGTGAGTTTTCACGCTGCCCTCCGAGCATCCCATGGCTTTAGCCGTCTCCGCCACGTCCAGTTCCTCCCAGTAACGCATCAGGAAAGCCTCGCGTTGACGGGGAGGGAGGCGGGACAGTTCTTGCTCAATAATTTCAATGACTTGGATTCTCTCCAGGCGCTCGGGTGGCGCGTCCTCACGGTTGGAGTCGCCGGCCTCCTGCAAGGTTTCCAGCGGGTCCTGGTCTTCGTCCTCGCCGCGCCCCGGCGCGAGGCTCGACAGCAGCGTGGTCCAGGT
>Ga0209131_1003354_pt1 | contig 10665 bp, 13 predicted proteins | sample GraSoi_2013_40cm_FD_185826 | JGI IMG/M metagenome (GOLD analysis project Ga0209131, IMG submission 185826) | Grasslands soil microbial communities from the Angelo Coastal Reserve, California, USA - Sample 9_17_2013_40cm (SPAdes) (version 2) | ecosystem: Environmental > Terrestrial > Soil >...
ACGCCGTTCCAGGTCCGGACGTCGCGCCTCAGAAGCTGGACGCCGTGCGCAGATTCTAACTTCAACTCGGAGCCTTCGTGCATAGCGGGCGTCCTCACGACTACTAAACCCTGCATCCTTTTTGAAGTAGGACGTCGCCTATTTCCGGTTTGAGCTACTCACAAGATACGCTGTTTACGGCGCGTTGCCATCACATTCAGAAGCGTTAGAAGACAGGGTCGACGAACGACCGCTTTGCGCCAAGAGCAGCCGCTCGGGGATCCCTATGGCGGCCTCCTCGCTTGGATCTTTCCGCCGAATTACTTCGCTCCCCCTCGACTCCCCCGTACAATTTCGGACGGTAGTTCGGACTTTGAATCCAACAACTATTGGCGGTCGGCCCTTACCTTGAGAAGGGTGAGCTCCACGAGTAGGCGTGTGACCCGTCGCCTTTGCTTAGATATACGGGGGTATCCGACTGCGCGTCATGTTGGCTTGCGAAGCGCGGCTCGCCAGCGACCAAGCGTAGGACGCTTACGGCAAACAAACTTTTTGTCTTTCATAACGGCGACTGCAACGTCAAAACAGCGCGAAAGGAGACGCTGGTTTTTCCAACCAAGGCGGTGCCTTCCACGTCGGCTCCTCCATCGGAGTAAAGCCCCGTGAAACCGCAGGCTACCTCTCGGCCCCCAAACGCAAGGTTCACTCCGGCCGCCTCAGTGTGCTGCCGCGTGATCAGTTCACCACGCCACCTGCCGTCCTTGAAGGAGTACGTGCCCGTGTAATAGAAATAAGAGTCGCCACCTTGAATGCGGCCGTCGCACAGAACAATTACGCCAGTGGCATGGCCTCGTTTTCCGTCCCGCATTTCAATGCTTATGGAATACAGCCCGTTCTTTACTTCCATAATCTAGGCGCCCGTTCTGGGTGGTTCCGAAGTTCGGAGTGTCAATGCTGCGACTTTTATTCGCCCTAATCACTTCGCTTTCCGGCGCGACTTGGGCCGACGAAGAAACGATCGATGTGAAATACTACGGCAAGTTGGACCTTGCCCCCTTCGCCTGCACTGAAGTTACACGAAGTAGCATCATCAACCGTGCCTGCTATGACAAAGCAAATCAGTTCATGGTCGTGCAGCTGAAGACTGTCTATTACCCGTACTGCGAGATAACAGCCGCGACCTATCAAACGTTTCTAGACGCACCATCCATGGGGCAATATTATAACGCGAGTATCAAAGGCACGGGCTCCGAAGGTCCATTTGACTGCCGCACGCATCGCGTTCCGAAATACAGAGACGCGCGGCGCTAGCGGCGCACCACGTTCCTCGCATTTTGCAGCTGATGAATTTCGCCGCGCTGGCGGTGAATTTGGGTGCGCATCCGCTCAATTTCCGACCGGACATAATCAAGCTGCATGGCGTTCTCGTTCAGCCAGCGCGCTTTGAATCTGACTAAGCACAGCGGTGATCGGGCGGCCTTCCTTTTCCAGGAGCCGCAACCGGTTCCACAAACGGATTATTTTTCGCTCGCTTGCTGCATCCATGGCGGGCCCAATTGCATTTTGCTCAGATTAGATCAAAACATGAACAAAACACAAGTCTCCGGGATTGTATCTTGAAATGAAGCCCGGTCACATCTATATACCATCCATACAGATGTTAGATGGATGGTACCGATCATGGCCGACAATGTTCACGAACTCCGACCGAAGATTCCTGACACTGAGAAAATCACGATCAATCTCGGCTATGTCGACCTTGGTCGCGTCGATCTAATGGTCCAGGAAGGTTTCTACTCGAACCGCACCGACTTCATCCGAACGGCAATCCGCAACCAGCTCGAACGTCACGCAGACGTAGTCAAACAGTCCACGGCCCGAAAAAGTCTGGACCTCGGTCTGCGGAACTACAGCCGCGAGGATCTCGAAGTGGCGCGCCGAGCCGGCGAGATGCTGCACATCAATGTTCTGGGTCTCGCCAGTATCGCCCAAGATGTCACCCCCGAGCTTGCTCGCGGCACAATTGCCTCAGTCGCCGTGCTGGGAGCTTTGCATGCCAGTCCCGCGGTCAAGGCCGCTCTCGCAGACAGGATGCGGTGAAGGCGATGCTGAGACAGGACATCATTCGCGAAGCCACACGCCTCACGCGGGCGGGCCAACTCGTCAAAGCCACCGTGCTCCTTCAGCGCATGCTTGGCGGCGAGACCGCGCCAGAGGCGACATCAGGCACCACCGGTCGCATCGCTCTTACAGGACGCGAGCCGCTCATCATTGACGCCAAGGCCAATACCATCGAGGAGACGGATAGTCCGAATTTAGCGCGGCCCGCATCCACTCAACCGCGCATGCTCCGGGCCCTCGATATCAAGGGGCCCTCAGGGTTCGGACTGCGGGGTCTGATCAAACGCGCCCCCTTGTCCACGCCGGACATCGTGCCGGAAGGCGCAAGGTTCATTGAGGGTACCTTCAGCAATGCGGCGGGAAGCCGTGCTTACAAGCTCTTCATCCCCAGCGGCTATCAGGGGCAACCTCTTCCTTTGGTCGTCATGCTACATGGCTGCACCCAGTCGCCGGACGATTTCGCCGCCGGCACCAGGATGAATTTTATCGCAGAAGAACAAACCTGCTTTGTGATCTATCCTGCGCAACGCCGTGAGGCAAACCAGGCGAAGTGCTGGAACTGGTTTCGCACAGCCGATCAGCAGCGGGGCAAAGGTGAACCTTCGCTTATCGCAGGCATCACTCGGCAAATCATGCGCGACTATTCGGTCGATCCAAAGCGCGTCTATGTTGGCGGGTTGTCAGCCGGAGCGGCCGCGGCTGCTGTCATGGGAGCAACCTACCCCGATCTATACGCGGCGATCGGCGTACATTCTGGCCTTGCCTGTGGGGCCGCTAGTGACCTTCCCTCTGCGTTAGTCGCGATGCGACAAGGTGGCGGGCCCGATGACAGGGTAATTCTAGGTGACGGGCCACTTGTCCCGACCATCGTTTTTCACGGCGATCGCGACATTACGGTGCATCCCAACAACGGCGATCATATTCTTGATCAGTCTATGCGAACGACGAGCACGCAAAAGCAGGTGCATCACGGGCGGGTATCTGGAGGGCATCCCTATACCCGCACGATCCATATCGACCCGAGGGCGCGAAATTTTTGAGCACTGGAACATTCATGGAGCTGGACACGCATGGTCAGGAGGCCGCCCTGTCGGCTCCTACACTGATCCGCGAGGACCGGACGCCTCGAGGGAAATGCTGCGGTTCTTCCTCGGGCATTCGCTCCCACAGCAGCCAGCTCGACGTTAACGACATTGGACGCGACCCTGCTTGAGCAAGGAAGGCTCGCATCGTCCAGCGCCCGATGTAGGTTTCAGCCATAAAGCGAGACGCAAAGATGGCGTCCTGCAGGCCCTGTGGCAATTTGCTGGATGTCCGGAGTTGGCACGAACCGACATGCCGAAGCGGTCGCTCGATGTCTGTTCTTGGGGGCAGAACGGACATCCTGCCGCTAAGTCGCAATGTCCGAGTCTGACCCATCTGAGACATCGGCTTAAATGACGAGCGGACCGACAACGGACATAATTTCTCAGACCATGAGGTCGTTCGGTTAAACCCGTGGAAGAAAAGCGGAGTTGCGCAGCGGCATCGTGTGTTGGTGGGTTGCGCCGCCGCGTCAATGCGTTACCACGATGAAATCCGTGTCTTTTCCCGTCTCATGGCTAAATCCGTTGTCGGAAATAATCAATGAAGAGGCCGGCGTCAGTAGTTCAGAGATCCTCTCAACCGTATCCTGGGGTATTTCGATGCGGTTGAGGGCAGCGTTGGCTTTATCGGGCGACGGTACCGATAGGGCGGTTTGCTTCGCGGGCGCTTCGCGCTCTTTCCTGGCACCCTCGGACGTGCGAGGAAATTCCTCCGGAATCGACACGACGGTCCAGCGAATAGCCGCTCCCTCGCTCTGGAATTCCATTGCGGTAAACACGTGCGTTCCCAGCGGCTCCTCCGGATTTTCGATCTTGACCGCGACATCAAACAACGGCGAGAAGCCCTGACGCACGAAGAGCTTGCTCAACTTACGACTCACGAAGACGGAGATCGGAACCATCTTTTTAGGTGCGCCTCCAGCGGGAGCCGAGCTTGGAACCTGGAGACTAGTGGCTTCTGGAGTCTCGGCGTTGGACACTAGTGATCCATGCGTTGCCGCGGCTGTGCTAATGCTCTTACCCGCGACTGTGGCAGCCTGAAATTCCGGCGAACCGGACACGGCTTTCGGCTTAAAGAGGTGCGGATTGGTTATCTCGACCGGCTGGACATCGTCGTGCGCAATGATCACGCGCGTGCCGCGCTTCGTGAGATGCCAGAGTCGAATGGCAAAGTCATTTTTCAAACGGATGCAGCCGTGTGACGCCGGATGCCCAGGCACGACACCGGCATGCAACGCTATCCCTGACCAGGTGATGCGCTGCATGTAGGGCATGGGGGCAGCGCTATAAATATTTGAACGGTGCCATCGTTGTTTGCTGATCACGCTGAACACGCCGAGGGGCGTAGGATGCCCCTGAGTTCCCGTGGACACCGATGAGCGCGCGATCAGGGCCCCGTTGTCAAAAAGCGAGACCCGTTGGTCTGCAATCGAGATGATGATCTGGAGCGGGCCCTTCGGAGGGTCCTCGGGTCGAGCGTTCTTCGCCGATTCAGAGTTTGTCTGCCGGTGGTGGTGCTTGTGCTTGAACGGAGCGTAATGGCCTCGCCAGAACGTGTATTGGGGCCAAAACAGAAACTGAGCGTGTGCGATCCCTGCAGAGAGCATGAAAGCGGCGAAAGCGATTAATGGAGTCTGCTTCCTCATCCAGTACCTCATGCAGTGAAATTGCATGCGAGGTCCAGCCAAAAAACGCGGCGTTGCCGACCGTAGCCTCTCCTTCAAATCTGGTCGCAGTGGGTCGAAAATTGGACCGTATTCACAATTACGAGGCCAATTTGCTGGAAGAAGACAATCGGCAATAGCCGTCACGCCGATCGCCGGGGCGATCAATGTACGGTGTGAGTTGCCGTTGTGACGGGCGCTTTGATCTGGGGCAAAGGGTTCGGTTCGCTCAGAAGATCCTATAAATCGCCAACGACAGACCGCTCGAGGGGCCGGCATCCGCGCTTACGGCCACTCAAGCGCGTCTGTTGGTCCGAATTAACCATGGCGGGCTCGCCCCCGAACCGGCCGCATGCGTCGCATGGGTCCTTAAGCTTCCCTACACGCTTACGTCTGAGAATGCACAACACAGTTTGCCAGCGGCGTAGTGCATTCGGGCAACACTCTTTGGAAAAGTTGATGACCTGCAGTTTGCGCCATTGCGCGGTCATATCTTGATCCGAAAAATCAGCCCGTCGCATGCTTGGCTGTGCAGCATGGCTCAGGTGGAGCCTTTGGAGGCGACCGATCATGAACCCGCGGCGATTTGCGACAGTGGCGCCGGCGTTTTGCGGAACGGTCGTTCTCGCGGGGTGGATTGTCGCCTGGCTGGCTGGCTTCGGTTCGGCCGGCATCGAGAACACCGGCGCAGTGCCAATCGAGAACCGCGCGGCATCTCTCACCGCCAACGCCGAGCTCGCGGATAAATCGCAGGCAATCGCAATGGGCAACGCCGCTGTCGCTAACGCCGCTGTCGCTAGCGCCGAAGTGGTGACGGCCGCCGAACCCGTGACGGGGACGGCCACCGACACGACGGCGGCCTCGGATAAGCCGGAATCGATCGTCGTGGCCGCGTTGCCCGATCCGTCGCAGATGCTGCCGGCCGATTTACCTCCGGTGCAGGTGGCGACAGCGAACCCATCAGATCTGATGCCAAACGGTGTCAAGGACGCTGTGGGCCGCATCGAAATTCTCGACGAGTGCCTGGTAGTGGAGACCTGCATCGACCGATTCCTGTGGGCGCTCTACCAACGGACGCCCAAGGAAGATAGCATCAAGGTGCTGGAGCGGAGGAAAGTGACAGTCAAGAAGAGGGGCAAAACGAAGACTGTCACGAAAACCTTTACCAGGCTCGTCGATGAGGACTTCACGTGGAAGGATCCGAAGGCGGCGGACAAAGTCGGCATGCCGATGATGGACTACGTGATCGGAGGCATGGAACGGAGCTTCAAGCTGAAGCTGTTTTATACGCTTTACGCGGCGGAGCAGGCGGGGCTGTCGCCTGGCATAACCAGTGCGTTCCGCGATGACTACCGTCAATCGATCGCAAGCGGCCTGAAGGCGGCGACTGACAGGTCATACCATGGCGGGAGCTTCCGCGGCGGCTATGGCCACGGGCTTGCCGCCGATGTCGTCAGCGTCAAAGGCGCGACACGGGCGCAGCGATGGGTTTCCACTGAAAGCTTCTGGAAATGGATCGATGCACACGGCAAGGAGTTTGGAATCGGGCGACCGTATCTCGATAGAGATCCGCCGCATCTGGCGCCGATCGACGGCAAGGAATATGCCGCCCGCCGCGGCGGTACGAAAGCTCAACACGCGGAATCGGATATCAAGAAGCGCAAACGGCTGGCTGTGCGGGACGATCGCAGCGTGCCGAAAACGCCCAAGAAACGCAAGATCGTTCGTGCCGGGAGCGCTGCCCGCTACACAAATCAGGGAGCGATTTCTAACCGCCCGACTATGGCTGCGCTCAAACGCAGTTAGATCGAATCCAACAACTGGTAGGATGTCTGTTCCCTGGCACCAAACGGACATGCCGGCTCTATTGCGCAATGTCCGCTCTTAGGGGCAAAGCGGAAAACATATGCTCGCGTTGAGCTTTTCCGGTTTTGACCCAAAGCGGCCATTGGGTGCGGGCGTTAGCGGTGGGCCAAGTATCCGCATATCGCTGATGAGCACCGGGCCGTCGAAGCGCGGCAAGCCATCCATACACCAAAAAACTGAAACGATGAGTTTCAATTGTTTCTGTTTCGCTGGTTGAGCCAGCAACCGTATCATCGCCATCCGCACGTTATCCGCAGTTTCCGCCGAAGGGCATGTCCAAGGATTAACATGAGACGTGGAATTACCATTTTTGCTTCGCTTAGCGCGTTGCTTGCGGTCGGGTACTTCACCGCGAGCAATTGGGCGGTCCGTCACGAGACGCTGACGTTCTACGATCCAGCGCGCGACAACCGTCCGGTCGCCGTGGACATCGCCGTACGGCGCGACAAGGAAATGCAGGCCGATGCCGGCATGATCAAGCTGCCGGTGGCGATCCTCAACCATGGCAACACCGTAAAGTTCACCGAATACTCGTTTCTGGCGAACGCTTTTGCCTTCCGTGGCTATATAGCGATTAGCATCCAGCACGATCTGCCGACCGATCCACCTATGGTGACGAAAGTCGGCGAGCTCTATGTCGGCCGTCAGCCGCAGTACCTGCGCGGCATTGCAAACATAAAGTTTGCGGTCGAGGAAATGAAGACTGTCCAGTCGAACGCGGATTATGACCATCTGACCGTACTAGGACATTCCGCTGGCGCCGACATCTCGATGTACTTCGCCAAGTTGTATCCCAATCAGGTCAAGAACGTCGTGACCCTCGACAATCTGCGCGTGCCGTTTGTGACCAACGGCAGGTTCAAGATCCTTTCGTTCCGCTCCAAGGATCCCGTCTTCAAGACCGATCCCGGCGTCATCCCTCCTGAAGAGGTTCGTGAGAAGTCTGGTATTGAGGTCGTTCAAACCAGCTTCCAACATAACGACATGCGCGATACCGGTTCCGATGAGGCAAAGGCATCGATCCAAGGCATGCTCGATAAATTCCTTGATGACGACAGCCTGCTCAGGCCAATCGAGACAAAAGCGCCACCGGAGATGACCGATCCGGGGCCGGTTACGCCCTACGTGCCAGTTGCAGCGACACCCGAGAGGGGCAAACGCGTCGGTTCAGCTTCGTCCGCGACAGCGGCGCGCAGCAACAACTGAAGCGATGTCAAAGTCGGCAGGCACACGGCCCGTCTATTCCAGTCGAGCGGCACACGCACATCAGTTACACGAACGAGCACACCTCGTTGATATCCGGACGCGGCAGACGCTCAAGCAATCCCGCCGGATCGCCATAGCCGATGGCACAGATAAAGTTCGATTTGATCTGGCCACCGGGGAAGAATTCCCGATCAACAGCCTCATTGTCGAACCCGGACATCGGTCCGCAGTCGAGCCCGATGGCCCGCGCCGCTATGATAAAGTAGGCGCCTTGCAGGCTGCTGTTGCGGAAGGCTGTTGTTTCGGCAAAACCGGGCTTGTCGATAAACCAGGATCTGGCGTCAACGTGCGGAAACAGGCGCGGCAGCCAGTCGTAGAACCTGGTGTCGTAACCGATGATCGCCGTCACCGGCGCGTCTGTCACCTTTTGCCGGTTACCCTCAAGGACGAGGGGCTTTAGTCGCTCCTTGGCCGCCGGAGTCGTCACGAACACGATGCGCACGGGGAAGCAGTTCGCACTGGTCGGGCCCCAGCGCATCAGATCGTACAGGGCAACGAGTTGTTCACGCGAAACCGGCTTATCGAACCACTTGTTTTGAGTGCGCGCCTTGCGAAAGATCGTATCAAGCGCGGAATCGTCGAGCGGCGTCGCCATAAGATGCCTCCTCGCTCTTGAAGCTACCCTTTTTAATTCAAGTTGCAGCTCGCTACCTCATCGAGGCGTCACGCGCCGCGATACACGCCAAAGTACGGGACTTCGCTAGGCGGCGGCGTGTATCCTGCGTCCTTGGCCTTCTTGAGAGCCTCAAGCCCTTCGTCGAAAGTCACGAGCGGCGTGGTCTTGACGCTCTTGACCGCCCCACCGGCTGAGATCGCCATGGACAGCGCCGTGGCGCTCACATTGTCCGGCAGCTGGCAGATCACCAGCACGTCGTAATCGCCAAATGTCAGCCAGCCGTCGACGACACTGCCGCCGAGTCGTTGAACAACGGGTTTGACGGCCTCCATGCGGTTCTGAGGATCTTTGAGCAGGGCTGCCCACCCGACAGGGGCGTAAGCCGTCTGCAAGGCATAAAGAGCCATGGAGGGTCTCCTTTCAGAGTTTGCCGCCCCCTCGCTCACGCGCAAAACGCATTTGCCGAGTCGGGATATTTTTGTCTATCCCCTCACAACGGCAAGCTCACGGCACCAGTGTTGATATTGAAAATAGTGTAGCACTTCGCGCGACTCCCGTGAAGGCATAAACGGCCTCAGATGCCTCGCACTGAGGCCGTTTTGCTTGGACACTCGCGACCGGGAATTAGGACACTGTACTAGGAACGAATGCTGAGGCCGTACCTTTGGAATAGTCGGTGCGCTCGCCGCAGGGCGATTGACCAGCCTCACCGTTCCCAAAGGTAAGGCGTGATCCCTTCGTCAGCCAACCTCTACTTTGCGATAGATCAAAGTCGGCAACCGTGAACGGCACGAATATTGGCGGTCATGGGCAACGTGATATTTAAATGTCCCAGGACCGGCTTTAACGTCCAACATTGGACGGCAGACGCGCCGACTGGCGAGCCCGAATGCACCTTCGAAAGCTGTGATGTGCCAGGCATGTGCTGGCCTGCATTTCATAAACAGATCGACGGGGAAGATCCTGGGACAAAATGATCGTAAGCCGCCCGGCTAGCGCCGTCATGGCGAAGCGCGCTCATGAAGCGGCGAGGCCTAAGACTGAGCAGCAGCCTAAATAGCTGCGGCTCACACTGCGGAAGCGCCAGCGCGATGGCGTTTGGTGGCACTGGAAAGGAAAGAGGCCGCCAACTGAGGCGGCCCTACGTCTTCTCTGATACCCAAGTTTTGTTGCCGCACTTGCATTCGAACATGTGGAATATGCGCCCCTTCGGCGGGTCCAGCGTGCTCCTAATGAAACCGGTTTTTTCGCCGCATTTCATGCAGGGTGGCGAACTCGGTTTTTGGTCTTGTTTTTCCATGCCGGACGCACAGGACGCCGAGAACGCCGTGCGGACAATTCAACTTTTAAATAGAAGGCGCGGCCTTTATTGCTCTTGCTCCAGCTTTCGCTTCAGTTCTTGGATTAGCGCCTTAAGTCGCTCAGCCGTGAGTGAATCGATCGCCTGGCGTGCATGCCGCTGCGATTGTTCCAGTTGTCTTTCTGTCTCTTGGCGGCTCTGCTCGGCCATTTGGCGTTGCCTTCCGGTAATATGACGGATGGCTAACCGAATGGTTCAAATCTTATTGGGGAGCGCTACTTTGGAACCCGTACCCTAAGCAGGGTTACGGTCGAAGAACGTCAAAAAGGCGGCGCGCGCTCGGCGGACAGCAAACGGTAGCGACCTCAAACGGCATTGATCCTGGCTCGACGTTCATGTGGATCGTTTCCCGCGCTCGCGCGTTATTGATGCGGGGCCGGGTCTGATAGGGAGCTTACGACCATGCTTCCCGATAGAGTTGGCTTTGCGCTACCCTTTGCGGCCTCTTTTGTTGGCCTTTCTCTGATTGCGGGAAGCATCGGCGCCTCCGCAGAGGGGCCTCACCGAGGCGCAGCGCCTGCGGCGATGGCTCGGCCCGCTGCACCTGCGATGGCTCGGCCTGCCGCGCCTGCGTTCCATCCCGCTGCCGCGCCGCAGCGACCGGCCATGGCGCCGCGTCCGATGCCGCAGCCGCATTTCGCCGCACCTTCGCGACCGGCGGCACCCCGCTTCGCCGCGCCGCGACCGAGTTTCCAGCGTCCAACGGCG
>Ga0209131_1003357_pt1 | contig 10663 bp, 9 predicted proteins | sample GraSoi_2013_40cm_FD_185826 | JGI IMG/M metagenome (GOLD analysis project Ga0209131, IMG submission 185826) | Grasslands soil microbial communities from the Angelo Coastal Reserve, California, USA - Sample 9_17_2013_40cm (SPAdes) (version 2) | ecosystem: Environmental > Terrestrial > Soil >...
CCAGCCGCGGTCCTATTTTGATGACCGTTGCCGCAAATACCGTCGATGACATTGTAGAAGCCAATCAAGCTGGTGCAGATGAATGTTTGATCAAACCTGTGAACCCCGCAGTATTGATCGTCAAAGCTATGGCCTGGCTTGGACATGGCGAACGAAGCTCAAGAACACAACCCACATTTAATAATCAAAAAGCTGCAATTTAAATTTCATTCCGCTTCTTCTCTTTTTCTAAACAAAACTCCCGTGCTTCGGTCACACGGGAGTTTTGGATTCTATGGGGTTACGAAACCTGATTGCAAATTCTGCAGCATTTGCTCAACCAGCCTTTGTCTGCCAGGGGAGAGCAAGTTTGGGTCAATATCGCTCAAGCCCAAGGGCGATTGAACCGCAAGTCCGCCTTTTCCTGCAAGCAGTTGGGGCCAGGCAAGCTGGATCGCTTTAGCCACATCGGGTCGAATGGTCAGCGCCCAACCAGCAGGTATCTGCGCAGGCGTCTGCGTCCCGATCATCACAGTTCCAGTTGTGCCAATATAGGTTTCCAGGTCCGGCGTCACAATATCGGGGTACAAATAAATTGTGCGAACCTTATACTTTGTGATCAAAATATCCGAATAGGCAATATAGTGTGTTTTGTCTTCGGTTGCCGGGATATCAATATACTGCGGGAATGTCCACGGTAGATAATAAAATGGTCGGCAGGTGCCACAATAATAAGTCATGCCGCTGTTAAACGCGTTGAAGGCACTAATCGCATCAGAGTTATCTTTGGGAATCATCATGCCAATGCGATAGTCATCGGTAATCAATGCTGCAGCATAACCAGCCAGAAATGCGGCAACATTAGATTGCGAATTGCCCCCCAACACACTGATATTACCTCCCACAGTAACGCCTGGGATCCCGATTGCCAGAAACTGCACATTTGGGGCGGCGCTGGCAAGCGTAGCTATTCCCGGATCTGGCGGGAACGCAATAACGATTTGTAGACCGGGTTCAAAATCGGCAGGTGTCAATGTGTTGCGCACCTGAAAACGCATGCCAGCTGATTGCGTAAGGTCATATACTGTCTTTTCATACTGGTTTGCAGTATCCGCATCAAGCGTGGTTGGCAAAACCAGAATGGTAAGGGGAACGACCGGCGTGCCTGTCAGTGTGGGCAGAGGCACTGAGGTATTGGTCGGCTGCGGTGTAGAAGTTAATGATGGTGCACTGGTAGGCCCGCAAGCACTCAGGATCACCAGCAGCGCAACAGAAAAGAATACAAGTCTTGATCGCACAAATTTGCTCCAAAATTAAGATTGGACGAATTATACCCAGCGCGGTCACAAATTGCGCTGTTTTCTTAAAGTGGAAAAGCGCATTTTGTGACCGTGGGCATTATATACACGTTGGCAGGAATAAAAAAATCCCGCGCTTGAAACGCAGGATTTTTATAGTGGATTTTTCGCTTCTTAATTAACTTTGATCTGGATCTTCTTCGGGCGGGCGGATTCAGCCTTAGGCAGTCTCAGCGTTAAGATACCGTCAGCTATCTTCGCTTCGACCGACTCCGCTTCAATGGCAGCTGGCAGACGCAAGGTCCGCGTGAACGAGCCGCTGGGCAATTCACGCAAGAGGTACTCGTCCTCATCTGCCTGATACTCGCCCTCAATGCGGACAACGTCATCCAAGACCTGAATGTTCAAGTCTTCGGCTTTGAGTCCCGGCACGAGAGAGGAAAGCAAATAAGCATCATCTTCTTCGCGGATGTTCACGCCAAGTTCACGTTGATCATTTCCAGACCAGCGGCGAACAGTGCGGCGATACGGATAAGGGTGTAAATAGAAAGTCATGGTTTTTATCTCCTTGATTGATTAGCGATATTGGATAAGTTTATTTTGAAAATATAAGAAAAAAGATAATGCCAGATAGAATTTATATAAGAAAATCCCCCGCAGGAAAACCTGTGAGGGATCATGTTTAGTGCCCAATGAATCAAAGTATGAGTCTAATTCATTAGATGGTTGGTTTATGGCAAGCTTAAGAAGGAACTACTGGGTGTGCCCAAACCTGTGACGTTATCCCAGCCTGGACCAGTGTGTTGCGTCGGTGAGCCAGAATAATCATCAAACGTTCGGAGGCGATCCACAGTGCCATTAGTGGCATCAACGCCATTGACAAAGTTTCGGCGTGCGACAGCTGTTTTAACAGACTGAACATCATAAAACGCACCTGGATTGGCATAGAATAGAGGATTAGCAAAACCATGTGCAAACCCAGATTTTTGATCCAGCAACGCCATCAAACCTGCGAAGATCGGGCTGGAGAGACTCGTGCCACCAATGCGATATTCATCATAGTAGTTACCATTGGGGAAGGATTGCGTTTGCCCTACGAGGAAGCCAGTCTGAGGATCGCCAAGTGCTGCGACATCAGGTATAGCGCGTCCGCTCTTGCCTAACCCTGATTGATACCCAGGCGCCGCAAAGAGTACACTCTCGCCGCCGCCAGCGCCATAGAGCCATGCCGCGCGGGTGCAAACTAGGGTCGTTGTATTGCAATTATAGCTGCTCGTGCCCCAACCGGTTTCTATCGCGCGGTTATTCGAAGCATCTACGCCAAGGCTTGTACCGCCAACTGCAGTCACCCATGGGCTTATTGCTGGCCAATCAGGTGTTGCAAAACCAATGACTGACGTTTCGTCTCCACTATCACCTGAGGAGAAATACACGCCGATGCCTTCAGCAGCAGCTTGAATTAATGTATCTTCAAAAGGTTTGACGTATCCTCTTGGAAGCAATTCAGTTGAAAAACCGTACGAGTTCGTTACGATTTGTGCCAACTGCCGATCCACAATGTGGTTCATCGCCGCGTCGAGATCCTGATAGTTGTTTGGTGCGCCAACGTAGACGATATTAGCTCCAGGCGCCATGCCATGTACAGCTTCAATATCCAGAGTCTCTTCACCATACCAACCAGATGGATCCTGCGATTTGTTATTTGGGCGATTGTACACGCCGGGCGGCACAACCTGACTGAATTGCGATGGACTCAGCGGAGGCAAGCCACGATTAACAGACCAATGATTGACATCCGCCAGAATCGTTGGTGAGGCGTAGGCGTCAATGACAGCAACTGTTTGACCGCTACCATCGTATGCGCTTGAGATACCATAAGCACCTTTGATCTGGGCCGGTGTATTACCCCTTACTGCCCAGGCAGCCGTGGCAGGGCTGGAAACATCAGTAAACCCAGCAGGATAAGCGTATGATGATGTGAACTCATTCCAGTAGCTCGAAAGTGGAGGCGCGTTTCGGAAACCAGCAGATGGTCCCGCATCTTTAATGTGATCGGTTTGGACGAAGATAGCGCTATCATCAAGACCTACAACACCGGTAACAACTGATGCAAGTGAGGTTGGAATCGATACGTCACTGGAAGGCGAACGAACCGACTGGCCCCTGACGTTATACATTCCGAACTGTGCGCCAAACGCAGTCTGAGCCTGCGCTACGGTGCCTTCAGCCGCAACATAGTGATTGTTCGATGGGGTATAGTCCACCGTAAAGCCCTGACTCTTAAGCCAGGTTTGAACGGCACCTACCTGAGATTGGGAGGGCGAAAACTGTTTACGGAACTGCGCAGAATTTATGTATTTGCCGTATTGTGAGCTGTTCGGGTCTGATACTGCGCGAGCAAATGCGGCAGCGGCATCAGAATTTTGCCAGCCCAGATAAACACGGAATCCGACAGCGCCATTTGGATCAGCGGCACCGGCATAGTTCTTTGAATTTGCCCAAGCTGGGGCGCTGCCATGCAAGATCGAATTCGCCGAGGGCGCTGCCATGGCTACACCTGGTAACATGGCTATAACCATCAGCACTACAAGAACATTGAAAAGCTTTTGTTTCATATTATCTCCTCTTAAATTGGCATAATTTTTATGGAAATTGAATGAACACCTTTTATTGTTCCAAGCTTCTGAAAGCATCTCCTTTCTTTCATTAGTTTCTACCAAACTCGATAATAGAAACGAAAAACCGCCGAATTAATACTTCGGCGGTCTGGCGGTCTTCCAACCTCTACGCATCAGGCTGGAAGATCCATGACTTTGCGTCCCCGCCTCGCGGTGGGTTTGCCTTTATCGATAAGCAGGAATTATATTTCACCTGCAAGAAAAAGTAAGTGCCGCTGTAACCTTTTGGTCTACGGCTCTACACTTAATCAGAAACATGACGGCGGGGAAACCAAGAAGTTTCATTACATTCCTAGGTAAAACATCCAGCCAGCGGATTAGCTCCGCTGGCTAGACTTGATTGTGTTACATAAAGCTGAGGTGAAGGATCAATCGATGTTGATCCTCACTTGAATGCCCTACGGTGTAAATTTGCTAATGAACGTCGACCAGTTGCCGAGCGCGGCGCGCGTGCCAGGTCCATGGCTTGAACCGCCGCATGTACCTAGCAAGTTGTCGCCGGTCCCGCCAACGAAGAACGGGCCACCCCAGTCGGTATACGAGCAGGCATGGGCGATGTACTCGCTGGCGATCCAGATTGAGTTACCATCCACAGCAGCTGCACCGTAATCACCCCAGCGGGTACGCGGTGGGACGCCGCCAACCTGCGCTGTGTAACTGGTAAAGCCATCGTCCTGAGCCTGGCCAGCTCCACCAGGTACAATGTTCCATGCGCTGACGCCAACGAGCGCATCAATGGTGGCATAAGCAGCGCTGGGATTGGTGGTATCGCCGGTCGCAGTAAACGCCATGACACCGCGTCCGCTTGTGGTCACACCGATAGCAGGATACGTGAAGTCAAAGCCAGTAGCACCAAGATAGCCTTGAAGTACAACTTTACTTGAGTTCGGATTAATAATGAACCAAGCAACACCAGCACGCTGTGCGCCACCATCTGGGTTGAGCGCTGTATCGAGCGCGCCCCACAACTTGCCATTTGCATACGTCACCTGCTGCATGCGGGTGTCGTTGGAGTCTGGGCGCGAGATTACTTCATTGTGCGCCGGTTCTCCACCAAAGAGCCGACGCCAGCAACCGAAGAGCGTTGCTGTGACCTGAGTTGTTGTATCGTTAATGCAGTCTCCCTGTGCGACGTTCAGCGTGGTGGTCTTATCAGCTAGCGTGCCCGAGCCAGGTTGTTTCTGCTTCGGCGGGAGTGCATATGTTTCCACACCCACCACCTGGTTGCTAAGGCTGAGTGCTGGTGAGGCACTATTCAATGAAGAGGTGTTCGTTAGAGTCCAAACCACAACCTGATGGGATACGTAATTGCCGCCAGTGCCAGCTGCAGGATGCGTTGCCTCATCGGCAGCGTTCGAGCTCATAAAGAACTCAGTACCGCCGTTATTCGAGTTGAACTGATTGGGAGCGGGTGATTGTGCGGGCCAGACGGTGAAGCCGGGTTGGGTTGCACCTGCATCACTCGGCGCATTGACTGTGCCAGCTGTATCAAGGTGCACCAGGGTTACATTAGCGGCGCCAGCTGCCATTTGCGCTTTCGAGAACGCATAAATCTGCGCTCCGGCAAAGCCATTGCAGCACCATGGGTAAGCGTTAGTCGTGATGAAGAAGCCATTGGCATCTGCGCCGATATGGGGATAATCGCCCAAGTATGGACCCGGATTGCCACCGCCTATATTCGTTCCATCGTTGGTCACATCTACTCGGTAGATTGTCCATGCGCCAGTCGGATTCGATGTATTACTGACCGCGGTGTCGAGGTGGTTTACAAGAGTGAACGCGCCGCTCGGGAATGTTTCGAGCGTCAGGACGGTGACGAAAAAGCGCCCAGTCGCCGCATCATACAGGCAACTCGGGTCGGTCACGAACTGTGCACGAACACCTGTTGAGCGGTTGATCGCCGGGGCATAGCCAAAGAACGAATTCAGGTCCACAGCATGGTTCACATTCCGCGGGAAGCCGCCAACGATGTTGGTTGCGGTGTTGTCGGGTAGGACAGACTGGCCAGTCGCGGCGCTATAGACATTGAGGACATCGTTCACAGCTTCAACCACATAGCCGTTACCAGCGCACATACCCTGATCAGGCGGCTCAACGGTAAATTGGTTCCCGCCGCGCGCGTAGCGTTGCTGATATAGGTTCAAGCCTTCAAAGCCCATATTGAACGTCGGATTTGACTTGGCCTTCTTACCGCTATTTACCGAAACGCCGGTGCCAGTGCCTTGGGAAAGACTGCGGTTAACGATCGTCCCTGGATATGGGCCAGGTCCAGCGGCTTCATCCTCTTGCGCGGGGAATTCAGCCTGAGTTACATCAGTATCGCCAGATGGTGTGAAACCACCGGTTTGTAAAGACGTTGTACCACCACTGGGAATTAAGCGAGTCGTGCCTCCCCCTGCCGCTACTGGCAACACGCCAATCATGCTTACAAGCACGACAAACGTTGAAAACAAAGCGAAAGCCTTCTTGAATTTCATACAATTATCTCCTCTAACGAATGAATTAACTTTTTGCTTTCACATGAAATGTAGAAACACATCAAGTAATCTCGAAAGGTCACCTCCTTGTATGAAAAAACCGCCGAATATATATTCGGCGGTCTGGCGGTCTGTCAATCTGTACGCAACAGAATAACAGATCCATGACTTTGCGTCCCCACCTCACGATGGGTTTGCCTTTTCGTTACCCCATTACTATAAATCAATCTATAACAAATTGCAAGTGGTGTAACCTTTTGTTAGGTATAATCCCGCCCTATGTCAAAACGTTTCTTGTTTCTCTCCATTATCATTGTTGCCGTAGTCACCGCCGGGATCACCGCCTATTATCTCTATCGCCCCAACGCTGCCCGCCTCATCAAATTCAGGCAGTGGATGAATAACCCCGCTTCGCATTCTGACTGGAAACTGTTCGCTGGGTCCCAATGCGGCTTGGCCCCGTTTCTTTTCCCCACCGATGGCATGGTTGGGTTTCTTTGGGGTGATGAAATGAGTGGTTTACACAAACATCAAGGTATCGATATTTTCGCCGGGACAGATATCGGCATCACGAAAGTTATCACGGCTTACCCCGGTTACCTAACCCGCCTCGCAGATTGGAAATCTTCTGTCATTGTCCGCGTGCCCAGCGACCCACTTAAACCTGAGAGACAAATCTGGCTATACTATACCCACATGGCAGATCAGAATGGCAATTCATTCATCTCAGCGGATTTTCCACAAGGTACCTCAGAGAAATATGTCGAAGCTGGAACCTTCCTCGGCTATCAAGGCGACTACTCTGGTGACCCGAACAACCCGGTCGGTGTACATCTGCACTTCTCTATTGTCAAAGATGATGGCACCGGACATTTCAAAAACGAACTTGATATTAATAACACCTATGACCCTTCTCCTTATTTGGGGTTGCCATTGAATGGTTATGAAAACAGCGATAGTGTTCCCGTTTGTAAATAAGACTCTGGAGTTAGACAGCTCGTGTGCCCGATAGGGTATGCTGTCGAAATAAAATGAATAACCTCAAAGACAAAATCGTTTTGATCACCGGCGCCGGTAAAGGCAGCGGACGTCTGCTGGCAAAAGCACTTGCTGAACATGGTGCGATCATCGCTGCCAACGATGTCTCCCCCATCAACGTGGAACCAGTTGTAGATGAGATCAATCAACAAGGCGGTCATGCCAAAGCCTATATTGAAGATGTTGCCAAAAAAGTAGGTGTGCAAAATCTCATCAATAATGTAGAAGATGATTTCGGTCGCATTGATGTGCTGATCAATCATGCAGCCGTCGAACCAAATGTCCCTGTGCTCAACATGGACGAATGGGACTGGCATCGCGTACTTGATGTCAACCTCACGGGCGCGTTCTTGATGACCCAGTCCGCGGGGCGTGTGATGAGAGAAAAAGGTGGAGGCGTGATCATCAATCTCGTGACCGAATCAACTCGTGATGAAAAGAATGCTCGTGCTGAGCTTGGTCGAAGCGAGGCGGCTTTTATCGCAAGCATGCATGGCTTGCAAGGCTTTACTCAGCAAGCGGCGCGCGAATTAAGTCCGCATAGTATTCGCGTCTATGCAATTGAAAATACACACGCTACAATTATCGTAAGTATTTTGGCTTTGTTCGAATGAAATGGAGCGACCATGAAAGAGCTGACTGAATATCGTACCTTGTTAATCAATAAGCTCGTTGATTCTGCAAAAGATTTTCAAGCGGCTTGTCTGGCGGTCAAAGACCCCTTCGCGCCATTGGAAGAGGGTGGCTGGAATGTGAATCAGGTTGCCGCGCACACCCGCGATATAGATCAATTAGTGTATGGTATGCGCGCCCAAAGGACCGCCAAAGAAGATAACCCTGAATTCCAAAACTTCGACGGCGATCAGTACACGCGCGATCATTATTCTGCCAACGAATCATTATCAACAACGCTCGCTGGCTTTGTACAAAATGTTGAGACACTGGCTGAGTTGTTGCGCAGCTTGCCCGCTGAAGCCTGGTCGCGGGTTTCGCGCCATGTCAAATTAGGCAATGGCTTTACTCTACAAACCTGGGTCGAGCGCGATCTTGCACATATCGAAGAACATTTGGAAACAGTCAAGAAAGCGAAATAATTTTTCAAATAGAAAATCCTTGTGAGATCTCATAGGGATTTTGCTTTACCAAAACGGAATACCGATCAAGCTTGAAATCCACAGTAGAGGTGGAACGTAAAGCTGTAAGCCAATTAATGCCATTAAAGTTCCGAAGACTGCGCCAGCTACAATATCGGAAACATAATGGACACCCATTGCCACGCGAGCCAGCGCCACCAGCGGTGCCCAAACCCATAAAAGCATTGCCAACCATGTGGGACCCAAACCCGTGGCGATCACGGCGATCAAAAAAGATCGCGCCGCATGACCTGATGGAAATGAATGTGGATCTGTGTTGCGATAGATGGCTCCCCACTCGCCCTCGGGACGCCGCCTGCGTATGATAAATTTAATGATCAACACCAAAGGAGCCAGGAGGCTGAGACCTACGAACTCCACAACCTCCCATCTCTTCCAGTAGGAATTACTAGAAAACCACATTAGGATCAAAGCCGCGCCCCAAAACCAGGAATCGCCAGAATGCGCGAAGAATACAGCGAAATTACGTAATGCGCCTGGCTTTTCAGCCACGCGCATTTGTCCAGAGAGGCGTGCATCCAGTTGAAGAATGGAACGGTAATTCATCTGGCCTTGGATTTCGCTTTCGGCTTGATCAAAGTACCGGTTCCAGCCAAGGCGACATCCTTCTTAGCATCATTTGATCTTTTGGAAACTGGTTTTTGAGTTTTTGCTTTGGCAGGCGCATTAGCTCTTTTGGCTTTAGCAACCGCCCTACGTTCCTGCTTTGCCAGATCTTCACGCAGCATTTCGAGTTGGTGAGGTTTATCAATATCCATACAGGCTTCTGCGTAGGGCCAAACAATCGCATGCCCCTTGATGTTGATTCGTTCGCTCACACGGTGGACCGCATCTTCCAAAGTGAGTTGCCGAGTCAGAAGCTGGAAGAGCGTACCAAACCCAATAATGCTCGCCTGTTTGATCGGACTCTTCCGGTTACCGATCAAGGTCTCCCACATCGCAAGATGCTCTGTGGCATTCCGCACATGACTGACGTTGATATCGGCTCCGCAGACATCCATATCTTTGAGATGCGTCCAGGTCCGCTTGGATTCAGGGAAACGCGCTTCCATGACTTCCTTCTGACAGACGCCGTAGTAAAGATCATCCTGAGTCTGACTGCATTCATCGATCAGCCAATCCACCATCTCAGATTTGAGAGTTGGGATATCGGAAGATACGATCAACACGTATTTGTTCTTCTTATTCAACTCCAGAGATTTTTTCACGCCTGCCACGATATTGGAAAGCATGCGTCCCTGATTGGACAGGAAGTGCATGGGCTTCTTGCAGGTAAGGTTGCTCTTTGGCGATAAACCGATGATGATCACATTATCCACATGCTTTGCATCGCTTAACGCATCCAGCACCCATTGGATCATGGGCTTTCCCGCAACATCGATCAAGGCTTTTGAGTCACCGTGTGAGTAGATGTATAGCGGGTCTTCAGGTTGCGGGATACCACCTGCGGTTACGATTGCATCCATAGATTCTCCTTGTATATCAATGTGATAGCTAATGCCTTCACATTGATAGGTTAATTGAGTTCCTGCAATTGCGGCCCAAAACCAAGTTTATCGAGCAGTTCGTTTAATTCAGGCCAGGTCAACGGGCGACCCTTGCCAGAGACAGCGACCAATGCGGCTTCCAGCATGTTTGTCCCGAACGAACGACCATCCATTACAGGGGTAGTTGTAATCAAGTATTTCACACCGGCTTTTTTAAAATCAGCAACATCTTGAGGCGTCGTCGTGTTAGTGACGATCACTTTGTCCTTGAGGTTATCGGGCATGAAGCGCTTGATATAGTGGCAATCCCCTGCAATAACTGTTGCCCACTCATAATATTTTCCCCATTTCGGCGTACGCTTTTCCTGTTTTTCGCCGATGGGATAAATCCATTCAAAGGGCAGGCGGCCGGCAATTGGCATTAATAATGCTGCCAGAGTCTTGACCTGGCTGATCTTATGAATGGCAATCGGAATATCGAGCCCGAACATCAGATCACCAAAGACGGTTTCGTAACCGGCATCTACAAACGATTGTGAGAGACCCCAGCGA
>Ga0209131_1003358_pt1 | contig 10663 bp, 4 predicted proteins | sample GraSoi_2013_40cm_FD_185826 | JGI IMG/M metagenome (GOLD analysis project Ga0209131, IMG submission 185826) | Grasslands soil microbial communities from the Angelo Coastal Reserve, California, USA - Sample 9_17_2013_40cm (SPAdes) (version 2) | ecosystem: Environmental > Terrestrial > Soil >...
GTGCGTGCTTTACGAATTCAGCCTCGCCTTCCTTGAGCGAGATCGAGTTCACGATCGACTTGCCCTGCACGCACTTGAGCCCCGCCTCGATGACGCTCCATTTGGAGCTGTCGAGCATGATCGGCACGCGCGAGATGTCGGGCTCGGCCGCCACGAGCAGCAGGAAGCGCGTCATGGCGGCGGCGGAATCGAGCATCGCCTCGTCCATGTTGATGTCGATCACCTGCGCTCCGCTCTCCACCTGCTGGCGCGCGACCGACAGCGCCTCGTTGTAGTTGTCGTTGAGGATCAGGCGCGCGAAGACCTTGGAGCCGGTGACATTGGTGCGCTCGCCCACGTTCACGAAAAGCGAGTCGTGGCCGATGTTGAGCGGCTCGAGTCCGGACAGGCGCAGCTTCGGCTCGATCTCGGGGACGAGCCGCGGCTTGAAGGGATTCACCGATTCGACGATCGCGCGGATGTGATCCGGCGTCGTCCCGCAGCAGCCGCCGGTGATGTTGAGCCAGCCGCTCTCCGCCCATTCGCGGATGAAGCCGGCGGTCTCGTTCGGCTGCTCGTCGTATTCCGCCATCGCGTTCGGCAGGCCCGCGTTCGGGTGCGCCGAGACGTACACGTCGGCGATGCCCGCGAGCTCCTCGATGTGCGGCCGCAGCTGCTTCGCGCCCAGCGCGCAGTTGAACCCGACCGACAGCGGTCTTGCGTGCCGCACCGAATTCCAGAACGCTTCCGCCGTTTGCCCTGAGAGCGTGCGCCCCGAGGCATCGGTGATCGTTCCGGAGATCATCAGCGGAAGCCTGAAGCCCAGCTCGTCGAAGTGCTCGTCGATCGCGAAGAGCGCCGCCTTCGCGTTCAGCGTGTCGAAGATCGTTTCCACCAGGATCAAGTCGACACCGCCTTCGACGAGCGCCGTCACCGCGACCTTGTACGCATCCTTCACCTGGTCGAAGGTGACCGCGCGGAAGCCCGGATCGTTCACGTCCGGGGAGAGCGAGAGCGTGCGATTCATGGGCCCCAGCACGCCGGCGACGAAGCGCGGCTTGCCGGGCGTGCGCGACGTGAACGAATCCGCCGCCTCCCGCGCGAGGCGCGCGCTCGCGAGGTTCATCTCGGCGACGATGTCCTCGAGGTGATAGTCGGCTTGCGAGATCGAGGTCGAGTTGAAGGTATTCGTCTCGAGGATGTCCGCGCCGGCCTCGAGGTATTGCGCATGGATTTCGCGAATGACCTGGGGGCGCGTGATGCTCAACAGGTCGTTGTTGCCGCGCAGGTCCCTCGGGAAGCTCTTGAAGCGCTCGCCGCGATACTGCGCTTCCGAAAGCTCGTAGCGTTGGATCATCGTGCCCATCGCACCGTCGAGCACGAGGATGCGCTGCTTCAGCGCGTCGTGAAGCGCGGCAATGCGGGCAGGGCGAGTAGCGATCGGTTGGTCCATTTTTTCCAACAAAAAACCCGTCAGCTGCATGAGCGAACGGGTTTTTGGGCCGATCGCTTTAGCTGGATTTGTTAAGCGCCCGCAAGCTGACGATCAAATCGGCGCTACCTATGAACATATTGTACGTCATCCTCGGCGCCCCCGGAAGGGGGCAGCGATCGGGGATCCACGGTCACGTCGCGCCGCGAACGTGATAGAGGCCGAGCGAGCCATAGCCCTTGGCGAGCGGCATGCGCCCGACGTAGCTCATGTGGAAGGCGTCGCCGCTCGCGGCAGCGACCGCGGCGAAGGCGCTGCTCGCATAGACCTGCCCCGGCGGCGTGATCGGCTCGATCCTCGCGGTACGGCTGGTATGCGGCCCGGTATAGATCGGAAATCCCGTGATCGGATCGATGCCGCAATGCACCGGCCCGCAATGCAGCGCGACGCGCATGCCGAAGGTCGGCGGCAGTCCCCACGCGGCGCGGTCGAATCGATTGACGAGCGCGCTCAGCTCCAACGCGTAGTGTCCCGCGTCGGTCGCGTTGGCGAACACCATGTACAGGCCATCCCCGGAGGTCTCGACATGCTCGAAGCGATGGGCGGTGCGCCGGCTCAAGTCGGCGACTGCGCCGAGGAACCCCTCGATGTATCCCGGGATCTGGTCCTCGCTCAACTTGCTGTAGCCGACCGCATCGGCGAAGAGCAGCGCGCGCATCTCGTGGCGCACGCCGCCGGCAGCTGCGGGTGGGGCCGCGCTCGCCTGGGCTTCGGCCGCCGCACCCGTCCCTGCGCGCGGCTGCGCAAGCTGGACCTCGTCCACCGCAATGCCGACCTCGCGCCAGAGCGTGAGGTTCGAGGTCGTGCCGCCCGGCGTCACCGGATCGTCCGGATCGCGCACCACGATCGCCCGCAAGGGCGCATCGAGCGTTTGCGCGCGTAACCGGCCCATGCCGGTGAGCACCAGGTTCGCGTAATCGAAAGTCGCGCTGCTTCCGCGCGCGTAATGGTCGCTGGTGACGGTCACGCTTTCGGCCTGGGCAACGGCGCGATCGAACCGCTCGCCCCAGTCGCCGCCCGCGAAATCGACGCTGGTGCGGCGGAAGTCGGCGGGAGGGAAAGGCAGGACGATATGGGTCTCGCACCCCGACTCGCGCGCGATTTCGAGGCAGAGGAGGTCCGCGCCGCAAGCCGCGGATCCGTACGCGGCAATCGGAGCGAGCGCGGCTAACTTCTCGCGCAATGATTTGCGCACTTCTGCCTCGAGCGCCGCCGGGAAACGCGCCTCGCGCCGGTCGGGACGGTCGATCATGTGCCCGCTATAGATCACGACCGGCGGAATGCGCAACAGCGCGTCGACATCGAAATCGGCCGGATGCAGATGGGCCGCGAGGAGCTTGGCCTGGCGGCGCGTCGAGCTCACGTCGCCGAAGCGCCGGCCGGCGAGCGCCATTGCCCGCGCGTAATGCGCCCGCGCGGCGGCGACGTCGCCGAGGATCAGCGCCGCCTCGCCGAGCGTGGCTTCGCGCCAGTACGTGGCGGCGGGCGCTTCGTCCTTGCTTGCGATACGCGCGCACAGGTCCCTCACTTCCGCGGCGATGCGCTTGGCCGTCGTGAGATCGCTCCGCAGCACCGCCATCGTCGCGGCGTTGATCCCGGTGTACCAGGCGGCATCGTCGGCGCCTCCCCGGCGCGCGCGGTCGTAGGCGCGCTCGTAAAGCGCGAAGCCGGCGGCGAGATGGTGAGCTCGCGGTGCGTCATCGAGCGCCGCGAGGCCGAGGTCCTTGTGCGTCCTGGCGAGGAGGCCCAGCGTTTCCGCATCGTCGAATCCCCCCTGCGCCAGCGATTCGAGGAGGGAATTGGCGCGTTGGATATCTCCGCTGCGGGCGAGGGCCAAGGCCTGGAGCTGGCGCAGGCGCGCGTGCTCCGGCCATCGCTGCAGGGCCTCCTGCACCGCGTTGTAGGCGAGCAGCGGCTCGCCCTTTTTCAGGTGCCGGTCGGCCGCGTCGACGGCCGCGTCGGATGTTTGCGCGGAATCATTCATGGTCTGGGACACGTGACCCTACCAAAATCGGCGGCAACGGCCTACCCTATTGCCAAAGGGAGGGAATCCGGAAAATGAGCAATGTTGTTGCGCTGCAGCCCCCGCTACAGGGGCTCGATGAGGACGCCTGGGAAGATTTACTCAACTTCATCGAGGAGCGCCGCGTCATCCCGATCATCGGCCCCGAGCTCCTCAAGGTCGAAACCGCCGGCGGCCCGCGGCTGCTCTACGACCTGATGGCCGAAAGGCTCGCCGTCAAGCTCAATGTCGACGTTTCCAAGCTTCCCGACCCCTATTCCCTGAACGACGTCGTCTGCTGGTTCCTGTCGTCGCGCGGCCGCCGCGAGGACACCTACACGCGTATGCGCAGCATCCTTCGCGAGATGGATTTCGTGCCACCGGCGGCGCTTCGCAAGCTCGCGCAGATCACCGACTTCGACCTCTTCATCACCACCACCTTCGATCAATACCTGGAGCAGGCGATCAACGCCGAGCGCTTCCAGGGCGCGCAAACCACCGAGGTCGTCGCGTATGCCCCCAACCGCGTCGCCGACCTGCCGAGCGAGCGCGAGCAGCTCCAGCGTCCGGTCGTCTATCACCTGCTCGGCCGCTGCTCGGCTTCGCCGACCTACGTCATCTCGGACGAGGACACGCTCGAATTCGTGTGCGCGCTGCAAAGCGAGCACCTGACGCCCGAGAAGCTCTTCCACGAGCTCGAGCACAATCACCTGCTGATCATCGGCAGCAATTTCTCCAACTGGCTCGCGCGGCTCTTCCTGCGCATGGCCAAGAGGAAGCGCCTTTCGGATCCGCGCGACGTGGGCGAGGTCCTGGCCGACGACCACTCCGACGGCGACGAGCGCCTGATGGCGTTTCTCCAGCAGGTGAGCGTGCGCACGCGCGTCTACAGCGGCGCTGAGCAGTTCGTGAACGAGCTGCACTCGCGCTGGCTCGCCCGCCGCAGGGTGAACGAGAAGCCCGCGGCGGGGAGCGGCCCGCAGCGCTTCCTGCCGCCCGAGCGCGAGATGCCCGAGAACGCGGTCTTCATCAGCTATGCGCGCGAGGACCTGCCGGCGGTGCAGAAGTTGAAGGCCGCGCTCGACGTGGCGGGCATCCGCACCTGGTTCGACATGGAGCGCCTCGAAGGCGGCGACGACTACGACCACAAGATCCAGCGCAATATCTCGCGCTGCTCGTACTTCGTCCCGATTGTTTCCGCGACAACGGAGCGGCGCACCGAGGGCTATTTCCGCCGCGAGTGGAGCTACGCGATCGACCGCACGCGCAACATGGCCGACGGCTCGATCTTCATCCTACCGGTCTGCATCGACGACACCGATGTCAACGCCGCGCGCGTGCCCGACAAGTTCCGCTCGGTGCACATCACACCCGCTTCGGGCGGCGACCCGCCCGCGTCGTTCGTGCGTCGCCTCCAGGAGCTTCTCGCCACACACGCATCATGAGCGCCGCCGTCGTCGAAGATCGCGTCGAGGCGGCGCCCGCATCAGCGGCGTCGAACCTCGTGGATAGCGAGCATCCGTGGCTCGGCCTCGACTCGTTCAGCGAGGAGACGCGGCAGTTCTTCCACGGGCGCGAGGAGGAGATCGCGGAGCTCGCGCGGCGCGTGCAGAGGAAGACGCTCGCGATCCTCTTCGGCCAGTCGGGCCTGGGCAAGACCTCGATCCTGCGCGCGGGCATCGTGCCGCGGCTCAGGCGCGAAGGGTTCTGCCCGGTGTACGTGCGCATCGACTACTCGCGCGATTCGCCTTCGCCCTCGCAGCAGATCAAGCAGGCGATCTTCCGTGCGACGGAAGCTTTGGGGAAGTGGTCGAGGCCGGGCACCGCCGTCCCGGGCGAATCGTTGTGGGAGTTCCTTCACCATCGCGACGACGTGCTGCGCGACGAGAGCGGCAACGCGCTCGTCCCGCTCCTCATCTTCGACCAGTTCGAGGAGATCTTCACCCTCGGGCAGAACGACGACTTCGGACGCCAGCGCGCCGCCGAATTCATCCAGGACCTGGCGGACCTGGTCGAGAACCGGGCACCCAAGGCGCTCGAGGTGATGATCGAGAGCGAGGATTCCATCGCCGAGCGCTTCGACTTCAACCGCGCCGACTACCGAATCCTCATCGCATTGCGCGAGGATTACCTCGCGCACCTCGAGGGCTTGAAGGGCCAGATGCCCTCGATCACGCAGAATCGCATGCGTCTTGCCCGCATGACCGGACAGCAGGCGCTTGCCGCGGTGATGAAACCGGGCGGCAAGCTCGTGACCGAAGAGGTCGCCGAGTCGATCGTGCGCTTCGTCGCCGGCGGATCGGAGCTGCGCAACGCCGAAGTCGAGCCGTCGCTCCTCTCCCTCGTCTGCCGTGAGCTCAACAACGCGCGCCTCGCCCAGGGCCGCGGCGAGATTTCCGCGGACCTCATGGCCGGCTCGCGCGAGACGATCCTGAGCGAGTTCTACGAGCGCGCTCTCGCCGACCAGCCCGAGGGTGTGCGCCGCTTCATCGAGGACGAGATGCTCACCGAGTCGGGCTTCCGCGAGAGCATCGCGGAAGAACGGGTTCTGCGCGGCTTCGCGGCGGCCGGCGCCTCTCCCGATGCGCTTTCCGCGCTCGTCAATCGCCGGTTGCTCCGGATCGAAGAACGGCTCGACCTTCGCCGGGTGGAGCTCACGCACGACGTGCTGTGCGCGGTCGTGATCGCGAGCCGCGACCTCAGGCACGAGCGCGAGGTCGCGGCCGTGTGCGCGGTCCTCGCCATCGGCGCGATCGCCGGCGCCTTCTTTGGCTACGTGAACATGAAGCGCGCGCAGGAAGCCGAAGCCAAGGCGCTGCAGACGCGCACGATGGCGGACAGCGCGCGCGGCGAGGCCGAGAAGCTCATCGCCTTTCTCCTCGACGACTTCTACGTCGAGCTGGAGCCCGTGGGGCGGATCGACATCGCCGCGAGCCTGTCGAAGCGGGCGGTCGACTACTACGCAGGCCTTCCCGAGGAGATTCGCACGCCCGACACGCAGCGCAACCGCGCGTTAGCCCTCGTTCGCTACGGATACGCGTTGCGCAACCTCGCCAGGGTCGACGAAGCCAAGGCCGTATTGACGGAAGCGGTCGCCATCCTCGAGGGACTGTACCGCGGCGGCGATCGATCGGAGGGCACGCTGGTCGGGCTCGGGCTCGGTTATACCGGTCTCGCACGGGTGCTCGACGCGCAGAACCAGTTCGCGGAGGGCGCGAAGAAGGTGGCCGAGGGCGAGGCAATACTCAGGCCTGCGATGAGCGGCTCGCCGTCGGTGAGGGCGCGCCGCGCGTACGCCTCGGTCACGAATTACCTGGGTTTCTCCCAGGCTCGCAACCAGCGCCCCGAGGAGGCGCTCGCCACCCTGGAAACGGCGCGGGAAACATACAAGAGCATCGACGGACTGCAGGACCTGTGGTCGGCGGCCCTCTATGCCGAGACCACCGGCTGGAAAATGGAGGCGCTCGGGTCGCTCGGCCGCCGCCAAGAGGCCCGCCGGATCGGCGAGGAAACCCTGCCTGTCGTGACGCAAGTCCTCGAGCGGCGTCCCGGCGACATGATGGCGATGCGCGCGCGCGCGCTCATCCTCGCGGGCCTCGCCGACATCGACGGCGATGATCTTCGCATGGCCCAGACCCTCGCCCATGCGCGGGCGGCGGAAGGCGACTGGCTGACGCTCGTGAAGCACGATCCGGGCAACACGATCGCATGGAACAACCTCGGCTCCGCGCAGATCCGGGGCGCGTTCGCGCTGAACATGCTCGGCCGCCTCGACGAATCGGTGAAGCTCTTCCGGGAGATCGCGGGAATCGAGAAGCGGACAGCCTTGCCGCCGGGACTCGCTCGCAACTTCATCATCCCCACGGGAGTGCTGGCTGAGCTCGAATCGGACATGGGCATCCACCGGCCCGGGGAAGGCGCGCCGGCCTATCGGCGCTTCGCAGAGAAAGCAGTCGCGAACCTTCCTGCCGACGCGCCGCAGCGCGAGTTGTTTCTCGGGCAGGCGGCGTACTTCGATGCATCGATCGCCTACATCAGCGGGGACTACCAGGCGGCCCGCGATCGGATACTCCCCGCGATCCGGCGCGTCGAGCCGTTGAAACTGACCGCTGCCGGCGCCGCGCGGTTCCAAGCGGTCGGCCTCGGCCAGGATTACGCCTTGTTGGCGTGGATCGAGTACAGCCTCGGGCAGTTCGCCGCGGCGGAAAGGGCCGCGCGCGAAGGCCTGCGCCACTGGGGCCAGATCGTGCCGCGCAACCGTTTCGAGAAGCTCGACACGAGCGAGATGAGGATCCTGCTCGGCATGGCGGTCGCCCGCCAGGGACGCCTCGACGAGGCACGCAAGCTTCTCGAGCCGGATTTGCGGCAGCACCGACAGTGGCTGAAGGGCGGCAGCGACGATCGGGGACAGCATCTCCTCCTCGCGTATGCGTTGCTGGGCGCTGCGGTCGCAACGCCGGAGCAATCGCGCGAGCTTCTCGAAGAGGCCAGCGCGATTCTCAAGAGACTTCCGCCAGAGATGAGCCGACTCAAGAGCGTCGCGCGGCTGCGGGGATGGATCAACCTCGAGATGGGCAAGCGACCTTTATGAGCGCAGTCGTCGAAGAGCGCGTTGAGGCGGCGGCCGCGTTCGCGTCGTTGAACCTCGTCGACGAGCAGAACCCGTGGCTCGGCCTCGACTCGTTCAGCGAGGAGACTCGCCAATTCTTCCACGGTCGCGAGGAGGAGATCGGCGAGCTTGCGCGCCGCGTGCAGAGGAAGACCCTCGCGATACTCTTCGGCCAATCGGGTCTCGGCAAGACCTCGATCCTGCGCGCCGGGATCGTGCCCCGCCTGCGGCGCGAAGGCTATTGCCCCGTCTACGTGCGCATCGACTACGCGCGCGAGTCACCCTCGCCTTCGCAGCAGATCAAGCAGGCCATCTTCCGCGCGACCGAGGGCGTGGGACGGTGGACCCGGCCCGGCTCGGCCGTCCCGGGCGAATCGCTCTGGGAATTCCTTCACCATCGCGACGACTTCCTCGTCGATGGCGAAGGCAAGACGCTCACGCCGCTCGTCATCTTCGACCAGTTCGAGGAGATCTTCACGCTCGGGCAGAACGACGACTTCGGGCGGGAACGCGCGAGCGAGTTCATCGAGGACCTCGCCGACCTGGTCGAGAACCGCGCGCCGCAATCGCTCCAGCTCATGCTCGACTCCGACGACTCGATCGTCGAGCGCTTCGACTTCGAGCGCGCCGACTACCGCATCCTCATCGCGCTGCGGGAGGACTACCTCGCGCATCTCGAAGGCCTCAAGTCCCGCATGCCCTCGATTACCCAGAACCGCATGCGGCTCGCGCGCATGACCGGCGACCAGGCGCTCGCCGCCGTGTTGAAGCCTGGAGGGAAGCTCGTCACTGAAGAAGTCGCCGAGTCGATCGTGCGCTTCATCGCGGGCGGCTCCGAATTGCGCAATGCCGAGGTCGAGCCGTCGCTCCTCTCCCTCGTCTGCCGCGAGCTCAACAACACGCGCATCGCGCAGAAGCGCCCGGAGATCTCGGCCGATCTTCTCGCGGGGTCGCGCGAAACGATCCTCAAGGAATTCTACGAGCGCGCGCTCGCCGACCAACCCGAAGGCGTGCGCCGCTTCATCGAAGACGAGATGCTCACGGAGTCGGGTTTCCGCGAGAGCCTTGCGGAAGAGCGCGTGCTGCGCGCCTTCGATGCGGCGAACGCTGCGTCCGGGGCGCTCGCGCTCCTCGTGAACCGCCGATTGCTGCGCATCGAAGAGCGACTCGACATGCGCCGCGTCGAGCTCACGCACGACGTGCTCTGCCCGGTCGTTGCGGAAAGCCGGACCCAGCGGCACGAGCGCGAAGCGCGCGAGGAGGCCGAGCGGCAGGTCGCTGCACAGCGCGAACGCGAAGCCGCGACCCGCAAGGCGCTCGTGCGCGCGCGGCAGATTGCGGCCGGATGCGCGGTGCTCGCCGTCGTCGCGATCGCGGGCGGCGCTTTCGGTCTGTACGCCATGACGCGCGCCCGCGACGCCGAGGCGCAGGCGAATGCGATGCGCGGCGAGGCGGAAAAGCTCGTCGTCTATCTCATCGACGATTTCTACCTGGAGCTCGCTCCCGTCGGCCGCCTCGACACGGTGGCGGATCTCGCGAAGCGCGCGCTCGATTATTACGCCGGCTTGCCCCAGGGGCTGCGCACGCCCGAGGCCGAGCGCAATCGCGCGCTCGCTCAGGTTCGCTACGGACATGCGCTCGCATTCCTCTCGAAGTTCGCGGAGTCCGAGAAGACCCTGAACGACGCGATCGACGTGCTGGATCGCCTGCGCAGCAACGGCGACAGCTCCGAGCTCACGGCGACGGGGCTCGGGTTCGGGCTGGCGGCAAAAGCGCGGCTCATGCTCTTCCTGAATCGTTACGACGAAGAGCGCAAGGCGGCGGGGACCGCGGTCGGAGTGCTGCGACCGCTGATGGCACAGCCGACCCCGTCGACGCGGCTCAAGCGCGCTACGGTTTCGCGCAGATGCGTTCCGGCGCCGAAGACGAAGGCGCGAAGAACCTCCAGCTCGCCCGCGACGCGTATCGCAGCATCGACGAGCTCAAGCTGACCGACCTCGGCGCCGCCGCGGGATATGCGGAGGCATCCGCCTGGCTCGTGGAAGTGCTCGGGCAACGGCAGGGAAAGAACGACGAGGCCCGGCGCATCGGCGAGGAGTCCGCGAAGGTGGCGGCGCAGATCCTTGAACGCCGTCCCGGCCACATGGCGGCCTTGCGCTCGCACGCGCTGATCGTGGGTGGACTCTCGCAAATCGAGGCGGACGAGTTGCGGGTCAACAAGGCGATGGAGTTCGGAAAGCAATACCTGGAGGATTGGCAAGCTTTCGTGAAGCTCGATCCGGGCAACACCCTCGGCTGGAATAACCTCGCCGGGGGATATGTCGGAATGGCAGCCGGAAGGGAAGCGATGGGCAAGGTGACGGAAGCCCTTTCGGCGTATCGCGCGAGCGTGGACATCGTGAACCGGAATCCGAGCATCATTGCGAACTTCGCGCTTCTCGGCGGCTCAATCGCTCAGATCCAGGCCGAGACCGGAGTGCGCCGGCAGGATCTCTTCGACTATCGCAGTTTCGCGCAACCCGGGCTCAACGCCATGCCGGCTGGTTCGTTCGCACGCGTGTTCGCGACGGAGGGCGTCGCG
>Ga0209131_1003362_pt1 | contig 10655 bp, 11 predicted proteins | sample GraSoi_2013_40cm_FD_185826 | JGI IMG/M metagenome (GOLD analysis project Ga0209131, IMG submission 185826) | Grasslands soil microbial communities from the Angelo Coastal Reserve, California, USA - Sample 9_17_2013_40cm (SPAdes) (version 2) | ecosystem: Environmental > Terrestrial > Soil >...
AATTAATACGTCAAATTGTTCCGGGAATTATCCTGGTATGCGGCACGGGCAACCGGCTTGACGATTGGCCGCGTCGCGGGATGAGCGGAATCGAGAGAGCGGACAGGGCTCGCCGTTCGGGATCTCATCTGCGGTTTGATCAGAAAAAAGAGCAACATCGCCGCCAGCGCGATAATGAATGCGGCGCTAATCACCGCCGCGGCTCCCGCCTCGATGGGATGCGCAAAGGCATCGGCCAGGATGTAGAGACCCCAGCAAAGAAATGTAACAACGACGAATCCAGCAAGGCTGCCGAAAGTGCGCACCAGCCCGGCGCGAATTGCCAGTGATTTCGCAGGACGCACACCCAAAGGATGATGGATGACCTGGCGGCGCATGGGTCACTCCTCGGGAGTGTCCCAGCGAGCCAGCTCCGGCTCCGGGAATTTTAGGAAGTCAAGGTAGCGAAAGACGGGCGAGGAATAATCCTTTTTCATGACGCTGCCGCAGGCGCATCGTGGATTTTGTCCCTCGATTTCGCCGTTGGATTCCACCAGGACAATGCAGCCACACGCTGGATCGATGCAATGCCAACGCTCTCCGGATTTCATGACCATGGCCCCTTTTTCCTCCCTTCGCAAGAACGATCGAATGTTCGCAAAGCAATCGCAGGTCGGGCCCGTGATGCGCGGGGAGCTAAGGTAAATCTGAGTAAACAGAAAAGCAAGAGGAATGTTTAATACTCATTTTACGTATATAACTAGTACTGGCGCAGTGTAATTGCCGATTGTAACGCCATCATTTCCCTTGTAGAGGCCGGGCTTCAGCCCGGCTCTCGCCTAGCTGCGATCTTTAAGCTCCCGTGGGCTGGCTGGAAGCCGGCGCTACGAAATGTGCCAAGCCTCCGGCGCTGGCGCTTTATCCCTCACATTGCCCGAAGGGCCGGCGTTTCTCACTTCTCCGTCCCTCTCTGTGGCTCGGTCTCCACGTTCTCTGTGCTCCATGCGTTAAGCCCTTGTCTTTTCTTTCTCGGTTGGCTGTCGGCTCTCAGCTCTCAGTGCCTCGGCCTCTGTGTTCTCTGTGTTAAGTCTTCGCCTTTCTCCTTTGCTGTGGACTGTCAACTCTTCTTTGGATCCTAACCATGAAAAACAAAGAACCCAACGCTGAACTCGTCTGGAAACAACTCGAAGATGTTCTCGTGGCCCGCCTGGGCCTCAATTTTACCGAGCGCGCGGTCTACGCCCACCTCCTGCGGCATAGCCGCCTCGAAGGCAAGCGCCAGCTCCGTTTTTCGATCGTCTGGCTCGCCCCTAGCGTTCGCCTTTCGGACCGGCCCGCTCGCCACGCCGTGCGCAGCCTCGCTGCCAAGGGCGCCCTGCGCGTGGTGGACCGCAGCCAGGCTGGCCACCTGGTCGAAGTCTTGTTACCTGACGAGGTACACGCCACACCACACGAGGGCGCAGCGTCCTCTTGCCTCGCCCAGCGGCGAAGCAGCCGCAACCTCGAGGAGTTGGATTTCTTGCAGGTCAGCAGCCGACGGGAGGCCATTCATGCACGCGAGCGCGGCCTGTGCTTTTATTGCCTGCGGCGCTTCGTCGCTCGTGGGCGAGTGCTCGACCATGTTGTCCCGCGGGCCCGCGGAGGCAGCAATTCCTACCGCAATCTCGTCTCCTTTTGCGTCGAGTGCAACACGCAGAAGGGAGAAACGGCCGCCGAAGATTTTCTGCGCACCCTCTATCGCCTGCGCCGCTTGACTTCTGCCGAGCTCGAAGTCCGCCTGCGCGCCCTGGAAGCGCTCGCCGCCGGCGAGCTCCGCCCCCTTCTCGCCTCGCCCGCCGTCGTGATCACAAATCAAAGAAAATCCTAACGGCCATAAGGCAGGAGAAAAATGCATTTTCCTCTTCCTTTAACAGGTTGTTGAAAAATCTTGCTGACTGTCATCCCGAGCGAAGCGAGGGATCTGCTTCTGGTTAAAATGCAATGCCAAGCGCCGGAGGCGCGGCACATTTCGTAGCGCCGGCTTCCAGCCGGCTCTTTTTTGGAGTGCAGCAGCCTTGCTGCCGCCTTCTCCTCGCTGAAGCTTGCTTCGGCTTTTCCTTTGCCCCTTTGTAGGTGCGGGCCCTGCTTGTCCCGAGCGTTTTTTGCGAGGGGGGTCAGCCTTCTCGCTATACTCCTTGCCTGGCGTTGACCAGGGTCGATCAATCCATGAGAAGTCTATTACGCAAGGCTTTGCTTGTGTCGCTCGCAATTGTGAGTGTGGCTAACCGCGGTTAATCAAACTAGAAGCAATGATACACGGGGAAAAGCGGGAAGGGTTCAGGGTCACGCTAGGGACGGCAGTCCTGAGCCTTCTTCTCATGGCCCCCGCGGACACGGTCGAGGTTTTTTCCTGGCTTCCAAAACGGTTGTTGGATCCGATTCCAAGCAGTGCCCGCCTGTGGACACTCATCGGTTTATGTGAGATCACCGTAGGGATTGGCGGCCGTTTCTATCTCTCCCTTGCTCTCGTTCTTAATATTTTCCTGCTCTTCCGAAAGCAGGCACCAGTATGGCTAAAGGTATTCGCATGGATTCTCTTCATCGTGGCTGTGCTTGGCGCCGTGCGCGTTGAAACAGAGCTCAGACACGTTCGCTAGCGGGTGTAATTTGGTTGTTTCATCGTTTTTCTAGAGGCGGCGGGTGGCCGACCCTCGATCCGCTGAAACCTCTTGGCCCGTCCTTGCGGGGTTTGCTGCGCAGCCGACTTGGCAATCGGCCGCACTTCTCATAACCTAAGAACGCCCAGCGAAGGCCAGAAAGGTGAGAATCATGCGTATCGCTCGTTTGATTTGTTCGTTGTTTCTCGCAGTTGGATCATTGGCGATCCCGGCTCAATCCCGAGCCCAAGTTGCTGTGGGCATCTCCGTTCAGTTTGGCCCTCCAGCGTTACCAGTCTATGAGCAGCCTCTTTGCCCAGGCGACGGTTACATCTGGACCCCGGGTTATTGGGCTTGGGATCCCGGGGACGAGGACTATTACTGGGTTCCTGGGACCTGGGTCGAAGCTCCTGAAGTCGGCTTCCTCTGGACGCCCGGCTACTGGGGCTGGGAGCGCGGTGCCTTTTTCTTCCATGAAGGGTATTGGGGCCCGCACGTTGGGTGGTACGGCGGCATCAGTTATGGGTTCGGTTATTTCGGCCACGGGTATGAAGGCGGCCGATGGGATCACGACCGCTTTTATTACAACCGTTCCGTGACTAACGTGAATATCACTGAAGTCCACAACGTCTACAACACCACCATCATCAATCGCAACGAAACACGCGTCAGCTACAACGGCGGCGATGGCGGTGTCCGCGAGCGGCCCTCTCGGGAAGAAGAATCCTTTTCTCGCGAACGCCACATTGCCCCGGTTTCCGCGCAAAACCAGCAAACTCAGGAAGCGCGCGGCAATCGTGAATTGCGCGCTTCAGCCAATCAGGGCAGGCCTCCAATCGCCGCAACGCAACGCCCGGGATCATTTCGCGGCTCTGCTGTTGTTCCAGCGAGGGAAGCCGGCGGACGCTACGAGCCGCCAGCCAATCGGCGCGGTAATAACAATGCCGCTCGTCCCGATAACAATCCCAATCGTCCGCCCAACCCGGGAGGCAATGCCAATCGTCCGCCCTTCGCTCACGCCAAGGAAATTACACCTCACGATCGGCCGGCTCCGCCGAACACGGGCAATCCCAAGCTCGACCAGAAATACGGGCAACAGCAGGACAGGCTCTACTCCAAACAGGCACAAGAGCATCAGAAGCTCCAGCAAAAACAAGAGCAAGACCACCAGCGCCTAGCGCAGCAAAATGCCAATGAAGCAAGAAGGCAGCAGGTCGAACAGCGCCACCAGCAACAGACCCAGCAAATGGAGCAACGCCACACACAACAACAACAGAGGGTGCAGGAGAGGCAGCCGCCGCCGCGCCAGAATCCGCCGCCTAAGCCGCCGAAGGAAAGGCCTTAACAGGCCCGTTTGCAAAGCGCCGGAGGCGCGGCACATTTCGTAGCGCCGGCTTCCAGACGGCTTTTTGTAGGGGCGGCCTTCACGGCCGTCCTCTCTTGTGTCTGCTTGCCCAAGAGCGTGCCCTCGAGTCATTCCGAAACGCGCCGGGTGCCCGATACGCGGGGTTTGCGCGTGGGGATTTTGACCTTTCCTCTCCACTCTTCCACCTATGGGTCCGTACCTCGCCACTCGCCAATCGTCACTGCCCCCGCGAACTCTATTCTAAACACCTTCTTTTGACGCCTCCGGTCAGACGCCTCCGGTCGGGTTGCGAGTGGGGCGTACCGCTGCTAAAATTCCATGTTTGCTGGGACGCAGCCGTCTGCGCCGTAAGCGTGGGCGGCTTTTTCTCCGTTTGGGATAGCGCTCGCAAAACGGACGTCTGAGATGTCGTTTCCAAGGCGAGCGGCTGGCGACCTGTCTTACCGGCCTGACCCCCTCGAGCTTTTTTCGAGTGCAACTGCGGTGAGGAGGTGCTCGACTCACCGGTTCTGGCCCCTGCGGGAAGGGAGACTACGAGTGGCAAAATACGATGTGGCGATTATCGGGAGCGGTCCGGGCGGATATGTGGCGGCAATCCGGGCGGGCGAACTTGGATTGAAAACGATTGTAGTGGAAAAGGACCCCTACCTCGGCGGCACATGCCTGCATGTTGGCTGCATTCCCACCAAGGTTCTGCTGCATCACGCCGAGGTTTACGATCACTTCAAGAATGGCGCGGAGTTGGGCTTCGAGGTCAGCGGGTTGAAAATCAATTGGGCTAACGTCCTCGCGCGCAAGGACAAGATCGTCAAGAAGCATTCGAAAGGCATTGAGTTCCTTTTCAAGAAGAACAAAGTGGAATGGGTGCAAGGGTGGGGAAGATATGAAGGCCCGGGGCGCGTGAGCGTGGAAAAAGACGGAAAGAAAACCGAGATCGAAGCCGCAAACATCCTGATGGTGAGCGGCTCGGAAGCGAAGTCGCTCCCCGGCATCGAACCCGACCACAAAACGATTCTCACCAACCGCTCGATTCTTGAGCTTCCGGAAATCCCGAAGACGTTGATCGTCGTTGGCGCCGGTGCTGTAGGCGTCGAATTTGCGTCCATCTACAATTCGTTCGGGACGCCGGTGACCATCCTGGAAGCGCTGCCGCTCATCGTGCCGGTCGAGGACGAAGAGATTTCCGTGGAACTGACCAAGGCCTTCCAGAAAAAAGGCATCCAGATTTTCACCAGTTGCGCAGTGGAGTCCGTGAAGAAGGATGCCAAGGGCGTCAGCGTGGCGTTCAAGGACAAGGACGGCAAAGCGCAAACACTGCAAGCGGAGAAGCTGCTCCTCGCGGTCGGCCGCAAGGCCATGACGGATGGCTGCGGGCTGGAGAAATCCAAAGCCAAAGTGGAGCGCGGATTCGTCCACGTCGGCGATAACATGGAGACAGCCGAAAAAGGGCTCTATGCCATCGGCGATATCGTTGCGGGCCTCCCGCAACTGGCGCACGCGGCGATGATGGAAGGGATTATCGCCGTGACGCACATTGCCGGAAAGCCGACCCATCAGATCGTGAAGACGCGGATTCCTAATGCGACTTACTGCGAGCCGCAGATCGGCTCGATCGGTTTGACCGAAAAACAGGCGCGCGACGCGGGCTATGATGTGAAAACCGGCAAATTCCCGTTCGTCGGCAACAGCAAGGCGACGATCTTGGGGAGTCACAGCGGATTCGTCAAAGTGGTTTCCGATGAATCCTACGGCGAGGTGCTGGGGATTCACATTATCGGGCCGCTGGCGACGGAAATTCTCGCCGAAGCCGCGACCGTCTTGAACCTGGAAGGCACCATCGACGACATGATGAACATGATCCACGCGCACCCCACAGTGTGGGAAGCGATGGGCGACGGCTTTGCGTCCGTGCGAGGGTTGCAGATTAACGTTTGAGAATGTGCCTGCAGGGGCGCCCGCCGCGGCGGGCTGCGTCCCTGCAAAGAGAATCGAACCGTGCCGAAAGATTGCCTCACCATCGATTTGGGCTTGATTGGCTACGCGGAAGCTTACGCGCTGCAGAAGAGGATTGTGGCCGCGCGCAAGGCCGAGGCAATTGAGGATGTGCTTCTTCTTTGCGAGCATCCGCATGTGATCACGCAAGGTCGTAACGGGAAGCGCGAGCATCTGCTCGTGACCGAGAACGTTCTGCGGCAAAAGGGGGTTGAGTTTTACGAAACCAGCCGCGGCGGTGACATTACCTACCACGGGCCGGGACAGATTGTGGGATATCCGATCCTAAACCTGGGCGCAATCCGGCGCGACGTTGTTTGGTACGTTCGAACGCTCGAAGAAGCGATGATCCGCGCGACCGCGGAGTTCGGAATTACCGCCGAGCGCGTTGCTGGAAAGACCGGAATCTGGGTACGCGCCGGCAATACCGAGGAAAAGCTGGCCGCCATCGGCGTGCACATCAGCCGCTGGGTTACTTCACACGGATTTGCATACAACGTCTCCACCGACCTGCGGAATTTCGACCTGATCGTGCCGTGCGGGATTGCGGACCGCAAAGCCACGTCTCTGGAGAAATTGCTGGCACGCAACGTTGAGCAAACCGAAGTCGCGCCGAGGATTGCCAAGCATCTGGGAGAATTGCTCGGGCTGGAAATATTGGAAGCGACGAGGAAAGAACTGTTCGAGAAACTGGAACACGCCAAGCAAGCAGTTGCGGTTTCCGCATAGGAATTGGAGCAGGGATGAAGAAGGAATTGACGCGGCAGCATTATCTGGACATGTTCTACTACATGCGGCTGAACCGCGCCGTCGAAGACATGATGGTGAAGCTCTTCCGGCAGAACAAAATTGTCGGGGGGCTTTACTCCAGCCTGGGCCAGGAAGCGATTTCGGTTGGCACCGCATACGCGCTGGAGAAAAAAGACTGGCTGGCGCCCATGATTCGCAACATCGGTGCGCTCCTGGTCAAGGGCGTGCCGCCTCGCGACATTTTCATGCAGCACATGGCGAAGTACGATTCGCCGACCAAGGGCAAGGATGGCACCAGCCACTTCGGGGATCTCGACGACCTGCACATCGTCTCGCCGATCTCCATGCTGGGAGATTTGATTCCGGTGATGACCGGCGTAGCCATGGCCGGGCGGTACCTGGGACAAAAAATCGTGGCGATGACTTGGATCGGGGACGGCGGCAGCTCCACCGGCGTATTTCATGAAGGTCTGAATTTTGCAGCCGTGCAGAAGGCGCCGTTTGTTTTGATTCTTGAAAATAATCTATGGGCGTATTCGACGCCGGTGCGTAAGCAGGTGCCCCTGGAAAATCTGGCGGACCGGGCCAAGGCGTATGGCATTGACAGTTACATCGTCGACGGCAACGACGTAGTTGCCGTCTATTCGACCGCCAAGGAGGCCGTGGAGCGCGCACGCGCTGGCGAAGGGCCGATCCTGATTGAAGCCAAGAGCTTCCGGCGCATGGGCCACGCGCAGCACGACCCGGCCGAGTACGTTCCGAAAGAGATGCGCGCGTATTGGGAAGCGCGCGACCCGATTGCGCTCTACGAAAAATTTTTGGCGGGCGAGAAACTGCTCGACGCCAAAGGCAAGAAAGAGATCGAAGAGAAGATTGACACCCTGCTCGCCGCGGAGCGGGAGTTCGCGGAGAATTCGCCCATGCCTCCGCCGGAATTGGCGGAGACCGGCGTCTACTGCACCGGCGACGATTGTCACAAGATCCGCGCGAAGTGGGAGCGCCCGATTGCCGAGGTGACGCCGCCGCGATCGAGCGTCAAGGCGGTTTGGACGGTTGCAGGATTTGGATCGGGCAAAGGCTCCGGCGGCGTGAACGCGCCGATTCACTTCGGCGATACGCAGCCCGCGGAGCATACCGTCGGGAATGACGCGAAATCCGCGAATGGCCGAAAGCCGGCGGCCAAAGTTGCAGCTAAGGCCGCGCCAAAGAAAACTGAAAAGGCCGCCTCGGCGAGCACTTCCAGAAAGGCGCGGAGATAGCCATGCCCAAAACAAACGGCGCCGGACCGAATGGCAGCGCGTCCAACGGAACGCAAGTCACGTTTCTCGAAGCCATCAAGCAGGCCATGTTCGAGGAGATGGAACGCGATCCGGCGGTCATTTTGATGGGGGAAGACGTCGGCGTGTACGGCGGCGCCTTCAAGACCAGCGAAGGTTTGCTGGAGCGCTTCGGCTCGGAGCGCGTGATTGACACGCCGATCAGCGAGAGCGCCATTATCGGCGCTGCTTGCGGGATGAGCTACTGCGGCTTGCGCCCCATTTGCGAAATGCAGTTCATCGATTTCATCGTCTGCGCCTTCAATCAGATTACGAATTTCGTCGCCAAGGGACACTACCTCTGGAACGCCCCGGCGCCCATGGTGATTCGCGGGCCGTCCGGAGGCGGCGTGCACGGCGGACCGTTCCATTCGGCAAATCCGGAAATGTATTTCGTGCACACGCCCGGGTTGAAGGTGATCTATCCGTCGACGCCCTACGATGCCAAGGGCTTGCTGAAGGCCGCGGTGCGCGACAATAACCCGGTGCTCTTCTTCGAGCACAAATTTCTCTACCGCCGCATCAAGGGAGAAGTTCCCGCCGGCGATTACACCGTGCCGATCGGCAAAGCCGCCGTGCGCCGCGAAGGTAAGCACGTCACCATTATTTCCTACGCGGCAATGATGCATGCTTCGCTCGAAGCGGCCGAAGCCCTGGCAAAAGAAGGCATCGAAGCCGAAGTGATTGATTTGCGCACGCTGCTGCCTCTGGATGAAGAGACGATTTTGAATTCCGTGAAAAAGACCAACAAATGCCTGGTCGTGCACGAAGACACGAAGACCGGCGGAATCGCGGGCGAGATTGCGGCGATACTTTTCGAAAAGGCCTTCCATGATCTTGATGGGCCGCTCATGCGCGTGACTTCGCTGGACACGCCGGTGCCGTACGCGCCGACCCTCGAAGAACATTTTTTGCCGAACGCGAAAAAAGTTTTTTCTGCCGCGAAGGAACTGGCGCGATATTAGGATTTAGAGAAAAGAGGAGAGCAATCATGGCTGTAGACATCGTAATGCCCCAGATGGGCGAGAGTATTTTCGAAGGCACCATCACCAAGTGGCTGAAAAAGCCCGGCGACAAGGTGGAGCGCGACGAACCCTTGTTTGAAATCTCCACGGACAAAGTGGACGCGGAAATCCCGTCGCCCTCCGCAGGAGTGCTGAAGGAGATCAAGGTCGGCGAAGGGCAGACCGTGCCGATTCAAACGATCGTCGGCGTTATCGACGCGGCGGGTTCTGCGGCCGCTTCGTCAGCGCCTGCTCCCGCGAAAGCGGCTGCGCCCGCTTCTGCAAAGGCCCCTGCTGCCACTGCTTCCGCCCCCGCAGCGCCTAGGCCTGCGGCGCCTGCTCCGGTGCCGGTTGCGGCCGCTCCTGCTTCTTCAGGTTCGACTGGCGAGCGGATTCACAGTTCCCCGCTCGTTCGCCGCATGGCCAAAGAGCACGGCATCGATCTCTCTACGATCGAAGGCACGGGCGCAGGCGGGCGCATCAGCAAGCAGGACATCGAAGCGGTGATCGCAGCCGGCGGCGCTCCCGCTGCTCCGCCCGCGTATTCCGCTCCGTCTCCGGCAGCGAGTTCGCGACCGGCGCCTCCTCCACCGGCAGCCGCACCGGGGGTTTCGGGCGGGCAGGTGCACGTGGCGCTTGAAACAGCAGTGCCGCGCGAAAAGATGTATTTCGGCAATTACGAAGTGCATCCGATGAGTACCATGCGGCAGCGCATCGCCGAGCACATGGTGGCGTCGAAGCGTGTTTCCGCGCATGTGTACTCCGTCGATGAGATCGACATGACCAAGGTGGCCGCCCTGCGCGCCAAGTCCAAGGACGAGTTTGAAAAGCGCTACGAAACCAAACTGACCTTTATGCCCTTCTTCGTAAAGGCCGCGGTCGCGGGGCTGCGCGCGTTTCCCACGCTGAACGGCTCGCTCGACGGCACCAACGTGATCCTGCACAAGGAGATCAACGTCGGGATCGCTGTGGCTCTCGACTGGGGCCTGCTCGTCCCCGTGGTGAAAAACGCCGACGAGAAAAACATTCTCGGCATCCAGCGCAATATGAACGACCTCGCGGAGCGCGCACGCTCGAAAAAACTGAAGCCCGAGGAAGTGCAGGAGAGTACCTTCTCCATCACCAACCCAGGAGTCTTCGGCGGCTTGTTCGGCCTGCCGGTGATTAGCCAGCCCAACGTCGGCATCCTCGGCCTTGGCGCCATCGAGAAGCGCCCGGTAGTCATCAACGATTCGATCGCCATCCGCTCGATGTGCTACGTGACGCTGAGCTACGACCATCGCGTCGTGGACGGCGCCATCGCCCACCAGTTCCTCCACAAGGTCAAGGAGACGCTGGAAAACTGGAACGAGCCCGTACTGTAAGAAATGCTCCTTTCGCTGGGCAAGGCAGAGAGTCACGCGAGGGCTCTTACTTCTGTCCTTACGATTTAAGTCAGGAAAAGCTCCCGCAAAAGCGAGCGTTCTTCTTCAGCGTAGGACTCAGCCCTCTCTGTATGTCCGAAACTGGGACAAGTGTTCCCGCTAGTGGCCAGAAGGAGGCACATCGTTCCTCCTCGATTTCCTACAAACCATTCACCTTAAAGCTGTTACTTGCAGGCACCACTGGCACA
>Ga0209131_1003363_pt1 | contig 10654 bp, 9 predicted proteins | sample GraSoi_2013_40cm_FD_185826 | JGI IMG/M metagenome (GOLD analysis project Ga0209131, IMG submission 185826) | Grasslands soil microbial communities from the Angelo Coastal Reserve, California, USA - Sample 9_17_2013_40cm (SPAdes) (version 2) | ecosystem: Environmental > Terrestrial > Soil >...
CTCGCCGCCCCTCAGGTCAGCGATGATCGTCTCTCCGGCCGTAGCCGTCTGCCCTTCCGCCGCCAGCGGTCGCACGCCCGTGGGCAAGTAGACATCGACCCGCGAGCCGAACCGGATCATTCCGATGCGCTCCCCGGCGGCGACGGTCGTGCCCTGCTTCACGAATGGCACAATGCGGCGCGCCACCAGGCCGGCGATCTGGACCACCCCGATCTGGGCGCCGGCCGCGGTCGTAATGGCGAGACAGTTGCGCTCGTTGTCCTCGCTCGCCTTGTCGAGGTCCGCATTGACGAAAGCCCCGGGCCGGTACGCCATGCGCTCGATGCGGCCGGTGACCGGGCTGCGATTCACATGGCAATCGAACACGCTCATGAAGATCGATACGCGCGGCACCGGCTTGTCGCCGAGCCCGAGCTCGGCCGGCGGCACCGCGTTGATGATGCGGCTCACCCGCCCGTCCGCGGGCGCGATCACGAGCCCTTCGCGCAGCGGCGTGACGCGGGGCGGATCGCGGAAGAAGTAGAAGCACCACGCGGTCAGCGCGACGCCGATCCAGCCGAGCGGCGACCACAGCCACATCAGCACCAGGCTCGCCAGCGCGAAGGTGCCGATGAACGGATAGCCCTCGGGATGCACCGGAGCAATCTGAGAGCGGATAGAGACGAGAACCGACATGACGGACCCGTGGTGTTTCCCGAAAAACCATGAGTGTCATCGCTCGGCTTGACCGGGCGATCCAGTAACCCCTGCGTTTCAGCAAATCTCGCAACGCTGGGGATACTGGATTCCCCGCTTAAAGCGGGGAATGACAGGTCAGTGTTTGTGGCCGCGGGTATCACTCCGCGGCATCGACGATCTCCGGCGCCACCTCGCCGGCCGGCGTCTCACCGTTTCTAATCTCACCGATTTGCGGCGGATTTCGGTTGGACGCAACCTCAGCCTCGCCCACCAGCGCCAGCCTTTCTCGCGCCGCCTCGGCCTCGCGCTGGCGGTTCCACATGCTGGCATAAAGTCCGCCGTCTGCAAGCAACCGCTGATGGGTGCCGCGTTCGACGATCACGCCCTTGTCGAGCACGATGATCTCGTCGGCCGCGATGATGGTGGAGAGCCGGTGCGCGATCACCAGCGTGGTGCGATTGCGCGAGACCCGGTCAAGCGCATCCTGGATCTCCCGTTCGGTATGGCTGTCGAGCGCTGACGTCGCCTCGTCGAGCACCAGGATCGGCGGCGCTTTCAGAATGGTGCGGGCGATGGCGACGCGCTGCTTCTCGCCGCCGGACAGCTTGAGGCCGCGTTCGCCGACCTCGGTATCATAGCCCTTGGGCGCCGCGCGGATGAAGGCGTCGATCTGGGCGTGCGCGGCAGCCGCCTCGACCTCCGCATCGGTCGCATCCCAGCGGCCGTAGCGGATATTGTAGCGCACCGTGTCGTTGAACAGCACGGTATCCTGGGGCACCATGCCGAGCGCGTTGCGCAGCGAGGTTTGCTGGACCTCGCGGATGTCCTCGCCGTCGACGGTGATGCGGCCGTTGGTGATGTCGTAGAAGCGGAACAGCAGCCGCGAGATCGTCGACTTGCCGGCGCCCGACGGGCCGACAATCGCGACAGTCTGGCCGGCCGGAACCTCGAAGCTCACGCCCTTGAGGATCGCCCGTGCCGGCTCGTAGGAGAAGCTGACATCCTCGAAACGGATGGCGCCGGCGCTCACCTTGAGCGGCTTTGCCCCCGGCGCGTCCTTGATCTCGGGATCGCGGCCGAGCAGCGTGAACATGGCTTCGATATCGATCACCGCCTGCTTGATCTCGCGATACACCATGCCCATGAAGTTGAGCGGCTGATAGAGTTGGATCATCATGGCGTTGATCATGACGAAATCCCCGACCGTGTGGGTGCCGTCGCGAATGCCGAACACGCACAAACCCATGGTCACGGTGAGGCCCAGGGTGAAGATAGCCGCCTGGCCGGCATTGAGCACAGCGAGCGACACGTAGGCCTCGACGCTCGCCCGCTCGTAGCGCGCCATCGAGCGGTCATAGCGCGCCCGCTCGCGCTCCTCGGCGCCGAAATATTTCACGGTTTCGTAGTTGAGCAGCGAGTCGATGGCCTTGGTGTTGGCATCGGAGTCGCTCTCGTTCATCTTGCGGCGGATGCCGATGCGCCATTCGGTCGCGAGATACGTGTACCACATGTAAAGCGCGACGGTGACCGCGATCACCGCCACGTAGCGCCAGTCGAATTGATAGAGCAGCACGGCGGCGATCATCAGCACTTCCAGGATGGTGGGCACGAGCTGAAGGATCACCATGCGCACGATGGTTTCGATGGCGTTGCGGCCGCGCTCCAGCACCCGGGTCAAGCCGCCGGTCTTGCGTTCGAGATGAAAGCGCAGCGACAACAGGTGCATGTGCTCGAAGGTCAGGCTTGCGAGCCGACGCACCGCGTGCATCGCGACCTTGGCGAACATCCCGTCGCGCATCTGGGTGAACGCCGCCATCAGGATGCGGGTACCACCGTAGCCGGCCGTCATCAGCAGCGGCGCCGCGACCACCCACGCAATCCAGGAATTGCCGGTGGCGTCCTGCTCATGGGCGAGGCCGTCGGTGGCAAATTTGAAGGTAAACGGCACCGCTATGGTGGCGAGCTTGGCGGCCACGAGCAGCACCAGCGACCACAGCACCCGCCGCTGCAGGTCGGGCCGGTCCGACGGCCAGATATAGGGCCACAGATTGACGAGCGTGCCCGTGAGCCGCCCTCCGTCCGCGGAAACCTCGCGTTTCATGCTGTGGGGAGATCGGAGATGATCGCTCATGTGCCCTTAGTTTGCCGGTCCATCACTGACGGACCGGGGAACGTCCGTCAACTGACTAGCATATAGGCATTTTCCGGGCGGCAATCACCGTCTGCAAATGAAACCATCATGTGTTTCCCGCATGGCCGGACCGCGGGCGTCTCGCCCGCTCTTTATCAGGTGCAGGCGGGACGCCCGCGGTCCGGCGGGACGCCCGCGGTCCAACGGAACAACTTGACGGCGGGCGTCGCCCAATGCCACATCCGAATAATGAGCATTATCAAGCGAGTCTGCGTCTACTGCGGGTCCAGTCAAGGACATGACCCGCGCTTCGTCGCGGCGGCCCGGCGGTTCGGCGAAATTCTTGCCGCCAACCGGATTGGGCTTGTCTATGGCTGCGGTTCGATCGGCCTGATGGGAACCATCGCGCGCGCGGTCCATGACCATGGCGGCGAAGTGATCGGCATCATTCCGGAATTTCTCAAAGTTCAGGAACGCCTGTTCACGGACGCCGCCGAGATCGTCATTACCGCCGACATGCACGAACGCAAGCGACTGATGTTCGAGCGCGCCGACGCCTTCGTGGCGCTGCCAGGCGGCGTCGGCACCCTGGAGGAGGTGGTCGAGCAGCTCACCTGGGCGCAGCTCGGCCGCCACAGGAAGCCGATCCTGATCGCCAATATCGCCGGATATTGGGATCCCCTGCTGATGATGTTCAATCACCTGCTCAGCCTCGGTTTTCTGACCAACGGCCGGCTCGGCCATCTGGTGGCCGACAACGTGGACGACATCCTGCCGACGCTGGTTGCTGCTGCCGCAAAGGTCAGCGAGGTCGAGAAGCTGGGCGAGCCGGAGCGGGTGGAGCGGCTGTAGCGGGCGGCGGGGTCACCGCTTGCGGGTCCGGGGGCGACAAGCCCGGCCACGACTCCGCAAGGGTGACTCAACATGAACCGGAACGCCTTCTAACACACATCGGAACGCGCGCCAGCTTGCCACCCGCCTGCAAGCATCGCCTGGCTTCAGGCCTGACCATCACAAGTCAAGAATTATGTTTGTTGGTATCGTGACATTGGAGAGTTTAATATTTGAGCATTTTTGACCGTAGTTTTAACTCTTGCAAAAAGATGATTATTGTGATATAAATGAGCTTGTTTATTACTGACTTCAGTCGCAGTTCAGTGTCCGACTTCGCAAGGACTACGCATGGGTCTAAAAACACCTAGGCAGATCAAATGAAAATCGTCTGTTTAATTCCCTGTTTTGGTGAAAAATTCTCTGTTCTAACGGCGGAAATTTCCTGTTCCGCAAAGAACAGGGAATCTCTGACAAGCTAATCAAATCCCTACGTGATTTTGGGTCGACCCACGCCAAAACCACCTAAAAACATGCCGAATTCGTGAAATTCCCTGTTATTTTCCCTGTTCTCAGGGAATTTGTGACGGCAGCGAAAGCCGGGGGCGTTGCCACGTTGCGCGGCCGTCCTGGATTTCGCTCCGCTTAATCTGGGCTACGCGCTCCGTCGGAGGGCCGACTCCGGAGCGATTACGTCGGAGCACCTGACTTTACGAGCTTGTAGACGATCGAATCCATCAGCGCCTGGAACGAAGCGTCGATAACGTTGGACGACACCCCGATGGTGGTCCAGCGCTCGCCGTTCTCGTCCTCGCTTTCGATCAGGACGCGCGTCACCGCCTCGGTGCCGGCGTTGAGGATGCGCACCCGGTAGTCAGTGAGATTGAGCCCGTTGATGTAGGTCTGGTACTTGCCGAGGTCCTTGCGCAGCGCGAGGTCGAGCGCATTGACCGGGCCGTTGCCTTCCGCCGCCGAGATGAGCTTGTCGTCGCCGACGGTGACTTTGACCACCGCCATGCTGACCGTCACCCGCTCGCCGACGGCGTTGACGCGCTGCTCCACGTTCACGTCGAACTGGGTGACGTCGAAATACTGCGGCACCTTGCCGAGCATGCGCCGGGCCAGGAGCTCGAACGAGGCGTCGGCCGCCTCGTACGCGTAGCCGACCGCCTCCCGCTCCTTGACGACCTCAAGCAGGCGCACGATCCGCGGGTCATCGCGCTCGACCGCGATGCCGACGCGCTCCAGCTCGGCGAGCACGTTGGAGCGGCCCGCCTGGTCCGACACCAGGAGCTTGCGGCGGTTGCCCACCGCTTCGGGGCGCACGTGCTCGTAGGTCGCCGGATCCTTGAGGATCGCGGAGGCATGGATGCCGGCCTTGGTGGCAAACGCGCTGTCGCCCACGTAAGGGGCGTGGCGATTGCCGGCGCGATTGAGGATCTCGTCGAGGCTGCGGGAAACGCGGGTGAGGTGTGCGAGCTTGTCGTCGGTGACGCCGATTTCGAAGCTGCCGGAATATTCCGGCTTGAGCTTGAGGTTGCCGATCAATGACACGAGATTGGCATTGCCGCAGCGTTCGCCGATGCCGTTGAGGGTGCCCTGGATGTGCCGCGCGCCTGCCCGCACAGCGGCAAGCGAATTCGCCACCGCCTGCTCGGTGTCGTTATGGGCGTGGATGCCCACATGATCGCCCGGCACCACCGCCGTCACCGCCTTGACGATCGCCTCGACTTCGTGGGGCAGCGTGCCGCCGTTGGTGTCGCACAGCACCACCCAGCGCGCGCCCTCCTCATGGGCCGCTTTGGCGCAGGCGAGCGCATAGTCCGGATTGGCCTTGTAGCCGTCGAAGAAATGCTCGCAATCGAGCAACACCTCGCGGCCCTTCGCCTTGGCGGCGCCCACGCTGTCGCGGATCGAGGCGAGGTTGTCCTCAAGCGTCGTCTCCAGGGCGACTCGCACGTGATAGTCCCAGGTCTTTGCCACGTAGCAGATGGCGTCGGCGCGGGCATCGAGCAGCGCCGCGAGGCCCGGATCGTTGGCGGTCGAGCGGCCCGGCCGCCGCGTCATGCCGAACGCCGTGAAGGTCGCGCGCAGGCCGCGATCGCGGCCGAATAGCTCGGTGTCGACCGGGTTGGCGCCCGGATAGCCGCCCTCGATATAATCGACGCCGAGATCGTCCAACAGCGCCGCGACGGCGAGCTTGTCGTGCAGCGTGAAGTCGACGCCGTTGGTCTGCGCCCCGTCGCGCAGCGTGGTGTCGAAGAGATAGAGATAAAGGCGTTCACGCGGCATGGTTCACCAGTGTTTTCTGAACCGTCGTGTTGGCGAGCCATTCGTCCTCGCGGGGCACCGAGTTGCGGCGTTGCGGTACAAATCCGCGACGCGTGAAGAAGCCGAGCGCGGCGTCGCTCGCATCGGCGGAGAGCTTAGTGGCGCCGCGCGCCGCGGCGAGCTTTTCGAGCGCGTCGCAAAGCTGGGCCCCGACGCCCTGCCCGGCCACGGCGGGATGGACGTAGAGCATGTCGATCACGTCGGCGCCCTTGAGAGCCGCAAAGCCGACCGCCGCGCCGTCGATCGTGGCGACCAGCGTCAACTCGCCGGCCAGCCGCGCCCCGAACGCGGCTTCATCGCCGGCGGAGGCCATCCAAGCGGCCTGCTGGGCCTCGGAGTAGTCGTCGGTCGTCAACTCCGCGATGCTGGCGCGGAAGATCTCGGCGAGCAGGGGCGCGTCGCTTGCGAGAAACGGCCGCAGGCCCGCGGGGGAGTTGAGGGCGGCGGTCATGGCCCAACACCCTCCCCTGCAGGGGGAGGGTCGGATCGCCGAAGGCGATCCGGGGTGGGGCCCTGCGGCCTCGCCACCATTGTCGAACGGCCGTCACCCCCACCCGGCCCGCAAGAGCGGGCCGACCTCCCCCCTCCAGGGGGAGGTGGTCCCTGCCTGTTGCTCGTCATCGCGCGATCTCCCAGGTGGTGCCGTCCTTGGTGTCCTTGAGAACCACGCCCATGTCGGCAAGTTCGTCGCGGATGCGGTCGGACTCGGCGAAGTTCTTGGCTTTGCGGGCCGCATTTCGACGCTCGATTTTCGATTCGATATCATGATCAAATTCGTCATCAGTAGCCGCCTTAAACAGAAATTGTTCTAACTTTGCATCCCAACGGTACCTCTGAAGCCCAAGAAAATCAGCGGCTCCACCTAAATGTGCCGCGGCGCGGGCGTCGCCGCCCTTTGCTGCCCGCGCCATCTTGTGCATCGTAGTGATCGCCATCGGAGTATTTAGATCGTCGCTGAGAGCATCGATGAGATCCTCTGGGATCGGCAACCGCCCTTCTTCCAAATCCAGTCCATGGGGTTGAAGCGCATCTAACCATGATCCGATGATGTGCTTACTCTCCTCCAATCCCCTGACGGTCCAATCCATCGGCTGCCGATAGTGGGTCCGCAGCATGTTGAAGCGGATCACCTCGCCGGGCCACTCTTGGAGCAGATCGTGGATCGTCACGAAATTCCCCAGGCTCTTGCTCATCTTCTCGCCTTCGACCTGCAAGAACCCGTTGTGCATCCAGTAATTCGCCATCGCGCCCGTGAGGAACGCGCAGCGCGACTGGGCGATCTCGTTCTCATGGTGGGGGAAGACGAGATCGATGCCGCCGCCGTGAATGTCGAACGTCTCGCCGAGATGCTTCCACGACATCGCTGAGCATTCGATATGCCAGCCGGGCCGCCCGGGCGCCGCGATGCCGCACGGCGAGGGCCACGCGGGCTCGCCGGGCTTTGAGGGTTTCCACAGCACGAAATCCATCGGATCATGCTTGTAGGGCGCGACATCGACGCGCGCGCCGGCGATCATCTCGTCGAGCGGGCGCTTCGACAGCCTGCCGTAATCGGGCATCGACGACACGGTGAACAGCACGTTGTCTTCGGCCACGTAGGCATTGCCTGATTTAACGAGGCGCTCGATCAGCACGCGCATCTCGGCGATGTGCTCGGTCGCGCGCGGCTCGACGGTGGGCGGCAGGCAGCCGAGCGCGGCCACGTCCTCGTGGAACTGACGATCCGTTTTCTCGGTGACCTTGCGGATCGCCTCGTTCAGGGGCAGGTCGGGATATTCCTCCGCCGCCCGCGCGTTGATCTTGTCGTCCACGTCGGTGATGTTGCGCACATAGGTGACGGCGGTCTCGCCTTTGCCGCCGTCCCACACCCCCTGCTTGGCGAGATGGCGCAGCAGGCGGAACAGCACGTCGAACACGATCACCGGCCGGGCGTTGCCGATGTGGGCGAAGTCGTAGACCGTGGGACCGCACACATACATGCGTACGCGCTTGGGATCAATCGGCGCGAACACCCGCTTTTCGCGGGTGAGGGTGTCGTAGAGCTTCAGTTCCATGCCTACAATCCAGCAAAGGCCGCCCGGTCACCGTGAAACCGGCCTAAGGACCCGGCGAGCACCCGCCCGACATCACGGGTTGCGATGCCCGGCCGTCCGAGATCAGGGGTCAGTTGCGCGGAAATGAGGCCGGCTCCTGCTGGCCGGGCGTCCATTCATCTCGGGGCGAGAAAAGACGGCCTCAGCCAGCGTGACGCTAGCCGATAATCTCCGGGCAAATGCCGCAAATCGCCAAAAGGCCGTTCATGGCGTGGCACAATGGTCACACGCGGCGTCGCAGTCAAGAGGTTCCTCAAAATTCCGTAGCGTCGGACATCCGACTCTGGCATAGGCGTAACTCTCGCCTGCAACAAAGCGCACTCTCGTTCGTTAAGACTTCGTGTACGGAATCGGACCAAAATAGGTTCGTCCTCAACCATTCTGATGCGGTTGTCATGCGTAAGCTCATTGCACCCTTGGCGATTGTCGTTCTCATGGGTTTGGCCCTCCCGGCCGGCGCCGAAACTAAGATCTTCATTGTGGAAAATCAGCCCGACGGCTACGGCATCGATCAGTGCTTGGCGAGCGGGGCGAATTGCGGCAAGCCGATGGCGAGCGCCTACTGCCAGTCGCGCAAATACGGCCAGGCCTTGTCGTTCCGCAAGGCCGAGCCGGACGAGATCACCGGGGGCGGAGCGTCCGCCGACGCCACCTGTCACACCCGCGGCTGCGTCGACTTCGTCGCGATCGAGTGCATCAGATAGCAGATGACAGAGATCAGATGACAGATGACAGAGGGCGCCCCCTCTGACATTAATTGTCTGTCATCCGACATCTGTCATCCGACATGAAACTGTATTCCTATTTTCGCTCGTCGGCGGCCTATCGCACGCGCATCGCGCTCAACCTCAAGGGCGTCGCGTTCGAGACCGTGCCTGTTCACCTGACCCGGAACGGCGGCGAGCAGCATGCACCGGAATTTCACGCCGTGAATCCGCAGAAGCGGGTGCCGGCGCTGGCGCTGGACACTGGCGAAGTGTTACTGCAATCGCTCGCCATCATGGAATATCTCGACGAGGTCTATCCCGACCCGCCGCTGCTGCCGAAGGACCCGATCGAACGGGCGCACGTGCGGGCGGTGGCGCAGATCATCGCCTGCGACATCCACCCGCTCAATAATCTTGGCCCGCTTCGCTATCTGCGCCACACCCTCAAGGCCGACCAGAGCGCGATCCAGGAATGGTACCGGCACTGGATCATCGCCGGCTTCGAAGCGGTCGAAGCGCTGATAAAGCCTGCGCCCTATGCGTTCGGGCGCCACGTGACGGTCGCGGACATCTGCATCGTGCCCCAGGTCGCCAATGCCCGGCGCTTCAACGTGCCGCTTGATCGCTTTCCCGGCGTCGTCGCTGTCGACGCGGCAGCCGCCAAGCTTTCCGCGTTCGACGCCGCGCGCCCGGACCTTCAGCCGGATGCCGAATAGCGTGCGGCGGCGGGATCTCGTCCGCGTCGTCCTGTGGATGACGGGCGCGCTGTTGTCGTTCTCCGCCATGGCGGTGTCGATCCGGGCGCTCGCGGGCACGCTGCGTATCATGGAGATACTCGCGATCCGCAACGGCGGCGGATTGGCGATCCTGCTGGCGCTGAGCGCGCTCAACCCGGCGCACATGCGTGCGCTCTCGGCCCGGCGCCTGGCGCTGCACGTGACGCGCAACACCATCCATTTCGGCTCGCAATTCCTGTGGGCCATGGGCATCACGCTGCTGCCGCTTGCGACCGTGTTCGCCCTCGAATTCACCATGCCGGCTCACACGGCGCTGCTGGCCGCCATGTTTCTCGGCGAGCGCCTGACGCCGAGCCGCATCGGCGTGGTGATCTTTGGCTTTCTCGGCGTATTGGTGATCCTGCGGCCTGGCTTGGAGAGCTTCCAACCGGCGGCTTTTCTCGTCCTCGGCGCTGCCTTCGGCTACGCGGTATCGTTGACGCAGACCAAAGCGCTCACCTCGACCGAGACCACCTTTACGATCCTGTTGTGGATGAACGTGGTCCAGTTGCCGCTGGCGATGCTCGGCAGCGATCCGCGCTCCTACTTTGCCCTTGGCGTGGCCGATCTCATGCCGATCTGCGCCGTCGCGCTGTCGGGCCTCGCCTCCCATTTCTGCCTGGCCCAAGCGTTCCGCAGCGGCGACGCGAGCCTGGTGGTGCCGCTGGATTTCATGCGGATCCCGCTGATCGCGGTGGTCGGCTGGTGGCTTTACGGCGAATCGCTTGACGCCTACGTGTTTCTTGGCGCGGGCCTGATCGTGCTCGGCGTGCTGTGGCACCTGCGCGCGGAGGCGGCACGAAAGACCGGAATCGCAAAATAAGGCAGCAGCTTGGCAGGGATTGGCGGCGCCGGACCGCGACACCAAATGGGCTTCCCACTGGGTCGAACAAGGCTTAGAAACAACAATCATTTGGCACGGCGCAGCAACTCCCTCTCCCCGCTTGCCGTAAGGGCGTGTACGCCCGTCTTCGACGGGCTATGGAGAGGGTCGGGGTGAGGGGGCGTGTCACAGGCCGAGACTTGCGGAAAGGCTCCCTCATCCGCTGCGGTTAAAGGCGATCACACTAGCCTCCGGGCAGGACCGGTGGGGCGACGATGGTTGAG
>Ga0209131_1003364_pt1 | contig 10651 bp, 7 predicted proteins | sample GraSoi_2013_40cm_FD_185826 | JGI IMG/M metagenome (GOLD analysis project Ga0209131, IMG submission 185826) | Grasslands soil microbial communities from the Angelo Coastal Reserve, California, USA - Sample 9_17_2013_40cm (SPAdes) (version 2) | ecosystem: Environmental > Terrestrial > Soil >...
CGATCTGGCGACCCACCGCGGCTACGACAGCGATCATCCGCGCGTCGTCGGCGACGTCGGCAAGGCCGGCGTCGCGATCGACTCGGTCGAGGACATGAAGATCCTGTTCGACGGCATCCCGCTCGACAAGATGAGTGTCTCGATGACCATGAACGGCGCGGTCATTCCGACCCTGGCGAACTTCATCGTCGCGGCGGAAGAGCAGGGCGTTCCGCAGGCCAAGCTCTCGGGCACCATCCAGAACGACATCCTGAAAGAGTTCATGGTGCGGAACACGTACATCTACCCGCCCGAGCCCTCGATGCGCCTCGTGGCCGACATCATCGCCTACACCGCAAAGCGTATGCCGCGCTTCAACTCGATCTCGATCAGCGGCTACCACATGCAGGAGGCGGGCGCGACGCAGGTCCAGGAGCTCGCGTTCACCCTGGCCGACGGGCTCGAGTACGTGCGCGCGGCGCTCTCGCGCGGGCTCGCCGTCGACGAGTTCGCGCCGCGGCTCTCGTTCTTCTGGGCGATCGGCATGAACTTCTTCATGGAGATCGCCAAGATGCGCGCAGCGCGGCTGCTCTGGGCGAAGCTCATGAAGCAGTTCAATCCGCGCGACGAGCGCTCGCTCGTGCTGCGCACTCACTCGCAGACCTCGGGGGCGAGCCTCACCGAGCAGGATCCGTACAACAACGTGATCCGCACGACGATCGAGGCGCTCGCCGCGGTGCTCGGCGGCACGCAGTCGCTGCACACCAACGGCTTCGACGAGGCGGTGACTCTGCCGACCCCCTTCTCGGCGCGGATCGCGCGCAACACGCAGCTGATCCTGGCGGAGGAGACCGGCATCCCGCACGTGATCGACCCGCTGGGCGGCTCGTACTACGTCGAGAGCCTCACGGCCGCGATGCTGCGCGAGGCGGAGAAGCTGATCGCCGAGGTCGAGGCGCTCGGCGGCATGACCCGGGCGATCGAGGCGGGCATGCCCAAGCTGCGCATCGAGGAGGCCGCGACCCGCCGCCAGGCGCGCATCGACCGCGGCGAGGACGTGGTGGTCGGCGTGAACAAGTATCTGCCGAGCGAGCCGACGAAGGTCGACGTGCTCGACATCGACAACACGGAGGTGCGCGAGACGCAGGTCGCGCTGTTGAAGCGGATTCGCGCGACGCGCGACGAGGCGCGCTGCGCGAAGTCTCTCGCGGCGCTGGAAGCGGGCGCGCGCGGTACGGAGGCGAACCTGCTCGAGCTGGCGGTCGAGTGCGCGCGGGCGCGCGCCACGGTCGGCGAGATCTCGTACGCGCTGGAGAAGGTCTACGGGCGCCACCGCGCCGAGACGCGTAGTGTCTCGGGCGTGTACGCCGCCGCCTACCGCGGAGATCCGGACTTCGCAGCGCTGCAGCAGGACATCCGCGCCTTCTCCGAGGAAGAGGGCCGCCGCCCGCGCATCCTCGTGGCGAAGCTGGGCCAGGACGGTCACGATCGCGGCGCGAAGGTGATCGCCACCTCCTTCGCCGATCTCGGCTTCGACGTGGACGTCGGCCCGCTATTCCAGACCCCCGAGGAAGTCGCGCGCCAGGCGATCGAGAACGACGTGCACGCGGTCGGGGTGTCGACCCAGGCGGGCGGGCACAAGACGCTCGTGCCGCAGCTGATCGCCGCGCTGCGCGCCCAGGGCGGCGGCGACGTGGTCGTGATCTGCGGCGGAGTCATTCCGCAGCAGGACTACGAGTTCCTGCGCGAGCACGGGGTCGCGAACGTCTTCGGCCCGGGCACGCAGGTGCCGCGCGCTGCGCGCGAAGTGCTGCGCTCGATTCGAGACAAGCGCGCATGACCAAGGCGCTGTCCCCCGCGGACCACGTCGCGGGGGTGCGCGCGGGCGACCGGCGCGTGATCGCCAAGACCATCACCCTGCTCGAGAGCAAGCGCGCGGAGCACCGCGAGCTCGGGCAGGAGGTGCTCGACGCGCTGGTGCCGTTCTCGGGCCGCGCGATTCGCGTCGGGATCACGGGACCGCCCGGGGTCGGCAAGAGCTCGTTCATCGAGACACTCGGCCTGTCACTGGTCGCGAGCGGCCAGAGCCTCGCGGTGCTGGCGATCGATCCGTCGAGCCCCGTCTCGGGCGGCAGCATCCTGGGCGACAAGACGCGCATGGAGCGACTCGCGCGCGAGCCCAAGGCCTTCATCCGCCCGACACCCTCGGGTGGAACACTGGGCGGTGTCGCGCACCGGACGCGCGAGGCGATGCTGATCTGCGAGGCGGCGGGCTTCGACGTCGTGCTGGTCGAGACCGTGGGTGTCGGGCAGAGCGAGGTCGAGGTGCGCTCGATGGTCGACTTGTTCGCCGTCCTGTTGCAGCCCGGCGCGGGCGACGAGCTCCAGGGCCTGAAGAAAGGCGTGCTCGAGCTCGCCGACGTGCTGGTCGTGAACAAAGCGGACGGCGAGCAGCGCGCCGCCGCCGAGCGCGCCCGCGGCGACTACGAGCACGCGCTCGCGCTGCTGCAGCCCGCGTCGGCGGCCTGGACGCCCGTGGTCCTGTGCGCCAGCGCGCGCACGGGGGACGGCGTCGAGCAGTTCTGGCGGACCGTGCTCGCGCACCGCGAGGCGATTCAGAAGAGCGGCGAGCTCGAAGGGCGCCGCAGGACACAGGCGCGCGCCTGGCTCTGGCGCCTGCTCGACGAGGGCCTCCAAGCGGCGTTCCGCGCCGACCCCAAGCTCGCCGGCCGCCTGCCGGATCTCGAGGCGGAAGTGGAAGCGCACGCCATCTCGGCCCCGCGCGCCGCGCGCATCTTGCTCGACATCTTCACGCGCCGCCGCGGCTCGCGCTGATCCGCCGCGCTCAACCGACTCACGGGCAGCGCCGATAGGCCCAGCGACCCCCAGTCAGGCGCGAACATGCCCCAGCTCAATCTCGAGAGCCGTGAGATCACCCTGAAGCTCGTGTACTACGGGCCCGCGCTCTCGGGGAAAACCACGAATCTCAAACAGATCCACGCCCTGCTGGCAAAGCAGGTGCGCGGCGACATGGTCACCCTGGATACGCAGGATGACCGCACGCTGTATTTCGACTTCCTGCCGGTCGAATTCGGCGTCGAGGGCGGCTTCAAGATCAAGCTGAAGCTGTTCACCGTGCCCGGGCAGGTGCTGCACCGCTCGACGCGCCGCGTGGTGCTGGCCGGCGCGGACGCGGTCGCGTTCATCGCGGACTCACAGCGCAGCGCCTCGTCCGCCAACGCCTACTCGTACCGCGACCTCGAGGCGAACCTGCGCGCCAACGGCCTCGACGTCCACGCGATTCCGAGCGTGGTGCAGTTCAACAAGCGCGACCTCGAGGACATCAAGCCGCTCGACGAGGTGCGCAAGGCGTGGGAGGGGACGGGAATCCCGACCATCCCCGCCGCCGCCGCCAAGGGCGAGGGCGTGATCGAGACCTTCGAGGCGCTGCTCGTGCGCTTGTTCCGCCACCTCGACCAGCGCCACTCGTTCGGCACCAAGTTCGGCTTGACCGAGCCGCAGTTCATCTCGGGCGTGATCGGGCACTTCCAGGAAAAGAAGCACGTTTGACGCCCCCCGCTCCCCGCTGATACCGTCCGGGAAGGCGCTTACCTAGCTCCTAGGTAGCGACCCTGAGGCGAAAGCGGATGAGCGACAGCGAGCGGCTCGAGGCCGAGGCGGCCCCCACGACCGACGACGTCATGTCCCGGGTGCGCGCGGGGATCGAGGACTTTCGCGCCGGGCGCATGGTCATCCTCGCCGACGACGAGGATCGCGAGAACGAAGGCGACATCTGCATCGCCGCCTCGCACTGCAGCGCCGAGGCGGTGAACTTCATGGCGCGACACGCGCGCGGCCTGATCTGCCTGGCGATCACACCGGAGCGCGCGCGGCAGCTCGACCTCCCGCTGATGGTGCGCGACGCGGAGAACGAGACGCCCTACGGCACCGCGTTCACGGTGTCGATCGAGGCGCGCGAGGGAGTCACTACGGGCATCTCCGCCGCGGATCGCGCGCGCACGATTCAGGTGGCGCTGGCGGCCGGCGCGCGGCCGTCGGACCTCGCGCGACCCGGTCATGTCTTTCCGCTGGTCGCGAAGCCCGGCGGCGTGCTGCGCCGCACCGGCCAGACCGAGGGCAGCGTCGACCTCGCGCGCCTCGCCGGCCTCGAGCCCGCCGCGGTGATCTGCGAGATCATGAACGACGACGGAACCATGGCGCGCATGCCCGACCTGCGCGAGTTCGCGGTGCGGCACAAGCTGCGCATCCTGACCGTCGCGGATCTGATCAAGTTCCGGCTGCGCACCGAGACCCACGTGACTCGCGGCGCCGAGGCGGCGTTGCCGTCGATGTACGGCGACTTCCGCGCGATCGTCTTCAAGAACGAGATCGACAAGGTCGATCACGTCGCCTTCGTCCGCGGCGAGATCCGCGCCGGCGAGCCCACACTCGTCCGCGTGCACAGCGAGTGTCTCACCGGCGACGCCTTCGGATCGCTGCGCTGCGACTGCGGCGAGCAGCTCCAGACGGCGCTGAAGATGATCCAGGAAGAGGGCACCGGCGTGCTCCTCTACATGCGGCAGGAGGGGCGCGGGATCGGCCTCTTGAACAAGATCCGCGCCTACGCGCTGCAGGACGACGAGGGCCTCGACACGGTCGAGGCGAACGAGCGCCTCGGCTTCCCGCCCGACGCGCGCGACTTCGGCGTCGGCGCGCAGATCCTCGTGAACCTCGGCGTGACGCACATGCGCATCCTCACGAACAACCCCAAGAAGCGCGCCGGGCTCGAAGGCTACGGGCTCGACATCGTCGAGCAGATCGCCCTGGAGATGCGCCCGAACGACAAGAACCTCGAGTATCTCCGCACCAAGCGCGAGAAGCTCGGGCACATCCTGAACCTGATGAGCTAGGGGATGTCGGTCGCGTACACCCTCCTCGGCGTGCTGATGGATGCGCCGGCGCACGGCTACTCGATCCGCAAGCAGCTCGAGGAGACGTTCTCGAAGGACCTGGGCCTGAACGACGGGCAGCTCTACCCGGCGCTCGCCAAGCTCGAGAGCCTGGGCTGGATCGAGAAAGAGGTCGTCGAGCAACAGCGCAGCCCGACGAAGCACCTGTACCGAGTCACCGTGAAGGGCCGCGCCGCGTTCGCGCGCTGGCTCGAGGGCGAGGAGCCCGTGGGCTCGCGCGAGCGCCAGAGCTTCTTCTGGCGCGACGAGTTCCTGCAGCGCGCGAACTTCTTCGCGCGCCTGGGCGCGCCCGCCGCGGCGGATCAGATCCGCGCGCGACTCGCGCAGACGGAGGCCCGCGCACAGCGCCTCGAGGCGCGCGCCGCCGAGCTCCGGGCGGGCGAAGCGGACCCCTACCGGCGTATGATCGTCGAGTACGGCGTGCGCCTGCAGCGCATGCGACAGGGGTGGTTGGAAGAGCTTCTGGCGAGGGCCACGGAGCGGAGCATGGAGCCGAGGGGCCAAGCGCTTGCGCGCGCGCGCTGGCCCTGAAACACGGAGGCCCTGAGATGGGAGACAGAATGTTCGACAGCATCGACGAGGTCCAGAAGCGCCTGCTCGACCAGAGCTACATCGCCGGGAAGAAGATCGCGACGGTCGTGTATCTCGCGACCAAGCTGAACAAGCCGGTGCTGGTCGAGGGCCCCGCGGGTGTCGGCAAGACGGAGCTCGCCAAGGTCGTTGCGAGCGCGGTTGGCCGGAAGCTGATTCGCCTGCAGTGCTACGAGGGCCTCGACGAGTCGAAGGCGCTCTATGAGTGGGAGTACGCCAAGCAGCTGCTCTACACCCAGATGCTGCGCGACAAGATCAGCGACGTCATCGCCGGCACCAAGAACCTCAAGGAGGCCTCCGAGCGCATCGCGAGCCAGGACGACGTGTTCTTCAGCGAGCGCTTCATCGTCGCGCGGCCGCTCTTGAAGGCGATCACCTCGCCCGAGCCGGTGCTGCTGTTGATCGACGAAGTGGACAAGTCGGACCCGGAGTTCGAGGCGTTTCTCCTCGAAGTGCTCTCCGACTACACGGTGAGCGTGCCCGAGGTCGGCACGATCGTCGCGAAGCACGTGCCGCTCGTGTTCCTGACCTCGAACGACGCGCGAGAGATGACCGACGCGCTGAAGCGCCGCTGCCTGCACCTGCACATCGACTTCCCGTCGACGGAGGAAGAGGTGCGGATCCTCGAGCTCAAGGTGCCGGGCATCGGCGCGCGGCTGGTGCAGGACATCGTCGAGCTCGTGCAGCGCATCCGGAAGCTCGACCTGAAGAAGACGCCTTCGATCTCCGAGACCCTCGACTGGGCGCGCGCGCTCATGGTGTTGAACGCCGACGAGCTCGAGACCGAGCTGGTGAACGACACGATGATGGTGATTCTGAAGCACCAGGGCGACATCGCGAAGGCGCAGAGCGAGCTGAACGCGCTGCTGCAGCGCAAGGCCGCGGAAAAGGCCTCGGGGGCGCCAGTGGCCGCACCGGCGCAGCCCGCGGCGCCCGCCAAGAAGAGCGTGCTGCACTAGCCATGCAGAAGAAGCTCGTCGAGTTCACGAACCTGCTGCGCAAGGCCGGCGTGCGCGTGTCGGTCGCGGAGTCACTGGACGCTTTCGGGGCGCTCGACGAATTGCCGCTCGAGGACCGCGAGCTCTTCAAGGACGCGCTGCGCGCCACGATGGTGAAGCGCTCCGACGAGATCGACACCTACGATCGGCTCTTCGACCTGTTCTGGTCGGGCTTCCACGACCAGCTGCGGCAGGAGCTCCAGCAGGCGATGGGGGGAATGCCCGAGGGCTTCGACCTCGAGCAGCTCCTCGAGCAGCTGCGCCGCATGCTCGAGAACATGGACGTCGGCGACATGTCCGAGCTCGCGAAAGCGCTGCTCGGCATGGATCCGAACGCGCTCGAGAACCTGATCCAGCAGGCGGGCGACGAGGCCGAGGTCCAGAACATCCGCAACATGCTGCAGATCGGGTTCTTCTCGCGGCGCATGATGGAGCAGATGGACATGGAGGGCGCGGCCGGAGAGCTGCGCAGTCTCATGGATCGGCTGCGCGAAGAGGGCATGGACGAGGACCAGCTGCGCGCGCTGGGAGATCTGCTGAAGGCCGTGCAGGAAGCGGTTCGGCGCGCGGTTCGCCAGTACACCGAGCGTGAGCTCGACAAGCAGAACCACGACTACATCGAGCGCTTCCGGCGCGAGAGTCTGCTCGAGAAGAGCTTCTACAACCTGACCGAGGAGGATCTCCGCAAGCTGCGCGAGGTCGTCCAGCGGCTGGCGCAGAAGCTGAAGAGCATCATCACGATGCGCCGCAAGCGCGAGCGGCGCGGCAAGTTCGACCTGAAGACGACGATGCGCCGCAACATGGCGAATGGCGGGATCCCGTTCGAGTTGGTGTTCAAGCAGCGCAAGAAGGAGAAGCCGAAGCTCGTCGTGCTGTGCGACATCTCGAGCTCGGTCGCCAATGTGAGTCGCTTCTTCCTGCAGTTCATCTTCAGCCTGCAGGACTGCTTCACGAAGGTGCGCAGCTTCGTGTTCGTCGCGGAGCTCGGCGAGGTGAGCCAGCTGTTCCGCGACAAGGAGATCTTCGACGCCATCGATCTCGCGCTCGACGGCGGCGACGTGATCAATCCGTACACGCGCTCGAACTTCGGCCTGGCCTTCCACACGTTCTGGCGCGACTACCTGTCGGCGATCGACAGCCGCACGACCGTGGTCGTGATCGGCGATGCGCGGAACAACTACAACGATCCGCGCGCCTGGTGCATGCGAGACATCCACGCGAAGGCGAAGAACGTCATCTGGATCAACCCCGAGTCACCCGGCGCTTGGGGCTTCGGCGACAGCGTGATGGACAAGTACCTGCCGTACACCGACATCGCGGAGGAGTGCCGCAACCTGAAGCAGCTCTCGCGCCTCGTGGACAAGCTGATCCTCTAGCCCGGACGCGAACGGCCCTTAACGGACGACGCCGGCAACCATCTGGCTACCGGCGTCGTTTGTGGGTCGGAGAGGGCGGTGGATGACTTTGTGGGGGGTGAGAGGTTGGACATTTCAAGTCAGAAATGTCGTCTCCACCGCCTTCTCCATGAACTCTACGGCACGCCCGTCGCGGCCTGTGCCAAGTGGTCAAATTATGCATGGGGAGTCGGAGATGTCAAACCACATTTCAACCCGTTGCGGCCAGTTTCCCGAGCCACGCGGAGCCTCCCTAGCAATCTGAAAATTGAAGCTATCGGCGAATCTCTCGGATCTCACTGGAGATTCTCCCGGTGCCTGTTTTGAAAGAATCGCTGCAGCGATTTTTGCGAGAGGCGCCGCGGGGCAGGGCGAGCGCCGCTCGGCTACCGTGCGCGCGTGAGCAGCGGTCGCTTCCACATCCGCGCCTTCGGGTGCCAGATGAATCAGCACGACGCCCAGAAGATGGCGAATCTGCTGCATCACGACGGCTGGTCGCGCGCCGACGAGGCGGAGACAGCAGATCTCGTCGTGATTCACACCTGCTCGATCCGCGAGAAGGCCGAGCACAAGCTCTACACCGAGCTCGGCTGGCTCCTGCAGCGGAAGCAGACCGAGCCCGATCTGGTCGTCGGCGTGGGCGGCTGCGTCGCGCAGCAGGAAGGCGAGGCGCTCTTGCGCCGCTTCCCGGGGCTCGACTTCGTCTTCGGCCCTCAGAATCTCGTGCACCTTCCCGAGCTCGCGCGCGCGGCTCGCTCGCGCCGGCGCGGGCTGCGCGTCGACTACCGCGACGACCCGCAGGCGCGCTTCGAGCTGCCCGAGCTCCACCCCCAATTCGCCTCGACGACACCCGGCCGCGCCTTCGTCACGGTCATGGAGGGCTGTGACCTGTTCTGTGCCTACTGCGTCGTGCCGCGCACCCGCGGCCGCGAGGTCAGCCGCGCGAGCGAGCGGATCCTCGCCGAGGTCCGCAGCCTCGCTGCCTCCGGGGTGAGCGAGGTGACGCTGCTCGGCCAGACGGTGAACGCATACGGACGCCCCCGCCCGGGCATGGCCAAGGGTGAGATCGGCTTCGCCGACCTGCTGCGCCGGGTCGCCGAAGTCCCGGGCATTCGCCGCATTCGCTTCACCAGCCCGCACCCGAGCTTCGTGTCGGACGACCTGATCGACGCGTATCGCGACGTGCCGCAGCTCTGCCCCCACCTGCACCTGCCCGTGCAGAGCGGGTCCGCGCGCGTGCTCGCGGCGATGAACCGGCGCTACGACCGGGCGGAGTATGTGGACACGCTGAGCCGCCTGCGTGCGGCGCGGCCCGGGATCGCCATCACCACCGACCTGATCGTGGCTTTCCCGACGGAGACGCGCGCCGACTTCGCCGAGACCGTGAGTCTGATGCGCGAGGTGCGCTTCACCGACAGCTTCTCGTTCAAGTACTCGGAGCGCCCGGGCACTCCGGCGCAACGCCACGCGCTGGGCGAGCTCCACCCGGACGAGGCGCAGGCGCGGCTGGCGGAGGTCCAGTCGCTGCAGGCCGAGCTTACGCTCGCAGCGCATCGCGCACGCGTCGGCGAGCGCACGGAGGTGCTCGTGGACGGTCACAGCCGCCGCCCCGGCGCGACGCTCACCGGGCGTGACCCGCACAATCGGCTCGTGAACTTCCGCGCCGAGATCGCCATCGCGCGGGGCGCGTATGCCTGTGTCGACATCGACGGCTACACGCCGCACTCGCTGCTGGGCCGGGTCGCGACCGCCGCCCCCTGAAAAAAATCCGCTCGTGGCCGACAAGCACTAGAGACTAAGCTGCACGTGCGCTCGGGGGCCGCTGCGAGCGCTGCCCCCGCCGACCGAGGAGAGAACTTGCCTGCCAAGGCGCGGATACTGGCAATCGACGACCAGCTGTATTTCCGCAGCTTCGTCGAGGGACTGCTGTCCGAGGCGGGCCACGGGGTTCGCGCCGTCGAGAACGAGGCGCGCGCGTTCGAGGTCGCCGCGCGCGAGGGCGTGCCCGACGTCGTGATCGCGGATCCCGCGCAGCTCGGCCCCGATCCGGTCGCCGCGCTCGAGCGCCTGCGCACGCGCTGGCCGAAGGCGGCGGTGCTCGCGCTCTCCGCGAATGCCGACGCAGCCACGCGCGCGGCCGCCATGCGCGGCGGCGCGCGCGACTTCATGCAGAAGCCGGTCGACCGCGAGGCCTTGCTGCGCGCCGTCGCGGCGTTGCTCGCCCCGGCTCGCAGCGACGCGGACCAGGGCCGGCTGCTCGACGAGAACGTGCAGCTCATGGGGCGCGTGTCGCTGCTCGAGCGCACGGCCGCGCTGTTCGACGTGCGCTCGCGGACCGAGGTCGAGAAGCGCATCGGGCAGCTCCTGCAGGTCGAGAGCGGCGCGCGCGAGATCGCGCTCTACGCCGAGCCGCGGAGCGACGGCACGATCGCGCGCGGCGTGGTGCTCGGGGGCTCGACGCCGACGAGCGCGCCCGAGGGGTTCGTGTTCGAGCCGCCCGCGCGCGCCGACGCGCTGCGCGCGGGACGCATCGTCGCCGAGCCGGACGCGCAGAACCCGAAGCTGCTCTGGGTTCCCTTCTCGCGCGCAGGGCGGCTGGTCGCCGTTGCACGCCTTGCCGCGGGCGATGCGGGCAGCTTCGGCGCGCGCGAGCTCGAGGTCTGCGCGCAGATCTCCCGCTTCGCGGCGGTTGCGCTCGACGGCGCGCAGGAGCGCGAGC
>Ga0209131_1003365_pt1 | contig 10651 bp, 12 predicted proteins | sample GraSoi_2013_40cm_FD_185826 | JGI IMG/M metagenome (GOLD analysis project Ga0209131, IMG submission 185826) | Grasslands soil microbial communities from the Angelo Coastal Reserve, California, USA - Sample 9_17_2013_40cm (SPAdes) (version 2) | ecosystem: Environmental > Terrestrial > Soil >...
CGCGAAGCCGGGCGAGGCGGTGACCCAGCGCTTTTCCCAGTCCCAGATGGCGAGCATGAAGCACCAGAGCTCACGGCCGCGCTCGGTCAGCCGGTATTCGTAGCGCGGCGGATTCGACTGGTAGCGCGTGCGGGCGAGGATCTTCGCGCGCGTCAGGCGCGCGAGGCGCTCGGACAGCACCGGCCGCGGGATGCCGAGCAGGCCCTGCCACTGGCTGAAGCGGCGCGCGCCGCGCAAGGCGTTGAGCAGGATCAGCAGGGTCCATGAGTCGCCGAGGATCGAGAGCGTGCGCGTCACCGAGCTCGCGGGAGAAACCTGCCTTGTCATGGGCAGTGAGTATGCCTATTGAAGCTTGACGGCGCAATTTGCTGTCACTAAACTTTGTCCGATCGTTACTTCAATAGCTGTACCTACTACGTGAGCAAAGTCTACATCGTGGGCGTCGGCATGACGCCCTTCGGCAAGATGCTCGAGCGCTCCATCAAGGACCTGTCGCGCCAGGCGGTCGAGGCGGCGCTCGCCGACGCCGGCGCTGGCAGGGAGGACGTGGAGGCGGCGTTCTTCGCCAACGCCACGCAATCGCCGCTCGAGGGCCAGCACATGGTCGGCGGCCAGATCGCGTTGCGCGACATGGGCTTCGAACGTCTGCCGGTGTTCAACGTCGAGAACGCCTGCGCGAGCAGCTCGAGCGCGCTCAACCTCGCCTACGCCTACGTGCGCGGCGGCCTGGCCGACGTCGCCCTCGCGGTCGGCGCGGAGAAGATGTACGGCTCCGATCGCGACAAGACCTTCTCGGTCTTCAACGGCGCCTGGGATGTCCACACGGCGGATGCCACCGTTGCCCGGCTCGAAGAGATCGGCCGCGATGTGCAGGCGCCCGCCGCAGGCAAGGGCACCGAGCGCAGCGTGTTCATGGACGTCTATGCCGCGCTCGCCAAGCTGCACATGAAGACCTTCGGCAGCACGCAGCGCGACCTCGCCGCGGTCGCCTCCAAGAACCATAACCACTCGGTGCATAACCCGCTGTCGCAGTACCGCAAGGCGATGTCGGTCGACGAGGTGCTCGCGGCACGCTCGATCGCCTGGCCGCTGACGCTGCCGATGTGCTCGCCGGTGAGCGATGGCGCGGCCGCCGCGCTGCTGGTGAGCGAAGCGGCGCTGAAGCGCTTCACGCGTAGCCGCGCCGTCGAAATTCGCGCCTCCGTCGTGCGCAGCGGTGTGCAGCGCGCGCCGCAGGATTATCAGAACCATATTTGCCGTCTGGCCGCGCTGCAGGCCTATGAAGCCGCCGGCGTCGGCCCAGAAGAGGTCGGCGTGGCCGAAGTGCACGACGCGTCGGCGTTCGCGGAGCTGCTGCAGACCGAGCTCCTCGGCTTCTGCGAGTTCGGCGAAGGCGGCCGGCTCGCGCAATCGGGCGCGACCTCGCTCGGCGGGCGCCTGCCGGTCAATCCCTCGGGCGGTCTCGAATCGAAGGGCCATCCCATCGGCGCCACGGGACTGGGACAGGTCTATGAGCTGGTGGCGCAACTGCGCGGCGAGGCGGGAGCGCGCCAGGTGGAAGGCGCGCGCATCGCTCTCGCGGAGAACGGTGGCGGCTTCTACGGCTACGAGGAAGCCGTGGCCTGCGTCACGATCCTCGGCAAATGAACATCGTCAACCTGCTCGCCGCCGCGGCGCGCACTTTCCCCGAGCGGCCGGCGCTGTCCATCGGTACCAGGACGGTATCTACCTATGGGCAGTTCGCGCAGCGCGTATCCCGGCTTGCGGGTGCGCTGCGCGAGCGCTGCGGCAATGCGCCCGGTGCGCGCGTGGCCATCGTCGCCGGCAACTCGCCCGAATACATCGAGGTGATGTGGGCCGGCTGGCACGCGGGCCTTTGCGTGGTGCCGGTCAACGCCAAGCTGCATCCGAAGGAAGTCACCTTCATCCTCGAGAACTGCGGCGCGTCGCTTTGCTTCGTCAGCGAGGATGTCGCGGCCAACAATTATCCCAACGCCATAGTCCTCGGCTCGCGCGAGTACGCCAGGCTGGCCGAGCACGCGCCGATCGCGACGCACGCCGTGGCGCCGGGCGATCCGGCGTGGCTCTTCTACACCAGCGGCACCACCGGCCGGCCCAAAGGCGCGACGCTCACGCATCGCAACCTGCTCGAGATGTCGCTGCGCAACTATGCCGACATCGATGCCGTGGGCGCCGACGACTGCATCCTGCATGTCGCGCCGCTGTCGCATGCCACCGGCCTGTTTTCGCTGTTCCACATCGGCAAGGCGTCGAACCAGGTGATTCCTGAATCGCGCGGCTTTCGCGAGGACGAGCTGGTCGGGCTCATCGGCCACTACAGCAAATGCCTGCTGTTTCTTGCGCCCACCATGCTGAACCGCCTGGCTGCTCATCCGGCGAGCGCGCAGTTGCGGAAAGAAAATCTAAAAACCCTGATCTACGGCGGCGCGCCGATGTATCTCGAGGATCTCAAGCGCGCGCTCGAGCGCCTCGGCCCGTGCCTGTGGCAGGGCTATGGCCAGGGCGAGACGCCCAACACCATCTGCTTCCTCTCCAAGGAGTGGCATGCGAGGACCGAGCACCCGCGCTACGACCAGATCCTGTCGACGGTCGGCGTGCCGCGCACCGGGATCGCGGTGCGCGTGGTGGATGCCGACGACCGCGAGCTGCCCCCCGGCGAGATCGGCGAGGTGATCGTGAAGAGCGAAGTCACGATGAGCGGTTACTGGGGGAATCCCGAGGCGAGCGCCAAGGCGCTCAAGGGCGGATGGCTGCACACGGGCGATCTCGGCGCTTTCGATGAGCAGGGCTTCCTCACGCTGAAGGACCGCTCGAAGGACGTGATCATCTCCGGCGGCAGCAACATCTATCCGCGCGAGGTCGAGGAAGTGCTGCTGGTTCATCCCGGCGTGCTCGAGGCCTCGGTCGTCGGCCGCATGAGCAAGGAATGGGGCGAGGAAGTCATCGCCTTCGTCGTTGCGAAGCCCGGTGCGGCGGTGCAGGAGGCCGAGCTCGACCAGCTCTGCCTGGAGAACATCGCGCGCTTCAAGCGGCCCAAGGCCTATTTCTTCATCGAGGCGCTGCCGAAGAACAACTACGGCAAGATTCTCAAAACCGAGCTGCGCGAACGCGCCAAGCAGCTCGCGTCGCACTAGGAGGAACCATGGAAACATTGACTCGTGAGCGTGCCCGCATCCGTCCGCTGACCGCCGAGGTCGGCGCCGAAGCGCTGGATGTCGATCTCGATCGGCTCGATGAGGCAACCTTCGACGAGATGCGCCAGGCGCTCTTCGCGCGCACCATGCTGGTGATCCGCCGCGACGAGCCGCTCGGTCCGGACGCGCAGCTCGCTTTCACCCGCCGCTGGGGCGAGGTCTACATCACGCCGTACGTCAAGAAGCTCGACGGCTACCCGGAGGTCCTGCCGGTGGTGAACTGGGGCAAGGCGAAGACGGTGACCGAGGCCTGGCACTCGGACGCGACGTTCCAGCCCGAGCCTCCGGGAATCGCGATCCTCGCCGCGCAGGTCATTCCCGGCGCTGGCGGCGACACCATGTTTGCCAATTGCTGCGCGGCCTACGAGGCGCTCTCGGCGGGCATGAAGCAGATGGTCGAGCGGTTGCGCGGGGTGCATGTGGACACGGTGCTCGCCAAGTTTGCCGGCGTCGAGGATGCCAATGCCAAGCCGCAAATCCATCCGGTGGTGCGCACCCACCCGGTCACCGGGCGCAAGTCGCTGTTCGTCAATCCGCTCTTCACGCAGCACTTCGACGGCATGTCGCGCGAGGAAAGCGCGGGCCTGCTGGACTATCTCTACAAGCACATCACCCGCTACGAATTCGTCTACCGGCATCGCTGGCAGATCGGCGACATCGTCATGTGGGACAACCGCTGCACGCTGCATTACGCGGTGCACGACTATGGCGACGAGAAGCGCGTGCTTCACCGCACCACGGTGGTCGGCGGCAAGCCCAATTAGCGTGAAGGTCACGCGCATCTATACCGGCGCCGATAACGAAGCGCATTTCCAGGACCTGGAGGTGCGCTTCGATTCCGACGCCCCGGGCGCCTATTCGCCCACCTACCCGGTGAAGGAACTTTTCTTCCGCTCCTTTCCGCCAAAGCACGAGGTCGACTGGCACGTCGCGCCGCGGCAGCAGTGGGTGCTGGTGGTCGGCGGCGTGATGGAAGTCGAGTGCAAGGGCGCCAAGCGGCGCTTCTCGCCGGGCGACGTGCTGTTCCTCGACGACCTCACCGGCCGCGGCCATATCACCCGCAACATCGAGGGCACCCGCGTCCTCGCCTACCTGCCGACCCCTCCAGGTTTTTCGCTGTGAAAGCGGCCATGCCGTCGGTGGATGGCGGCAGCATCCACTGGCGGGTTGCCGATATCGCAGAGCCGCAGCCGGGACCTGGGCAGCTCCTCGTGCGGGTGAAGGCAGCGTCGATCAATCGCGGCGAGTCCGTGCTGCTGAAGACGAAGCTGCCGACGGGCGCAGGCGGCATCGACGCTGCCGGCGAGGTCGTCGAAATCGGCGCCAACGTTTCACGCTTCAAGCGCGGCGAGCGCGTCGCCGGCCGCTGCGCCGGCGGCTTCGCCGAGCTCGCGGCGATGAACGAATTCGAAGCAATGGCGCTTCCGCCCGAAGTGCGGTTCGAGGCTGCAGCCTGCTTGCCGGTGAGCTTCACCGTGGCGCACGATGCGCTGGTCGTCAACGGCCACCTCGCCAAGGGCGAGACTGTGCTCATTACTGGTGTCTCGTCCGCCGTCGGCGTCGCGGCGCTGGCCATCGCCAAGTTCCTCGGCGCCACGGTCATCGGCACCTCGCGCTCGCCGGAAAAGCTCGCTAGGCTCAAGGCCGCCGGCCTCGACCTGGGCCTCCATGCCACGGCGCCGAATTTCTCCGCCGCGGTGAAGCAGGCGACGCACGGGCAGGGAGCGAACGTCGCCATCGATACTGTTGGCGCGGCGTTCTTCCACGAAATCCTGAATTCGCTCGCCGTCGATGGCCGTTACGCGACCATCGGGCAAATGAGCGGCGCGCCGAAAGTGGAGCTCGACATGGATGCCTTTGCCATGCGCAGGCTGCATCTTTTCGGCGTCAGCAATCGCCTGCGCACGCCGGAGCAGCGCGCGCAGTCCGCGCGGCGCTTCGCCGAGGAGTTGATGCCGGCCATCGCGGGCGGCAAAGTCCGGCCGATCGTCGACCGGGTGTTCGCGCTCGAGGAAGTGGAGGCGGCGCACCAGCACGTGTACGCCGACCGCCAGCTGGGCAAAGTCGTCATCCGCATTTAAGGAGGAGGGAGATATGCTGATCAGAAAATTCATGCTGCTGTGCGTAGCGCTCTGGTGCTCGGCTGCGGCGGCGCAGGGCTGGCCGTCCAAGCCAATCACGCTCATTACGGCTGGCGCGCCGGGCGATGGCCTCGACGTCATCGTGCGCGCGATCGGGCAGGGCCTGCAGAAGGCCACCGGGCAGAACGTCATCGTCGACAACCGCCCGGGCGCGGGTGGGCGCATCGCCATGCTCGCGCTGAAGAATGCGCCGAACGACGGCCATACCATCGGCGCCATCTCGCTCAACAACATTCCGCTGGCGGCGGTGAATCCCGACTGCCCGTACGACCCGATCGCCGATTACACGCACATCTCGCTCGTGGCGGACGCGATCCCGATGCTGGTCGTCAGCCCCGGGCTGCAGGTGAAGACCATGCCGCAGCTCATTGCCTACGCCAAGGCCAACCCCGGCCAGCTCAACTTCGGCAGCAGCGGCGTCGGCACCATCTTCCATTTCTACGGCGAGTGGCTGAAGCAGATGACCGGCGTCGACATGGTGCACGTCGCCTACAAGGGCGAGGCGCTGGCGCTGAACGACATCGTCAACAACCGCATCCAGCTGATGTTCGCCTCGGGCATCTCGAAGCCTTTCGTGCAGAGCGGCAAGCTGGTCCTGATCGGCACCGCCGGTCCGGAGCGCATGCGCGACTTCCCGGAGGTGCCGACGATGCGCGAGCAGGGGCTCGGCGAGTTCGTCGTCACCGGCTGGATCGGCATTTCGGGCCCGGCGCGCCTGCCGCGCGATGTCCTGGAAAAGGCGAACGCCGCGGTGGCCAAGGCGGTCACCGTGGAGGAGACGAAGAAGCTGCTCAACAACTTCACTTTCGTCGAGAAGGGCAGCTCCTCGGAGGAATTCACCGACAAGATCAAGCTCGACCTCGTGCGCCTGCGCAAGATCGGGCAGGCGGCGAGTATCCGGCTGGAATAGCCTGTCGCTGGTCGTGCGGAGTTGCTGGGCTAGCTGCTGGCCGGCTTCTTGAACACCGAGCGGTCGACGTCGTCGAGGTTCCAGATCTGCGTTTCCTCGCAGTGCGGACACTCGAGCGTGCGCTCGGTATAGGTCAGGTTCTTGAAGGTCTCGTAGTCGACGTCGAGATCGGTCGAGATCCTCTTGCGGCACTTGCTGCAGTTCACGTGCAATAGCGGCATTCCATTCCCCCTGCCGCGGATGCTAATCCACGCGGATGCCGGCGTCCCTGACCACTTTGCCGATTTTGACGATATCGCGCCGGATCAGCTCGCCGAACTCCGCCGGCGTGCCCGGCGCGAGCTCGAAGCCGAGCGCACCGAGCTTCTCGCGCACGTCGGGCGCCGCGAGCACTCTTGCGAGATCGGTGTTCAGCTTCTGCACGATCGGCGCCGGCGTGCCCGCGGGCGCGAGGAAGCCGGCCCAGGCCGCGTAGTCGAAGCCGGCGACGCCGGCTTCCTGCATCGTCGGCAGGTCCGACATCGCGCTCGAGCGCCGCGCGCTGCCGATGGCCAGCGCGCGGATGCGTCCCGCCTTGATGTGCTGCGGAGCGTTCGAGAGGCCGGTGAACATCATGGGAATCTGACCGGCGACCACGTCGTTGAAGGCGGGCGCGAGTCCCTTGTAAGGCACATGAACCAGATCGATGCCAGCCGCCTGCTTGAACATTTCCATCGGCACGTGCTGAGCGCTGCCGTTTCCGCCCGAGGCGTAATGCAGGCGCCCCGGGTTGGTCTTGGCGTAGTCGATCAGCTCCCTCACCGAGGTAAAGGGCTGCCCTGAGTGCACCACCAGGATGACGGGGATGGAAGCCGCCAGCGTGATCGGCGCGAAGTCGCGCAGCGGGTCGTAGGGCAGCTTCGGATAGAGCGCCGGGCTGGTCGCCAGCGCCGCGTCATTCGTGAGGAGCAGCGTATAGCCGTCGGGCGGCGCCTTTGCCGCGGCTTCGGTGCCGATGATGCCGTTCGCGCCGACGCGGTTATCGACCACCACCTGCTGGCCCCAGAGCTCGCCGAGCTTCTGCGCCGGGATGCGCGCCAGCGTATCCACTGCGCTGCCCGCCGAGAGCGGTACGATGAGGCGCACCGGCTTATCGGGATACGTTTGCGCCGCGGCTTGCAGCGTAGCGACGAGAAGGATTAAAAGCACGGCAATGCGCATAGCGATCCCCGACGATTATCAGGACATCGTGCACCGGCTGCGGTGCTACGAGCTGCTGCGAGGCCATGACGTTATCCGCTTCAAGGAGCCGGCGCGCACCCTGGATGAACTGGCGGAACGCTTGCGCGGTGCGCAGGTCGTGGTGGCGATCCGCGAGCGCGTGGCGTTCCCGCGCGCGCTGCTCGAGCGCCTGGCGCCGCAGCTCAAGCTGATCTCGCTGGTCGGCCGGCATTCCGCCGTCATCGACTTCGAGGCCTGCAAGGCGCTCGGCATCCGCGTCGCGCACGGCAGTGCCGCTTCGCCGGTGGCGCCGGCCGAGCTTACCGTCGCGCTGATCCTCGCCTCGCGGCGCAACGTCGTGCTCGAAGCCGGGCGCATGCAGCGCGGCGAGCTGCCGGCGACGATGTCGCATCGCCTGCGCGGCCGCACGCTCGGCATCTACGGCCTGGGCACCATCGGTGCGCTGGTGGCGCCGCTCGGCCCGGCGCTCGGCATGCGCGTGCTGGTGTGGGGACGCGCCAAATCCCTGGACGCGGCGCGGCAGGCTGGCTATGACGTCGCCGCGAGCAAGGCCGAGCTGTTCGCGCAATCCGATGTGCTGTCGCTGCACCTGCGGCTCAACGCCGAGACGCGCGGCGCGGTGACCGCGGAGGACCTGGCGCGCATGAAGCCCACGGCGCTGTTCGTCAACACGGCGCGCGCCGAGCTGGTGCAGCCTGGCGCGCTGCTTGGCGCGCTCAAGCAGGGCAGGCCCGGATTCGCCGCGCTCGATGTCTACGAGGAAGAGCCGCTGCCGAAGGAGCATCCGCTGCTGCAGCTGCCGAACGTGCTGTGCACGCCGCACGCCGGGTGGGCGGAGTTCGAAACCTTCGAGACCTACTTCGGCGAGGCGTTCGAGAACGTCGCGTGCTACGCGCGTGGGGAGCTCTAGTCAGCCGCGGCGCTTCTGCTGCGCCAGCCAGATCACCAGGTCCCAGGCGTTGTGGATGCCGCTGACAAGCAGCAGCATCGTGGTGAACGCAAGCATCAGTGCGCCGTATTCGGCGGACTGCCAGATGCCGACGGCGGCGACGATCAGGAGCAGGTAGCCCAGATAGGGCAGCCCGATGAAGAAGATCCAGTCCTCGGCATCCATCTCCGGCGGCCGGCCCTCGATGCCGTGAACGAAGTAGTGATGGCCGCGGGTCCAGGCGAGGTAAGCCACGCCGGCGATGCCGGTGGTCGCGAGCAGCACGGCCAGCGAGCGCAGCGAAAGATGCGGCACCAGGAGCAGCGCCGAGACGATGAACGCGGTCGTGAAGAACACCATCGTCGGCGTGACGAACGCGCGCACGCCCGATGTCGGGCGCTCCGCGATCGTATCGGGATTGATGGAGATCACCACGCCCATCAGGCCGGTCAGCGCGGCGGCCGACGTGCCGAGAAGGAAATAGAACTCGTGCCAGGCCTGCAGCGGCTCGCTCATGGGCGTGACATATTACCTGCGCGTCCGCCGCTCCGTGCCGAAGGTCCTTTGCGCAGGGTTTCGCGCTCTGGACAATCGGTTCGTCTCATACACTCAGGGAGATACAAGATGAAATTCATGATCCTCACGCAGTTCCTGCTGGCGTCGATGTTCGCGGGCGCGGCGTCGGCGCAAACGGTCAGCAACGACGGTTACGCTCGAGACCTTTCCGCCGACGTCGTGAAGAATCCGTTCGGACTGTGCTGGCACTCGGGTCAATGGGCCGAAGCCAAGGCGATCGCCGAATGCGATCCGGATGCCCTGCCGAAACCCGTGAAGCAGGTCGCGGTCGCGCCTGTGGTGGTCGTGCCGCTGGCGCCGGAGCCGAAGCTGGTCGAGGCGCCGAAGCCGCAACCTGCGCCGATCACCGTGGCGCCGATCGCGGCCGCGCCCGTGGCCGTGCCGGTGCGCGCGCGGACGCAGTCGATCACGCTCGGTGCGGATGCCTCGTTCGATACCGGCAAGGCGGATCTGAAGTCCGAGGGCCAGGCGAAGCTCGGCGAACTCGCGGCGAAGCTCAGGGACGTAAGCTTTGATTCCATCGCGGTTACTGGCCATACCGACAACGTCGGCACCGATGGGGCAAACCAGCGCCTCTCTCTGCGACGCGCCAACGCCGTGAAGCAATATCTTGCGACTCACGGCATCGCCGCCGCGAAGATCAAAACTACCGGCCGCGGCATGACCAGCCCGGTGGCCGACAACAAGACAAACCAAGGCCGCGCGCGCAACCGCCGGGTCGAAGTCCAGATCAACGGGACCCGGACGCTCTAGCAGCTGCGAGCGCCAAAAAAAAGGCCGCGACGTACGCGGCCTTTTTTTATTGCGCTGGAGACTTATGCGCCGAGCTTCGCCGCCAGATCCAGAAAGTCGCTCGCGACGACATCGAAGCCGCCGCCTTCGGCATGGCCGGCCCGGCGCTCGGCGCCGTGCTCCAGCGGGCGCGGCACATAGGCAGTTTTCAGGCCCGCCCGGGCGGCGGCCTGCAGGCCGGGCGGATGGGCAGCGACCATCATCACTTCCGAAAGCTCGTAGCCGAGCAGGCGCGCCGCCATCTTGTAGACCTCGGGATCGGGCTTGTACTTGTGGATCAGCTCGCCGGAGAGCACGCAGTCCCACGGCAGCCCGGCGTTCTTCGCCATGTCGACCAAGAGGCCGATGTTGCCGTTGGATAGCGTCGAGATGACGTAGCGCGAGCGCAGGCGATTAAGTCCCGGCACCGAGTCCGGCCACGGCATGAGCCGATGCCAGACGCGGTTCAGATGGTCGATCTCGCCCTCGTCCAGCCCGGTGATGCCGAATTTCGACAGCAGCCCATCGAGGATCGAGCGGTGTAGGTCGTCGATGTTCTGCCAGCCGAGCTCGCCTCGTGCCACGCGGTCCATCGCGGGACGGTAGCCGGCGCGCCAGGCATCGGCGAAGGCGGGCCAGTCGACCTTCAAGCCCTTGGCGGCGGCGAGCAGCTCGCCCTCGCGAATGATCGACGCGCGCCAGTCGACGACCGTGCCAAAGACGTCGAAGGTCAGGGCGCGGACGGAGAGCACAGCTAGACCTTGCGGGTACGTTCCTGCGCGATGCGGATCGGCGGCGTCCAGGGTTTGTCGGCCCAGGCGACGCCGACGCGCGCGACCTGCGCATCGATGAGGTAAGGCTTGCCGTCCGCCGCCGCCTTGCGGGCGCG
>Ga0209131_1003366_pt1 | contig 10649 bp, 11 predicted proteins | sample GraSoi_2013_40cm_FD_185826 | JGI IMG/M metagenome (GOLD analysis project Ga0209131, IMG submission 185826) | Grasslands soil microbial communities from the Angelo Coastal Reserve, California, USA - Sample 9_17_2013_40cm (SPAdes) (version 2) | ecosystem: Environmental > Terrestrial > Soil >...
TCACCGTCGAGTCCAACGAGCGCGTGAGCGCGTTCATCGCCGAGCGCGTCGCCGCCGCGTTATCAAAAAAATAGCGTTGAGGCAGGGCGTCGAAGTGGTGCCGCCCGGGATCGCGCCGCAACTCGGGGTTGCGGGACCCTCGCTACCTGAAAATGAACGGCGTCTCGCAAAAAAGGGCGGGCTGGTCCACGAACTCGAGTGATTCGCGCCGCCGTGGCCAGACCCGCTTTTTGCGAGCCGAAACCCCGTTCATTTTCAAGTCCGCTCGGCTTGATCCAGGTTGGCCCCACTTCGACGCCCCGCCTCACCGCGCCGTTGTTGCTGCGCACACACCCGTGATGTCGTACGGCGAGACGCCTGCTAACGGCGTTGAGCGGCGTTGCTTTTCGTCCGCTCGAACGCCGGCCCCGCACGTATTTGAAAGCCTGAGCCCGATTGTTGGGCGGCGTCTCTCGTCCGCTACGAGGCCGGCCCCGCTAGTATTTGAACACTTGAATTAAATTGTTGTAATCATCGGTCCAAATTCGCCAATCTGGCCGCGGAGCGACGGGCTCCGTCGCCTCGACGATCATCGGCTTCAGGATGAACGGCTTGTTGCGCGTCATGACGATCCAGTCGCTCGTGGTGCCGCCGCTCTCGCCGGTCTCGTGGAGGTAGGCGTATTCGAGGCCGTGGCGCTCGGCGATGGCGAGCAGCACCGGCTTCAGGTCGAGGAAGCGGTTCGAGACGTGGAAGGCGATGACCCCCTCGGGCTTCATGTGCCGCAGGTACTCGGTGAACGCCTCGACCGTGATGAGGTGAACCGGGATCGAATCGCCCGAGAAGGCGTCCACCACCAGCACGTCGAAGCCTTGCGGAGCCTCGCGCTCGAGGCTCAGGCGCGCGTCTCCCAGCACGATCTCGATCTTTGCCGGCGAATCCTTGAGGTAGGTGAACCAGTTCCTGGCGATGCCCACCACGGCCGGATTGATGTCGTAGAAGCGATAGATGTCGTCGCCGTCGCCGTAGACCGCGACCGATCCCGCGCCCAGGCCGATCACGCCGACCTTGATCGGCTTGCCCTCGAAGGCGACCAGCGTGCGGCCGATGCCCGAGCTCGTCTTGTAGTAGGTCGTCGCCGAGCGCCGGTACTTCTCCGAGAGCCACTGCTCGCCGTGCAGGATCGCCCCGTGGACGAGCGAGCGGTAGCGCGTCTCGGGGTCGTCGCTGCGCGTCTGGTTCTCCTTCACGCGCAGCACCCCGTAGTAGTTGCGCTCGATGTAGACCGTGTCCTCGGTGAAATTGCGCACGCGCCAGACGAGTGCGGCGGTGGTGAACGCCACGACCACGACGAGCATGCCGACGATCGCGAGCGGCCGGCGCAGGTTGGTCGCCAGCGAGGATGGCCACGACCACGAGCGCGATCTCGAGCTCGAGATAGCCGGGCAGGGTCACCGGCGCGATGATGCCCACGAGCACGCCGCCGAGCACTCCTCCCGCCGAGACGACGAGGTAGAAGAGGGTGAGGTGCCGCGGCCCCGGGCGCCGGCGCGCGAGCTCTCCGTGGCAGAACATGCACACGAAGTACAGGCCGATGGTGAACACGCCGATGTGCCACAGCAGCTCGAACTGCAGGCTCTTGTCGGCGAGGAACCAGGCCATCACGCACAGGACCCACACCAGGCTGCCGAGATAGAGGTCGCGCCGATACCAGTTGCGGCCCTCGAAGCACAGGATGAAAGTCAGCAAATAGACCGCGAGCGGGATCACCCAGAGCAGCGGGATCGACGAAATGTTCTGCGTGAGATGGTTGGAGACGGCGAGCAGCGTGACCGAGCCCATCGCGGAGAGCGCCAACCAGAGCAGGATCGCGCCGGCGCGCGGCGCGGGCTCGTCCGCGGTGGCGGCGAGCTGGCCGCCTTCGATGGTGAGCGGCGGCAGGTCGCGGTTGCGCCACGCGAGCGCCGCGCAGCACGCCACGAAAAGCGCGTAGCCGATCGACCACCACCACGACTGCTCCGGGCTCGTGAACCACGGCTCGAAGAGAAACGGATACCCCAGGAGCGCCAGCATCGAGGCGAAATTCGACAGCGCGAACAGGCGGTAGGGACTCGAGCCGGGAAAGGCGCGCGCGAACCATGCCTGCACCAGCGGGCTCGTCGACGACAGCAGGAAATACGGCAATCCCACCGTCGCGAGGAGCAGGGCGAGGATGCGCCACACCGGACTGTCTCCGCCCACGGGCTTCCACGCAGCGTCGGGCGCCACGGGCAGGAACGCGAGGCTCGCGACCAGGAGTGCCATGTGAATCCAGCTGCGCCGCTTTCCGTCCGTGATCCCGCTGAGCCAGTGCGCGTACGCGTAGCCCAAGAGCAGGACCGCCTGGAAGAACACCATGCAAAGCGTCCAGACGATCGCCGCGCCGCCGAACCACGGCAGGATCTGCTTGGCGAGGAGGGGCTGTACCAGGAAGAGCAGGAACGCGCTCAGGAAAACGGTTGCGGCGTGCAGCAGCATCAGCTGTTCGGAGCGGGGAGCTTGGCGCGAAAGTGGCCGGATGTTAGCACGCGATATACTCGGTGGAGATGCTCGCGCGCTACGTTCGCGTCCTGCTTGTCGTTGAACTGGCTGCTTACGCAGCCGTCGCCTATTGGCTGCACCTCGCGTTCGGCTGGAGCTATCCGGCGCTCGCGGCGCTCGCCCTCGCGATAGTCGGCCTGAGCCGCCTCGCTTTTGTCATTGTCTCGACTTCCCTCGGATTCATCGCCGGCTCGCCGACTCCCGCGACGCACCAGATCGGGATCGGTGAGGCGGCCGCGATGGTTCTTCGCGAGTGCCGAGCCGTGCTGGCCAACAACTACTACTGCCTGCCATGGCCCGAGCACGCCTTGCGCCGCGATCCCGAGGCGAAGCCGATGGCAGGAGTCCCTGTCATCCTGGTGCACGGGTATTTCGGGAACCGCGGGTATTTCCGCGCCCTGGTGCGCAATCTCGATGCGCGTGGAGTGAGGCCGCTCTTCACGCCCACATTCCGCGCCGCTTTCGCAACGATCGAGGATTTCGCCGTCGACCTGCACGCCGAGATCGAGCGCGTCGCCGGCGCCACACGCCAGGAAAAGGTCGTGCTCGTCTGCCACAGCATGGGCGGGCTCGCGGCGCGCAGATACTTGTGCGTGCATGGCGGCGCACGCGTGAGGAAGCTCATCACGGTATCGAGCCCGCATCACGGCACGGTACACGCGCTGTTGGGAGCAGGGGCTAACGCGCGCCAGATGCAACGCGGCAGCGCCTTCATCGTGGCTCTCTGCGAGAAGGAAGCCAAGAGCGGTCCGGAATGCGGCGCGACGTCGATCTACTCAACCCACGATAACCTGGTGGCGCCGCAGGAGACGAGCCGCCTTGCCTGGGCGAAGAACGTGGCGCTGCCCGGATTCGGCCACCTCGAGATCCTGGGCTCGGGACCGCTCGCGGCCCTGCTCGTGGAGGAGCTGCGCGAGGCCGGCGTCGACGCTTCGGGCTAGAGCAGCGCCAGCACCTCTTCGGCGTGGTTCGCCACGTTGGGCTTGTCGATCACGTGCGCGATCCGGCCTTTCTCGTCGATCACGAAGGTCACCCGGTCGGCCATCCCCGCGGCGCTCTTGAGCTTGGACACCAGCCCGCTCCCGCCGAGCGTGCCGTAGGCGCGTCCCACTTCGCCGTCGGTGTCGGCCAACAGCGGAAAGTTGAGGTGGTACTTCTTCGTGAACTTCTGGTGCGATTCCTCGCCCTGCGTCGAGACCCCGAGAACCGCGGCACCCTTGGCCGCGATCTCGGCATTGTGGTCGCGCAGCGAGCACGCCTGCTTGGTGCAGCCCGGCGTGTCGTCCATCGGGTAGAAATACATCACGAGCTTCTTGCCGCGATAGTCCTTGAGCGCGACCTTCTTGCCGTCGGTCGTCACGCCCTGGAATTCGGGAGCCGGGTCTCCGGCCTTGAGCGGTGTGGCCATGTTTCCTCCTACCAGTGGATGCCCTGGGTGATCTGCGCGAAGGCCATCTGCTCGGGCGTGAGCTCGACCTCCTTCGCCTCCTCGCCCTTCTTGCCCTTCGCCGCGCCCGAGTCCGGGAACATGCGGAAAGCGGTGTTGAGCAGGATCTGGGTGGCCTTGGGCGCGACCGCGTGGAGGATCTCGCCGAACACGCCCAGGCGCGTGGCGATGCGCACCGGCTTGTAGACGATCGCCTCGACCACGAGGTCGGCCGCCTGCTCGGGCGTAAGCGTCGGCACGTGGTTGTAGAGCTTGGTCGGCGCGATCATCGGCGTCTTCACCAGCGGCATGTTGATGGTCGTGAAGTGCACGTTGTTGTCGATGAATTCGCTCGCCGCGCAATCGCTCCACGCGTCGAGCGCCGCCTTGGAGGCGACGTAGGCGGAGAAGCGCGGCGCGCGGGTGAGCACCCCGATCGACGAGATGTTGATCACGTGCCCGCCGCCCTGGGCCACCATCATCGGCATGAAGCCCATGATGAGGCGCAGGCTGCCGAAATAGTTGAGCTGCATGGTGCGCTCGAAGTCGTGGAAGCGGTCGTACGAGGAGGCGATGCCGCGGCGGATCGAGCGTCCCGCGTTGTTCACGAGGTAGTCGATGCGGCCGAACTCCTTCTTCACCGTGGCGACCAGCTTGTCGCAATCCTCGAGGCTGGAAAGGTCGCAGGAGACGAACTTCGCCTTGCCGCCCGCCGCCTTGATCCTGTCGAGCACCGGCCCCGCCTTCTCCGGATCGCGCGCCGCGACGACCACCTGCGCGCCGGCCTCGGCGAGCTTGTACGCCGTGGCCTCTCCGATGCCCGAAGTTCCGCCCGTGACCACGACCACCTTGTCACGCACCTTGCCCTCGAGGGAGCGGTCGATGAAGAGGTCGGGGTCGAGGTGGCGCTCCCAGTAGTCCCACAGGCGCCAGGCGTAATCCTCCAGGCTCGGCACCTTGATGCCGGAGCCCTTCAGGGCCTTTTCGGTCTCGCGCGTATCGAAGCGCGTCGGGTAGTTGACGAAGGTGAACATGTCCTTCGGGATGCCGAGATCCGCAAGGACCTGCTTCTGGATGCGGCGCACGGGTGCCAGCGACATCACCGAGTCGACGACGAACGAGGGGATGAAGCTGAACATCTTGGCGTTCAGCCGCATCGTCATCTGCGGCGCATGGGCCGCCTTGGCGAAGAGATTCAGGATCTCCCCGATGCGCCGCGGCTCGGGATCGGTCAAGTGGAAGCAGCCGCCGTCGAGGCCCTTCTTGTGCGCGATGTGGTCGAGCGCGTCGACGACGAAGTCCACCGGGACGATGTTGATGCGCCCGCCCTCGATGCCGACGGTGGGCATCCACGGCGGCAGGGCGTTGCGCATCTTCTGGATCAGCTTGAAGAAGTAATAGGGGCCGTCGATCTTGTCGATCTCGCCGGTCTGCGAGTGCCCGACGACGATCCCGGGCCGGTACACGCGCCACGGCGTCTTGCTCTCCTTGCGCACGATCCCCTCGGATTCGTGCTTGGTGCGGAAATACGGGTGGTCGAGCTCCTCGGCCTCCTCGAACATGTCCTCGCGAAACACGCCGTCGTAGAGCCCGGCGGCCGCGATCGAGCTCACGTGGTGGAAGGTGCCCGCCTCAATCGCCTCGGCAAGCTGCACCGCGTGGCGGGTGCCGTCGATGTTCGCCTTCTCCTGGCTCTGCGCGTCCGCCGCCAGGTCGTAGATCGCCGCAAGGTGGAAGAAGTGCCTCACCTTTCCCTTGAGCTTGGCGATCTCCGCGGCGGCGAGGCCCAGGTTCGGCTTGGCGAGGTCGCCCACCACCGCGACCACGCGCTTCTCGTCCTCGCCCCAGCGGCTGCGCAGCTCGTCGAGTTTCTTCACCGAGCCCTTGCGCACCAGGACGTAGATCGTGCCTTCCCGCGCGAGCAGCTTGTCGACCAGAAAACGGCCGATGAAACCGGTGGCGCCGGTCACGAAATAGCTCATGGGATTGCCTCCTGGATGCGGCACTTTCTTGTCCGCCGAATGATACACGCGCCAGTTTTACGAAAAAGAATAGTGTGAACGCTCTAATCCTCCTGTCTATCCTGCGGGCTGTGGCATCCCCATCACCCAAGGAAACGACATGACCCGCACCAAGCGCAACACCCGCACCAAGGCCCTGCAGAACCTGAAGAGCCTGAAGAATTTCGCGATCTCCAAGGTCGAGGCCGTCAAGGACGCCGCGATCTCCGGCGCCGGGGAAGCTCGTGCCCGGACGGTCGAAGTGATGACGCAATTCGAGAAGGCCTTCGAGCAGCGCGTCTCCAAGACGATCTCGCGCCTCGGCGTGCCGAGCGCCAAGGAAGTTCGCGCCCTGTCGCGCGAAGTTTCGCAGCTCAAGGCGAACGTCGAGAAGCTGCGCCGTACGCGCGCCCGCGCGTAAGTTGGCTCGCCCGAGGATTGGCCTCGCCCTCGCCGGGGGCGGGCCCTTCGGAGCGATCTACGAGATCGGCGCGCTGTTCGCGCTCGAGGAGTCCGTCGAGGGGCTCGATCTCAATGACCTGGACTGCTACGTCGGCGTGAGCGCGGGGAGCTTCCTCGCCGCCGCTCTCGCCAACGGCATCCCGGTCTCCGAGATGTACCGGCTCTTCATCGCCGGGGAAAAGGGCGAGGGAGCCGTCACGCCGCGGCTCTTCATGCGGCTTGCCTATCGCGAGTATCTGAGCGCTCTGTCGCGGGGCCGCATCCCCACCGGACTCTTCGACAGCCGGTCGATCGACGCGTACCTCTCGCGGGTATTCGCGGGGCGGGGGCGCTCGAACGACTTTCGCGCGCTCAAGCGCCGCCTCTATGTGGTGGCGACCGACCTGGACAGCGGCAAGAGCGTCAGCTTCGGGCGGCCCGGCCACGACGAGGTGCCGATCTCCAGGGCGGTGCAGGCAAGCGCGGCCTTGCCCGGCCTGTTTCCCCCGGTGGAGATCGACGGGCATTTCTACGTCGACGGAGCGCTCAAGAAGACGCTGCACGCCTCCGAGGCGCTCGCCGACGGCGTGAAGCTCGTGTTGTGCGTGAACCCGATCGTGCCCTACGACGCGACTCGCGCCGCGGCGACCGGGGCGGGTCGACCCGCGCGGCTCATCGACGGCGGCCTGCCGGTGGTGCTCTCGCAGGCGTTTCGCGCCGTCATCCATTCGCGCATGGAGATCGGCATCTCGAAGTACAAGACCCAGTATCGCGGCTCCGACGTCGTGCTTTTCGAGCCGGCTTCCGACGACAGCGAGATCTTCTTCACCAACATCTTCAGCTACTCGACCCGGCAGCGGGTCTGCGAGCACGCCTACGAGCGCACCCGCCGCGACCTGTGGAGCCGCCGCGCCCAGCTCGAGCCGCTGCTCGCGCGGCACGGCCTGCGCTTGCGCCGGGAGGTCCTGGAGGATCCGGGCCGCAGCCTGAGAATCCGCCGCAAGGCGCTTTCGCCCGCCCAGGAGATGCGCATGACGGCCCGCGATTTGCGCGATACCCTAGCCGACTTGAGATACTCCCTCGCCCGGGTGTGAAGACCCTCGACGGCAACGCGGTGCGCACCCAGCGCACGCGCGAGCGCGTCCTCGCCGAGAGCCTGCGGCTGTTCAACGAACGCGGCGAGGCCAACGTCACGACCGGGATGATCGCCGATGCCCTGGGAATCAGCCCGGGCAATCTCTACTATCACTACCGCAACAAGGACGAGATCGTCGAGCGGCTCTTCCGGCAGTTCGCGCAGCGCATGGACCTCGAGCCCGACGCCGCCGCGGACGCTGCGAACCTGATCGAGGACCTGTGGCTCTACCTGCACCTCACGTTCGAGGCGATCCGGGATTACCGCTTCCTGTATCGGAACCTGGACGACCTGCTCGCCCGCAACCGCAAGCTCAAGGCGCAGTTCAACCGCATCGCCGAGCGCAAGTACCAGGGCATCGTCAGGCTTTGCGAGGCCATGGTGCAGGCGAAGGCGATGCACGCCAACCCCGAGGAGATCCGCGTCCTCGCGCGCAATATCCTCGTGGTCGCGACCTATTGGCTCAATTTCGATTCCTTGCGCGAGCGCCGCGCAAGCGCGGCCGACGGGCTCGGGCGGGGCGCCTATCAGGTGATGTCGCTCGTTGCGCCCTATCTCGCGGGCGAAGCGCGGCGGCACCTGGGCGCGGTGAGCCGCGGCTATATCCGGCAATCCCAGGCGTCGTTAGGGTAGATTCGGGCCACCAAGGCAGAGGAAGCGATGGCAAAGAAAACCACGTGGGCGGCGTTTCCCCATGCCGCGAAGGCTTTCGCCTACCCGGGGGAGAGCCTGAAGAAAAACTGGGACGCGCTGCATCGCGGCGATTGCGAGCCGTTTCCGAAGGACGCCGGCATCCAGGAAGCATGGCGCCTCTTCCACCAGGGGAAGTTCGCCGAAGCCGTGGCACTCGGCCTTGAAGCGGGGGGTGCGGGCATCACCGTCGCGAACAAGGCGCAGGCGATCTACGCGAACTCCCTCGAACCGAAGGAAAACGCGAAGATCGCGCTCTTCGAGGAAGTGATGAAGCGCGCCGAGGCGCAGGCGAAGAGCGAGCCCAAGAACCCCAACGCCCACTACCAGTACGCCTATGCGGCCGGACGCTACAGCCAGCGCATCTCCGTGGCGAAGGCGCTGGCGCAGGGCTACGGGGGCAGGATCCGCGCGGCGCTGGAAGCCACGCTGCGCCTGGCGCCCAAGCATGCCGAGGCCCATATCGCGATGGGCGCGTACCACGCGGAGATCATCGACAAAGTGGGCGCGCTGGTCGGCGGCCTCACCTACGGCGCGAAGAAGGAAGCGGGCGAGGAGCACTTCCGCAAGGCGCTCAAGCTCGCTGCCGATTCGCCGATCGCCCACATCGAGATGGCCAACGGCATGGTCTTGATGCACGGCAGGAAAATGATCGAGGAAGCTGGCAAGCTCTATGCCCGGGCGGCGGCCATCGCGCCGCGCGATGCGATGGAAAAGCTCGACGTGGAGGCGGCGCGCAAGGAGCTCGAATGATATCGATGCCTTGTTGCGCAGGCGACACGCAGAGAGAAAAAACTCGTTTTCCGAGTGAAATAGGTTGACAAGTCATTTTCGTCTTGTGCATCCTCTCGCTGTCGCGCCTGGAGAGGCGAGATGACCAGAATTCAACGTCACAATCAGATTGGAGGATTCATCAATGGCAGCTAAGAAAGGCAAGAAAGCAGCGAAGAAGCCGGCAGCCAGGAAGTCGGCGTCCAAGAAGCCGATGAAGAAGGCCGCAGCGAGGAAACCCGCGAAAGCGAAAAAACCCGCCACCAAGCGTAAGCCGAATGCCGCTTTCATGAAGCCGATGAACATCAGCTCCACGCTCGCAGCAGTGATCGGCAGCAACCCGATGCCCCGCACGGAAGTCACCAGCAAGCTGTGGGGATACATCAAGAAGAACAACCTCCAGGACAAGGCCAATCGCCGCATGATCAATGCCGACGACAAGCTGCGGGAAGTCTTCGGCGGCAAGAGACAGGTCTCGATGTTCGAGATGACGAAGCTGGTTTCCAAGCACCTCAAGTAGCCGAACGCCGGATTCCCGGCGCTCCAAAGCAAACAGGCCGGTCGAATGACCGGCCTTTTTTTATGCCACTGAACGCGGTCGTGACGGCGGCCAACCAAGAGGTTGTTTTCGTGAACGTTTTACTTGGGCCTGTCGCCGCGCGACAACAGAGGAGGAAATGGCGATGAAACCGGTGTCGACAAACGATGCGCCGACCGCTCGCGGACACTATTCGCAGGCGGTGATCCACGGCGGCCTGGTCTATGTCGCGGGACAGCTACCGATCATTGCGGGCGATACGGAACGCCGTCTGGTGAGCTTCGACGAGCAGGCGCGGCAGGTGATCGACAACGTCGTCGCGATTCTCGAGGCGGCGGGAAGCGGCGCCGACCTCATCGTGAAGGCGACCGTGTATATCGCCGACATGGAGCATTGGCCGGCCTTCAACGCGATCTACGCGGAGAAGCTTGGCGCGCACAAGCCGGCGCGGACCGTGGTTCCGGTCGCGCAGCTTCACTACGGTTACCTGGTCGAGATGGACGCGATCGCCGCGCTCAGAGGTTCCTGAAGCGCTTCGGAATCGGCGGCGAAGGGCCGGCGGCGGGAATCGCGGCGGGTTTCTTCTTGCGCGCCTTCTTGGATGATTGGATCCCGGCCTTCGCCGGGACGACGTCCGCGGTCGGTCCGTCGGACCCCGCTTCGAACGTCGCCCAGGGGCTCATGAGAGTCAGCCACATGAGCTTGTCGAACTCGTCGCCAAAGCGCCCGACGATGCGATCCGGATCCGGCACCAGGCCCGCGTCGGTGATCACACCGAACTGGATGCGCCCGTCGTAGGAGAGGATCGAGACTCCCATGCCGATGCCGCCCGACTGCGGCACCCAGAAATCCTGCTCCACGATGCGCTTTCCCGCGAAGTAGAGCGGATGCGACGGACCCGGGACGTTGGTCATCACCGCGCTTGCGTTGGCGCCCAGCAATTGCGTCACCTGCTCCTGGATCACCCGCGGACCGTAGCCCACGGCGCCGAGGAGGGCCAAGGCGATCACCGGCTGGTACGACCCCTTCAACGCCTGCATGCGGCGGCGGACCTCGTAGAGGCGTTCCAGCGGATGCTCCATGCCGATG
>Ga0209131_1003368_pt1 | contig 10648 bp, 9 predicted proteins | sample GraSoi_2013_40cm_FD_185826 | JGI IMG/M metagenome (GOLD analysis project Ga0209131, IMG submission 185826) | Grasslands soil microbial communities from the Angelo Coastal Reserve, California, USA - Sample 9_17_2013_40cm (SPAdes) (version 2) | ecosystem: Environmental > Terrestrial > Soil >...
GCACCCGCGCCTGCGCCCGCGAAGGGCGCCGACAAACCCAAGGACGAGCCGAAGAAGAAATGAGAACGGAGACCGCGATGAACAGGATCCTCATGGCCGCGCTCGTCGCGGCGTTCGCCGCCGCCGGTTGCGCTTCGCTGGGCCTTTCCCCCAAGCCCGCGGCGCTAGCCACCCTCGAGCCGACGACCGGAAATTCCGCGCGGGGCACGGTGACCTTCACCCAGGACGGCGACGAGGTCCGTGTGCGCGCCACCGTGTCCGGACTCAAGCCGGGCGCCGAGCACGGCTTCCACGTGCACGAGAAGGGCGATTGCAGCTCGGGCGACGGCATGAGCACGGGCGGGCATTTCAATCCCACCGGCAAGCCGCACGGGCCGCCGCGCGGCGACCATCATGCGGGTGACATGCCCAGCCTGGTGGCGGACTCCTATGGCAACGCGTCGGCGTCCTTCGAGCTGAAGGGCGTTTCCGTCGGCGGCGCCGCCCCCGACCTCGTGGGCAAGGGCCTCATCGTCCATCGCGACCCCGACGACTACAAGACCCAGCCCACCGGCAACGCCGGGCCGCGCATCGCTTGCGCGGTGATCAGGAAATCCTGAAGTGTGGCCGGAAGGCCAGACTCCAAGAGATTCGCTTGAAAGGCCCCGTCTCGGGGCCTTTTTTCTTCACCATGTGTACCTCACGGTATAGCGCACGGTGACCTCGCCTTTCGGTGCGATGCGCACCGGGAAGTGCACGGTGCGCGCGTCTTCCTTGGTGAAATCGTGGCTCTTGCGCAGCAGCGTCCAGTTGCTCCAGCGGTAGAGGTTCTCGCGCACCAGCACGGTCACCGCCTCGTCGGGCTTCTGGTTGCGCACCTTCACCTCGATGTCCTCCTCGATCCAATGCGCGTTGGTGTCGATGCGGAAGTCGACCTGGCGGCGCTCGCCGACGACGTCGAAGGCCGAGCCCAGCTTGATCTGCACCGTCTCCTCGCGCGCCGTGTGGTCGATCAGGTCCTCGCCGATGAATTCCAGGCTGCCGTCGGCGGTGTCGAGCTTCGAGACGCGGATCTTTCCCGCCGGCAGCGGCACGCCGAGGCCGTTGGCGGCGGCGTTCTTCAGGCGCAGGTAGACGTCGATCTTCTTGTTGGACTGCACGCCCAGGTTGCGGTCGGTCGCCGGCGAGCCGTAGTAGGAGTACGGGTAGGTGCCGCCTTGCCCGTAGTAGACGAGCGTCTTCTCGCAGCCCACGCCCGGCGCGGTAGGGAAGAGCTCGACCTGCTTGGTCGAGTTGTTGGCGATCGAAGTCGGGCGACCCAGGGTATAGAGGTGATACTCGAAGAACGCTTTCTCGACGAAGCCCTCGGCCTTGGCGGAATCGCGCGATCGCAGTGCCGCGGCTTCCGGCACCGCGTAGCCGCGCGGCTGGGCGCGCTGCACGTCGCCCGCGATCAGTTTCAGCTTCGCGTTGGCGAACGAGGCCCCCGCCTGGTTCACGATCGTGACCCATGCCGCGACGTCGACCTTGCACGCGCCTGGCTTGGGCTCCGAGTAGGTGAGGTTGTAGTCGGTCCACCACGTCATGCCGCCGGTCTGGTAGGTGAAGCGCGCCTTGTGGTCGGCTGCGGTGGCGGCATCGATGTCCCAGACGAGCGTGGGCTTGCTGATGAGGCCGCCGGGAAGGCCCGGCAATCGCACCTGCGAGTAGTGGGCGAGGATGCGTACGCTGCCGTCGGCCTGGCGCAGCGTGAGGCCCCCTGCCGCGGCGCTGAGGAGGGTTCCGGTGATCGTGTCCACCCCCTTCTCGCGTCCCTGGTCGACCGTGACCTCGCGCTCGAGATAGCGCGACAGCAGCTTCGCCTGGCTGGTGAGGTCGAACTCGAAGTTCTGCTCGACCACACGCGTGCCTTTCGGGTCGGTAAGCGAGGTGAACGCGACCGTCGTCGGGTCGATGAGTCCCGGGACGTCGTTCACACGCAGGAGGTTGCGCCCGGCCTTGAGCGTGAACAGGCGCTCCTCGCGCACCAGCGCGTACCCCGGAACGACCGCGCCTTCGCCGCCGCTCTTGTACGTCTGCGCATTGATCGACCCGGGCTGCGCGCTCGAGTAGATGGTGAGTGCGGTTTGCGCCATTGTGGTGCCCGGTAGGGCGGCGAGCGCCGTGGCCGCGAATGCGCCGGAAATTAACGTATTGGCGAACGCCGAGGAAACAGAAAGCGCGAGCGGGCGAAGCTTGTTCATGGACAGCCTCCGTGAGTTGGGACTTGGGTGTAAACGGGCCGCCGGGAAGAAAGGGTTAGCCGCGGGTGGTAAAATTTTGGCGATGAAGTTCCAGGGAACCGACACCTACGTCGCCGACGACGATTTGAAGCTCGCGGTGAACGCGGCGATCACGCTCGAGCGCCCGCTCCTCATCAAGGGCGAGCCGGGCACCGGGAAGACGATGCTGGCCGAGGAGGTGGCGCGCTCGCTCGGCAAGCCGCTCTACCAGTGGCACATCAAGTCCACGACCAAGGCCCAGCAGGGGCTCTACGAGTACGACGCGGTCTCTCGTCTACGCGATTCGCAGCTCGGCAACGAGCGCGTGGGCGAGATCGCCAACTACATCCTGAAGGGCGTGCTGTGGCAGGCGTTCGAGTCCGGGCAGCAAGCCGTGGTCCTGGTCGACGAGATCGACAAGGCCGACATCGAGTTTCCCAACGACCTGCTGCGCGAGCTCGACCGCATGGAGTTCTATGTCTACGAGACGCGCCGGACGGTGAAGGCCCTGCACCGCCCGATCATCTTCATCACCTCGAACAACGAGAAGGAGCTCCCCGACGCCTTCCTGCGCCGCTGCTTCTTCCACTACATCCGGTTTCCCGACAAGGAGACGATGCAGGCGATCGTCGACGTGCATTTTCCGGATCTCAAGAAGCGCTTGCTGCAGGCCGCCCTCGAGGTGTTCTTCGAAATCCGCGAGATGCCGGGACTGAAGAAGAAGCCCTCGACCTCGGAATTGCTCGACTGGCTGAAGCTCCTGCTCGCCGAGGACATTCCTCCCGAGGCGCTGCGCACCCCGGGACACCAGGCATCGATTCCCCCTTTGTACGGCGCCCTGCTGAAGAACGAGCAGGACGTGCACCTTTTCGAGCAGCTCATCTTCTTGCAGAAGCGCGGGAGGTAACCATGGCAGCGACGCGCAAGACCAAGGCACGCAAGGCAGCGGCGCGCAAGACGAGCCGCAGGCCCGCGAAGATCCGCAAGCCCGCGGTGCGCAAGGCGCTCGCGCGCCGTCCCAAGGCGAGCCCGCCGACGCGCGCCGCGAGGGCGAGCCTCGCGGCCAAGGGGTTGCGCCTCGCGGGCGTGGGCAGCGAGGCGGTGATGCGCGCCACGGGCCGCGCGTGGGACGAATGGCTCAAGGTGCTCGACCGCGCCGGGGCCAAGGCGATGCCGCACAAGGAGATCGCGCTCATGCTGTCGCGCAAGTTCGCGGTGCCCGACTGGTGGAGCCAGATGGTGACTGTGGGCTACGAGCAGGCACGGGGGCTGCGCGCGGTGAATCAGCGCTCGAGCGGCTTCGCGGCCAACGCCTCGAAGACCGTCGGCGCCAACGTGGCGCGCCTCTACGATGCGTGGAGCGACCCGGCGGTGCGCAACCGCTGGCTTCTCGACGCGCCGGTGGAAGTGCGCCGCTCCACGGACGGCAAGTCGATGCGCATGACGTGGACCGTCGGCGATTCGAGCATCGACGTGGGCTTCTTTCCGAAGGGGGCCGGCAAGAGCGTGGTCCAAGTGGAGCACGCCAAACTGAAGAGCGCGGCCGACGTGCTGAAGCAGAAGGCGTTCTGGAAGGACGCGCTCGAGCGCCTGCGGGCGCTGCTGGAGCCCGTCACCGCCGCGCCGCGCTAGCCCGTGCAAAACGAATTCCGTCCCCGGTCGCGAGTCGATCCGAAGAGCGCGCATCTCTCGCAATTCGCGCGCAACGTGACATCCCAGGACGGCGAAGACGGCGTCATCGAGAAGATCTTCGAGATCCTGCCGCCGGCCAACCGGTACTGCGTCGAGATCGGCGCCTTCGACGGCAAGTACCTGAGCAACACCTGGAACCTGATCGTCAATCACGGCTGGCACGGGGTGCTGATCGAGGGGCGTGAATTTCTCTACCAGAAGGTGGCCGAGCGCTTCAGCCCCGCGAATCCCGAAGTCGAGGGACGGTTCAGCGACAAGGTCACGCTGATCCACCAGTACGCGGCGTTCGAGGGCGCGCGGTCGCTCGACGCCATGCTCGCGCAGGCGCGCGTGCCGAGTGATCTCGACTTCATCAGCATCGACATCGATTCGAACGACTGGTACCTGTGGGACAGCATGACGGTCTACCAGCCGCGCGTGGTCCTGATCGAGTTCAACGCGACGATCCCCAACGACGTGTGCTTCGTCCAGGAGCGCGACTTCAACGTGAACCAGGGCTGCTCGCTGCTGGCACTGATCGACCTGGGCAAGCGCAAGGGCTATGAGCTCGTCGCGACCACCGTCGCCAATGCCTTCTTCGTGCGCAAGGACTCATTCGCGGCGTTCGGCATCGCCGACAACGACATCGACGCGATGTATTTCTTCGGGCAGCTGCAGACGCGCCTCTTCCAGGGATTCGACGGCGAGCTCATCGTCGCCGGTTATCAGAAGCTGCATTGGCCGAACGTGCCGTTCGCGCAGGAGGACATCCAGGTATTGCCGAAGGCGCTGCGCCGCTACGGGGTGATGGTTTCCGACTCGATGCTGGATGCGAGGGCGCAAATGCAGGCCTCGGAAGAAGCGAAGTCCCCGACCTAGGGACGCCACGGCGTGCTTTTCGATTTCTTCTTCGCGGTGCGCAAGGCCGGCGTTCCGGTGAGCGTCAAGGAGTTCCTCACGCTCCTCGAGGCGCTCGACAAGGGCGTGGTCTACGGGAGCGTGGACGATTTCTACACCCTCTCGCGCACCTGCATGGTGAAGGACGAGGCCTACTTCGACCGCTTCGACCTCGCCTTCGCCGCCTATTTCAAGGGCGTGCAGGCGATTCCCGACGAGATCGTCACCGACATTCCCGTGGAGTGGCTGAAGAAGCTCGCCGAGCGCTGGCTCACCGAGGAGGAGAAGGCGAAGATCGAGGCCCTCGGCGGCTGGGAAAAGCTGATGCAGACGCTGAAGGAGCGCCTCGAAGAGCAGAAGGCGCGCCACCAAGGGGGATCGAAGTGGATCGGGACTGCCGGCACCTCGCCCTTCGGTGCGTACGGGTTCAACCCCGAGGGCATTCGCATCGGCCAGGAAGGCGGGCGTAACCGCCGCGCGGTGAAAGTCTGGGACAAGCGCGAGTTCCGCGACTACGACACCAACCGGGAGCTCGGCGTTCGCAACATCAAGATGGCGTTGCGGCGGCTGCGGCGCTTCGCCCGCGACGGCGCGCCCGAGGTGCTCGACCTGGACGACACCATCCGCTCGACGGCGAAGAACGCCGGGTGGCTGGATATCAAAATGGTGGCGCAGCTTCACAACGCCGTGAAAGTGCTTCTCTTCCTCGACGTCGGCGGGACCATGGACGACCACATTCAAGTCGTCGAGGAGCTCTTCTCGGCGGCTCGCACCGAGTTCAAGAACCTCGAGCACTTCTATTTCCACAACTGCGTCTACGAGACGGTATGGAAGGACAACCGCCGCCGCGGCAACCGCCTGCCCACGGTCGAGGTGATGCGCAAGTACGGCCACGACTACAAGCTGATCCTGGTGGGGGACGCCTCGATGAGCCCCTACGAGCTCGAGCAGCCGGGCGGAAGCGTGGAGCATTGGAACGATGAAGCCGGGCGCGAATGGCTCGAGCGCCTGCTGCGCGCCTGGCCGCGCGCCGCGTGGCTCAATCCCGTTCCCGAGGAACACTGGTCCTGGACCACGTCGATCCAGAACGTGCAGCGCATCATGGACGGGAGGATGTACCCCGTCACCATCGCGGGGTTGGAGCGAGCGATGAAATCGCTGGCCTGAGAATATGAGGGTCAGACTCCAATATTCAGGGCCCTGAATCGCCCAAAGCGGAATATTGGAGTCTGACCCTCATATTCTCAGGAAGCGGCGCACGCCGCGTTCGTCGATGATACGGCGGACTTTGCCCTGGTATTGCAGGTAGTGCAGGTGCGCGATCGACTCGCCCATGGCGAACATCATCTGATGATCGTCGAGCTTGCGCTTGAAGAGCAGCGGCAGCGCGTCAAACGCGGAGATCGGCGTGGCGCAGCCTTCCAGCAAGCGCTCCAGCCGCCGCTCGTGGTGATCGTGCAGCTCCGCGATGCGCTGGTGCAGGCCGCGGAACACGCGCTCGTGCGACGGCAGCACGAGCGTGTCGGCGGGCAGGTGGCCGAGCCGGCTCAACGATCCGAGGAAGGCCGCGAGCGGATTGGCCTCGGGCTGGTTTCCCCAAACCCCCACGTTGCTGGTGATGCGTGGCAGCACCTGGTCGGCCGAGATGAGGGTGTTCAGCGACGCACAGTAAAGTGTGGCCTGCTCGGGCGCGTGGCCAAAGAGCGTGATCACTTCCCATTCGCGGCCGCCGATCGTAAGCTTGTCGCCGTGCATCATGCGCCGGTAGAAGCGCGGTACCTCGGGGACGCCGCGGCGATAACCGTTGCCCGTGCGCACCTTCTCGGGAAGGTGTGAGAGGTCGAGGCCGTTCAACGCGAAGAAGTCCATGCCCGTGCCGCGGTCGAAGCCCGCCGTGTCGTCGTGGGCCGCGTGCGCCGAGAGGAACTCGGTCGAGGTCATCCACATCGGCGCGCCGGTCTTCGCCACCAGCCATGCGGCGCTCCCCACATGGTCGGGGTGGTAATGAGTGACCACCACATTCTTTACGCGCTTGCCGGCCATGAGCCCGGAGAAGTGCTTCTCCCACAGCTCCCAAGTCGCCTGCACGCCGAAGCCCGTGTCGATGAGCGTGAAGCCGTCGCCGTCCGCGAGGATCCACAGGTTGATGTGGTCGAGCGCGAAGGGCAGCGGCATGCGGATCCACCACACGCCGTCGGCCACCGCGATCGCCTCGCCGGGCTGCGGGACGCGCTCTTCGAGGGGATGGACTATTTGTTCTATTTGGTCGTGAAGACCCAAGTGCCGTTCCACGCGGCTCCCGGCGGGTTGGTGCGGAAATGCTGGATGCGCTTCAGGTACATCTTGTAGAGCTTGCTGTCGGGCGCGGCGTAGGAGAGGTTCTTCAACGCCGTCTCCGCCTCGTCCCAGCGCTGCTTGCGGTACAGCTCGAGCGCCTTGTGGAAGCGGTCGATTTCCTGGAGCTGCGTCTCGCCGACTTCTCCCACCTTGCCGATCGGCTCGAAGATGCTGATGCCTTCCTGGCGCCCCTTCACCACGACCTTGTCGATCTCGCGGTAGACGAAGCCCTGCGCGGCCTTCACCTGGTTCTCGGAAACGAGGATGCCAACGCCGTATTCCTTGGTGAGTCCCTCGAGGCGAGAGGCGATGTTCACCGCGTCTCCCATCACCGTGTAGGCGCGCCGGAACCGCGAGCCCATGTCGCCCACGTTCATCTCGCCGCAGTTCAGCCCCACGCCGATGTTCAACACCGGCCAGCCGCGCTTCACGAAATCCGGGTCGAGGCTGCGGATGCGCTTCTGCATCGCGAGCGCGGCGTCGACGCCGTGGATCGCATGCTCGGGATCGTTCAGCGGGGCGCCCCAGAAGGACATGATCGCGTCGCCGATGTACTTGTCGATCGTGCCGCGCTTCTCCTGGATGACCTCGGTCATCTCGGTCAAGTACGCGTTCATCATGTCCTTCAGCCCCTCGGGCGTGAGGCCCTCGGAGATCGAGGTGAAGTCGCGCACGTCGGAGAAGAGCACCGTCATCTCGCGGCTCTCGCCGCGCATCGAGTACTCCTCGGGGTTCTTCGACATCTGCGCGACGAGCTCCTTCGGCACATAGGTGCCGAAGAGGCCGGTGATGAGCCGCCTCGAGCGCGTCTCCATGAAGAAGCCCCACGCCATGTTCAACAGATACAGCAGCGCCAGCATCAGGAGCGGGGCCGCGATGTTGAGCACGAAGTGATGCGAGTTCCAGGCGTAGAGGTTGACCGCGACGAGCAGCACCATCACCACGCCCATGGCCGCGGTGGAGGTGAGCGCGGAGAGCTGCGGCAGCAGGATCGCGAAAGGCACGCCGATGAGCAGCACCGTGAGCACGGAGATCGCGAGCACCAGGTCCGGGCGATGCATGATCGTCTGGTCGAGGAAGCCGCTGATCAGGTTGGCATGGACTTCCACGCCCGGGAAATCCTCGCGCACGGGTGTGGAGCGCAGGTCGAGCAGGCCCTGCGCGGAAGTGCCGACGATGATGATCTTGTCCTTCAGCTCGTCGGCCGGAAGCGTGCCGCGGATCACGTCGGTCGCCGAGACGTAGCGGTAGAACCCGGGTGAGGCGCGGTAGGGGATTAGAGCGCTCATGCTCACGTCGAGCGGCACGCGCAAGTCGCCGATCGAAACGTAAGGGACCGGCGCGATCGTGCCATAACTCGGCTTTTCGACCTTCAAGCGCGCCGCGACGTTGCCGAGGTAGGTCCGGACCACGGCGAACGAGAGCGCCTCGTAGAAGCCGTCGCCGTACTTCATGTAGACGGGCACGCGCCGCGTCACACCGTCGAAATCGAGCTGCGGGTACAGGTGCCCGGCGTTGGTCGCTGCCTTGGAAATGATCTCGAGGTTTCCGCTGTATCCGGTGGCGAGGTTGTGGACCACCTCCCAGGGCTTGAAGATATCGGCGGCGAAGATGGGCGGAGGCAGGACGCCCGCCTTGTCGGTCTTGCCGCCCAGGAAGAAGCCGAGCACCACGGGGTGTTTGGCGATCTCGTCGGCGAAGAGGCGATCGTAGTCGAGGGAGGCGCGCCGGGTCTCGAGCGAGGCGAGGAAATCGCGGTTCTCCTTGAGGTCCCCTTTGGCCATGTCGTCGAGGCTTGCGAGGCCCGAGCTCGTGTCCGGCTCGGGGAAGGCGATGTCGAATCCCACCGTGCGCACCTTGTAGCGCTCGAAGAGCTGGCGGGTCATCATCGCCATCTTGTTGCGGCTCCAGGGGAAGCGCCCTTCGGCGATGAGGCTCTTCTCGTCGATGTCGAGGATGACCACGCGCGGATCGAGCGCCTTGGGCATGAAGAGGCGCAAGCGCGTGTCGTAGGCCCACAGCTCCATCTGCTGCACGAAGCGGTACTGGAAAATCTCCCACTCGTGCACCAGGAAGCCGAGCACCACCAGGAGGCCCGCGGCGATGCGGATCCAGGTATTGATGCTGAGCTGCGGCTTGAAGCGGGAGAGTGATTTCACTCGCGATTGTTGTTCCGGCAGGAAGGCCTGCCGATGCCCGGGAATGATACCGCAGGCGCCGGGAGGCGCCGGCCTCTAGCGCCCCAGGAGCCTCAGCAGGCCGCGGAAGGGCGCCTTGCGGCCGCGCGCGAGGTCCACGCGCTGGCGCAGCGCCCGCAACGGGTCGCGGGCGATGAAATCGAGCAGGCGCGGCTGGAATTCGGGATAGAGCGCGTCGACGATCGCCTGTGCCTTCGCGCGGCGCTCGAGGCCGTCCGCGCCGAACGAGACCTCGCCGACGTGGCGCACGAAGACGTCCGCGGCGACCAGGTGGCGCAATCCCGCGCGCGAGGCCCGCATGCAGAAATCGACCTCCTCGCCGTACCCCGCGCCGTAGCGCGCTTCGTCGAAGGTTCCGATCGCCGCGATGCAGCGACGCGTCACGTACATGCAGAAGCCGACGGCGGTGAGGATCTCCTCCGCGCGCCCGGGGTTCGCCTTGGCGAATGCCCGGTCGAGGCTCGCGGTGGTCTCGCCCGCGGGCAGGTCGTTGCGCTCGAGCGTGCGCGGATAGCTGCAGATGGTGGCGTTGTTGGAAAACGGCGTGACCGTGGCCACGCGCGGGTCCGCCGCATGGGCGGAGAGGCGGTCGAGCCACCCCTGCGCCACCTCCGTGTCGCTGTTGAGGAGGACGACATCGCGGTCCGGATGAAGCCCCATGCCCTCGTTGGCGGTGGCGACGAAGCCGCGATTCGCGGCGTGGGCGATGAGGGTGATGCGGCCTTGGGAGGCGAGGGTTCGCAGCCATGCCGAAATCGCCGGTTCGGGGGTCGCGTCGTCGATGACGGTGATTTCGTGCGGAGTCTGCAGCCGCGCGGCGAGCAAGCTCTCGAGGCAGGCGCGGGTTTCGGCCTCGCCCCGATAGACGGGAACGACGATGTCGACGGTCTGAGGCACGGGGTCGAATTATCACATGTAAAATTCGTCCCCATGCAAGCCAACATCGCACCCATCAAGCCCGCGCCCGGCCCCGAAGCCAAGCCCGTCCAGCTGCACGTGATCCACGACCTCGGGGGTGGCACGGCGAAGTGGCTGGAGGATTTCTGCGCCGCGGACTCGAAGCGAACCAACCTGGTTCTCAAGTCCCTCACGCATCAGCAGGCGATGGGAACCGGATTGGCGCTGTACGCCGATGTGAGCGACGAGATGCCGCTCAGGGTGTGGAATTTCTCGAGGGAGATCCAGGCGACCGCCCAGGCGCACCCGGAGTATCGCCGCGTCCTGGAGGAGATCATCAGGGAGCACCGCGTCGATGTGCTGCTCGTCTCGTCGCTGATCGGTCATTCCCTCGACGTCCTCGACACC
>Ga0209131_1003369_pt1 | contig 10647 bp, 9 predicted proteins | sample GraSoi_2013_40cm_FD_185826 | JGI IMG/M metagenome (GOLD analysis project Ga0209131, IMG submission 185826) | Grasslands soil microbial communities from the Angelo Coastal Reserve, California, USA - Sample 9_17_2013_40cm (SPAdes) (version 2) | ecosystem: Environmental > Terrestrial > Soil >...
GAGGAACTCGTCAACGAAAAATATCGCGGCATCCGTCCCGCGCCCGGATATCCCGCCTGTCCGGAACATACCGAGAAAGGCCTGCTGTTTTCCCTGCTGAATGCGCCGGCCGAGGTGGGCATTACGCTGACGGAATCCTTCGCCATGCTGCCGACGGCGGCGGTGAGTGGCTTTTATTTTTCCCACCCCGACTCGCAGTACTTCGCCGTGGCCAAGATCGATCGCGATCAGGTCGAGGATTACGCCCGGCGCAAAGGCGTGAGCCTGCAGGAAATCGAACGCTGGCTCGCGCCCAATCTTTCGTACGAGCCGGACGCCAAACTCGCCGCGTAGGCAGTCCCGCAGATCGAACTTCCCGGCACGGCCACCGATGCAAAATCCCGGCGTAACATGGCACCGAGAGGTCTTGCGGATGTGGGCGACAATCCAGGAATCGGCTTCAGCGATATTGCGACGGACCATTGCCCGGGCCGCCGCCCTGCTGTTGCTGGTTGCCGGCACGGCCGCAGCCGAGCGCCTGCACAAGTACACGGTTGCCATCGATTCCGAACTTTCCACGCTGAACGTTCGTGCCTGTTTCGACGGCGCCGCGCCAGCCGCCCTGTTTGCGGAATCGCTCGACGCCCCGCTGGCACTGACCGATTTTCGCGTTGAGCGGAGCCGTAAATCCATCGAACCCGGCGGCTCGATCAGCCTGAGATCCGTACCGGAGAATGGTTGTGTCCTCTATCAGGTCGACGTGTCGCGCCCGATCCGGCAGCACGACCGCACCGGAGACAAGATCCATCACATCGGCAAAGACCTCCTGACTTCGATCGGCATCTGGTTCTGGCGGCCGGAAAAACTCGAAGCCGATGAAGACATCGAAATTACTTTCGTCCTTCCCGACGGCATTGCCGTGTCGGCGCCATGGAGCCCGGTTGCGTCGAACGGCGCGGTCGTGTTCCGTACCGGGCGCAGTCCCTACGATTGGCCGGCGTCGGTGGCGTTCGGCCGCTTCAAGGAAAGGGAAATCCGCGTCGGCGGCGCACGACTGCGGCTCGCGGTGCTGGACGGCACGCCGGCCGCGGACGTCGAACGGATGCAGGCCTGGATCCAGGACTCGGCGCAAATGGTGGCGGATCTTTATGGCCGTTTTCCGCAGTCCCAGGCGCAGATCCTGGTCGCACCCGGCGCGCGCGGCAACGAACCCACACCCTGGGCTTACGTCGTGCGGGGCGGCAGTCCCGCCGGGCACTTCTTCATCAACCAGCGGCGGCCCATCAGGGAGTTCTTCGAAGACTGGACCGCGGTTCACGAGCTGTCGCACATGCTGTTGCCGTATGTAAACTCCGACGATATCTGGCTGTCCGAAGGCGTGGCGACCTACTACCAGAACGTATTGCGGGCTCGCCGCGGCCGGATGAAGGCGCTCGAGGCGTGGCAACGCCTGCATGCGGGATTCGCTCGCGGCATGGAAAGCGCGCACGGCCTGACGCTCGCGCAGGCAACCGAAAGCATGTATCGGGACGACACCTACATGCGCGTGTACTGGGAAGGTGCGGCGATGCTGCTGATCGCGGATGTGCGTTTGCGGCAGATGACGGCGGGCAAGCAATCGCTGGACACCGCGCTGGCGGCTTTGAACGAATGTTGTGCGACGACCGATCGTGCGTGGAGCGCACGCGAGCTGTTCGACAAGCTCGACGAAGTCACGGGCGCACGCATTTTCGGCGAGATTTACGATCAGCACGTGGCCTCCAGGAATTTCCCCGACCTGTCGCAGACCTATCGGGCGCTTGGCATCGCGACGGGCGCGGGCGGCCTCGAATTCTCGGCCGAAGACCGGGAACTGCGGTTGCGCGACGCGATCATGGGCGCCGGCGCGCCGATTGCCGGCGAGGAGGACTGAATGGCCAGTGCACTGATCGCTTACCTGCACTACGTAGCGATGATATCGATCGCCGTGATACTCGTTGCCGAATATATGGTGTGCATGCCGGGCATAACCGGCGGCCGCATTCGACTATTGGCACGGGTCGATCTGCACTACATGGGCGCGGCCGTACTGGCACTTGGCAGCGGCGTGGTTCGCGTCGTCTGGTTCGGCAAGGGCGCGGCGTTCTATCTGCATAATCCGGTGTTCTACGTCAAACTGGCGCTGTTCGCCGCTGTCGGCCTGATGTCCATTCCGCCGACGCTGCAATATCTGCGCTGGCTGCGCAGTCTCAAATCCGGCACCGTAAACGTGGTGGCGGATTACCAGGTGCTGCGCGTCCGAAGATATATCCTCGTTGAACTGATCCTGTTCGCCTTCATTCCCCTGATGGCCACGTTCATGGCGCGCGGCATCGGCATCCAGCCGGCCATTCAGTGACCCCGGCCGTGCCCAGCTGGCTGTCGTGGCGCGCGGATGCGACGGTCGCTGCAGGCTTCGTTCTCCTTTGCGCCTCGGCGCAGGCGGCATCGCCGTGCCGCTATGAAGTAAGCGTCGACCCGTCGCTCGAGCGCCTTGCGGTGCACGCTTGCTTCGATGGCAGGGCGCCAGACGCGCTGGTCGCCGGGTCCGACGGCGCCAGGTTCTATCTCGAATCGATGCGCATCGGCGAACGCCTGATCGAACCGGCGGGCGACATGGTGGTTCTCGGCGCTACCGGTGAAAACGCCTGCGTGGACTACCAGGTGAAGCTGCAATCGGCGCAAACGAGCGTGCAGGCCGGCGGACCGGAATCCCGAAGGGTCGGACGCAACATGCTGACTTCGATCGGCGACTGGTTGTGGCGCCCGCAGGAGCCGGGGGCGGACATCGAACTGACTTTCCAGTTGCCGTCCGGCGTGGAAGTCTCCGCGCCATGGCAGCGCAAGCCGGGAAGCGAAGCGCGACCGGTCTTTCTCGCCGGCACCACGCCTTACAACTGGCCGGGCGTGGTGGCTTTCGGACGCTTCGCCCCGCGCGACATCGAGGTGCCGGGCGCCGACCTGCATGTGGCCATGCTCAACGTGACCGAAGCGCAACAAGCGCAACTGGAGAAGTGGATAGCGAGCACGGCACGCAATGTCGCGCTGCTCTATGGCCGCTTTCCGGTCGCGTCGCTGCAGGTCGTGGTGGCGCCGACCCCGCGCGGCCGCGGCCCGGTGCCGTGGGCTTATGTTTCGCGAGGGGGCGGCCCCGCTGTTCATTTGTTCATCAATGCGGCGCGCCCGCCTGAGGAATTCGAGCGGGATTGGAGTCTGACCCACGAAATGTCGCACCTGTTTCTACCCTACGTCGTTTCCCGTGACGCCTGGCTGTTCGAGGGTATCCCGACCTATCTGCAGAACGTATTGATGGCGCGCGGCGGGGCGATCAGCGCGGAGCAGGCCTGGCAGCGCATGCGCTCGGGCTTTCAGAGTGGTGAGCGCACTGCACCCGAATTGAACCTTGCGCGTGCGAACGAACGCGTGGCCCATGGCATCTATCTGCGGGTGTACTGGGCGGGTGCTGCAATGATGCTTGCCGCCGACATGCAGTTGCGCAATCAGACCGGCGGGAAGCATTCGCTCGATACGGCACTGGAGCGATTGTCGCGCTGCTGCACTTCGGAAGAGCGGCGCTGGAGCGCGCAAGAGATTATCGCTGGCCTCGACGAATCGACCGGCACCACGGTGTTCGGCGACCTGGTCCGCGCCCAGTTCGCTGCCGAGGGCTTTCCCGACTACGAAACTTCCCTGGCCCGCGCCGGCGTCAAGTTCGACGGCCCGCAAGTGGAATTCGATGCATCGGCGCCCTGGGCGGCGGAGCGCGAGGCACTGATGCGCCCTTCGACCATTGGGCCTCGCTGAGTAGCTCGGGAATACATATAAAGCCAGTTCTCACCACGCGCCGCAAGCGGCACAAGTGTTCCCTTGAGGCACGAAGTACACGAAGTGGCACGAAGAAAAGAAAATTCGAAAGGGGTGTGTGCTTTTGGACGGTGGCAGTTCCGTCGGCCGATCCGAGCGTCAACTCGCTGCATGCGTACACGCACTTCATTTTATTTGCCCTTCTTCGTGTTCCTTCGTGTACTTCGTGCCTCAAGGGAACACTTGTGCCGCTTGCGGCGCGTGGTGAGACGTAGGGTTTAGAGCATTCCGTATACCGGCCGATCAGGGCCGAAGGATTCGGCTACCATGGGCGCCTTTTCACGAATCGACAACCATGCAGCCCGACGAGATCTGCTTCCTGCCTGCCTACGAACTGGTGCGCCACATCCGCGCACGCGCACTGTCTGCCGTCGAGGTCATGGACGCGCACATCGCGCAGATCGAACGGGTGAATCCGGCGGTCAACGCCATCGTGACCTTCCTGCCCGATCTGGCTCGCGCAGGCGCACGAGCAGTGGATGCGGCGCTCGCGCGCGGCGACGATCCCGGTCCGCTGGCAGGATTGCCGGTGGTGCACAAGGACCTGGCCGTTACCAAAGGCATACGCACGACGTTCGGCTCGCCGATTTACAGGGATTTCGTGCCCGACGTGGATACGATACTGGTCGAGCGCCTGAAGAAAGCGGGCGCGGTGACGATCGGCAAGTCCAACGTCCCGGAGTTCGGCGCCGGCTCGCAGACCTTCAATCCGGTATTCGGCGCCAGCCGCAATCCGTACGACCTGGACAAGACGCCGGGCGGCAGCAGCGGCGGCGCGACAGCGGCGCTGGCCTGCGGCATGGTACCGATCGCCGACGGCTCCGACCTGGGCGGCAGCCTGCGCAATCCCGCCAGCTTTTGCAACGTCGTCGGCCTGCGTCCGTCCCCGGGCCGCGTGCCGAACTGGCCCAGCCTTTCCGCGTGGTTCCCGATGGGAGTCGTCGGGCCGATGGCACGCACGGTGCAGGATGTCGCCCTGACCATGTCCGCCATTGCCGGGCCGGACGCGCGCGCGCCCACTTCCCAGCAGGAATCGGGACTGGCGTTCGCCCGACCGCTCGCCAGGAACTTCAAGGGCGCGCGCATTGCGTGGAGCCGGGACCTGGGCGGGCTGCCGTTCGAAACGCAAGTCAGCGAAATCACAGAAAGGCAACGCGGCATATTCAAGGAACTGGGCTGTATCGTGGAAGACGCGACGCCGGACCTGCGCGACGCCGATGAAATTTTCGGCGTCATGCGCGCATGGAACATGGAACTGTCGTTCGGCCAGTTGCTCAAGAGCAAGCGCGACCAGATGAAGGACACCGTAATCTGGAACATCGAGCAGGGGTCGCACCTGACTGGCCCGCAAGTCGGCGCGGCGGAAGTGAAATGCACGCAGTTGTTCCATCGCATGCGCGAGTTCATGGAAAAGTACGATTTTCTCGTCGCACCGGTGGTACAGGTCCTGCCGTTCGATGTCGGCGTGCCCTATCCGACTGAAATAAACGGCGTCAAACTCGACACCTACATCGACTGGATGCGCTCATGCTCGCGCATCACCGTCACCGGCGCCCCGGCGCTTTCCGTCCCCTGCGGTTTCAGCCGCGGCGGGCTGCCGGTCGGCCTGCAGATCGTCGGGCGCCACCAGGACGATTTCGGCCTGCTGCAGATCGCCCACGCCTTCGAGTCTGCCACCGGGTTGTGGAAACAGCGGCCCGCCGTGACCGACAGAAAATCATGAATCTCAGGAAACCAGCCATGCTTTGTCGCATCACGCTCCTTGCCGCAGTTTGTTTTGCCGTTACCGCCTTTTCCGCGTTCGCGGAGAATCCTCCCGCGCAGACTCCTGCCGCGCGCAAGGACCGGGTATTTCTGAAGGATGTCGAAGGCATCTGGATCAATGAGGCCTATCTGAGCGTGCTCTCGGCGCTGAAAAGCCCGCATGCCGCGGCCAGGAAGACTGCGCCCGTGGTGATCGCGATCCGGCGCGAAGGCCGCGCGTATCCGATCGTGGTGACCGATTTCAACAAGGCTTCGCTGCAAACCGTGCTCGACGTCGAGCCCGATGGCAAGCCGGGCGCCTATCGTCTGGTCGTCGGCGCCGACGACAAGCCGATGTCGAGCAACGAAGTGAAATACATTCGTTTCGAGGCCGCCAGGAACGCCCAGGGAAAATTCGACCGCTTGCGGTTTGCCGAGCCTGATTTCATGAAGGGCAAGTGGGCGGACTACATCCCGATCGCGGGCGAATTGAGCCCGCAGCTGAACCGCTTCGTCATTGCCGGGAATTATCGCGACGAGAAGGGACGGGCCTGGACCTTCAGCGAATCCGGCGAGGCGGCCTGGCCGGAACAGAAGTTCAATTACGAACTGTCCCTGAACGACCCGGGCGCCAATTGCGATTACCTGCAAAGCGAAAGCGCGACCAAGGGCGGCGATGACAAAAAGGGCGCGGACCACAAGAAACGCTACGGATACGGCTGGAAAGCCGGCAAGCTGTCGATCTTTGCGGCGCGCCTGGCGGGCAAGAAGGTGGTCTGCGATGCAAAGGCGATCGCCGTGCTTACGCCTCAATAGACGACGGGGGATTTGAATCAGCGTTGTGCACGATCGTGAAGGTTTGGCGTTTAATGGCTGATCGGCGCCGCGTCGCCGGTGTGTTCCAATAACGAAACCACATAGGGAGGAATCATGAAACGGCTTTCTGGTCTGCTTCTTGGTTTGGCAATTCTGGCAGTGAATGCCGCAAGTCCGGCGATGGCGGAGGACTGTGGCGGCCCGGTCACGGCCGACGAAGCGCTGGCCTCGGAAGATGCGCGGTATGCGGCGCAGATGGGCGACGACTACGGTTCGCTGCAAAAGCTCCTGGGCGCCGATCTCGTCTACATCCATTCATCAGCGGTGGTGGACAACAAGGCCAGCTACATCGATTCGATGAAGTCCGGCACCGTCAAGTATCGCGTCATGCGGCGCAGTGACGTGACGGTGCGTACTTACGGCTGCGTTGCGATCATATCGGGGCTCGGCAACTTCGACGTGACCGTCAAAGGCCAGGACATGGCGGTGGAAATCCGTTTCCACAGCATCTGGGCCAAGCGCGATAACGGCCTGGAATTCATTTCCTGGGAAGCGACCCGTACGCCGGTGAAGCAGTAAGCGGACGCGCCGTCCGGCACGCGTCAGATGCAGCGGGGCTTGAAATCCAAGCCCCGTTTTATTTTCCGCCGCCGCGTCATCAGGCGATCGCAAACATGCAGTATCCTTTGCCGCATCTTTGATCCGGGTTGAACCATGGCCAAGGCCGCGAAGAAAAAGAAGCGAACGCAGAGCGTGCAGGAGGCCCTCGAGCAGGTCAGGGCGTTGCTGCAAAAGCACCGGATCGTGGAGGAGATGGTTCACAAGCAGGACATGCCCCGCCATGAACTGGTGGAGTCGCTCGTCCACAAGCAGAACCTTGCCGAGCTGCAAAACAAGCTCGACAAGCTCCACCCGGCCGACGTCGCCTACATCCTGGAAGCGCTGCCGCTCGAAGAGCGCCTGGTCGTCTGGGACCTGGTCAAGGCCGAGCGCGATGGCGAAATCCTGCTCGAGGTCTCGGATTCGGTCCGCGAGACGCTCATCGAGAACATGGATGCGCACGAACTGGTCGCCGCCGCGGAACAGCTCGATACCGATGAAATCGCCGACCTGGTTCCCGATCTGCCGCAGGACGTGGTCGACGATGTGCTGCATTCGATGTCCATCGAAGAGCGCGAGCAGTTGCGCGCGGCAATGTCCTACCCGGAGGATTCGGTCGGCGCGTTGATGGACTTCGACATGGTTTCGGTGCGCGACGACGTCAGCCTCGAAGTCGTCTTGCGTTACCTGCGGCGCATGGACGAGCTTCCCGACCACACCGACCAGGTGTTCGTGGTGGATCGCGACGACGTCATCAGGGGAGTGCTGCCGATCAACCGGCTGATCGTGACCGATCCGGAAGTGCTGGTCGGCGCCGTGATGAATGCCGAATTCATCACGTTGTCGCCGGACGACAAGGCGCAGCAGGCGGCGCAATCGTTCGAGCGCTACGACCTGGTTTCCGCCCCGGTCGTCGATCAGGGCAACCGGCTGGTCGGGCGCGTCACGGTGGACGTGGTCGTCGACTTCATTCGCCAGCGCAACGAAGCCGAGCAACTCAGCCACGCCGGCCTGATCGAGGAAGAAGATATTTTCGCATCGGTGTGGAAAAGCGCTAAAAACCGCTGGTTGTGGCTGGCGGTCAATCTTGGAACCGCTTTCTTCGCGTCGCGGGTGATCGGCGCTTTCGAAGGAACCATCGAGAAGCTGGTGGCCCTGGCGACATTGATGCCCATCGTCGCGGGCATCGCCGGAAACTCCGGCAACCAGACCACGACCCTGATCATCCGTTCGCTTGCGCTTGGCCAGGTGACGCCGGACAACGCGCGTCGCCTGATCGGCAAGGAGCTGGCTATCAGCCTGCTCAACGGCGTGGTGTGGGGTGGCGTGGCGGGGATATTCGCTTACTTCCTCTATCGCAGCGTGCCGCTCGGCTTGGTCATGACGAGCGCGATGCTGCTCAATCTGGTGGTCGGCGCGCTGGTGGGCATGATGGTGCCGCTGGCCATGCAGAAAATGGGCCGCGATCCGGCCATCGGTTCCAGTGTATTGCTGACCTTCACCACGGACAGCATGGGATTTTTCATCTTCCTCGGCCTTGCCACCGTTTTTCTCATCTGACACATCCGTTTCCAGCTGATTCCCGTATATCCGGCATCGAGTCTGGCGGGCCGCCGTGCAAGGCAGCGGGTGTATCCTGACGCCGGATACGCCCAATGTAAGGTTCAAAAGGCGGGTACGACCAGGCACCGTTACCGAGGAGTTCGATCATGCTGATTCGACGTTCATCCGGGATCAAGTCTTCCGAAATTACCGACCGTGACGTGTTTCTCAACCGGCGCGATTTCATGCGTGCGGCCGCAGGCCTGGGCATAGCAGGCGGCCTGTACAGCGCCGGCATGATGATGCCGGGCAAGGCCCACGCGGGAACCAGACTTCCCGGCGTGACCAAGAGCGCCTATACGGTGAACGAAACGCTGACGCCGCTCGAGGCCGTCACCAACTACAACAATTTTTACGAGTTCGGCACCGACAAGGACGATCCGGCCACGCATGCTGGAAAACTCAAGACCCGGCCCTGGCAGGTCAAAGTCGAGGGCGAGGTCAAGAAGCCGAAGACTTACGACATCGACGAACTCCTGAAACTCGCGCCGCTGGAAGAACGTGTCTACCGCATGCGTTGCGTGGAAGGCTGGTCGATGGTGATTCCCTGGGTCGGCTTCCCTCTCGCGGAACTGATCAAGCGCGTCGAGCCGACCAGCAATGCGAAGTTCGTCGAATTCGTCACGCTGCTCGATCCTGCGCAGATGCCGGGGCAAAGCGTGCGGGTGCTCCAATGGCCGTACGTGGAAGGCCTGCGCATGGACGAAGCCATGCATCCGTTGACGTTGCTGACGCTGGGACTTTACGGCGAAGCGCTGCCGAACCAGAACGGCGCGCCGGTGCGCGTGGTGGTGCCGTGGAAGTACGGATTCAAGAGCCCCAAATCCATCGTGCGGATCCGTTTCACCGAACAACAACCCAAGACCGCCTGGGAACTCGCGGGGCCGAGCGAGTACGGCTTCTACTCCAACGTCAATCCCACGGTCGACCATCCGCGCTGGAGCCAGGCCAAGGAGCGCCGCATCGAAAAAGTCTCCGTGCTCGATTCGCTGTTCGACAAGAAGCGCGAGACGCTGATGTTCAACGGCTACGGCGACCAGGTCGCGAAACTCTACGCGGGCATGGACCTGAAGAAATACTTCTGAAAGAAATGTTGAACCACGGAGGACACGGAGGAAAACCAGAAACGGGGAAAAATATGCGGGAGTGAAAAGCGGACCCGGTACCAAAGTGACCACCGATACCAGATTTTCCTTTCGGATATTTTTCTGCTCCTGTCTTTCCTCCGTGTCCTCCGTGGTTCATATTTGACTTGTGAAACAACCCAAGCCTGAATACATTGCGTGGATAAAGGCGGCGGTATTTGTGGCCTGCCTGCTTCCGCTCGGACACCTGGTCTGGCAGGGATTCCGCAACCGGCTGGGAGCCAATCCGGTCGAATACATCACCCACTCCACCGGCTGGTGGGCCCTGTCCTTCATCCTGATTACGCTGTGTGTCACACCGCTTCGAAGAATCGCGGGACTGCCGTGGCTTCTGCGCCTGCGGCGCATGCTCGGGCTGTTCGCCTTCTTCTACGCCAGCCTGCACTTCGTCACTTATATCTGGCTGGACCAGTTCTTCGACTGGAAAGACATCGTCAAGGATATCGGCAAGCGTCCGTTCATCATGCTGGGATTTTCGGCGTTCGTGCTGCTCATTCCCCTGGCAATGACTTCCACCAACGCCATGGTGAAGCGCCTCGGCGCAAAGCGCTGGCAGTGGCTGCATCGATTGATCTACGTGCTCTCGGCGCTGGGCGTGGCGCATTTCTGGTGGCTGGTCAAGAAGGACACTACCGAGCCGTTCATCTTCGCGGTGCTGCTCGCCGCGTTGTTCATCATCCGGCTGCTTTATCTGATGCGCCAGCAGCGTCAGGCCCCACCCGCTTCGGCCGGTTCTCAGACCGCTTGATCCTGTCGGAGCAGGCGTTCGTCGCGCGCGGCCACGAATATGCCGGACAGCAGCAACACGAAGCCGGCAAATTGCAGCGTGCTGAATTGTTCGTCGAAGAAGAAGTACGCGAGCAGCGCCGACCCGACCGGT
>Ga0209131_1003370_pt1 | contig 10645 bp, 12 predicted proteins | sample GraSoi_2013_40cm_FD_185826 | JGI IMG/M metagenome (GOLD analysis project Ga0209131, IMG submission 185826) | Grasslands soil microbial communities from the Angelo Coastal Reserve, California, USA - Sample 9_17_2013_40cm (SPAdes) (version 2) | ecosystem: Environmental > Terrestrial > Soil >...
GAGGAGCGCGCACAGCTTGCGGAAGCTGCCGGGACGCTCGGGAATCGTCACCGCGAGCACCGCCTCGCGATGCTCGCCCAGCTCCGCGCGCTCGGCCACGAAGCGCAGCCGGTCGAAGTTCATGTTGGCGCCCGAGGCGATGGCCACGAGCGTGCGTCCTTTCGCGCGCCTGCGCTCGATCCAGCGCTTGGCTCCGGCGAGTGCCAGTGCGCCCGCGGGCTCGAGCACCGTGCGCGTGTCCTCGAAGACGTCCTTGATCGCCGCACAGATCTCGTCGGTGTCCACGAGCACCATCTCGTCGACCAGCTCGCTCGCCAGGCGCAACGTCTCGCGCCCGACCTGCCGCACCGCCACGCCGTCGGCAAAGAGGTTCACGTGCGCAAGCGTCACACGCTTGCCGGCCTTCAGCGAGTGGAACATCGCCGCGGAGTCCACGGGCTCCACACCGATCACGCGCGTGCGCGGCGAGACGCGCTTCACGTAGGCCGCCACACCCGCGATGAGCCCACCGCCGCCCACCGGAACGAAGATGGCATCGATCGGCCGAGCATGCTGGCGCAGGATCTCCATGCCGATGGTCCCCTGTCCCGCGATGACGAGCGGGTCGTCGTAGGGATGCACGAATGTGGAGCGGCTGCGGCGCGCGAGCGCGCGGGCGTGCAGGTAGGCTTCGTGGTAGCTGTCGCCGTGGAGCACCACGCGCGCGCCGCGCGACGAGACCGCGCTCACCTTGATGCGCGGCGTGGTGACGGGCATCACCACCGTGGCCGCCACGCCGAGGCGCTGCGCCGCGAGAGCCACGCCCTGCGCGTGGTTGCCCGCGCTCGCGCACGTCACGCCGCGCGCGAGCCGCGCGGGCGACAGGCTCGCCATCTTGTTGTACGCGCCGCGCAGCTTGAACGAGAACACCGCCTGCTTGTCCTCGCGCTTGAGCAGCACGTGGTTCGCCGTGCGCCGCGAGATCGACGGCAGCGGGTCGAGCGGGCTCTCCACCGCGACGTCGTAGACTTTCGCGGCGAGGATAAGGCCCAGGTATGCGTCCTTCTTCATCGAGGAAGAAGCATAACCGAGCCGTGCGGTATCCTCCCGCGATGGACGCGAACGCCCAGAAGAAAGCCGCCGCCGAGGCCGCGCTGAAATACGTCGAGGACGACATGATGGTGGGCGTGGGCACCGGCTCCACGGTCAATTTCTTCATCGACGCGCTGGCCGGCATGAAGGCGCGCATCAAGGGCGCGGTGGCAAGCTCGCAGGCGAGTGCCAAGCGGCTGCGCGACCTGCGCGTGCCCGTGGTCGAGCTGAACGACACGGATGGCTGCGACGTCTACGTGGACGGCGCCGACGAGGTCACCGAGCACCTCGCCATGATCAAGGGCGGCGGCGCGGCGCTCACGCGCGAGAAGATCGTTGCGGGCGCGAGCCGCAAATTCGTCTGCATCTGCGATGCGACCAAGCTCGTGCCCATCCTCGGAAACTTCCCGCTGCCCATCGAGGTGATCCCGATGGCGCGCAGCTTCGTGGGACGCACCCTCGTGAAGGTCACCGGCGGCATGCCGCAGCTTCGCGCGGGCGTGACCACCGACAACGGCAACGTCGTGATCGACGTTCGCGGCCTGAAGATCATGAAGCCGATGGAGATGGAGTCCGACCTGGACCACATCCCCGGGGTGGTGGCCAACGGGCTCTTCGCCCGCCGGCCGGCCGACATCCTGCTCCTCGGAACGAGCGAGGGCGTGCGGACGCTCATGCGCCCGAAGTAGCGCGCCGCGCGCCTAGGCCTTCGAGTCCTTGATGAGGTCCATGATCACGTGGCCGCGCGCGCGAAGGCGCTTGCCGAGGTCCAGCACCATCTCGTCGCGCAGGTGCTCGGCCTCCTGCATCGTCTTGCCTTCGGCCGTCTTCACCCCACCCGTGCGCTCCTCGGTGCGTTCGTCCTTCGGGACGGCCGACACGGTGACGAAGAATCGGTCCGGTGCAATCTCGGTGATGTCCGCCCAGATCTGGTAGGTCGCCATCGGACGCCTCCCTTGCTATTTATTGGTTGTTGGCTACTGCTTCGGCACGTAACCCGAAGCGGCGTCCGCGCCCTCGCCGAAGAAATGCTTGCGCATCTGCTCCTCGAGGTACTTGCGGGCACGCGGGTCTGCAAGGTTCAGGCGGTTCTCGTTCACCAGCATCTTCTGGTGCTCGAGCCATTGCTTCCACGCCTCCTTGGACACGCTTTCCCAAAGCCGCTTGCCGAGCTCACCCGGATACGGAGGAACGTCCAGGCCCTCGGCCTCGCGTTTCAGCTTGATGCAAGTGACCATTCGCGCCATTTTCTAGAGTTCCTTCACGAACACTTTCGACCTGCGATCGTAATTGTAGAGCGCCGCCTTCTGTTCGGGGAGCCATGAGGGGTCCGTCTCCGCGAATCCGCGTTCCAGGAACCAATGCGTCGTGCGCGTCGAGAGCACGAAGATCGACTTCAAGCCCGTGGAACGCCCGAGCGATTCCGCGTGGGCGAGGAGCCGCTCGCCGCGGCCGCCGTCGCGATAGAACGGGTTCACCGCGAGGGCGGCGAGCTCCGCCGTCTTCTTCTCCGGAAAGGCGTAGAGCGCCGCGCAACCGAGGATGTTCCCCTCGGCTTCGAGCACGAAGAAGCGATCGAGGTCGCGCTCGAGCTGCGGCTGCCCGCGCCTGACCAGCACGCCCTGCTGCTCGAGCGGCTCGAGGATCTGCAGGATCCCGGTGACGTCGGCCGGTTGCGCCTGGCGGATCTGCTCCGGCGACTCCGGCACCACCATCGTACCGATGCCATGGTGCGTGAAAAGCTCGATGAGGAGCGCGCCGTCCACATGGCGGCTGATGAGGTGCGCGCGCTTCACGCCGTGCGAGGTCGCCTTGATGGCGCACGGCAGGTAGATCTGCACGTCCTCCGGCAGGTTGTTGGCCGCGACCAGCTCCGCGGCCTGCTTCACCGTGAGCTCGGAGAGCAGCCGCCCTTTCGCGTCCAGCGCGCCGGCGGTCTCGGTGAGGAAGATGAGCTTGTCGGCCTTCAGCGCGATAGCGGTTGCCGTAGCCACGTCCTCGAGCGTGCAGTTGAAGACGTCGCCCGTGGGCGAGAAACCGATGGGCGAGATGAGGACCACCTCGTCGTCGTCGAGGCGCTTCGCGATGCCGTCGGCGTCGATCTTGCGCACCTCGCCCGTGTGCCGGAAGTCCACGCCGTTCACCACGCCCACGGGCTTCGCGGTCACGAAGTTGCCCGACGACACGCGGATGTCGGCGCCCCACATGGGGCTGTTGGCGAGCTCCATGGACAGGAGCGCCTCCATCTCGACGCGCACGATGCCGTTGGCCTCCTTCACGCAGGCGAGCGCGCGGTCGTCGGTCACGCGCCGGCCGGCCACGTAATGCGGCGTGACGCCGTGCTGGCGCATCTGCTCCTCGATCTGGGGGCGCGTGCCGTGCACGAGGACCACGCGCACCTCGAGGCTCACCAGCACGTTGATGTCGTGCGTAAGCTGCTGGAACTCGCCGTCGGCCAGCACCTCGCCGCCGAAGGCGATCACGAACGTCGCCCCGCCCCACTTGTGGATGTAGGGCGTGGCGGTGCGAAACCATTTGACGAAGGCTTCGGTCTTGAGCTTCGGGTTGCGCGGCGACATGGCGGTGCGAATTCTAAGCCCTGAAGTCGCCCCACAGCGCATGGATGGCGGCCAGGGCCGCCAGGGGTGCGGTCTCCGTGCGCAGCGTGCGCGGCCCGAGTGCCACCGGTTCGCAGCTCCCCTGCGAGAGCGCCAGCTCGTGCTCGCGCTCGGAAAGCCCGCCCTCGGGACCCACGAGAAGTTCCAGGTCGCGTTGCGACGGTGACTTGCGGTTCACCGGTTCGCCGGCCGGATCGAGCACCCAGCGCGGCGCCGTGGGGGGCTCGGCGACCCAGCCCTGGAATGCGAGCGTGGGCCGCACCTCCGGGATGCGGTTGCGCCCGCTCTGCTCGCAGGCCGCCACGGCGACGCGCTGCCAATGCGCCTCGCGGCGCGCGGCACGCTCGCCCGAAAGGCGCACGACGCTGCGATCGCAGACGATGGGCTGGATCCACGCGACGCCCAGCTCCACCGATTTCTGGATGATCCAGTCCATCTTGTCCGCCTCGGGCAAGCCCTGGATGAGGCCGACGCGAATCCGTGGCTCGGTGTCCACGTCGCGGTAGGCACCGACCTTCACTTCGACGCGATCCTTGTCGATGCGCTGGATCGCGGCCTCGTACTCGCCGCCGCGGCCGTCGAATACGGTGATGGCATCGCCGGTCTTCAGACGCAGCGCGCGCCCCACGTGCTGCGCCGCCTCGGGCGCGAGCGCGAATTGCGCGCCGGGGCCGAGGCGCTGGTCGCAATGGATCCGGGGAAGTGGCATCAGCCGGTGATACTACCTGCTTGGAAATCACGGTCCACTTCGCCGCGCGCTTCACGGGCCGGGCGTGGACTGCATTCGCTCATCCCGGGCCATCCACAAGGAGAGCCCATGCACACGCGTGTCTTTTGGTGACCGCGCTCAGGTGCTCATGCAAGCCGCGTTGAGCAGTCCCACGCCGAGCGAGAGCGAGCCCAGGAAGAAGCCCTGCGCGCCCTTGTTCTCGGGGATGTCGCGCGTGATCGAGGGAATGCAGATCTTCACCACGACGAACGCGGCGATCTGCACCGCCATGGCGACGAGGCCCCAGATCGCCATGTCGACGAGGCTCACGCTGTGCTGGATCGCCGAGGCGAGGGGCACGATGAATCCCAGGATCGCCCCCGAAAGGCTGAAGGACGCCGCCATGTTGCCCTCGCGGATCAGCTGCATCTCGCGGTACGGCGTGACGCGGATGTAGAGCGCGACGAACAAAGCGAGATAGACGAGCGAGACGCCCAGGTAGACGAGGAAATCGTCGAAGCCGGCGAACGAGTCGAACACTTCCCTGCCCATGCGAGCCTCCTTGTTGTTCTAGGTGAAATAGTGCGGCACGAAGCGGCTCGTGTCGCGCGTGACGGGCGATGCGTCCTCGCGGATGCCGATTCCGGCCGGCTCGTCGCCCACGAGCCACGATCCGATCACGGCGTAGCGTGCGTCGAAGCGCGGCAGCCCATGGTAGGCCTGCCAGATGAATCCTTCCTCGCCGTAGTCGCCGCCCACGTCGATCACCGTGTCGTCGGTCGTGATGGAGACGTTGGCGCCCTCGCGCGAATAAAGCGGCTTCTTCACGAAGTCGGTCGTGAAGCGCCCGGGCTCGAAGCTCGCCGCGAGGAGATTCGGGTGGCCGGGGAACATCTCCCACATCACGGGCAGGATCGCCTTGTTGGACAGCAGCATCTTCCACGGCGGCTCGATGAGCCGCATCGTGCCGCGGAGCAGGTGCGGGCCGAAGGCCTCGCGAACCAGCCATTCCCACGGATACAGCTTGAAGAGCGCGGCGATGTTGCGCCCTTCCAGGTCCACGAAGCGCGCGCCGTCCCAGCCGATGTCGCCGACGCCGATGGCCGCGGGATCGAGGCCCGCCTGCAGCGCCGTGTCGCGCAGGTAGTCGAGGTTTCCCGCATCCTCCTGGGACTCGAGGTCTGCGGCGAAATACACGCGGCCGTCGGCCGGCAGCGCGCGGCGCATCGCCTTCCAGCGATCGATGAGTTTCTCGTGGATCGAGTTGAACTGGTCGGCCGGGGCCTTGACTTCCTGCATCCAGTACCACTGGATCACCGAAGCCTCGAGGAGCGCCGTGGGCGTGTCCGCGTTGTATTCGAGGAGCTTCGGCTCCCCGCTGCCATCCCACGAGAGGTCCATGCGTCCATAGAGCGAGGGCTCGCGGTCCTTCCACGAGCGCACCACGAGCTCGTGGAACGCCGGCGGAATCTGGAAGCGCGAGAAGTCGCCCTTCTCCACGACGCGCGCGACCGCTTCGAGCGCGCGCGCGTGCAGCTCCGAGGTGGCCTCCTCCAGCTTGTCCACTTCGTCGGCGCTGAAGCGATAGCACGCCGCCTCGTCCCAGTACGTATCGCCCGCGATGGTGTGATAGGCGAGGCCGAGCGCCTCGACCTTCTCCTGCCAGCCTGTCCTGGGCACGATGCTTTCGCGCTGCACCGCGCCTAGCCGCCCGAGGAATGCGAGGAGGAACCGAAGCCGCCGCGGCTCGCGGACGACGACGAGCCCGACCTCGAGGCGAAGCTCGAGCTGCCGATGGCGCGCGCGCCGCTCCTGGGCGTCCACGAGCTGCCCGACGTGTATCCGTAAGGGATGCCATAGGAGGGCCCGTACCAGAAGCCGTGCGACGAATGGCGCGCCTCGGTGGCGGGCGTGCAGTCCGCGGGCTTGTTGCCCCAGTCCGCGAGGCAATCCTCCTGGGTCGCGTAGACGTCGCGGCGCTGCTCCTCGGATCGCCCGCACCCTGCCAGTGCCGCCACGCCGACCAGGGCGAGCGTCACGCGCGCCGACGACTTGCGCATTCGCTTGAGCATCCGGCTCTCCCCGCCCTCAGCCGACCAGCGGTTTCACGTAGTTCGGAATTGCGAACACGGCGCAGTGCGTCTCGCCGTTGTAGTACTGCAGGTCGCGGAGCTTCCGCCCGCCGATCACGTTCTCGACCTCGGATGCGCTCATGGCGCGCGGATCGATCACGTCCGATGCGCACGCGAATCCCCACATGGAGCCGTAAACCGGGATGTGCGCGAAATAAGGCGTGACGCGCTTGAACACCTGGCGCAGGTTGGCCATCGTCTGGCGCACGCGCCCGGGATGCGAAAAAGGAGAGCCGATGTGCAGCGTGAGCGCGCCGTTGGGCGTCATCGCGCGCTTGGCGAGTGCGAAGGTGGCAGGCGAATAGAGCTCCATCGACGGGCCCACCGGATCGGTGAGGTCCATGGAGACGAGATCGTAGCGCTGCGCGGTCGTGCGCAGGTAGGCGAGCCCGTCTCCCACGGTGACCTTCAGGCGCGGGTCGTCGAAGACGCCACGATGCACCTTCGCGAATTGCGCCTTCGACACCTCGATCACGTCCGGATCGAGCTCCACCATGTGGACCGACTCGAGGCTCGGATGCTTCAGCAGCTCCTCCGACGATCCGCCATCGCCCCCGCCGATCACGAGCGCGCGCTTCGGCCCGGGATGCGCCACCGCCGCCGGATGCACGAGGTTCTCGTGGTAGAAGAACTCGTCGCGCTCGGAGGTCATGTTGTAGCCGTCGAGGCGGAAGATGCGGCCGAGCTCCGGCGTGTCGTAGACCTCGAGCAGTTGGAACGGGGTTTGGCGCCGCTCGACCAGCGTGCCCTCGAAATAGACGCCCGAGGCGTCGTTCAACCTCTCGAAGATCTTGTCGGACATGAAAAAACGGTGGGCGCTTGGCGACGGGCGGTTGGCGGTCGAGGCCCTTACCGCATACCGCTTACCGCCTACCCGCTCTTAGGCGGCGCGGCGCTTGATGGGCAGGTCGCGCCCGCGCATGACGCGCTCGACGAGCACGTCGCCGGGCTTCAGCGCCTTGATGAGGCTGGCGTAGACCGTCTCCGCCTTGCCGGTGTTGTCAGACGTGTAGTTGCAGACGTACACATCGAGCGTCGCGCCGTCGCGCTCGGGCCAAGTGTGGACGGCCAGGTGCGATTCGGCGAGGACGACCGCGCCCGTGGCGCCGCCTTCCTGCGTGCCGTCAACACCGTCGAACTGGTAGAAATGATCGCCCAGGACCGTGAGGCCCGCGTCCTTGCACGTGTTCACGCACAGCGCGCGGAGCTTCTCGGACGAGACGAGCAACTCGCCCTTCTGGCAGTTGTAGAGATCGGCAATGATGTGCAGTCCCTTCACTTCGATACCCCCTTCCAAGCAAAAGTCCACAGAGGAGGGACCCATCGCGCGACCTCGGGCGTTCCGCTAAGGCGGGACGCCCTCAGACCCAGGGCGGCGGATGAAGTCCTTCTTGCAGAGGTTTACCCAAGCGAAAAATATCAAAAATATCGCCGTGAAAAAGTGCGCAAGTATAATCGCATAAAATTACGCCAAGTACAGCACTTTCAAGCGTTTTCACCTCGTTTCCGCCTTACTTTCGCAACGCCTCCATGCCCGACACGCCCACCGCCGCCGCTTCGAGCGCCGACATCGTCAACGCCATCCGCGCGCTCGCCATGGACGCGGTGCAGAAGGCCAACTCCGGCCATCCCGGCATGCCCATGGGCATGGCGGAGATCGCCGAGGTGCTGTGGCGGCGGTTCCTGCGCCACAACCCGAAGAATCCCGCCTGGCCCGACCGCGACCGGTTCGTCCTGTCGAACGGGCACGGCTCGATGCTCCAGTACGCGCTGCTGCATCTCACCGGCTACGACTTGCCGATGGAAGAGCTGCGCCGCTTCCGCCAGCTGCACTCGCGCACGCCCGGCCATCCCGAGGTCGGCTGCACGCCCGGCGTCGAGACGACGACGGGCCCGCTGGGACAGGGGCTCGCGAATGCCGTCGGATTCGCGCTCGCCGAGCGCCTGCTCGCCGCGGAGTTCAACCGTCCGGGTCATTCGGTCGTGGACCATTTCACCTATGTCTTCGTGGGCGATGGGTGCCTCATGGAGGGCATCTCGCACGAAGCTTCCTCGCTCGCGGGTGTGCTCGGGCTGGGCAAGCTCATCGCGTTCTATGACGACAACGGCATCAGCATCGACGGCAAGGTGGAGGGATGGTTCCGCGACGACACGCCCAAGCGTTTCGAAGCCTATGGCTGGAACGTGATTCCCCACGTAGACGGCCATGACACGCGCGCCGTGACGGCCGCCATCGAGCGCGCCCGCGCGGGCTCCACCCGGCCCACGCTCATCTGCTGCAAGACGGTGATCGGCAGGGGCTCGCCGAACAAGGCGGGCACGGATGCGGTCCACGGCGCGGCACTCGGCGACAAGGAAGTGGCGGCCACGCGCGAGGCGATCGGATGGAAGTACGCACCCTTCGAGATTCCGCAGGAGATCTATCGGGCCTGGGACGCCACGGCCAAGGGCGCCGCGTTGGAGTCCGAATGGAAGGAGCGTTTCGCCGCATACCAGAAGGCGTTCCCCGCGGAAGCGGCTGAATTCAAGCGGCGCATCGCGGGAGAGTTGCCCGCGGCTTGGCGCGCAACGGTCGATGCCATGGTGGCGAAGGCCCAGGAGAAGGGCGAGAGCATCGCGAGCCGCAAGGCCTCGCAGAACGCGCTGGAAGCCATCGGCCCGGCGCTGCCGGGGCTCATCGGCGGCTCGGCCGACCTCACCGGTTCGAACCTCACCATGTGGTCGGGATCGAAGCCCGTCACGGTCACGCAGGCCGGCAACTACATCTACTTCGGCGTGCGTGAATTCGCGATGTCGGCGATCGGCAACGGGCTCGCGCTGCATGGCGGCTTCATTCCCTACCTGGGCACGTTCCTCACCTTCTCCGACTATTCGCGCAACGCGCTGCGCATGGCCGCTCTCATGCGCGCGCGCAACATCTTCGTCTTCACCCACGATTCCATCGGACTCGGCGAGGACGGCCCCACGCACCAGGCGATCGAGCACGTGTCGTCGCTGCGTCTCATTCCGCAGATGGACGTCTGGCGCCCGTGCGATACCGTCGAGACGGCCCTCGCGTGGGCGTGCGCGATCGAGCGCAAGGACGGTCCCACCTCGCTCGCGCTGTCGCGCCAGAACCTGCCATTCGTGAAGCGCGGCGCGGGCGCCGCCGGCGACATCCGCCGCGGCGGCTACGTGATCAGCGACGCTCAATCGCCGCGCGCGGTCGTCATCGCCACGGGCTCGGAAGTCTCCATCGCGCTCGCCGCGCAGAAGAAGCTCGCGGATGCCGGCGTGCCGGTGCGCGTGGTGTCGATGCCGTGCACGAGCGTCTTCGATCGCCAGGATCGCGCGTGGCGCGACTCCGTCCTGCCGAAAGGCGTGCCGCGCGTGGCCATCGAGGCCGGGGTCACCGATTACTGGCGCAAGTATGTGGGGCTCGAAGGCGAAGTGGTCGGCATCGACCGTTTCGGCGAATCGGCGCCCGCGCCGGACGTCTACAAGTTCCTCGGCATCGACGCGGAGCACGTCGTGGCCGCGGTCCAGCGCATTGTCTGACATCGCCGCGCCCCCGCTCGTGCGCGTCGCGCGGCCCGGCGACGCGGGCACGATCGCGCAGGTGCACCGCGACAGCTGGCGCACGACCTATGCCGGCATCCTTCCGCTCGCCGTGATCGCGCGCGAGGCCGCCCGCAAGACAGAGACCATGTGGCGCCGGCGCCTCGCGCTGCAATCGGGGGTAGCCGCGACCTGGATCGCGGAACGCGCGGCGCACGGCATCGTCGGCTTCGCCTCCTGCGGCGACGCGCGCGCGCCGATCGAGGGCCTGGACGCGGAGATCTATGCGCTCTACGTCCTGCAGGCGCACCAGCAGCGCGGTGTCGGGCGCCAGCTCGTGCGCGAGTGCGCGCGCCACTTCGTGCGCCACGGCCTGTTCGGTTTCTACCTCTGGGTGCTCAAGGCCAACCGCGCGCGCCTGTTCTACGATGCGCTGGGCGGCGAGGTGATCGCCGAGCGCAACGAGCGGCTGGGCAAGCACGACTTCGCCGAGATCGCCTACGGCTGGCACGACCTCACGACGTTGGTCGCGCCCGAGCCCTAGTTGCGCGCATGCTGCCGCGCCTCGAGCGGCCGCG
>Ga0209131_1003371_pt1 | contig 10645 bp, 8 predicted proteins | sample GraSoi_2013_40cm_FD_185826 | JGI IMG/M metagenome (GOLD analysis project Ga0209131, IMG submission 185826) | Grasslands soil microbial communities from the Angelo Coastal Reserve, California, USA - Sample 9_17_2013_40cm (SPAdes) (version 2) | ecosystem: Environmental > Terrestrial > Soil >...
GGACCTGCCTCGGAGCCAAGGGGATTCGCGCCGATGTGCGCGTGTTTGGCTGCGAGCCGGAGCGCGCGGATGACGCCTACCGTTCGCTGACCAGCGGTACGTTGCAATCGCTGGATTCGAGCGACACAATCGCGGACGGTTTGCGCGCATCGCTGGCGCCGCGGACTTTCGCGATCCTGCAGCGTCATGTGGAACGCATCCTCCTGGTCAGCGAGGAGGAGATCATTTCGGTCGCGCGTCTGGTCTGGGAGCGCATGAAAATCATCATTGAGCCATCAAGCGCCGTGGCGATTGCGCCGTTGCTGAAGCCCGGAGTCGTAGCGTCCTTGAATCTGCCAAACCGCGCCGCTGGAGGCCCCCCAAAGCTCGGCGTGATCTTCTCCGGCGGGAACGTGGACCTTTCTTCCCTTCCGTGGAGGTGACGCGACGCGAGTCGACCGCCCACCCGCCTCCTCCCCCCGGTAACATGGTGAGCTGTGCCAAATCCGTGCACTTTTTGTGTAAGGAAATAGGAACATTGAACAACCACAGCCTGTCGTGACGGACGCTTCCCACAGAAATCACAGCACTTAACTTTCTGAAAGTTTGGACAATCGCATGCTCCCATCAACCACGGAGGGAATGGGTTCACGAATGGGAGTAAATGTTCAAGAACAAGTCGGGGAGTACCGCGCGGCAGTACTGCTGGGAGTCCCGATGACAGAAATCCGGCGCATTTCGCGTATATCCGGCCTGGGACACCTGGAGAAAGGTGACCGAGGCGAGCAAGTGGTTTTCACCTACGAGGAACTCCGGAGACTCTGCCTGCTAGCCGCACAATCTTCGAAGTAGCCTCCATAGAATTTGCCCAGACTCTTCCATACTCCCCCCCGGCCCCGGGTGCCTCCCCACAGGTGCCCGGGGCCTTCCTCCCTTTGAATAATCGCAAAAGACTATTTTTCCCTGAGCTTTAGCTTTCCTTCGGCTTTGTTGTCCTCGAGGAATTTGCGAAGTTGTGGCGTGGCTTCCAGCAGGCGGATCCATTGTTCGTAGTACAGCGTCACGGGAAAGCGCCCGAGGCCGTAGACGCTCACGCCCCCTTTTTCGCCGACACGAAACTCGAGCGAACCGGTGCGGCGTACGCCTCCCTGTTTTTCCATTTCCGCGAGTTTTGCTTTGAGCTCTTCGTAAGTTGGTTCGGCCATGGCGTCTCCTCTGGTGGATGGAATAGGGCAGGATTATACAATGCGTTTCGATTTGACGGGGTGCGGGCTATACTCTGCCCGCAAGTTTTCTTAAAACTTAAAACGGTGATGCATGCCTGAAGAACAATCGGGGATCGTCGATTGGATGAATCTGCCACAAGGCGCGGCTGAGGTGTCTCTGTGGGCGGGCCTCCACGATGCGCAGATTGTATCGATCCAGTCCAACCTGCTGGCGCGCACGATTACTCTCCATCTGGAAAGCGATCACTTGCTTGAATTCCACAAACTGCCCCTGGACATGCAGTTTCTTCTGCGGCTGGATGGAGTGCAATCGGCCGGGGTAGTTCATTACGCAGTGTGGCCGGGAGAGTTTTCCGTTCCCGCTGGCGTCGCTCGCGAAGAGGAATCTCGGTTGATTGCCGAGTACCAATCCAAGTGGCGTGAAGAATCGTTAAGCTGGAGCGGATTGGAGAGCGCACTCACGGCGGAATGCAAACAGGTGATTGATATTGCCGATGCAACGCTGGGTACTTCGCCGGATAATTCCGTAGCGCTGCGGATCAGCGGCCTCCTGAACTACTCGTCATACCGTGAGCTATTTCTGCGAGCGGAGGGGCTCACGCTTTCGCGAGGCGATGGGCAGGACTTTGGAATCGCAGGACTCCTGAAAATGGGAGAGGCGTACTGGGATGCGTTCGAACGCCAGAAAAAAGTGGAGGACGCCCAACCTGAAATCGGGCGCGACCAACGCTAGTAGTCCGAGGACAAGAGCAGTGGCCGGAAAAAAAAAGGGGCGATACGAAGGTACGAATCTCCCCATTATTCCGATAATTAAAACCCAGAACGTGGCAGAAAGTTTCGCAACCCCGCACCGATAACAAATTCGGCACACCCTGACCTACCCGGGCATCCCAGCCGCAAGAAATGCCATCAAATGGGTCCAAGTGCGGAGAGGTCGGGAGAATCATATAGAACCCCAGGTCGAGGGAGATCAAGATTATGGCGAACCACCCAGCTAGGTGGAGAAACCTTGGTTTCATTTCGAGAAGCACAGGCGCTCTGGCCCTCGCAGTCTGCCTTAGCGCAGGGGCCCACGCGCAGGAGCAGCAAAGCCCCCAGCAGGTCGATCAGCAGCAAACGCAAGACACGCAGCCTAAGCCATCCTACGCCCCACAAGACGCGGACAAGCCGCCTTATTCGCAGGACCGGCCAGCTCCGGCTGCGCCCGCACGTGCGCCTGGTCCGCAAGTCCAGCCCCTTCCCGGGACGCTGACGGTTCCCGCCGGAACGATCCTTCTCATTCGCATCAATGAATACCTTTCGAGCGACCACAGCCGGATCGGCGACCAATTCACCGCCGTCCTGGAGAATCCGATCGTCGTGAATGGCTGGGTGGTAGCGCGGCGCGGCCAAGTACTGGTGGGGCAGGTCAAAGAGGCGCGGAAAGTCGGCCGAGTCAAGGGCACCTCCGAGTTGGGAGTCGAGCTGACGGACATGTCCGTCGCGGATGGCCGCCAAATGCCGATTCTTACCGAGCTATGGAAGGCCTCCGGCGGAACTTCGCACGGACAGGATGCGGCAACGATTGCCACCACCACAGGCCTCGGCGCTTTGATCGGAGCCGCTGCAGACTGGGGCACCGGCGCGGCCATCGGCGCAGGAGCTGGCGCGGCAGCGGGAATTGGCGCGGTGCTACTGACCCGGGGCCGCCCCACGATACTCGACCCTGAGTCGCAATTGAGCTTCCGGCTGGTCGATCCCGTCAGGATTGACACGACGCAAAGCCAGCAGGCGTTCTTGCCCGTCACGCAGCAGGACTTTGACGGTGGGCGATCAGAGCGGAGGGGGCCGCGCCACGTGGCCGGAGGCTATCCCTATCCAGGCCCCGCGCTTTATCCGTGCGGCTACTACGGTCCCTGCTACGCCTATCCTGCATACGCCTATCCAGGCTTCGTGGGATTTTATGACGGTTGGGGGTGGGGCTGGGGCCGCGGCCCGGGTTTCTATGGCCGGCGCCGTTTCTATCGCTGAGTCTCCTGAAATCGCCTGAAGCGAAACCGAAATGGCAGACGCGCCCTTCTATAAATCCTTCCGGAGACCGGGAACGCCCCGGCGCTTTCCGTGGAATAAGAGTAGTGCGGGAACGGTAGAAATCGTTTAAAGGGACGGTTTCTGCGAAGGCGCGCGCGGCGAAGAATTACGCCGATGCGCGGCGCTCACCAGGAAACCGCTCAAGCATCCTGCGGAATCCTGGCTGCATCAGAATGGCCACGGGCTCGGTGTGTGGGTGATGTTCCAGTTTAAGGGTGTATCTCTGAGCGCACGCCACAGGCGAGGTACTAGAGAGTATTTCAATCGCCCGTGCTAGCCTTTATATGTTCAGCAGTGAATCGTTTCCGGTCCAAGCCCCAGTCCGCGAGAAGCCATTTGTGGGTGTCGTTCCTCTGTCCGCATGGCCTCGCCGGAACTTGTCCCGACTCGGTCGGGAGGCCGGTTGCGTTTAGTTGGAGTCGAATTCAAATCTGAAGCTTGGACGGGATATGAAACTCCATTCTTTGACGCTTCGCAATTCCCTTCTCCTACTTGCTGTGATTCTGGCGCTACCGGCATTTCGCGCCGCCGCGCAAACCAAGCCCGATGCGGCTCAAGCTCAGCAAACACAATCCCAGTCGCAGTCAGGACTGAAGCCCATGCCACTCGATGAAGATGGCCGAGAGGCGGTCGAAGAAGGCCCGGAATTCTTGAAACGTCGGCAGGATTGGTTTTTCAAGCCCCGCGCGTTTCCACAAGGCTTCATTCCGCAAGGAGCACGCCAACGTGCATTGTATCGCATGCATCAGATGCTACAGAACGAAGGCCGCCTAAACGCTTTCATCGCGCCGGGAATAGGATTTGCCGCGGCGGGGCCGACAACCTCAGGCTGGCAATTCATTGGTCCAAGGGCCACGAGCAATGCGATTTGGTTGCCGTTCACGTCGGGCCGCGTAACGGCGCTCGCGGTAAATCCAAATAACTCAAATAACGTCTATCTCGGCGCTGCTGATGGTGGACTCTGGGTTACCACGGATGCTGGCACTACCTGGACCCCGCTGACGGATTTCCCTCCTTCTGCAGGCATTGCCTCTGTAGCTGTTGGTTCGCTGGTAGTTGACCCCATTACGTGCACATCTGGAGCCACTGGCATCTGCACGACGGTTTACGTAGGCACGGGCGAAGATAACTTTGCCGTTGACAACATTTCCGGAGAAGGCGTTTTAAAGTGTACGGTCGCTGCCGGTACGCCTCCGACGGCATCCTGCACCCAGGACAACACGTTTCGTACGCCGAGTCCTCTTACTCAGACGCGCGGCGGTCCGCTCGTCGGCGCGCTGGCCATCAACCCGAAGACCAGCGGTAGCACTGCCATCCTTCTCGCAGGCGTTCGCGGGAGCGGCACAGCGCTCCCATCAGGCATTTATTGTTCCGCAGATGCCGGTCTGACATGGAAGGCGGTATTCGGCATCCCCGGGATCGTTGGGACAGATGCCGTGTTTGCGAGTGATGGCACAGCCTTCGTCGCACTTGGCTTCCCCTTCGGTGACGCAGCAAACAACGGAATTTATAAATCCAGCGTGGCAATCAGCTCCGTCAACTCCTGTGCTGCGGTCACGGACCCAAGTGGCACCAGCCCCGGGGGAGCGGGCTCGAAATGGATCAAACAATCCCTGCCTGCGGGAACACCAGCAGCAAGCCTAGGCCGCATCGCTTTAGCGATTCTGCCGAGCGCTTCAAGTACGGGAAGCAACGCAACGGTTTACGCCGCTATCGCCGACAGCACGACGACTTCATCGAAACTGCTCGGCGTCATTAAGACTACAAACGGAGGCACAACACCGTGGACGCAGTTGTCCGGTACGCCGTCCTTCTGCAATTCGCAATGCTTCTTCGATTTAGTGATCGCAGTTGATCCGGCGGATACCACTGGCAAGACGGTCTTTGCCGGTGGTGCGGCTTCCGTTGATACGCTGATCCGTTCGACGGATGGGGGCAACACCTGGACGGAAGTTTCAGCAACCAATAGCGGTACGGGGCTGCACGTTGATACGCATGCGTTGGCCTTCAGTGGCAACGGCAGTGTCCTCTATGTCGGCAATGACGGTGGAGTGTGGAGCAGCGCGACAAATCTGACCTCCGGCGCCACGACATGGAACAATCTGAACGCAAATCTCGGCATCACTCAGTTCTATCCGGGGATCTCTATTCACCCATCCACCCCCTTCTCCGGGCTTGGCGGAGCTCAAGATAACGACATCCAGCAATACCAAGGGCCTAGTCTGGTCTGGCAGGCGCAGAGTCTCGGATGCGACGGAGCATTCACGGCCATCGACCCCGGCATTCCAAGCACTATTTACGGCGAATGTGAGTATGTTCCCGGCATAGCGTCCTTCCCCATTATTGCCGTCTCCTACACTGGCCAGCAGCTCTTCTTCAACGGATTTCTCGTCAATTCGGGGATTAACAATGCGGACCGCGGCTCCTTTATTCCTCCGCTAGTGATGGATCTCAAGCACCCGCAGACGCTCTATTTCGGCACCTGCCGTGTGTGGCAAACGAAGAATGGTGCCAACACATGGACGGCGATCTCGCCGGACGTGACTGCGGCGACGCACCCGGCAGGATGCGCGGGCGCTGGCGCAACTCTTTCCACGATCGCGCCTGCGCTAAGCAATTCCAACACTGTTTACACTGGTTCTGACGGTGGGGAGATTGAGGTCACGACTGACGGTGGAACAACGTGGACCAGCATCGCGACGTCTGCGCTTCCCACCCGCTCGATCACGCAAATCGCAGTGGACCCGAGCGACAATAAGATCGCGTATGTGACCTTCTCTGGTTTTAGCAATTGTGCCGCGGGCTGCACAGGTGCAACCGGCCACGTATTCAAGACTTTGAATGCTACCCTAGGCACTGCCACGGTTTGGACGGACATTGACGGTGCGGGGATTCCAGATATCCCCGTGAATGCTATCGTGATCGACCCAGCTGATCTGACTCACAATACGCTTTACGTTGGGACGGATATCGGCGCCTTTTTCACCGCCAATGGCGGCGTCAGTTGGTCCGTGCTTGGTTCGGCGAATTCACTCCCGCCTGCTGAAATTTTGGGGTTGGCGCTCCATGATCCTTCCCGAACGCTCCGCGCGGCCACGCATGGCCGCGGGATGTGGGATCTGAATCTGGGCGGGCAGGCGAGCTTCGGGATCACCTCGCTTTCACCATTTACGGCGACCGCGCCCGGAGCGGGCTTCACCCTGACGGTGAACGGCAATGGTTTTGTGAGCGGAAGCAGTCCGACCATCAATTGGAATGGCAGTCCCCGGACGACGGCATTTGTGAGCAGCAATCAGTTGACGGCTTCGATTTCGGCAAACGATGTCGCGATCGGAGCCGCAACTCCCATCACCGTCACGCAGGGCACAACCACCAGCAACTCTCTGATCTTCACGGCTATCGCCCTTGCGCCAACCATTACTTCCATTTCACCGACGACGGTAGCGTCGGGATCCAGTTCGCTGTTGCTGACAGTGAATGGGAGTAATTTCCAGGGCGGGTCAAGCGGAACACTGGTGCTCTTTAACGGCACTGCAGTAGCTGCGACTCCTGTCGTCAGCGGTTCGACCGCTCTGACCGTGCAGGTTCCGGCGGCCAACCTGGTAACTCCACAATCGGTGGCCGTCACCACCTTCAACCCGCCGCCGGGGGGCGGCGTGTCCCCGACGTCGCAGACACTGACCATCACTGGCACGACCCCTTCGTTCACCTTGAGTGGGAGCCCAGTGACGATCGGACCGCAGACCAACACGGGGACGTCTACGATTACGATCTCACCCAGCGCCAACACGCCGGTTTCCGTGACTTGCCCAACGGCCCCGCCGGGCGTGACTTGCTCGGCGTTAACGATCCCTGCCAGCAGCACATCGGGTACGCTCACCGTTAACTTAACGCCGCCGTCGTCGACACTAACTGCGTCTGCGGCACCGGCAGAGCGGATGATCGTCGCGGACGCAATGACCCCACCTAAAGGAACCAAGGGCTGGTGGGCACTGAGCGGGGGCACAGGCCTCGCGGCAATGTTCCTGCTCCTTCTGCCCGGGAGGAAGCGCTACCGCGCGGCCCTGGGGCTTGGCCTTGTGTGCGTGTTGAGTTTCACTCTCGGTTGCAGCGGCTACGGCGGGGGCAGTGGCGGAGGCGGGCTTGCAACCACGACCACCAAGCTGACGGCTTCCACAGGGAAGGTGGCCACAGGACAGACAGATGCCTTGACAATCACGGTCACTTCATCGGGAACGGCGGCGAACGGGCAAGTGCAGCTCTTTGATGGAACGAATCCGCTGGGCTCACCGACCAGTGTCGTCAACGGTACCGCTACGATCAACGAATCGGGGTTGCCGGCCGGGACGCACTCGATAAGCGCACACTACCTGGGTGATACATATACGATGGCGTCGCAAAGCGGAGCGCTGAACATCACGTTCGTGGGCAACACCACGTTTACGATCACCGCGACGCCGGCAGCGTCCAACGGCTCGCCGACCGTCAACCTCACAATCAACTAAGAAAAGATCTTCTAACCCGGCCGGGCGACCCCGAAGTTTCGGGGCCGCTCTTTTTTTGATACCACTCAGCACCAAGAAACGACCACCCCAACTTTACCTTGACAAGTACTGTACTTACATGCAAACATGTCGTTTGATAGTTAGCCGCCAGTGAGCTCGTTCTACCCTGCCTTCCGGCATCCCTGTCACTTTGCCGTCAAATTGTTTCTTCTCCTTGCCTCCCGGCTTCATCAATCCCGCGGGCCCCAAGTAACGAAATCTCCCGTCGTCCATCCCCTTTCTGTTCAACAGCTTACAAAATGCTCTTTGCCCAACCCCTTTGTTTTGATAACGATCCATTTTGATGGGGGGTGGGGTACCCCCTTTCGCTCTTCGTCTCGTCACCGGTCCCGTAGCAGACTTCTCCCCTAAACTATTTAGAATCAACACTTGTAAAAGTGTATCAAAACAAAGGACTTTAACTCCGTTTGGAATGACACTTATGAAAAACAGGCCGTGCGGGCTGGGGCGCTATTGTTAACCAGACATCCGATGAAGAGTGTCTGTCCCGCCTGCCCCGAGCTTCTCGGGGAGCGACCATCGGGAGGCGTTCGCAGCATTCCGGCCCGGCCGGAAAGGACCTCTCTTCACTCGCCGCCACAAACCACGGGAGCCGCGCCTGCTAGTTCACCGGCACGGGCTGCGGGGGGCGCGACGGATTGCAAACTCTGTTTATCAGCGCCACCAGGCGCGGGCAGTCCTGGTCCGTTATTGCGATGAATTTCAACCCCAGTCCGCCGCCGGGAATTACATGTTGCACGACTGCTTCGACCCTGATCTGTCCTTCCGGAACAAGAAAATCAAGCTTGACTCTCGCGCCCGGGCGCCGAGGACCGGTTGTAGAGAGGAACACCCCCCCCACGCTCAGGTCGCAGATGCGAGAAACATCTTCCAGTCCATCGCATCGCCAGCAGGCCCACACGTCGTCATGTGTTTCGACTCGAGAAATCTGTCTTCTGGAATAGAGAGGTCCTACACGCGCGGTTGCCACAGCTCCCCTCGGGCCTGCGGAATCGAGCGCGTAGTTAAGAGGACGACCCACGGCTCCCAAGGCCATGGCAGACCGTAATGGAATGATCGAGGGCAAACAATCCGGGGATCACTCTAAGTTTTCTGAGGTATTTACCTGATAGTGGACGAGGGCAAAGTAGCCCTTTGCCGCGGCACCCACGCTGTTCGCGCAAATGGAAATGAAGTGGCGGTGGGGACGTTTCTAGTTAACAATTCAATGTCATGAGCGGATTTGATGGATTACGAGTTCTCGCGCTGGAAAGCCGCCGCGCCCCAGAACTCGCCAAATTGATTTCCACCTATGGCGGCAAACCCCTGGTTGCGCCTTCGATGCGCGAAGTCCCGCTGGAATCAAACAAGGAAGCACTAGCCTTCGCCGCGAGACTTCTCGCAGGCGAGTTTGACATGGTCATATTTTTGACAGGCGTCGGTGCGCGTACGCTGCTGGGCGTTGTGGAGACGGTCCATGACCGCGGCATGTACGTCGCGGCGCTTCAGCGTGTGAAAGTAGTGGCGCGCGGACCGAAGCCCATCGCCGCTCTGCGCGAAATCGGCATCACTCCTGCCATCACCGCCCCCGAGCCCAACACCTGGCACGAACTGTTGCGCGCGCTGGACGAGGCTGGTAAGGCCTCGCCAGAACTCGGTTTGCAAGGGGCGCGAGTTGCCGTTCAGGAATATGGCGTTTCCAATCCTGAATTGCTGAGCGGGCTTCGTGAGCGAGGTGCGGCCGTTACACGCGTGCCGGTGTACCAATGGGCGCTGCCGCACGACCTGGCTCCCCTCCGGGCCGCTATTAGAGCGATTGCCGAAGGAAACGTGGATGTCGCGCTCTTTACGACTGCAGTTCAGGCGGTCCATCTCTTCCAGGTTGCTGCGGAGATGCAGCTGGAAGAACCAGTGAGGAGTGGTTTGAGCCGCGCGATTGTGGCCTCCATCGGGCCGACTACTTCAGAAGAATTGCAACGGCACGGAATCCGGGCCGACCTCGAGCCGTCGCATCCGAAGATGGGTTTCCTGGTGAAGGAAGCTTCTGAGCAAGCCGGGGAACTTCTTCGCCAGAAGAGGGAAGGTATTGCTTCTGCCGGTTGACGAAAACTAGTTTTGAAGAGATTCACGCGGATTGGCAGCGCGAGTTTGCGCCCGCGGCGGCGCCCATGGCCGACGCAGCGCCGGGAATCACTTCGAAATCGACCCCGGCCTGGGCGAGAACTTCCGTCTCGTCGTCAGCACACTCAGATGGAAGCGGGTCGTTCAGTTTAAGCCGCACGACCTGATGGCCTTCCCGCGCTGCAGAGATGAGCACGGAATGAATTTTTTCCTGGAGATTTCCCGCCTGCAAGCCGAGTTTGCGGACGTTGCGGACCTGGGTCGAAGCGGGGATTAAATCGAGGATTTTCGGGGAGACCAGGTCGTCGTGAAGAACAACCTCGGCAGCACGAAGCACCCGTACCGCCTTGACGGTCAGGAGATCGGGATCTCCTGGACCCGCTCCCATCAGATAGACTTTACCCTTCATGGTCGGCGTGTGCATTGGATGCACTCCCGGCACTGGCTTTAGCCAGCAGCCTTTTTTTTGCGGCGGCAGCTCGAAACGCCGCCGGCCGCTGATACTGCACTAAAACATTAACACTTTGCTGACTGGTGAAATTGCGAAAGAATGAATTCTACGAATCAATATTTTTGATGCAGGAGACGGGAAATGACCGGGTTGCGGAGGAAGCGGGCAACTCAACCGGTGCGTTTCGACTGGCGGCGATTTCGGCGGAAAGCTTCGAAGGCTTCCTCACTGGCATCCTCGTGCAGGAGACGTTT
>Ga0209131_1003373_pt1 | contig 10642 bp, 7 predicted proteins | sample GraSoi_2013_40cm_FD_185826 | JGI IMG/M metagenome (GOLD analysis project Ga0209131, IMG submission 185826) | Grasslands soil microbial communities from the Angelo Coastal Reserve, California, USA - Sample 9_17_2013_40cm (SPAdes) (version 2) | ecosystem: Environmental > Terrestrial > Soil >...
GCGCCACTATCGCATCCGGGAACGTGGCCTTGACGGCACGATGCAGCTTGCGGAACGAGTCGCTGTCCGTGCCCGACACCGGCGAGGGCTCGCTGCGCGATGTACCGGTGGCCGCGATCTTGACGCGCGGATCGGCAACGATCGCCATGACGCGCCTGATCGCCTGGTCGCTACTCATTCCCGACAGCAGCCGGAAATTGACGACGCCGCGTGCGCGCATCGGCAATACGTTCTCCTTGATGCTGCCTTCGAGCATGGTGGGCGCGATCGTCGTGCGCAGCATCGCATTGGTCGACGGCGCTTTTTCCATCTGCGATCTCACTAGCGGTGCGAACAGCCACAGATTCGAAAATATGACCCGCCTGAACCAGCCCTGCTCGGGACCGAGGAAGGCGAATTGCTGCCTGACCGGATCGGAAATCGAAGCCGGAAACTGGCTGTCTTCGAGGCGCGCAATGGCCGCGCTCAAGATTCCGACTGCCGTATGCGAAGGCGGCATCGAGGAGTGGCCGCCTTCGGCTTCGACCAGGAGTTCGAGGCTCAGATAACCTTTCTCCGCAATGCCGATCAAGGCGACCGGCTGGTCGAAACCGGGCACGATGCCCTGCGTCACCACCTGCCCCTCGTCGAGCACGGATTCCAGCCGTATGCCTTGCGAGGAAAGCCATTCGGCGATTTTTGCCGAGCCCTCGCGGCCGCCGACCTCCTCGTCATGGCCGAAGGCGAAATAGACGGTCCGCTTCGGCCGGAAGCCCTGCGCGAGCAGAGTTTCGGCCGCTTCGTGCAAGGCCATCAGCGCACCTTTGTCATCCAGCGTACCGCGGCCCCAGATGAAACCCTCGGCAACGACACCGCCGAACGGCGGTTGCAGCCACTTGTCCGCGCTGACCGGGTCGATGGGCACCACGTCCTGATGCGCCATGACCAGGATGGGTCTTGCGGAAGCGTCAGTGCCGGACCATTGGTAAATCAGGCTGTAGCCGTTGATGCGTTCGTGCCGCAACGCCGACTGCATGTGCGGGAAACTGCGGGCGAGGAAAGCATGGAAGCCCTCGAACTCACTGCGTGGAAACTTTGATGGATCCTGGTGGGAGACCGTCTGGAAACGCACTGCCTGCGCCAGGCGTTGCACGGCCGCCGCGGCATCGGGCGCCGCTTCGTCGTTGCGCGGAACATCGATCTGCCGGCTGCCGAAGCGCGCCGCGTTGACCGAGAGAACGGCTGCCAGGACAACGGCCGCCGCAATCACGGCGCAGGTCCACTTTTTCATTTCTGCCTCCGGAGCGGCGCCGGCGGAAGAACTCAGCGCTTGTCGGGGGAATACGCCGTCGCAGCACGGGAAGGCTGCAGCAGCTGGAAAAATACCTCGTCCTGCTTCACCATGCCCAGTTCGGAGCGCGCGCGCTCCTCGATGGCATCGTAACCCTGCTTCAGGTCGAGCACTTCAGCGTCGAGCATGGCGTTGCGCGCCGCCAGTTTCACGTTGGTCTCGCGCTGCGTTTCGACCTGGGCGTCGAGCTCGTGCACACGTAGCCAGCCGCCCTTGCCGAACCAGAGCGGATTCTGGATCAGCGCGATCAGCAGCACCAGCGCGAGGCCGAGGAAGCGTATCAGGTCAGCTCCGGTTCAATTGATAGAACGCATCGCGGCCGGCGTAGCTCGCCGAATCGCCGAGGTCTTCCTCGATGCGCAGCAACTGGTTGTACTTGGCCAGGCGATCGGAGCGCGACAGCGAGCCGGTCTTGATCTGCAGCGCATTCGTGCCGACGGCGAGGTCGGCGATGAAGGTATCCTCGGTTTCGCCCGAGCGATGCGACACCACGGCGGTGTAGCCGGCACGCTTGGCCATCTCGATGGCTGCGATGGTTTCGGTCAGCGTACCGATCTGGTTGATCTTGATCAGGATCGCATTGGCGATGCCCTGGCGGATGCCCTCCGCGAGGATCTTGGTATTGGTGACGAACAGGTCGTCGCCGACGATCTGCACTTTCTTGCCAAGCCGGTCGGTCAGGATTTTCCAGCCTTCCCAGTCGCCTTCGGCCATGCCGTCTTCGATGCTGATGATCGGATACTTGTCCACCCACGCCGCGAGATAGTCGGTCAACTCCTTCGAGGTGAGCTTCAGTTTTTCCGACGCTATGTCGTACTTGCCGTCCTTGAAAAATTCGGAACTGGCGCAATCGAGGCCGATGGCGACCTGCGAACCGGGCGTATAGCCCGCCGCATCGATGGCCTCGATGATGAGTTGCAATGCCGCTTCGTTGCTCGGCAGGTTGGGCGCAAACCCGCCTTCGTCGCCCACGGTGGTCGGCATGCCTTTCTTGTCGATCAGTTTCTTCAGCGTCTGGAAAATCTCCGCGCCACAACGCATCGCTTCGCGGAAGCTCTCGGCCCCCACCGGGATGATCATGAATTCCTGCAGGTCGAGACTGTTGTTCGCGTGCTCGCCGCCATTGATGACGTTCATCATCGGCACGGGCAATTGCATCCTTCCCGCACCGCCGAGGTAACGATACAGCGGCAGGCCCGATTCTTCGGAAGCCGCCTTCGACACCGCCAGCGACACCGCCAGCATGGCGTTGGCGCCGAGGCGCGATTTGTTTTCGGTGCCGTCGAGTTCGATCAGGGTCTGGTCGATGAAGCATTGCTCGACCGCGTCGAGCCCCACGATGGCTTCGCAGATTTCGGTATTGATGTGTTCGATTGCCTTGAGCACGCCCTTGCCGCCATAGCGGCTCTTGTTGCCGTCGCGCAGTTCGATGGCTTCGCGGGAACCGGTCGAGGCGCCCGACGGCACGGCGGCACGGCCGCTGACACCGGATTCCAGCAGCACGTCGGCTTCGACCGTGGGGTTGCCGCGGGAGTCCAGAATCTCGCGGGCAACGATGTCAACAATGGAACTCATCCTGTTTTTTTCCTCGTTATCGATCCGTTTGTCATCGGGTCCGCTTTGCCAGCAACGCGCTTTCGGCGAGCCCGCGGGATTTCACCAGTTCATCGAGCGATTTCAATGTTTCGAGCAGCGACTTCATCAAATGCAAAGGCCAGGCATTCGGGCCGTCGGACAGCGCCTTCTCCGGATTCGGGTGCGTTTCCATGAACACGCCCGCCACGCCGGTTGCCACCGCTGCGCGCGCGAGCACCGGCACGAATTCGCGCTGGCCGCCGCTTGATGTGCCCTGCCCGCCGGGCAGTTGCACCGAATGCGTGGCATCGAACACCACCGGACAAGCGGTTTCCCGCATGATCGCCAGCGAACGCATGTCGGAAACCAGGTTGTTGTAACCGAACGACGCGCCGCGCTCGCACACCATGATGTTGTCCTGCCCGCTCGCTTCGCGCGCCTTGTCGACCACGTTCTTCATGTCGCCGGGAGCGAGAAACTGCCCCTTCTTGATATTCACCGGCTTGCCGCTCATCGCAACGGCACGGATGAAATCGGTCTGGCGGCAGAGGAAGGCGGGTGTCTGCAGCACATCCACCACCGCGGCGACCGCGGTGATCTCGTCTTCCGCGTGGACGTCGGTCAACACCGACACGCCGATTTTCTTCCTTACGTCGGCGAGGATTTCCAGGCCCTTGTCCACGCCGAGGCCGCGGAAGGATTTTCCGGAACTGCGGTTCGCCTTGTCGTACGACGATTTGTAGATGAACGGGATGCCGAGCGCGGCCGTCATTTCCTTGAGCTGACCCGCTGTATCCATCGCCATTTCGCGCGACTCGACGACGCAGGGGCCCGCTATCACAAATAGTGGATGATCGAGGCCGACGTCGAATCCGCAGAGCTTCATTTATGCCTCATCGGTGCGGGCCCTAACGATCGTCTCCGCGGTCGCATCCCCAAGGGCCCCTGCTCCGCGCTCCGACGCTCCCCGCTATCACAAATAATGGATGATCGAGGCCGACGTCGAAACCGCAGAGCTTCATGTCAGGCCACGCTCTTGATCTTGGCCGGCCCGTGCTCCACCTGGCCATCGCTCTCGCGATAGCGCACGGCGGCGCGAATGAAGGCCGAGAACAACGGATGGCCTTCGCGCGGCGTGGACGTGAATTCGGGGTGGAACTGGCAACCGACGAACCAGGGGTGGCCCGGCAGTTCCATCATCTCGGGCAGGTTCTCGCTCGGCGTACGCGCGGACACCTTGTAGCCTTTCGGTTCCAGCAGGGGCACATAGGCATTGTTCACTTCATAGCGATGGCGATGCCGCTCGTTGACCCGGGCGCCGTAGATCTGCGCGGCCAGCGTGCCGGGCTCGATCGGGCAGGATTGCGAACCGAGCCGCATGGTGCCGCCCATGTCGGATTCGCCGCTGCGGCGCTCTACTCGACCGGTGCGGTCCAGCCACTCGGTGATCAGCGCAACCACCGGATGCGGCGTATCGGGATCGAATTCCGTGCTGTTGGCACCGGCGAAGCCGCCGACGTTGCGTGCGAATTCGATGGTGGCAAGCTGCATGCCGAGGCAGATGCCAAGATAGGGAATCTTGTTCTCGCGGGCATGGCGGATCGCCGCGATCTTGCCCTCGACGCCGCGCTTGCCGAAGCCGCCCGGCACCAGGATGGCATCCATTTTTTCCAGGCAGCCGATTCCGTCCTTCTCGATGCTCTCGGAATCGATGTAATGGATGTTGAGCTTGGTGCGGGTATGGATGCCCGCGTGGATCAGCGCCTCGGACAGTGATTTGTAGGAATCGGCGAGATCGACGTACTTGCCGACCAGCGCGATGTTTGCTTCGTGGGTCGGATTCTCGCGGGCACGAAGCAGCTTCTCCCATTTCGACAGGTCGGCCGGCGGCGCCACGATGCCGAGCTTGCGGCAAACGATTTCGTCGAGCCCCTGCCCGTGCAGGAAACCGGGAATCTTGTAAATCGAATCGACGTCCACGGCCGAGATCACAGCTTCTTCCTCGACATTGGTGAACAGCGCGATCTTGCGGCGCTCGTTGTCCGGCACCATGCGGTCGGCGCGGCACAACAGAATATCCGGCTGGATGCCGATCTCGCGCAGTTCCTTGACTGAATGTTGCGTCGGCTTGGTCTTGATCTCGCCGGCCGACTGGATGTAAGGCACCAGCGTCAGATGGATGAAGCAGGAATTGCCCCGGCCGTTCTGGATGCTCATCTGCCGGACCGCTTCGAGGAAGGGCAGCGACTCGATGTCGCCCACGGTGCCCCCGATTTCGCAGATCGCCACTTCGGCGTCGCCCGCGCCCATGCGGATGAAGTTCTTGATCTCGTCGGTGATGTGCGGGATGACTTGCACCGTGCCGCCGAGATAGTCGCCGCGGCGCTCCTTCTTGATCACGCTTTCGTAGATCTGGCCCGTGGTGAAGTTGTTGCGCTTGGTCATCTTGGCGGTGACGAAGCGCTCGTAGTGGCCGAGGTCCAGGTCGGTCTCGGCGCCATCCTCGGTCACGAACACCTCTCCATGCTGGAAAGGACTCATGGTGCCGGGGTCGACGTTGATGTAGGGGTCCAGCTTGAGGAGGGTGACTTTGATGCCGCGGGATTCGAGAATTGCGGCGAGAGACGCGGAAGCGATACCTTTGCCCAGGGAAGAGACGACACCACCGGTTACAAAGATAAATTTTGTCATTCCATACTCGCTCCGACTTGCCTGAAGAATATTAACCCAATACGGCGTCAGGCGTCACAAAATATTGTGGCGCCCGGCCGCGCTTTCAAGTCGTGCCGCCGCCTCACGCCGCCGCAGCTTTTCTTTCCGCGTATTTGCCCAGGAACATCCAGGTCTCGACCACGGTGTCGGGATTCAGCGAAATCGCGTCGATCCCGCGCTCCATCAGCCATTCGGCGAGGTCGGGATGATCCGACGGCCCCTGCCCGCAGATGCCGACGTATTTGCCGGCCTTGTGGCAGGCCTGGATCGCCATGGAGAGCATCACCTTGACCGCCGGGTCGCGTTCGTCGAACTGGCCGGCGACGATGCCGGAATCGCGGTCCAGCCCCAGCGTCAGCTGGGTCATGTCGTTGGAGCCGATCGAGAAGCCGTCGAAATGCTGCAGGAACTGGTCCGCCAGGATCGCGTTCGACGGGATCTCGCACATCATGATCACCCGCAAGCCATTCTTGCCGCGTTCCAAACCATTGGCCGTGAGCAGTTCGATGACCTGCGCGGCTTCGCTCACGGTGCGCACGAACGGCACCATGATTTCCACGTTGGTCAACCCCATTTCGTCGCGCACCTTCTTTAGCGCACGGCATTCCAGCTCGAAGCATTCCCGGAAGGAATCGGATATGTAGCGCGACGCGCCACGGAAGCCGAGCATGGGATTTTCTTCTTCCGGTTCGTACTGCTTGCCACCGGTCAGCCTGGAGTATTCATTGGACTTGAAATCGGACATGCGCACGATCACCGGCTTCGGAAAGAACGCGGCGCCGAGCGTGGCGATGCCTTCGGTGAGCTTGTCCACGTAAAACGAGACCGGATCCGGATAGCCCGCGCAAAGTACGTCGATCGCCTCCTTGAGGTCCGGCTTGAGCTTGGCATAGCCCAGCGCCGCCTTCGGATGCACGCCGATCATGCGCGCGATGATGAATTCCAGCCGCGCCAGGCCGATGCCGGCATTGGGCAGGCGCTGGAAGTCAAAGGCCAGTTCCGGGTTGCCGACGTTCATGCTGATTTTCACCGGGATGTCCGGCAGCTTGTCCATCTGGATTCGCAGCACTTCGACGTCGAGAATGCCCTGATAGACGAAGCCGGTATCGCCTTCCGCGCAGGACACCGTCACGTGCTCGCCCTCGGCCAGTTTCGTCGTCGCATCGCCGCAGCCGACCACAGCCGGAATGCCGAGTTCGCGGGCGATGATCGCCGCATGGCAGGTGCGCCCGCCGCGGTTGGTGACGATCGCGGAGGCCCTCTTCATGACCGGCTCCCAGTCGGGGTCGGTCATGTCGGTGACCAGCACGTCGCCGGACCGCACCCGGTCCATCTCGGACGCATTCTTCACCAGCCTGACCGTGCCGGTGCCTATGCGATTGCCGATCGCGCGGCCGGTGACCAGTTCGTCGCCGCGTTTTTTCAGGCGGAAGCGCTCCTGTGTTTCCTCCCTCGCCTTCACCGTTTCGGGCCGCGCCTGCAGGATGTAGAGCTTGCCGTCGATGCCGTCACGGCCCCATTCCACATCCATCGGACGGCCGTAGTGTTTCTCGATGATCATCGCGTAGCGGGCGAGTTCCTCGACTTCCGTATCGGTGATCGAGAACCTGCGCTGCTCCGCTTCGGGAACATCGAGCGTTTGCACCGAGCGGCCGGCTGCGTGACTGTCGGTGAACACCATGCGCAGCGCCTTGGAACCCAGGTTGCGGCGCAGGATGGCCGGACGACCGGCGGCCAGCGCCGTCTTGTAGACATAGAACTCGTCCGGATTGACCTGTCCCTGTACGACGGTCTCGCCCAATCCGTAGGCGGAGGTGATGAACACCACTTTGTCGAAACCGGATTCGGTGTCCAGCGTGAACAGCACGCCGGCGGCGCCTTTGTCGCTGCGGACCATGCGCTGCACGCCGGCCGAAAGCGCGACGTTCGAATGGGCAAAACCCTGGTGGACCCGGTAGGAAATGGCGCGATCGTTGTACAGCGAGGCGAACACGTGGCGGATCGCCAGCAACACATTGTCCAGCCTCTGGATGTTCAGGAACGTTTCCTGCTGGCCGGCGAAGGAAGCGTCGGGCAGGTCTTCCGCTGTCGCGGAGGAGCGCACCGCAAAAGTCGCTTCATTGCCCTGCCCTTTGACCAATGCCTGATAGGCGGATGCGACGCCCGCTTCGAGAGTGGGCGGCAGCGGCGCTTCCAGGATCCACTGGCGAATATGTTTGCCGGCATCCGCCAGCGCCGTGACGTTCTCGATGTCGAGCTTCGATAGGGCTTGCTCTATTTTCGTGGCCAGGCCGCCGGCCGCCAGAAACTCCCGATAGGCGTCAGCCGTCGTGGCGAAACCGCCCGGGACGCGCACGCCGGCGCCGGCCAGCTGGCTGATCATTTCCCCGAGGGAGGCATTCTTGCCGCCGACGCTCTCGACGTTGGTCATGCGCAATTGTTCGAACGGGATGACGTATTGCTTTTGGCTCATTCGGCGGTCCGCGACGAGAGGTGAAAAGATGTTATTTTACCGGTGGAAACTATTCTTGTGCATCACAACATGACGCCCAATCGCACGGCCTTCTTCATTTCGGACCGCACCGGGATCACGGCGGAAATGCTGGGACACAGCCTGTTGACCCAGTTCGAGCACGTGACGTTCACCGAAATCACGCTGCCTTTCGTCGATTCGGAGGAAAAGGCGCACGAAACGGCGCGCCAGATCGACCAGACTGCCGGCAAGGACGGTATCCGGCCCCTGGTATTCAGCACCCTGGTGGACAAGAACCTGAGCGGCATCATCCAGGCGGCGAACGGGTTCTACATCGATTGTTTCCAGGTATTCATCGCCCCGATGGAGGCCGAGCTCGGCGTGAAGTCTTCCCATACGGTGGGCCGATCGCACAGCGTGCGCAACAACAATTCGTATTTCAACCGCATCGAAGCGGTCAATTTCGCGCTGTCCCACGACGACGGACAGACCACCAAGGAACTCGATGAAGCCGATGTCATCCTGGTGGGCGTATCACGCTGCGGCAAGACGCCGACCTGCCTGTACATGGCGCTGCAATTCGGCATCCGCGCGGCCAACTATCCGCTGATCCCCGAGGATTTCGAGGCGAAGAAGCTGCCCTCGGCACTGAAGGACTATCGCAAGAAAATGTTCGGCCTGACCATCCGCGCCGACCGGCTGCAGCGCATCCGCCACGAACGCCGTCCTGGCAGCACCTATTCGAGCATGGCAAACTGCGAATACGAAATCCGCGAAGCCGAAGTCCTCATGCGCGCCGAGGGCATTTCCATCCTCGATACCACGACCAAGTCGATCGAAGAACTCGCCACGACCATCCTGCAGAAAGCCAACCTGCAACGCCATGTTTACTAATCAACCACCCACCTCACCCCAGCCCTCTCCCCCCGTGAGGGCGGAGAGGGAGATGGAAAAACAACGGGCAGCCTCGGGCTGCCCGCTCTTTCAGCACCTTCTTCAATCCTGAAGAATTTAAAAAAAGGCGACCACGTGGTCGCCCGATTGCATTTAACTCTCCCTCTCCGCCCTCACGGGGGGAGAGGGCTGGGGTGAGGTGGGTGGTGGGTAGGCGGATCGATGAGCGCCCTTACCGGAGCGAAGCTGCGCCGGTGGATGGGGCAAACGCCGAAGCGCTGCAGGGCTTCGAGGTGCTGGCGCGTTGAATAGCCTTTGTGGCTGGCGAATCCGTAGTCGGGATAGAGCTCGTGCAATTGCACCATCAGCGCATCGCGCGCGGTCTTGGCGAGGATCGATGCCGCGGAAATCTCGGCCACCAGCGCGTCGCCGTCGACGATCGCACGCGACGGAAAACGCACTTCGGGGCAATACAGCCCATCGACCAGCACCTCGTGCGGCTCGACGCTCAATTGCTCCACGGCCCGCCGCATGGCGAGCAGGCTCGCCCTCAGGATGTTGATGCTGTCGATCTCTTCCACCGAGGCGCTGGCCACCGCCCAGGCGACGGCACGACTGCGGATCTGGATGGCAAGTTGCTCGCGGCGTTCATGGGACAGCACCTTCGAATCGGCCAGCCCCGCGATCGGATCGTCCTCGCTCAGGATCACGCAGGCGGCAAACACAGGCCCTGCCAGCGGCCCCCTGCCCGCTTCGTCCACGCCGCAGACGAGCAGGCCGCGCGTCATGCGCGCGCGCCCTCGCTTGCCGGCGCAGCGGCCACCGGCACCGGCGCGCGAACAGCGTTGAGCAATGGCAGGATCGCCTCGACCGCCCGTGTCGCCGTGTCCTGTCTGAGCGAGCGGTGGATTTCGAGGAATTTGATTTCCAGCCTCTTGCGCACGTCTTTGTCCTGCAACTGGTTGCACAGCGCCTGCGCGAGATTCTCGGCGGTCGCGTCTTCCTGCAGGAGTTCGGGGACGACGAACTCCCCGGCCAGAATGTTCGGCAGTCCGGCATAGGGCAAGTGCGCCTTGCGCCGCATGATCCAGGCGGAGATGCGCGGCATCTTGTAGCTGATGACCATGGGGCGCTTCAGCAATGCGGCTTCCAGCGTTGCTGTGCCGGAAGCCACGAGAATCGCATCCGCGGCGATCATCGCCATGTGCGCGTGTCCGAACAGGATCGTGATCGGCAGGCCTTCGGCCTGCTGGTGATAGATCGCCTCTTCGAAAATATTACGGGTCTCGCGGCTCAGCAGCGGCACCAGGAAATGAACGTTGGGAATCTGTTCCGCCACCAGCCGGGCCGTGGCGATGAACAATTCTCCCATCTCGCGGACTTCGCTCTGCCTGCTGCCGGGAAGAATGGCGACGATGGTCTGCTTCGGCGATATGCGCATCTGCTCGCGCGCGGCACCGCGATCGGGAAATTCCGGAAACTCGTCCGCAAGCGGATGGCCCACATAGGCAACGGGCACCCCCGCACGCTCGTAAATCGCCGGCTCGAAGGGAAACAGCGCCAGCATCTTGGAAACCGCGCGCTTGATCTTGTGGATGCGCTCGCCTCGCCATCCCCAGATCGACGGACTGACATATTGCACCGTGGTAATGCCGCCA
>Ga0209131_1003374_pt1 | contig 10639 bp, 10 predicted proteins | sample GraSoi_2013_40cm_FD_185826 | JGI IMG/M metagenome (GOLD analysis project Ga0209131, IMG submission 185826) | Grasslands soil microbial communities from the Angelo Coastal Reserve, California, USA - Sample 9_17_2013_40cm (SPAdes) (version 2) | ecosystem: Environmental > Terrestrial > Soil >...
CAAGTTGATCTGAAAGCGATCGCCCTTGTCCTGCCACACGGCCGCGGCGAACAACGATCTCGCATTGGTTTTCGCCTCTCCCGCGTCGAAGCCGGCCTGGACGTTACGCGCATCCGCCAACTGGATACCGCCTTGCCAATTGGGAGTGGCGGTCCATTGCGCGCCCGCGGTGAGGAGGGTTCCGCCGAGGCGCGAAAAGCCCGGAAGCCGCAGTCCGTTGTAGGTCCCGGGCTCTCCCACGCTCGCCTGCAGCTGCACCTCGCCGTTGTGCAGCCATTCGGTCTCCATGCCGAGGATCGGGAACGTCGGCAGGAAAAAACGATACTGCTGGCGGCTCAGCTCGATGCCCGGCGTGTTGAGCGTTCCGAGCCCGTTGTTGGCGCGCCAGCCGTTGTCGAACGGCAACGCGCGCTGCCACAACGTGAAGACGCTCGATCCGCGAGGGTTCGCGCGCACCGTTGCGTCTAGGCTGTACGCGCCGTATTCGAGCGTGTCGAGGCGGCCGCTCAGGACGAGGCCGTTCTCGTGGCGCAGCGCTCCTCCCGAGTCGATTCGGCTCGCGAATCCCTCCACGCGCCACGAGCGCGCCGGGCCCGACGCGTTGTACGAGACGCTGTCCGCTTCCGCGGCAAGGGGTGCGAGGCGCGCCGAATCGATGACGCGATCTTCGTAAGGCTGCGGCTCGGACGGCTCGGGCGCGGCGAGGCTCGCGATACGCCCGCTCATGATGAGCCCGCCCTCGTGGCGGAAATCCTGCGCCCAGCTCGAGTGCGGCGCGGCGAGGCTACCGAGGCAGACGAGAGGCGAAAGCCATCTCACATTCAGCGCGCAAAGCTCTGCTCGAAGGGCAGCTTCTGGTCTTCCCACTCGAGGGTGCCGCGAATGGTGATGGGAAAGGCGATCTTGAGCGGCTCGTCGCGCTCGCGATAGAGCACGAGGGAAACGGGCCGCGTCTCACCCGGAAGGATCGGCGAGGTGGAGGGCGAGAACTCGAGCTTCTTGCCGGCCGCATCCGTGCCCGAGAGAAAGCCGGCGAGGCGCCCATGCGCGTTGCCGGTGTTCTTCACCAGGACCACGGGTACGACTTCCCCGTTGACCGTCCCGGTCTTGTTGCCGACGATCTCGAGCTTCGCCTTGGCGCCGCCCACCGTCACGTAGACGATCACTGCGAGGCGGCCCGCGATGGGAAAGCTCGGGCCGCCGGGCGTGACGACGTTCTGCTCGTCGCCTTCGATCATGAGCGCGAAGCGGCATTCGCCCACGGGCGCATCGGCCGGCGCGGCGATCTCGAACCGATAGCGATACTTTCCGCCCGGGGACACCGTGATCTCGCGCCGCTCGATGGCGACCCAGGGACGGCAGCTTCCCGGCTGCAACGCCTCCTCGAACTTCACGTTGGAGTTTTCCTCGAAGATCCAGTCCGCGGTCCGCAAGCGGTATTTCGCCGCCTGCGCGCTCGCGTTGGTGATCTCCACCACTTCGCGCAGCGCCTCCCCCGGTTTCGTCGCGAGCTCGAAGCGCGGCGGCGACACGAGTGCCGCGAAGCCCTGCGCGAGAGAGCCCGCCGGAATCGCCGCGGCAAGGATCGCGGCGCAGGAAATCGCGCGCATTGTCCGGATGCGAGGAGGCATGAGATTCAATCCACGTCGATTTCGAAGTAGAACTGCAGGCGCTGCGGCGCGACCAGGCGCCGGCCGTCGGCCGAGAGCTTCAGCACGATCGTGTCCTCGATCAGGCTGGCACGCACCGGGCCCGCGAAGACCAGCGTTCGATTGCCCGAGGTGAGCTGGCCCGGAAGAAGCCTGCCTTGCGTGGTCCACTCGGCGGTCACTTGCCCGATCGGCTGCTCGGGCAGCGCCATGTAGATCTTCCCGGTGCGGTTCAGCCACGGGGCGGTGTTCAAGCGAATCGTGAGGATGCTCGAGCCTTCGACCGCGTTGCCCGCGACGCGATTGGGCGCGAGCGACCTCCATTTCATCGGCGTCGAGATCTCGCTGGGCAGGGTGAGCGAGTCGTCGACGCGGAAAGTGGCGGCGATCGCCGGCGCGTACGCGAGGAAAGTGGCGAGGATTGCGGCGGCGTATCTCACGGCGCGCTCAACGTGTAGGTGGCGCGACCGGTGTAGGTCCCGGAGGCCACGTTCGCCGCGTTCGCGTAGGAAAACGTGTGGCAGCTCTCGCGCCACGTATTCACCGGAAAAGTCGTGAGCGTCTGCGTGCCGCCCGTGAACGTTCCGTTGGGAATGGCTTCGACACCCGCGTCCCCGATGCCGCTGCTGGTCCAGCTGATCTGGCTGAACGGAATCGTGTCGCCGGTCGCGTTGACGAGGTTCGCGGCCGAGGTCGTTACCGTAAGCGTCGCGGTCCCGGCCGCGCCCGGCAGGCGGAAGAAGCCGCCGATGTAGACCTGGATCGGCGGATTGCAGAACGTGAAGTTGTCGTAGAAGCTCACGGCCTGCGCGCTGTTGCTGGTCATTTGCTGCGCCGTGCCGCTGCCGACTTGCGCCGCGGGAACGGTCACCGTCACCTGGTTGATGGTGGCGTTGTTGCCCGGAGTGCCGCCGCCGGAATAGGTGCCGGTGAAGGATCCGTTGCCGACCTGCAGGTAGATCGCGCGCGTGCCGGTGCCGATGTTGACGACGTACGCGAGCGCCTCGCCCGTCGCGCAAAGCGCGGCGGCCACTGCGAGCGCTTTCAAGATCGGGACGGAACGCCTCATCGCGAAAGCCCTGGAAAAGACGCTGCCAAAAGAAAAAAGAGGTGCCCGCATCACGCGAGCACCTCACCCCTAGAACAGGGTGGTCTGTCGCGACGCTTAGAGCATCGAGGCAGTATAAGTTACGCGGCTGTTCTGTGTATTCACGCCGCCGTAGGTGCCCGGGGCGACAACGGCCGAGTTGAGGTACGTGTAGGTCCACTTCGCGTCGCGGCTGATGGTCTTGCCGGCAGCCGGGATCAGCGTGATGTTGGTGGTGGCGCCGTCAGCCAGCGCGGGGTGCGCGAGGGCGGTGGCCGTCGTGTTCACCGCGACCGCCGTGGCGATCTGCGCGTACGAGATGGTGTCGCCGAGGCCGTTGTTCAGCGCGCCGAGGGTGGCCGAGCTGAAGGTGACGTTGCCGTTGTTGCTGACGACCTTCGCCGTGACGGTGCCGTTGCCCAGGTCACCCGAGCCGACCGTCGCGGCGATCACCGAGGCGTCGCCGACGTTGACGGCGGGGACGGAGAAAGCGATCTGGTTGATGGTCGCGTTGGCGGCCATGTTGGTGCCCGTGCCGACCTGGAGGAACAGCACTTTCGGGATGATGATCTGGAAGTCCAGGCGGGCGGTCGCGGTGATCGGGGAGCCGGCGCCGGTGGTGAAGTTCGATTCGGCGCTCGCCGCGAACGGAGCCGCGAGGGCCAGGGCTACTGCACTCTTGATCACGATTTTGCTGAAGTTCGTTTTCATGTTCGGTCTCTCTTTCGGTCTAGGGGTTAAGGAAGTGAATTCGTTTTCGATGTACGCAATGTACGTGTCGCCCCCACGGACGACTGTGAGACGGGTCACAGAACCCCTTGTTTTATTGGGCTTTTTAGGCCAAATTCGATTTCAGCGGTAACCCTCCGGTAACAAAGGAGCGCTTCCGGTAACAATCGAGCGAGTTAAGTGAGATGGCGCACAAATGCGATCGAGGTCGCACGATAGGCGCGCGAGTCGATGAGGAAAATCGACTCGAAGGACCAGGACCTACGGATGATCAGTGATCGAGGACGATGCGAAAGCGCGCTTTCCCGGCTGCGAGATGCGCGATCGCGTCGTTCACTTTCGCCAACGGGAAATGCTCCACCTGCGGCGCGATGCCGTGGCGGGCGGCGAATTCGAGCATCGTGCGGATATCGACCGGCGCTCCGGTGGGCGAGCCCGAAATGCTGCGCTCCGCGGCGATCAAATCGAAGGCGGCCACGGGGATGGGTTCCAGGACGGCGCCCACAACGTGCATCCGGCCCTTGGCCGCCAGGGTTGCGACCATCGCCTTCCAATCGAGCGCAACGTTGACCGTGACGAGAAGGAAATCGATCTTGCCCGCCAGGGCGCGCAGCGCCTTCGCGTCGCGGCTCGAGACGACGTGGTGCGCGCCGAACGCCTTTGCCTCGTCGGCCTTGGACGCGCTCGATGTGAACGCCGTCACTTCGCACCCCCAGGCGGCGGCGAACTTGACGCCCATGTGTCCCAATCCGCCGATGCCGACCACGCCGACGCGATGGGTGGGCTTCACGCCGAAGCGCGCGAGCGGATTGAAGACGGTGATGCCGCCGCACAAGAGCGGCCCCGCGGAAGAGATGTCGAGGGAATCGGGCAGCGGAATGGTCCACGCCCAATGCGCCCTCACGCGATCGGCGAATCCGCCGTGGTGGCCGACGATGGTCGGCAGCGCTCTCGCGCACAGGTGCTGGTCGCCGGACAGGCAAAGGCGGCAGTGCATGCAGCTTGCCGCGGTCCAGCCCACGCCCACGCGCGCGCCGACCTTCACTCCCTGCGCGTTCGCTCCGGCCGCCACCACGCGCCCGACCGCCTCGTGTCCCGGAACGACGGGATACTTCGAGAAGCCCCACTCGTTGTTGATGATCGAGAGGTCGGAGTGGCACACGCCGCAGTGCTCGACCGCGACCTCCACCTCTTCGGCTCCGAGCGGACCTGGATCATACTCATGGGCGACGAGCGGCTTGCCCGCCTCCAACGCAGCCCAACCGCGGATCTTCGTCATCGCCGCCTTCTCCCGATCATGAAATCGATCCTGCCCTCATTGACCATCGTACTCGCCGCGGGTTGCGCTTCTTACGCAGGCTCGGGCCTGAAGCCCGGCGTGGATTCGGAGGCGCGCGTGCGGGAGGTCATGGGAGAGCCGGCGATGAAGCTCGCCAACGCGGATGGTACGACGACCCTGGCCTATCCGCGCGGCCCCACGGGCTACGACACCTTCATGGCGCGGCTCACGAGCGCCGGGAGGCTCGAGAGCATCGAGCAAGTCCTCGACACGCGGCATTTCAATCGCATCGTTCCCGGCTTGGGCAAGGAAGACGTGCTGCGCATCATCGGCCCGCCGCGCCTGGAGCAGCCGTTCCCGCGCCAGCAGGAGCTCGCATGGGATTATCGCTACCTGGACGAGTGGGGGTTCTCGAGCATCCTCTCGGTCATGTTCGACGCGCAAGGCCGCGTCAAGCACAAGGTGATGGCCCGCGAACCGAAGGACGACGATCCATGAAATCATTCCTGGCCTTTCTGGTCGCATTTGCTTTTTGCCTGCCGGCGAACGCCAAGCATTTCCGCTGGGCCTCGCAGGGCGACCCGCAGACGCTCGATCCGCACGCGCAGAACGAGAGCTTCACCAACGGGATGAACAATCTCGTCTACGAGTTCCTCACGCAGCGCGACAAGGACTACAAGGTCGTGCCGTGGCTCGCGACGTCGTGGAAGGCGACGAGCCCGACGGTGTGGATCGTCACGCTGCGCAAGGACGTCAAGTTCCATGACGGCACGCCGATGACGGCCGACGACGTGGTGTTCTCCTTCGCTCGCGCGCTCAAGTCCGGCAGCACCTTCAAGCTGTACTCGAGCCAGGCCGGTGTCGCGCGCAAGATCGACGACTACACGGTCGAGTTCACCACGCCCGTGCCGAACCCGGTTTTCCACGAATCCATCGGCACGATCTTCATCATGAGCAAGCAGTGGAGCGAAAAGAACAACGCGCTCATTCCCCAGGACTTCAACAACAAGGAAGTCACCTTCGCGTCGCGCAACATGATGGGAACCGGCCCGTACCGGCTCGTATCGTTCGAGCCCGGCGTGAAGCTGCTGCACCGGAAGAACCCCGAATGGTGGGGGATCAAGGAAGGCTGGTTCGACGGCAACGTCGACACGATCGAATACCACCCGATCCAGAACGCCGCCACCCGCATGGCGGCGCTGCAATCCGGGGAGATCGACTTCCTGCTCGATCCCTCGCTGCAGGACGTCCCGAGGCTGCGCCAGGACAAGGCGCTCAAGGTCTGGGAGGGCGAGGAGATCCGCGTGATCTTCGTGAACATGGACCAGGAGCGCGAGCAGCTCCTCTACGGCGACGTCAAGGGAAAGAACCCGTTCAAGGACGCGCGCGTGCGCAAGGCGCTCTACCAGGCGATCGACATCAACGCCATCAAGAGCCAGGTGATGCGTGGGCTCTCCTCGCCCACGGGGATTGCGCTTCCCGATCCGAAACGTGCCGGAGTGCCGCCCGCCCTGGAGAAGCGGCACGCCTACGATCCCGCGGCGGCGAAAAAACTCCTTGCCGAGGCGGGCTATCCCAACGGTTTCGGCTTCACCATGCATTGCCCCAACGACCGCTATGTGAACGACGAGAAGATCTGCGTGGCGCTCGCCGGCATGTGGGCGCGCATCGGCGTCAATACGAAGGTCGAGGCGATGCCCAAGGCGCTGTACTTTCCGAAGATGCAGAAGCTCGACTCGAGCGTCTCGCTGCTGGGATGGGGCGGCGGCTCGCCCGATCCCATCTGGATCCTCAAGCCCGTGCTGCATAGCCGCAACGCCGTGGGCGCGGGAGACTCGAACTTCGGCAACTTCAGGAACGCGAAGCTCGATGCCCTGATCGACGGCATCGAAGGCGAGATGGACGTGGAGAAACGGCGGCGGATGATCGATGAGGCGGTGCAAGTGCTGCAGGAGGAGGTCAACGTGATTCCGCTGCATCGCCAGGTCATTCCCTGGGTCTCGCGCGCCAACATCTCCGTCGTTCACCGGCCGAGCAACCTGCTGGTTCCGATGTGGGTGAAGGTCCGGTAAGAGGTTTAGAGTACGTCGATGCGATGGCTTTTCGCATGGGTCCTTCTCCTCTTCTGGCCCGCCGCGATGCCGGCGGCGCCGGCCCCGGTCGTCGAGCTCTCGATCGACGGAGCGATCGGGCCCGCCACCTCCGACTACGTGCACCGCGGCATCGAGCACGCCGCGACGGAGGGCGCGCAGCTCATCGTGCTTCGCATGGATACGCCGGGCGGCCTCGACGCGTCGATGCGCGCCATCATCAGGGACATCCTGGCTTCCCCCGTGCCGGTGGCAGCGTTCGTGGCTCCCGGCGGAGCGCGCGCGGCGAGCGCTGGAACCTACATCCTCTACGCCAGCCATATCGCCGCGATGGCGCCGGCGACCAACCTCGGCGCCGCCACACCGGTGCAACTCGGGGGTCCGCCGCCGAGTCCCGACAAAAACGAGCCCCTCGTGAGCAAGCAAGTGCACGATGCCGCAGGCTACATTCGCGGCCTTGCGACCCTGCGCGGGCGCAATGCCGAGTGGGCGGAGCGCGCGGTGCGGGAAGCCGTGAGCCTCACCGCGGAGGAGGCGCTCGCGCAGAAAGTCATCGACGTGATCGCGGCCGATGTCCCGCAGCTCCTTCAGAAAGTGGACGGGCGCAAGGTCTCCGCCTCCGGTGCCGAGCGCGCGCTGCAGACCGCCGGGGCTCCCCGTGTTGCATGGGAGCCCGACTGGCGCACGCGCTTTCTGTCCGTCATCACCGATCCGACCATCGCGTACGTGCTCATGCTGCTCGGCATCTACGCGATCATCTTCGAGCTGGCACACCCCGGGCTGGTGCTGCCGGGAGTCGTGGGCATCGTGAGCCTGCTCGTCGCGCTGTATGCGCTGCACATGCTGCCGATCAACTACGCCGGGCTGGCGCTCATCGTGGTGGGCCTCGCGCTGATGGTGGCCGAGGCGTTCCTGCCGGCGTACGGCTCGCTCGGCGTGGGAGGCGTGATCGCCTTCGTGATCGGCTCGGTGATCCTGATCGAGGTGCCCGGCTACAGCGTCCCGTACGCGCTCATCGGCGGCTTCGCGCTCGCCAGCGCCGCGTTCCTCATCGTGGTGCTCGCGGTGCTGCTCAAGTCGCGCAAGCGCCCGGTGGTGAGCGGGCGCGAAGAGCTCATCGGCGCGAGCGGCGAAATCATCGAGGCCGCGGGGCAGGAGGGCTGGGCGCGCGTGCACAGCGAGACCTGGCAGGTGCGCAGCCGCGCGCCGCTCGAGCCGGGCCAGCGCGTGCGTGTGACCGCGATGGAGGGCCTCTTGCTCGACGTCGTTCCCGAATCCGAACCAGGAGCGTGACCATGATCTTCAATTTCGGCACCGGTGTGATCCTTCTCGTCGTCATCCTGCTGGTGTTCTCCGTGCGCGTGCTGCGCGAATACCAGCGGGGGGTGGTCTTCCAGCTCGGCCGCTACTGGGCGGTGAAGGGGCCCGGGCTTTTTTTCCTCATCCCGATCATCCAGCAGATGGTCAAGGTGGACCTGCGCACCGTCGTCCTCGACGTGCCGCCCCAGGACGTGATCACGCGCGACAACGTCTCCGTCAAGGTGAACGCGGTGGTGTACTTCCGCGTGGTCGACCCGCAGAAGGCGATCATTCAAGTAGTCGACTTCCTGGGGGCGACAAGCCAGCTCGGCCAGACGACGCTGCGCGCCGTGCTCGGCAAGCACGACCTCGACACGCTTCTTTCCGAGCGCGAGAAGCTCAATGCCGACATCCAGAAGACGCTCGACATGCAGACCGACGCCTGGGGCATCAAGGTCTCGATCGTCGAGATCAAGCACGTCGACCTGAACGAATCGATGGTGCGCGCGATCGCGAAGCAGGCCGAGGCCGAGCGCGAGCGCCGCGCGAAGGTGATTCACGCCGAAGGCGAGCTGCAGGCCTCCGAGAAACTCCTGCAGGCGGCGCAGGTTCTTTCGCGGCAGCCGGAAGCGATGCAGCTGCGTTATCTGCAGACGCTCTCCAACATCGCGGGCGACAAGGCCTCGACCATCGTCTTCCCGGTTCCGCTGGACATCATCGCGCCGCTGCTCGAGGCGGCAAAGAAACGACTCTAGGAAGTGGCGAAGGAAACCGACGTCCTCATCGTCGGCGCCGGCCCGACGGGGCTGGTGCTGGCGCTGTGGCTCACGCACCTCGGCGTGCGCGTGCGCATCGTCGACAAGACCGCGCAGCCGGGCACGACCTCGCGCGCGCTCGTGATGCACGCGCGCATCCTCGAGCAATACGACCAGCTGGGACTGGCGCAGGACGTGATTGATCGGAGCCTCAAGTTCGAGGCGGCGAATTTCTGGGTGAAGGGCAGGCAGGTGGCGCGCGCTCAATTCGGCGACATGGGGAAGGGTGTGAGCCCGTTTCCCTTCTCGATCGTCTTTCCGCAGGACGCGCACGAGAAGTTCCTGGTCGAGCGCCTGCGCTCCGCCGGGATCGAGGTCGAGCGCACCACCGAGCTCGCCTCCTTCGCGTCGAGTGAAACCGGCGCGCGCGCGCGGTTGAAGCGCGCCGGCGGATCGGAAGAGACCTGCGAATGCGCCTACATCGCCGGGTGCGACGGCACACACTCGACGGTGCGCGAGGCGATCGGTGCCGGCTTTCCGGGCGGCACCTACAACCACCTTTTCTACGTGGCCGACGTGAAGGCGTCCGGGCCGGTGGTGAATCGCGAGTTGAACGTGGCCCTCGACGAAGCGGATTTCGTCGCGATGTTTCCGTTGGTCGAGCCGGGACACATCCGCCTCATCGGCATCGTGCGCGACGACGCGGCGCGCGCGCAGCGTGAGCTTGGGTGGGATGACGTCAGCAAGATCGTGATCGAGCGCATGCGCATCGCGGTGGAGCGCGTCAATTGGTTCTCGACCTACCACGTGCACCATCGCGTGGCGCATACCTTTCGCGGCGGCCGCGCCTTTCTCCTCGGCGATGCGGCGCACATCCACAGCCCCGTCGGCGCACAGGGAATGAACACGGGCATCGGCGATGCGATCAATCTTTCGTGGAAGCTCGCCGCGGTGCTGCGGCGCGGCGCGGCCGACGCGATCCTCGATACCTACGAATGCGAGCGGCGCGCCTTCGCGCTGCGCCTGGTGCGCTCCACCGACTTCGCGTTCAACTTCGTGACGCGCGACGGCGCGCTCGCGCGCTTCGTGCGGCTGCACGTGATTCCCACCATCATCCCGCGGCTCCTGTCGACCCGTGCCGGCCTGCGCTTCATGTTCCGCACCCTTTCGCAGACGGTGATCGAGTATCGCCACTGCGATTTGAGCGAGGGCACGGCGGGCCGGATTCGCGGCGGCGATCGCCTGCCGTGGGTGGAGCTGGACGGCAAGGACAACTTCGCGCCGCTAAAGTCGTTCGAATGGCAGCTGCACGCATACGGTGAGGCGCCCGAGGAGATCGTGCGGTTCTGCACGGAGCGGGGGCTGGCACTCCACTGGTTCGAGTGGCGCGAAGCGATGCACGCGGCCGGGTTCGCGCGCAACGCGCTCTATCTCGTGCGGCCGGACGGCTACGTCGCGTGGGCGGACCCCGCGGCCGGCGTGGCGGGGCTCGCCGCGTACCTTGAACGTTGGCCGGGTGCAGCCCAGCGGCCAAAGGTGTAATCTGCGCACCGGATTCCCCCAAAAACTCCCTGACCTGGAGAGGACAAAATGAACAACCGAATCACCGCGACAGTCGTAGGGGCCTTTGCCATGGCCCTCGGGCTCGCCGTCGCCGCGGCGGACGCCGATTACACGGCGGCGAAGAAGGCGAACGAGGCCGCCTACAAGGCCGCGAAGACCGACTGCGGCAAGAAGGCCGGCGACGAGAA
>Ga0209131_1003375_pt1 | contig 10638 bp, 8 predicted proteins | sample GraSoi_2013_40cm_FD_185826 | JGI IMG/M metagenome (GOLD analysis project Ga0209131, IMG submission 185826) | Grasslands soil microbial communities from the Angelo Coastal Reserve, California, USA - Sample 9_17_2013_40cm (SPAdes) (version 2) | ecosystem: Environmental > Terrestrial > Soil >...
ACGATGATGCTGCCGCCGGCGGCCTACATCCTCATGAACCAGCTCTACGAACAGGGTGTCGCGCCCAGCGCCAGGACCTGGTTTTACGACGGCGCGGGCATCGCCGACTATCCCGACTTCTGGCAGAACGTGAAGGACGCCGGGAAATACATGGTGTCGTTCGGCCTGTATCACCCGCAGATGACGGTTCCGCCGATCGGCAAGGAAGTGGCGGCCGAATACACGAAGCGCACGAAGAACGAGCCCAACCGCCTGATCTTCCAGTCCGCGGACTCGCTGCTGCTCATCGCCGAGGCGATCAAGCAGGCGAAGAGCACGGATCCGAAGGCGATCACCAAGGCGCTGCAGACCATCAAGTACTCCGGCGTTCGCGGCCCGTTCGAATTCAGTAAGGAGCCGGGCTACTCGTTCCAGCAATGGGTGGACATTCCGTACGTGAATTTCCAGCTGACCGACGTGAACCAGCCGGTGTCGAAGTCCAACCTCATCCAGGGTCCGGGACAGCCGCTTACGGTGAGCAAGCTGCAACGACCGAAGTAGGCGCGGTGGATCTGCGCGAGGTCCTGGTCGGCTTTGCCGACTGGCAGGGTTATGGCCACGGCGAGCGAGCCGCGGCGTGGCTGCAGCGCCTCGAGGTGAATCGCCCCGAGATCGAGGCCTTTCGCGACGCGCCCACGCCATCGTGCCCGGCGTATGTCCCGCGCGCGGCGCAGGTCGAGGCCGCCGCCGGCGTGGGCGCGAACGAGTCGCGGCTTCCCGCCGATGCGCGCGAAGCGCTCGCCCGTGCGCGAAGCCACTCCGGCCTGAACGCGTTCACGTGGCTCCCCGACGCGCTCTCGCCCGCGGGCTCGGGCTTGCTCGCCGGAGTCCCGGTCGCGATCAAGGACCTGATGCAAGTGCAGGGCATGCCGCTCACCGGCGGCAGCAAGGCGCTCGGGCGCGATGTGGCGACGAAAGACGCAGCGATCGTCGCGCGGCTCAAGCGCGCGGGAGCGGTCGTCGTGGGGCTCACCAACCTTCACGAGCTCGCCTATGGCGTGACGAGCGACAACCCGCACTTCGGACGCGTGGTGAATCCGATGGTGCCGTCGCGCATTCCCGGAGGTTCCAGCGGTGGATCCGCGGCCGCCGTCGCCGCGGGCATCGTTCGGCTCGCCATCGGGACCGACACCGGAGGATCGATCCGCATTCCGGCCGCCTGCTGCGGCATCGTCGGCTTCAAGCCCAGCTACGACGCGCTGCCGCGCGACGGCGTCCTCGACCTCGCGCATTCGCTCGACCACGTCGGACCCCTGGGACGCACGGTCGAGGATTGCGCCGCGATGTTCGCGGCACTCCTCGAGCTTCCCGCGATCCCGAAGTGGAACCGGCGCAATCTCTCGGGCATGACCGTGGCGCGGCTCGGCGGATACTTCGCCGCGCCGCTCGACGGCGAAGTCCGCGACGCGCTGCAGTCCGCAATGCAGGCGCTCACCGCCGACGGCGCGCGTTGCGTCGAGCGCGACATCGCGGGCATGGAGCTCGCGGCCGCGATCATGCTCAACACGATCGCGCCGGAGGCTTCGGCGTTCCACGCCGATCGCGTGAAGGCTCGTGGCCACGATTTCGGCGAGGACGTGCGCGTGCGCATCGAGACGGGATTCTTCTTTCCGGTCCACTGGTATCTCAAGGCGCAGCGCATGCGCACGCGGTTGGTCGAGAGCATCGCGGCCGCCTTCGACGACGCGGACCTGCTCGTCTGCCCCACGATGCGCGCGACCGCGCCGCAGATCGGGGCCTCGCGCGTCGACATCGAAGGCAAGTCGTTCGCGTTGCACACCTCGATGACCAACCTCACGGTGCCCTTCAACCTCTCCGGGCTTCCCGCGGCTTCCATCCCGTGGACTGCGTCGAAGGACGGCGCGCCGATCTCGCTCCAGGTCATCGGCCGTCGCGGGCACGACTGGCGCGTCCTCGCGGCCGCGCGCCGCCTCGAGCTCGCTTCACCCTGGCACCAGCGGCAGCCCCGGTAGCAGCCTTTCAATGCTCGCGCTCGACCTTTTCGTGAACGGGCTCATCTTCGGCCTCTTCTACGCCTTGATGGCCGTCGGGCTCGCGATGATCTTCGGCGTGCTCAAGGTGGTCAATTTCGCCCACGGCGAGTTCTACATGGTGGGCGCATACACCTACGTGCTCTGCGCCATGAAGCTCGGCGTGCCGCCGTGGGTCGCGCTGCCGCTGGCCGCCGTGGCGGGCGCCGCGCTGGGTTGGGTCGTCGAGCGCCTGCTGATGCGTCCGCTCTACGCGGGATATTCGAGCTGGAGCATCATGAAGGACGAGTACGCGGTGGTCGTGACCTTCGGCCTGTCGCTGCTGCTCGTGAACCTGGTCGACAAGATCGTCGGCCCCTATCCCTATCGCGGCCCCTCGTTGATCGAGACTTCGCGTTTCGCGCTGGGGCCGGTGATGCTGAACGGGCAGAAGCTCATCGCCGCGGCGATCTCGATCGGGCTCCTGGCCGGATTGGCGATCTTCATCAAGCGCTCGCTCTGGGGCCGGCAGATTCAAGCGGTCGCGCAGAACCGGCTCGGCGCCTCGCTGGCCGGAATCGACGCGACGCGCACCACGAGCCTCATCTTCGCCATCTCGGGGCTTTTGGCGGCGTTGGCAGGGGCTTTGCTCGCCCCGCTCATCAATCCCTCGCCCGACGTGGGCGCCTTTCCCGCGATCAAGTCGTACGTGATCGTGGTGCTGGGCGGGATGGGCTCGATCTGGGGCGCGATGATCGCCGCGTTGCTGCTGGGCGTGCTCGAGTCGTTCTTCGCGGTCTACGTCTCCTACGACTACCGCGACGCGTTCGGATTGCTGATCCTCATCCTGGTGCTCATCTTCCGGCCCCAGGGCCTCATCGGCGAGAAGGGGCGCGAAGTATGAGCGGCGCGCGCAACCTCTGGGACAACCGCCTGCGCGCCGACTTTCGCGCGGCACTCGCGGTGGTGGCGCTCCTCGCCTTCGTGCCGTTGTTCGTGAGCTCGCCCTATTGGCTGGGGGTGCTCATCGTGAGCATCTACTTCGCGCTTCTTTCCCTCGGCTGGAATCTCCTCGCGGGATTCACCGGGCAGTTCTCGCTGGCACCCGCGGCTTTCGCGATGCTGGGCGCGTACGCCACCGGGCTCCTCAACTATCACCTGAAGGCGCCGCTCGCCATCGGCATTCCCGCCGCGATCGCCGGAACCGCGCTCCTCGGATGGCTGCTCGGGCGCATCGTGCTGCGGCTCAAGGGCCCGTATCTTGCGCTCACGACGCTCTCCTTCGCCGAGATCGCGCGCGTGATCATCGGCAACTCGTACGAGTTCACGCGCGGCGATCAGGGCCTCAACGTGCCGACACTCATGCAAAGCCGCGTCGGCTACTACTACCTTTTCCTCGCGGTGCTGCTCGCCACGCTGGTGGCCCTCTATTTCCTCATGCGCGCTCGCGCCGGGCGTTTCTGGCTCGCCATTCGCGACGACGCGACCGGCGCGGAGAGCCGCGGCATCGACGTGGTGCGCTACAAGACGCTGGCGTTCGCGTTGTCGTGCGCGATCTGCGGCCTCGCGGGCTCTCTCTACGGGACCTTCAGCCAGCTCGTAAGCCCGGAGCTGGGGTTGCTGCTGCAGACCGGCCTCGTGATCTCGATGGTCGTGATCGGCGGCATCGGCACGCTCACCGGTCCCGTCATCGGGGCGCTCCTCGTCTACCTCTCGTCGGAGTGGCTGCGGAGCGTGGGCAACATCCAGCTCATCGTGTTCTCGATCGTGGTGATCGTCTTCGCCCGCTTCATGCGCACCGGGCTCTGGGGCCTCACCCGATGAGCCTGCTCAAGGCCGAGGGCCTCACCAAGCACTTCGGAGGGGTCGCGGCCGTGGACGGCCTCTCGCTGCACGTCGAGGATGGGGAAATCCTGGGACTCATCGGACCGAACGGCTCGGGGAAGACCACGGCGTTGAATCTCCTTTCGGGCTTCCTCGCGGCCGAGCGCGGCACGGTGTGGCTCGAGGGCGAAGACGTGAGCGGCATGACGACGGTCGCGCTCGCGCGCCGCGGAATGCTGCGCATGTTCCAGATGACGCGCGTGTTCCCGCGGATTTCCGCGTACGACAACCTTCTCACCGCGGGGCTCGCGCGCGGCCTGGCGAAGCGCGAATCGGAAGCTCGCGCCGCCGCACTCCTCGAGGAGCTCACGCTGTCCGCGGTCCAGTACCTCGACGCCGGCCAGCTCTCCGGGGGGCAGCGCAAGCTGCTCGAATTCGGCATGTGCTTCATCGCGCCTCCGCGCCTGGCACTCCTCGACGAGCCGTTCGCGGCGGTGCACCCGGTGATGCGCGAGACGATGGCGCGGTTCATCCGCCGCCGCAACGAGAAGGGTCACGCGTTCCTCGTGGTGAGCCACGACATGCCGATCGTGGTCGAGCTGTGCCATCGCACCGCGTGCATGAATGCCGGCAAGCTGATCGCGATGGGCCCGACGCGTGAAGTGCTCAAGGACCCCGCGGTCATCGAGGCCTACCTGGGGAGCGGCGCCCATGCATGAGCTGCTCCTCGACATCGACGCGGTCACCGCGGGCTACGAGCAGGACATCGACGTGTTGCGCGACGTGTCGCTGCAGGTCCGTGCCGGCGAGGTGAGCGGACTCATCGGCTTGAACGGCGCCGGAAAGTCCACGGTGGTCAAGACGATCTGCGGCTTCCTCGCGCCGAAATCCGGCCGCATCGAGCTCGACGGAAAATCGATTCGCGGCATCGAGCCCCATCGCCTGATCGACCACGGCATCTGCTGCATCCCGCAGGAATCGAGCCTCTTTCCTTATCTGAGCGTGGAAGAGAATCTCCTGCTACCCCTGCAGGGCCGCGCCAAGCGCTTCGCCGGCGAGATCGCGCGGCGCTTCGACGAGGTGCTGGGTATCTTTCCCGCGCTGGGAGAAAGGCGGCGCGCGCAGGCAGGCGACCTTTCCGGCGGGCAGCAGAAGCAAGTGGAATTCGCCAAGGCCTGGCTGCAGCGCCCGCGGCTGTGCCTGATCGACGAGCCCAGCATCGGGCTGGCACCGAAGCTCGCCGAGGAAGTCTTCTCGTGGATCGAGAAGTTCGCGCAATCCGGCATGGGCATCCTCCTCATCGACCACAACGTGCGCCGGGTGGTGCGCATGTCCGATCGCATCCACGTGCTGAGCCTCGGCCGCATCACCGCGTCCGGCGGCCGGGAGGATTTCCAGGGCGACCTGCACGAGCAGGTGCGGACGTGGCTCGGGCTGGACTTCTGATGCGGTCACCCCGGCGCAGGCCGGGGCCCAATTACGTAAGCGAGAAGCGCAGCGTTCCCAGGTTCCCGATCGTCGTCTCCAGCTTGTCGCCGGGCTTCAACCACACCTGCTTATCCTTGGGATAGCCCGAGATCACACCCTCGGGCGTGCCGGTGTAGATGATGTCGCCCGGCTGCAGCGTCATCAGCTTCGAGGTGTAGCTCACGATCTGCGCGCAGTTGAACACCATGTCATTGGTGTTCGACGACTGGCGCACTTCGCCGTTGACGGTACCGACGATCTTGAGGTTGTTCTGGTCGACGAGGTCCGCGGTCACGAGATAGGGTCCGAGCAGCCCGAACCCGTCGCACGTCTTGCCGATCATCCACTGGCTGCTGCGCGACTGCAGGTCGCGCGCGGTGAAGTCGTTGCCGTTGCAGTACCCGAACACGTACGTCGAGAATGCCGCGCTCCGTCTTGACGCCGAGCGCAGGCGCCCCGTCCACCATCATGCTCACCAGGATCATCCGCCTGGGCATGGGCCCGCCTTCCACCCTGCGCGGACTGGAGTCGGCGGTGTTCACAGTATGCGTGACGCTGCAGCCCGCCGCGACCACCGCGGCACCGGCCACGCCCGATTGCTTCAGGAATTCCCTGCGATTGCTTTTCATGGCTCTCCTCCTTCTAGGTCTTGCAGACTTCGCGGTAATTCTCGCGCAACTCGCGCTTGAGCACTTTGCCGATGGCGCTGCGCGGCAGGCTTTCCACGATTCGCACCGCGGCAAGCCGCTGCACCTTGCCGACGCGGCCGTTGGTCCACTGCAGCAGCGACTCGGCGTCGATCGAGGCCTTCGGCACGACGAAAGCCACCGGCGTCTCGCCCCAGTCCACCGACGGCACGCCGACCACGGCGGCCTCGGCGACGTCCGGATGGGAGACGAGCACGCTCTCGAGGTCGCTCGGGTAGATGTTGAAGCCTCCGGAAATGATCATGTCCTTCTTGCGATCGAGCAGGATGAGGAAACCGTCGGCGTCGAAGCGCCCGATGTCGCCGGTACGGATGAAGCGCGTGCCTGCGGCGTCGAACCATTCCGCTTGTGCGGTCATCGCCGGCTTGTTGTGATAGCCGGTCATCATCGCGGAGGAGTGTCCGACCACTTCGCCGATGGCGCCGGGCGGCACCTCGCGTCCGTCGTCGTCGATCAAGCGGATATCGTGCCCGGGCGCGGGGCGACCCACGGTGTGCAGTTTGTCGGGATGCTCGTGCGCCATGAGGATCAGGGTGCCCCCGCCTTCGGTCATGCCGTAGTACTCGACCAGCGCGCCCGGCCAGCGCGCGAGGACGTCGGCCTTGAGCGCGGCGGAAAACGGCGCGCTGGTGGAGAACTTGACGCGGAAGGACGCGAGGTCGTAGCGGTCGAAATCCGGCAGCGCCATGAGGCGCTGGTACTGCACCGGCACCAGCATCGTGTGCGTCACGCGGTGCTTTTCGGCGAGCGCGAGGTAGCGCCGCGCCTCGAACTTCGCCATCAGCACGACCGTTCCGCCGAGGGCGAGCGTGGGAAAGAAGCACACCAGCGTGGTATTCGAATAGAGCGGCGTGGAAATGAGCGTGACGGTATCGCGCCCATAGCCGTACGCGGGGCCGCGCTGCAGGTGCGCCCAGCGCATCGCGTTCGGCTGCACGATTCCCTTCGGCGTGCCCGTGGTGCCCGACGAGTAGATGATGTTGAACGCATCCTCGGGATGGGAAGAAATGGGGTCAGGTACATTTTCCGATCGAGCGCGACTCGTGCTCTGCTTCGAAGCGGAAAATGTACCTGACCCCATTTCTTCGAGCGCGATGCGCCGCGCCGTGATCTTCCCGCGCACCGGCTCGATTGTCTTCGCCGCCGCCTCGTCGAGGAAGAGGTGACGCGCACCGGCGTCCGAGACCATCGCGGCGAGGCTCTCCGCCGTCGACGAGGGGGCCAACGGCGCCACGGCGATGCCGGCGCGCAAACCCGCGAGGAACACGACGGCGTAGTGGATCGAGTTCGCGCCGCAAAGCGCCAACGAATCCCCGGCGCGGAGGCCGTCGCGTTGCAGCGCCGCGGCGATGCGGTCCATCAGCGCGTCGAGCGCTCCGTAGTCGAGGCTTCGCCCCTCCTCGATCAGCGCCGCATGCCGTGGGCGCTCCCGCGCGTGAACGCGGATGAGCTCGGGAAGGGTGCCGAAATCGCGCGCGAGAAGATCTTCGACGCCGGTCACGGGCCCGAGACCGGCGCGGGGCCGAGCGGCTGGCCGAACGGGCCCGCCTGGAAGGTGAGTGGCCCGCTCGCCGCTTTCTGGTTGACGCCCGGCTTGCTGTAGTCGCAAACACCGCTCGGAAACACGGCCATGAGGCGCGTCATCTGCGATGCGCTCAATGACGCGGGAAGGTAGTCGGAGGCGCTCACCGGCTTCAGCTGGCACTTGAGAATGTCCTCCGCCACGTTTCCGCCCGCCACCTGCCGCGGTGACGCGTGAGTCACGAGCAGCGGATCGGCGTTGCACGTCGCTTCCGAAGTCACCTTGGTGCCGGTACCCGTTGCGAAGCCGGTATCGGTGCTGAGGTAGCAGAAGTCGTTGGCAGGGAACGCCGCGTTGCCCGTGGGCTTGTTGCTGATGACTTTCTGCCGGCCGGTGTTGGTCTTGTCGGCTTCCATGTTCGACAGCCACTTATCCATCGTCACGAGCGCGAGCAGCGACAGCCCCGAGGCCGCGGGGGCGAGGAGCGTGGAAGTCGAAGTCGGCGGTACCGGGGGGAAGCGCCACAAGACGAGATTGCCGTGATCGCCGTTCGCCGCGTCGATGCGCGCGCGATAGGAGAAGCTGCGCCAGATCTGGTGGATGCTGGGCTCGTCGTAGCCGCGCGTCTCGATAATCGGGATCATCCCCAGGTTCTTGCCGTCCCCGACGATCCCGGTGGCGTAGGCGACATTGAGCGCCTGGTCATCCGCCACCGAGCGCGCCGCGAGCATGCCGCCTCTCGCGTTGCCGTCGAAGTCGAAGCCGCCGATGCTCTCGTTCAACGTCACGAACTCTTCGGCATCGATCTTGCCGGAAACGAGCGCCTTCAACCCGTACTGGATGCCGACGGTGTCGCGCGTCTGCAGCGCCCGGTTGGCCGAGACGGCGGTGTGGACGAACATTTCCGGCGCGGTGCCCCAGATCGCGGCGGCGTTGTCCCCATCCGAGCAGCGCACGCCCCCGGGATTGGTGGCCGGGTCGTACACCTGCGAGGTCAACAGCCGGCAATTGTTCACCGGCGTCGTTCCGAAGGTAATCGCTCCCGTCGCGCTCACCGTGCGCGTGAAGTAGTTGCCGGAGATCCCGTTGGTGCCGAAGGAGTTGAACCAGGCGTGGCAGGCGCGCTGGTCGAGGTGTCCGTTGATGGCCGTCTTCTTGGCGTCGATCTGCGCTTGCGTGACGCCACCGGTTCCGGCGACGCCGAAGGGATTCGTCGCGTAGTAGTTCACCAGCAAGACGCAATCTCCGACCTCCATCCCCGTCGTCTGCGAATCGACGTAGGTGCAGGTGGGCAGGATGCCGTCGAGGAGCCCGGGGAAGATCGATTGCGCCGTGTTCTGGTTGATCGAGCCGCCCGAGCAGCCGTTGCCGATCGTGTAGCGGATCTCGCCGTAGTTGTCGACGATGTGCTCCTTCATCATCATCAGCGTCTCGGCGTTCAGCGGGCGGTTCGAGTTGTAGAGCGAATCCGTCATGCTGTTGTCCACCACCATGAAACCGAGCTTCAGCGCGGAGTCGTCGGACATCACGCCGGCGTTGGGCCAGTTCTGCTCCGAGCGGAATTGCGTGCGCGGCTGCCCAGTGCTGGCGCCGAACGTATAGAGCACCTTTCCGTTCCAGCCCGTCTGCGGCGCGTAGGGCCTCCATCCCGTAGTCGGGTTATCGCGGCTGGGGTCGAACAACACCGCGATATCGTAGATGCCGCGGTTGATCGTGCCGCGCTCGAGGCGAACGATGTAGGGCACCGTGACGCCGCGATCGTTGGTCGTCGTGACGATGTCGGCGGCCGCGGGCGGGTTGGCCGGATCGTACGTCTTGAAGCAACCGTTGGCAGGGGGGCTCGCCGGCGGGCTGGGGCAGCTCGCGGCCACCGCCGCCGCGCTCTTGTAGTAGAGCTTGATCTCGGTGGGTATGTTGCACTGCCCGTCGGTGGCGGAGCTCGTGAGGCCGCTCGCGTTGGTCGCGGGCGATGTCGCGGTGGCGGGCAACGGCGCTGGCGTTGCGCAGATGAAGGGTGTGGTTTGCGGTCCCGTGAACACCGGGCCGCCGATCGGATGATTGTTGATGGTGAGTCGCGCCGCCACAGTCCCCTGGTGATAGGCGAGCACCACGTTGTCGCCGGCCGTGAGCCCCGTGATCACGCCAAGAATGCGGCCGTTGCTGCGCACCCCGAAGGAGCTCGTGACGTCACGCCCGCCCGCCGTGACGACCAATCCCGCGAAGGCCTTTCCCTCCGGCAAAACGATCTCAACGTAGGCGTTGCCGCCGCTGATCAGGTCGGCGCGGTTGGACAGTGTCTTGATCTGGACCTGGCCGGAGTTGGAATCTCCGCCGCGGTTGCATCCGGCGAGGACAGCGGCCAGGACCGCGATCGCAAGAAAATGCAAGAGCCGGACGGCATGGGGGATGCGCATGGCGGTTTCTCCATTGGAGGGGCGGGTGGTTTCAACAGATGAACAGTCTTTGCTGTTCTGCTTGCTAGCCTAAATCGCGGTGACGCCTCCGTCTACCGCGACGATCTGTCCGGTGATGAAGGAACAGGCGTCGGAGGCGAACAGCACGGCGAGGCCCTTCAAATCCTCCGGGCCGCCCACGCGCTTGAGGGGCGCCTTCTCGGCGACAGATTTGCCCATCATCTCCATGATGCCCTTGGTCATCTTCGTCGGGAAGAAACCGGGCGCGATCGCGTTCACGTTGATGTTGTATTGCGCCCACTCCGCGGCGAGGGAGCGCGTGAAGTTCACGACACCGCCCTTGCTGGTGTTGTAGGCGATGGTCCCGGGCCGGCCCTCTTCCCCCCCGCCGACGAGGCCCAGGATCGAGGCGATGTTGATCACCTTGCCCTGCCGGCGCGGCACCATGCAGCGCTTGCCGACCTCCTGGCTCGCCACGAACATGGCGGTGAGATTCAAGTTGATGACCTTCTGCCACGCCTCGAGCGGATGCTCGATCGTGGCCGCGCCCCACGTCGTACCGGCGTTGTTCACCAGGATGTCGATGGGCCCAAGCTCGGCGATCGCCCGCTCGACGGCGGGCGCGATCGCGCCGGCGTTCGACATGTCGCAGGGAATCGGCACGGCCTTGATGCCCATCGCCTTGAGGTGCGCCA
>Ga0209131_1003376_pt1 | contig 10634 bp, 5 predicted proteins | sample GraSoi_2013_40cm_FD_185826 | JGI IMG/M metagenome (GOLD analysis project Ga0209131, IMG submission 185826) | Grasslands soil microbial communities from the Angelo Coastal Reserve, California, USA - Sample 9_17_2013_40cm (SPAdes) (version 2) | ecosystem: Environmental > Terrestrial > Soil >...
CCGCTGGCTCCTTCCCGAGCACATCGAGGACGTGCTCCCCGGCGAAGCGCGCGCGATGGAGCGGCTGCGCCGCACGATCCTCGACCTCTTCGAGTCGTACGGCTACGAGCTGGTCGCCCCGCCGCTTCTCGAATACACCGACTCGCTGCTGTCCGGCATCGGCCGGGACCTGGACCTCGCGACGTTCAAGCTGGTCGACCAGCTCTCGGGCCGCATGATGGGCGTGCGCGCCGACCACACGCCGCAGGTGGCGCGCATCGACGCGCACCTGCTGAACCGCCAGGGCGTGGCGCGCCTGTGCTACTGCGGAAGCGTCCTGCACACGGTGCCCGCGGGAATGACCAAGATGCGCGAGCCGATCCAGATCGGCGCGGAGCTCTACGGGCACGCGGGACTCGAGGCCGACGCGGAGATCCTGGGCCTCATGGTGGCCGCGCTCGAGCGCGCCGGCATCGAGCGCCTGCACGTCGATCTCGGGCACCCCGGGATCTATCGCGCGCTCACCGAGAAATCGGGATTGAACGCGGAGGATTCGGAAGCGCTCTTCCACGCGGTCCAGCAGAAGGATGCCCCGCGCGCGAGGCAGCTGGGCGGCGAGCCCGTGGCCGCGCTCACCGCGATGAACGGCGCTCGCGACGTGATCGCCTCGGCGCGCAAGCTCCTGCCGGCGCTTCCGGCCATCACGACAGCGCTCAATTCGCTCGATCGCCTCGCGGGCCTCGTGGCCGCGCCCGGCGTCGAGATCTCGGTGGATCTGGCCGAGCTGGGCGGATTCAACTACGAAAGCGGCCTCGTGTTCGCCGCCTTCACGCCGGGCAGTCCCGATGCGATCGCGCGCGGCGGCCGCTACGATGAAGTGGGTGCCACGTTCGGTCGCGCGCGGCCGGCGACGGGATTCACCATGGACCTGAGGCAGCTCGCCGCACTGGCGCCCCGTGCGCAGGCCGACGAGCGCATCCTGGCACCCGCGCTGGACGACGCGTCGCTGCGCGTGGCGATCGCGAAGCTGCGAGAGGCAGGCAGCATCGTGGTGGTGGAAATGCCGGGGACGGATAAGCATCGCGACGAGCTCGGATGCGAAAGAAAGCTCGAGATGAAGGACGGGAAATGGCGCGTAACGTAGTCGTCATAGGCACCCAGTGGGGCGACGAGGGCAAGGGCAAGATCGTCGACTGGCTGACCGACCACGTGGCGGCCGTCGTGCGCTTCCAGGGCGGACACAACGCCGGGCACACGCTCGTCATCAAGGGACGCAAGACGATCCTTCGCCTGATCCCTTCCGGCATCCTGCATGAGTCCGTGAAGTGCTTCATCGGCAACGGCGTCGTGGTCTCGCCGGAGGCGCTGATGAGCGAGATCGGCGAGCTGGAGCGCGCCGGCATCGAGGTCACGAAGCAGCTGCGGATCTCGGAAGCGTGCCCGCTCATCCTCCCGCACCACGTCGCGATCGACCAGGCGCGCGAGATCGCCAAGGGCGAGGCGAAGATCGGCACGACCGGGCGCGGCATCGGCCCCGCGTACGAGGACAAGGTCGCGCGCCGCGCGATCCGCGTCCAGGACCTCTACACGCGAGAGCGCTTCGCGGCCAAGCTGGGCGAGGTGCTGGACTACCACAACTTCGTGCTGCGCAACTATTTCCACGCCGACACGATCGACTTCCAGAAGACGCTCGACGACACGCTGGCGCTCGCGGGAAAGCTGAAGCCCATGGTGGCCGACGTCTCGGGCGAGCTGAACGCGATCATCTCGTCGGGCCGCAGCGTGCTCTTCGAAGGCGCGCAGGCCGCGCTCCTGGACGTGGACCACGGCACCTATCCTTTCGTCACCTCGTCCAATTGCGTCGCGGGACAGGCCTCGGCGGGGGCGGGCGTGGGCCCCAACCAGCTCCACTATGTCCTGGGTGTCGCGAAGGCGTACGCCACGCGCGTGGGCGCGGGACCCTTTCCCACGGAGCTCGACGACGAGATCGGCGAGCACCTGCGCGTGAAGGGCAACGAATACGGCTCGGTCACGGGACGCCCGCGCCGCTGCGGCTGGTTCGATGCCGCCGCGCTCAAGCGTGCCGTGCAGCTGAACGGCCTTTCCGGCATCTGCATCACGAAGCTCGATGTGCTCGACGGCCTGGACACGGTGCGCATAGCCGTGGGCTACAAGGTGGGCAACGAGCGCCGCGACATCCTGCCGGTCGGCGCCGAGGCGCTCGCCATCTGCGAGCCGATCTACGAGGAGCACCCCGGCTGGAAGGAAAGCACCTTCGGGGTGAAGTCGTTCAATGCGCTGCCGCAGGCGGCACGCTCCTACCTCAAGCGGCTCGAGGCGCTGGTGGGCGCGCCCATCGCGATCATCTCCACGGGACCCGAGCGGGACGAGACCATCGTCCTCAAGCACCCGTTCGGCTGACCTCGTCGTCGTTTTCGCCTTCTTCGCTCGCCGGGGCTTCTTCGGATTGCGATCCGGCGTCGCTCGCCTCCGGGTGACGGGTCGATTCGCGCTGCGCCTGCGCTTTCTTCAGCGCCTGGAACAGCGACTCGCGAGCGCCCGCCTGCGCGCGCGCGCGTTTCCGCAGCCGGTCGATGAGTTTCGTCACAGGACGCGAACATCGCGCCCGGCGCGGCTATTCCTCCGCTGCGAGGAATTGGCGAGGAGACGTGACATGGATCGCTTGCTCAAGGTGTCGCTGCTCTCGGGGCAGGTACACTACGCCTGATGAGAATAAGGGCGCGGGAGCGGCTCTCTGACGCCGCGCAAAACTGGTGCCCAGAAGAGGACTCGAACCTCCACGGTGTTACCCGCCAGTACCTGAAACTGGTGCGTCTACCAATTCCGCCATCTGGGCGCGGAAAACGCGAAATTTTACCACGTGACCCGTCGACCCTCCAATAATGCGCAAGGCCGGCCGGCCTATTCCGTCGAGATCCCGGGCCGCGAGGACATCCTCGAGGCGCTGACGGCAGAAGGCGTGCCGCTGCCGGCCGATCGCCTCGCCGAACGGCTGGGCGTCGAGGGCGAGGAAGCGCGCGAAGGATTCGAGCGCCGTATCGCCGCGATGGAGCGCGATGGACAGGTCGTGCGCAACCGTCGCGGCCACGTCCTCATCTCGGACCGCGCCGGCCTCGTGAAGGGCAAGGTGTTCGGCCATCCCGACGGCTTCGGGTTCCTGCGCCCCGAGACCGGCAACGAGGACCTTTTCCTTTCGCCCAAGGAAATGCACAAGGTCCTGCATGGCGACGTGATCCTCGCGCGCGTCTCGGGCGTGGACCGCCGCGGGCGCCTTGAAGCCTCGATCGTGGAAGTGCTCGAGCACGGCAACAAGAAAGTGGTGGGCCGCCTCTTCGTCGAGAACGACGTCGCCTTCATCGTCGCTGAGAACAAGCGCATCAGCCAGGACATCCTCGTCGAGCCCGCGAGCGTGGGTTCGGCGAAGGCGGGGCAGGTCGTGGTGGCCGAGCTCCTCTCGCAGCCCACCAAGCACTCGGAGCCCGTGGGCCGGATCGTGGAGGTGCTTGGCAACTATGCCGATCCCGGCATGGAGATCGAGATCGCGTTGCGCAAGCACGACCTGCCGTACGAATGGCCGCGCGACGCCGAGAGCGCGGCGAAGAAGCTCGGCAAGCGCGTCGAGGCGAAGGACCTGAAGGGCCGGCGCGACCTGCGCGGCCTCGCCTTCGTCACCATCGACGGCGAGACGGCGAGGGACTTCGACGACGCCGTGTATTGCGAGCGCGGCGCGAAGGGATTCAAGCTGTGGGTGGCTATCGCCGACGTGAGCCAATACGTGAAGCCCGGCGACGCGCTCGACAGCGAGGCATACAACCGCGGCAACTCGGTGTATTTCCCGCGCCGCGTGATCCCGATGCTGCCCGAGGAGCTTTCCAACGAGCTGTGCTCGTTGAAGCCCGAGGTGGACCGCCTGGTGATGGTGTGCGAGATGGAAGTCACGAGCGGCGGCGTCGTGCGCGCCTATGAGTTCTATCCCGGCGTGATCCACTCGCAGGCGCGGCTCACATATACGCGCGTGGCCGCCGTGATCGAAGGGCGCGAGGCCGATCCGCCGGTGCCCAGGACGCTCGTGCCGCACATCAAGACGCTCCATGAAATATTCACGGCGCTGCTGGGCCAGCGCGCCAAGCGCGGCGCCATCGATTTCGAGTCGGTCGAGACGCAGATGATCTTCGATGCGCAGGGCAAGATCGAGCGCATCGTGCGCATTCAGAGGAACGACGCGCACCGCCTCATCGAGGAGTGCATGCTCGCGGCCAACGTCTCGGCTTCCGACTTCCTCGAGAAGAACGGGCAGCCCACGCTCTACCGCGTGCACGAGGGACCGACGCCGGAGAAGCTGGAAGCGCTTCGCACCATGCTCAAGGACTTCGCGCTCACGCTGGGCGGCGGCGACAAGCCGCAGGCGAAGGACTACGCGGAGCTCCTGAAGCGCATCAAGGGCAAGCCCTACACCGACATGCTGCAGACCGTGATGCTGCGCTCGCTGCAGCAGGCGGTCTATACGCCGGAGAACGTGGGCCACTTCGGGCTAGCCTACGACGCGTACGCGCACTTCACGTCGCCGATCCGCCGCTACCCGGACCTGCTCGTGCATCGCGGCATCAAGGCCGTGCTCGCGGGCAAGCGCTACGACGCGGGCGACCTGCACGCCATCGGCCAGCATTGCTCCGAGACGGAGCGGCGCGCCGACGACGCGACGCGCGACGTCGAGGCGTGGCTCAAGACCTTCTACATGCAGGACCGCGTGGGTTACGAGTACGACGGCACCATCAGCGGCGTCACGCACTTCGGCCTTTTCGTGACGCTCGACGAGCTGTACGTGGACGGTCTCATCCACATCTCGGACCTGGGCCAGGACTATTTCCAGTTCGACGCCGCCAAGCACATGCTGCGCGGGGACAGGACCGGCGTGCGCTACCAGCTGGGAGGCCGCGTGCACGTGAAGGTGGTGCGCGTGAACCTCGAGCAGTCGAAGATCGACTTCGTGATCGCGAACCCGCCCCAGGCGTGGCTCGCCGAGAAGCAGGACGCAGGCCCGCGCTCCCCGAAGCTGCGCGACTACGACAAGAAGATGAAGAAGCTGGAGCAGCAGAAGCCGAAGAAGGGCAGGCACGCGAAATGAGCAAGATCCTCACCGGATTCCATGCGATCACCGGCCGGCTGCGGCAGCAGCCCGATACCGTGAGCGAGATCTACGTGGACGCGGAGCGCTCCGATGCGCGGGCGAAGGAGCTGCGCAAGCTCGCCGAGCGCCTCAAGGTGCGCGTGATCACGGTCGATGCGAAGCGCCTCGATGGAATGGCGGGCGGCGTGCGCCACCAGGGGGTGGTCGCGCAGGCGTCCACGCTGGAGATGCCGAAGTTCATCGAGGACGTCCTCGAGTCGCTCGAGGAACCGGCGTTGTTCCTGGTCCTCGACGGCGTGCAGGACCCGCACAACCTGGGTGCCTGCCTGCGCGTGGCCGACGGCGCCGGCGCGCACGCGGTGATCGCGCCCAAGGACCGCAGCGTCGGCCTCACCACCGCGGCGATCAAGGTCGCCTCGGGCGCGGCCGAATCGGTGCCGTACATCGTCGTCACCAATCTCGCGCGAACGATGCGCGACCTGAAGGACAAGGGCATCTGGTTGATCGGCACCGACGATTCGGCGACCGAATCGATCTACAAGGCGAAGCTCGATGGCGCGATCGCCCTCGTGCTGGGCGCCGAAGGCGAGGGGCTGCGCCGGCTCACGAAGGACAGCTGCGACCTGCTGGTCTCGATCCCGATGATGGGCTCGGTGTCGAGCCTGAACGTCTCGGTGGCGAGCGGCGTGTGCCTCTACGAAGTGCGCCGCCGGCGCCTCGCGGGAAAATGATCGTTTCCCCTATAATCGTTTCATCCCCCCGTTGCCCGCCATTCCCCTGTCATGAGACTGAACCGCGTCCTCGCGCCGATCGCCGTCGCTTTTTTCGTTCCGCTTGCCTTCTCACAGGCCGCCCCACCGTCTGATGTCGTCCCTGCGAAGGCAGGGACCCAGCGGGCGAAGCAGGGCGAAAAACCTGCCGCCGGCGTCACGAAGGTCACCAGCGTCGAAGGCATCACCGAATACCGCCTCGCCAATGGCCTGAGGGTGCTGCTCTTCCCCGACGCGTCGAAGCCCACGATCTTGGTGAACGTGACCTATCTGGTCGGCAGCCGCCACGAGAACTACGGCGAGACCGGCATGGCGCATCTCCTCGAGCACCTGATGTTCAAGGGCACGAAGAACCATCCGCACATCGACGCCGACTTCAACAAGCGCGGCATGCAGTTCAACGGCACCACCGCGATTGACCGCACCAACTACTTCGAGATCTTCGAGGCCAACGAGGACAACCTGCGCTGGGCGCTCGGGATGGAAGCCGACCGCATGGTCAATTCCTTCATCGCGAAGAAGGACCTGGATAGCGAGATGACGGTGGTGAGGAACGAGTACGAGCAGGGCGAGAACTCGCCCTTCCGCGTGCTGTTGAAGCGCATGGTGAGCGTGGCCTACGACTGGCACAGCTACGGGCGCGACACGATCGGCAACAGGAGCGACATCGAGAACGTCAACATCCCGCACCTGCAGTCCTTCTATCGCACGTACTACCAGCCCGACAACGCGGTGCTGCTGGTGGCCGGCAAGTTCGACCCGGCGAAGACGCTCGCGCTCGTCGCGAAGAACTTCGGTGCGATTCCCAGGCCGACGCGCACGCTTCCGGTGTTCTGGACTGTGGAGCCCACGCAGGACGGCGATCGCACCTTCACGGTCCGCCGCAAGGGCGACGTGCAGGTGGTGGCGATCGCCTATCACGTGCCCTCGGGGCTGCACGACGATTCCGACGCCGTGGGGTTTGCGAGCTACATCCTGGGCCAGGCGCCTACCGGCCGCCTGCACAAGGCGATCGTCGAGAAGGGCATGGCCTCGCAGGTGTTCGGATATCCGATGCAGGGTGTGGCGCCGGGACTGCAGATGTTCGGCGCCGTCGTGAAGCCCGGCGACGACATCAACAAGGTTCGCGACGAGATGGTGCGCATCATCGAGAGCTTCGGCGACGCGCCGCCCGAGGTGGGCGAGGTCCAGCGCACGCGCCAGAGCTTCGCCAACCAGGCGGAAAAGGCGCTCGCCAACCACGAGTCCCTCGGCGTGGAGCTCTCGGAGTACATCGCGCTGGGCGACTGGAGGCTCTTCTTCCTTGCGCGCGACGATCTCGACAAGATCGACGCCGCGCGCGTGCAGGCCGCCGCGAAGAAATACTTCCGCCGCGACAACCGCACGGTGGGCTTCTTCCTTCCCGAGGACAATCCGCAGCGCGCGGAGATTCCCGCGACGCCCGCGCTCGCCGAGGTGATGAAGGATTTCAAGCCGAAGCAGGACACGACCGTCTCGGAGTCGTTCGATCCGTCGCAGGACAACATCAACAAGCGCACGAAGCGCTTCGAGGTGGACGGCATCAAGGTGGCGCTGCTGTCCAAGAAGAACCGCGGCGAGACGGTGAACGTCGCCATCGCGATGAGGATCGGCAACGAGAAGGCGCTCTTCGGCCAGGCGATGAATGCCACGCTCGCCAACCGCATGCTCACGCGCGGCACCACCAAGCTCACGCGCGAGGAGCTTGCCGACGAGTTCGAGCGGCTCAAGATCTCCGGGCGCGTCACCGGCCCCGGTGGCGGCATCCAGACCACGCGCCCCAACTTCGAGGCGGCACTGCGCCTGGTGGCGCACGTGTTGCGCGAACCCTCCTTCCCCGAATCGGAGTTCGAGCAGCTGAGGAACCAGATGGTGACCTCGATCACCGCGAGCCTTTCGGAGCCCGAGGCGCGCGCATCCGATGCGATGTCGAAGCACTTCAACATCTATCCTCGCGGGGATTGGCGCTACGCCGCGAGCCTCGAGGAATCGCTGGCGGACGTGAAGGCGGCAAAGCTCGAGGACGTGAAGCGCTTCCACCGCGAGTTCTTCGGTGCCAGCCCGGCGCAGATCGCGATCGTCGGCGACTTCGACGAGGCCGAGGCCACCGCCCTCGTGAAGGAGCTCTTCGTCGGCTGGAAGCCCATGGTGCCGTACCAGCGCGTGCCTAACGAGTATCGCGACATTGCACCCACGATGGAAACGATCCGCACGCCGGACAAGGAGAACGCCATCTTCGTGGCGCGCGAGAACGTGAACTTGCGCGACGACGATCCCGACTATCCGGCGCTCTTCGTGGCCGATTACATCCTGGGCGGCGGCGCGGGATTCGAATCGCGCCTCATGACGCGCATTCGCCAGAAGGAGGGCTTGTCGTACGGCGTGGGCTCCGAGCTCGCCGTGGGCTCGGAAGACCGTGCAGGTGCCTGGACCGCCTACGCGATCGCGGCGCCGCAGAACGTGGCGAAGGTGGAAACCGCGTTCAGGGAAGAGCTGGCCCGGGCGTTGAAGGACGGCTTCACCAACGCCGAGGTTGCCAGCGCGCAGACCGGGATCGTTTCGAGCCGGATGCAGACGCGCTCGCAGGACGCGGCCCTCGCCGGCGCGTGGACCGGGAACCTCTATCTCGGACGCACCTTCGAGTGGAGCAAGGAGTTCGAGCAGAAGGTGATCGCGCTCACGCCGGCGCAGGTGACCGCGGCGCTTCGCAAGTACGTCGATCCCGCGAAGCTCACGATCGTGAAGGCGGGGGATTTCAAGAAAGAGTGAAGCATTGCAGCAATTGCATGCCCTAGTACGTGATCGTGAGCGTGTGCGTGTTCGTTCCCGTGCAGCTTCCGGTTGCGCACGTTCCCGCCTGCCCGGCAGGCATCGTTCCATTGGCCGTGTAACTCTGCTGTGCTCCGGTGCCGGTGCTGCTTGCGCCGCTCAGGGACACGAGGTATTGCAACCCGCTCACGACGCCGGAGGTGGCATCGAGCGCGATCGAATAGGGCAGCAGGTTGGTGCACGTGACGCCGAACGTCGTGCTGGCCGTCGCCGCGGCTGGTTGGAACGCCGCGTAAGTGAACGCAACATTTCCGGGCGCCTGGGTGATCGTGCACACCGACGGGTTGAAGATGGACACGTTGAAGGAGCCTGTGACCAGCGTGGCACCGCCCGCCGAGTCCCGCGCGCTCATTGTCACGGTATCGGTATAGGTTCCCGTGGCCAATCCCGCCTGGCTCGCGGGGACGCAGCCCCAGTAGCTCACAGTGGTGCTCGATGAGACGAGACCGCTCAAGGTCATCGAACCGCTGATCCGCTGTCCTCCCGAAGACTTCCAGATGTTGAGGCAGCCGCTGTCCTGGTAGTTCTCGTACAGGATCGTGCCCGCTGCGAGCTGCGCGCGGTTCTGCTGCCCCTGCGAATGCAGTCCGTTGTCAACCGAAACAGTAAAGTTCAGTGTCGTAGGGTCCGTGCTCACGTTGCGCTGGCAGGTCATCGTGAACGTGCTCTGCGTGATGTTGGTTCCCGGATTGGACGGCACGTATGCGGTGGACCAGCCGCCGGACGTGATGGTGCTGCAGGTTATCGTGGCCTCGGCCCATGCGGCCGGCAGCGCCAGCGCGATGGCCAGCAGGATTCGAGCGACAGTGCGATTCATCGTGTAACTCCCTTGCAAGGCAGCGGACCCAGCCGCAGCATTTCGTCCGGACTCGACGGCGGTAGCTTCACCTCGATGGTGCAGGCCTGGTCCTTCAAAGTAAGGCGCAGGCGATTGGTCGGCATGAGGCCCGTCACGAACGCCTCACCTCGACGCGCCACATAAAACTGTTCCTTGTCGCCCTCGATCTGTACGACGGCGCCCGCAGAGGCGGGCTGGCCGTCATCGAACACGATCTTGAGCAGGGCGCCCCGGCCGGCGCGAACCGGGAAGTCGATCTTCACGGCGCTGCGCCACGCGGGGACCACGGTCTGTTCGATGGATTCGATCTCGGCGCTCATCGGCAGCTCGTTCGGGTTGATGCGGATCGAGTTGCTCTGGTAGGGCCAGAGCTGCGGAATGAGCGCGATGCCGTTCTTGTCGGTGCGCGTCTGGACGTTGCTGCCGATGCCGATGCCGACGTTCTCGTAACCCGCCACCTCGGCCACCGCGAAGCTCTGGTCCACGCGCCGCGTCGCGAAGAGGTGTCCGTCGGCGAGCACCAGTCCGCCGTTGGACCCGATGCGCACCGCGGTCTGGTCCGGTGAGTAGCTCACCTCGCCCGATTGGTTGCCGTAGCGTCCCATGTAGTAGAGGCCTCCCTCGACGCGCGCGGCATCCTGCTGCCGACCGGCGAGCGTTCGCCATCCGAAGTTGTTCTCGGGTGTTGGATTCTGGGACGCCGCGACGTAGTAGTCGTGCTTGCCGCCTCCGTTGTTGGTCGCGGCGCTCAATATCCGGTTGTTTTCCAGCGGCATCGTGAAGGTGAGTCCCACCGAGCTCGCCCGCTCGCCCGCGATGGCGCGCGTCGCGGTAATCGTGACCGTGCTGCGCTGCGCCAGCGAAACGGTGTAGTTGGCCGATACGGTCGAGATGCGGTTTTCGGCGTATCGCGAGAGATTTGCGAAGCCGATCCCGAACGAGCCTGCCTTCTCCGTGTAGTACGTCCAGGTTCCCGCGAGCTGCAGCCTGTAATCGGAGAGGCCCGCATCCTGTCCCAGGGTGCGAAAGCGGCTCGAGGCGCCCTGCGCCT
>Ga0209131_1003377_pt1 | contig 10634 bp, 7 predicted proteins | sample GraSoi_2013_40cm_FD_185826 | JGI IMG/M metagenome (GOLD analysis project Ga0209131, IMG submission 185826) | Grasslands soil microbial communities from the Angelo Coastal Reserve, California, USA - Sample 9_17_2013_40cm (SPAdes) (version 2) | ecosystem: Environmental > Terrestrial > Soil >...
GCATCTCCGCCATCGCTATGAGGCTGCCGTCGTGGACGAACTCCGCGCTCACGTGCTTCGCCTCCGCGGGCCAGACATGATCCTGCAGCCACGTCATCAGCGGCACGTCGTCGGCCAGGCCGCGCAGGAGCGACATCGCCGCATGGCAATGCAGGTTCACGAGGCCGGGGATGAGGACGTGGTCGTCGAGCCGCACCACTTCCTGCGCGGCGAATTGCGTTTCGGCGCGTTCGCGGGGAAGAACGCCGAGGATGCGTCCTTCGTGAACTGCGACCGCATGGTCATGAAGAACGCCGCGCGGCTCCACGGGCACCACGTGCTTCGCGACGATCAGCGTGTCGATCGATTGCATCTCGCGTCTCGTCTCTTGCCTCGTGCCGAAACAAAAAACCCCGCCGCAGCGGGGTTTTCTGCCGGGTCAGGAAGCGTTACTGGCGAACGCCCTTGAACTCGATGTCCACACGGCGGTTCTTCTGGCGACCTTCCGACGTCTTGTTGGTCGCGACGGGCTGGGACTCGCCCTTGCCGATGGTGGTGATCTTCGAGGACGGCACGCCCTTGCTCACCAGGTACTCCTTCACGGCCGCGGCGCGGCGCTCGGAGAGCTTCTGGTTGTAGGCGTCGGTGCCGATCGAGTCGGTGTGGCCGGTGGCGATCACCATCTCGAGGTCGACGCCGCGAATCTTCGCGAGGGCGTCATCGATGCTCTTCTTGCCGTCCGGACGCAGCACCGACTTGTCGAAGTCGAAGAGCGCGTCGGCCTGGATCACGACGGCCTGGCGAACGGATGCGGGTGCCGGTCGCGCGGGAGCGGCTGGCGCAGCGGGCGCCGCAGGCGCGGCGGGAGCGGCGGGAGCAGCGGGCGCGGCGGGCTTCGGCGCCGGCGGGGGCTTCGCACCCGCGCACTCGGGGAGGATCTGTCCGGACGTCACCACGCATGCACCTTGTCCGTCTTTCACGGCGGCGCCCTGGCTGTCCTGCAAATTGGGCGTGACGTTGGCGAATGCGGAGCCGGCAGCGAGCGCGATTGCGCCAAGCGTCAGCGTGCCAATCGAGGAAATCTTCATATTCGGAACTCCCAAGAGGATTTAGATGATTTGTTCGACGCTTTGACTTTTTTCTCTGAGGCAGCAAGCCCGAAAACTGCTCGCGACATCATACACAAACGCCCTTCGGTTCCACAACCAAAAGTGGGGCTTTGCGCAACAGTCCTACGGGGAACAGTTGTTTTTTCGCCACAGCCCTCAGACCCCATTTCGCGTTGGAAAGTGCCATGCGACTGTGCTAGAATTTACGTTTGGCTCTCAGCCAAAATAGTATATAAAACAAGCACTTACGCGACCAGCTTGCCGGGCGCGCCTGCCAGGAAACCATGGAACAGTTCGCCAAAGAAACCCACCCGATCAGCCTCGAGAAGGAGATGCGGCGCTCGTACCTCGATTACGCCATGAGCGTCATCGTGGGACGCGCGCTTCCCGACGTGCGCGACGGCCTGAAGCCGGTCCATCGCCGGGTTCTCTTCGCCATGCACGAGCTCTCCAACGACTGGAACAAGGCCTACAAGAAGTCCGCGCGCATCGTCGGAGACGTCATCGGAAAGTACCACCCGCATGGCGACACCGCGGTGTACGACACGATCGTCCGAATGGCGCAGGACTTCAGCCTGCGCTACCCGCTCATCGACGGCCAGGGCAATTTCGGCTCGGTGGACGGCGACAACGCCGCGGCCATGCGCTACACCGAGATCCGCATGGCGAAGATCGCGCACGAGCTGCTCGCCGATCTCGACAAGGAAACCGTCGATTTCGGCCCCAACTACGACGGCAGCGAGAACGAGCCGCTGGTGTTGCCGTCGAAATTCCCGAACCTGCTGGTGAACGGCTCCTCGGGCATCGCGGTGGGCATGGCGACCAACATTCCGCCGCACAACATGGGCGAAGTGATCGATGCCTGCCTGGCGCTGCTGAAGAATCCCGACACCACCATCGACGAGCTGATCAAGATCATCCCGGCGCCGGACTTTCCGACCGCGGGAATCATCTACGGCGTGGGCGAGCTCCAGGAAGGCTATCGAACTGGGCGCGGGCGAGTGGTGATGCGCGCGCGTACGCACGTCGAGGACCTCGACAAGGCCGGGCGCCAGGCGATCATCATCGACGAGCTGCCCTACCAGGTGAACAAGGCGCAGCTGCTGATCAAGATCGGCGAGATGGTGCGCGAGAAGCGCCTCGAGGGCATCTCGGACCTGCGCGATGAAAGCGACAAGTCGGGCATGCGCGCCGTGATCGAGTTGAAGCGCGGCGAAGTGGCCGAGATCGTGCTGAACAACCTCTACAAGCTCACGCCGATGGAGGACACGTTCGGCATGAACATGGTGGCCCTCCTCGACGGCCAGCCGAAGCTGCTCAACCTGCGGCAGTTCCTCGACGCCTTCCTGCGCCATCGCCGCGAGGTGGTCACGCGGCGCACGGTCTTCGACCTGCGCAAGGCGCGCGACCGCGGCCATATCCTCGAGGGCCTCGCCGTGGCGCTGTCCAACGTCGACGAGGTGATCGCGATCATCAAGGGCGCGGCCACTCCCGCGGCGGCCAAGGGCGAGCTCATGGGCCGCACGTGGCGTTCGCCACTTGTCGAGCAGATGCTGCAGCGCGCCGCGGCCGAGCAGTTCCGCCCCGAGTCGCTGCCCAAGGAGTTCGGGTTCTCGCCTCAGGGCTACAAGCTCTCCGACACGCAGGCGCAACGTGTTCTTGAAATGCAGCTGCAGCGCCTTACCGGCCTCGAGCAGGACAAGATCCTCTCGGAATATCGCGAGGTGATCGCCGCGATCGAAGACCTCCTCGACATCCTCTCCAAGCCCGAGCGCGTGACGCAGATCATCGGCGACGAGCTCGCCGAGGTGAAGCGCGAGTTCGGCGACAAGCGCCGCAGCGAGATCGTGGTGAACGGCCAGGACCTGCAGATCGAAGACTTGATCGTCCCCGAGGACGTGGTGGTCACGCTCTCGCACGCGGGCTACGTGAAGAGCCAGAAGCTCGACGAATATCGCGCGCAAAAACGTGGCGGACGCGGCAAGCAGGCGGCCACCACCAAGGAAGACGACTTCATCGAGAAGCTCTTCATCGCCAACACGCACGACTACGTGCTGTGCTTCTCGAACAAGGGCAAGGTGTACTGGATCAAGGTCTACGAGGTGCCGCAGGGCAGCCGCACCAGCCGCGGCAAGCCGATCGTGAACCTGTTGAAGATGGATGAGGACGAGCGCATCAACGCGATCCTGCCGGTGAAGGAGTTCCGCGAGGACAAGTACGTGTTCTTCGCCACGCAGGAAGGGGTCGTGAAGAAAACCGCGCTGGCCGATTATTCGCGCCCGCGCCCGTCGGGAATCATTGCGGTGGACTTGGACGAGGGCGATTGCCTCGTGGGTGTGGCGATCACCGACGGCAAGCACGACGTGATGCTCTTCTCCGACGAGGGGAAGGCGGTGCGCTTCGACGAGAACGACGTGCGCCCGATGGGGCGCGGCGCGCGCGGCGTGCGCGGCATGAACCTCGCGAAGGGCGGCAAGGTGATCGCGCTGCTGGTGGCGGAGAACGAGACGCAGAGTGTCCTCACCGCCACCGAGAACGGCTACGGCAAGAGAACGCCCATCGCCGAGTACACGCGACACGGCCGCGGCACGCAGGGCATGATCGCGATCCAGACTTCGGAGCGAAACGGCAAGGTCGTCGCGGCCACGCTCGCCTCGACGGAAGAGGAGATCATGCTGATCACCTCCGGCGGCGTTCTCATCCGCACGCGCGTGGCCGAAATCCGCGAGATGGGCCGCTCCACGCAGGGCGTGACCCTCATCAACCTGGACGAGGGCGAGAAGCTCTCGGGCCTGCAGACCATCATGGACCGTGACGACGACAATGGCGAAAACGGCAACGGCTCAAACGGCGCCGGGCAGTAAGTCCGCGGCGCGCATCTTCAACTTCGGCGCCGGCCCGGCCGCGATGCCGATCGAGGTGCTGGAGAAGGCCAAGTGGGAGCTCGTCAACTGGCACGAGGCGGGCATGTCGGTCATGGAGATGAGCCACCGCGGCGCGGAATTCATGCGCATCGCCGCCGAGGCCGAGGCCGACCTGCGCAAGCTTCTCGCCGTTCCCGCGAGCTACAAGGTCCTCTTCCTGCAGGGCGGGGCGACGATGCACTTCTCCGGGGTGCCGATGAACCTCCTCGGCGGCAAGAAGAAGGCCGACTACGTGAACACCGGCGAATGGGCGAAGAAGGCGATCGCCGAGGCGAAGAAGTTCTGCGAGGTGAACGTCGCCGCCTCGAGCGAGGATCGCAAGTTCACCTACGTGCCGAAGCAATCCGCGTGGAAGCTTTCGCGCGACGCGGCCTACGTGCACGTCTGCACCAACGAGACGATCGGCGGGCTGGAGTTCCACTGGACCCCGGACACGGGCGGCGTTGCGCTGGTGGCCGACATGTCGTCGCATATCCTCTCGAAGCCCATCGATGTGAAGAAGTTCGGGTTGATCTACGCCGGGGCGCAGAAGAACATCGGCCCGGCGGGCCTGGTGGTGGTGATCGTTCGCGAGGACCTGCTCGGCAAGGCGCTGCCGGAGACGCCCAACGTGCTCAACTACAAGCTGATGGCGGACGCCGATTCGATGGTCAACACCCCGCCCACTTTCTCGGTCTACCTCGCCGGCCTCACCTTCAAATGGCTGCTCGAGCGCGGCGGGCTCGCGGGCATCGAGAAGGTCAACATCCGCAAGTCGGCGATGCTCTACGATTACCTCGACAACCAGGACTTCTACTCGAATCCGATCGTGAAGGAAGACCGCTCGCGCATGAACGTGCCGTTTCGGCTTCGCGACGAGGCCCTCGACGCGAAGTTCCTCGCCGAGGCCGAGGCGCGCGGGCTGTCGCAGCTGAAGGGCCATCGCTCGGTGGGCGGGATGCGCGCCTCGATCTACAACGCGATGCCGTTCGAAGGCGTCGAGGCGTTGGTCGCGTTCATGGAAGAATTCCGCGCGCAGCACGCGTAAGGGGCAATTCACCATGCCCCTGAAGTACCGCATCGGCGTCTACAACGCGATTTCCGCGAAGGGCCTGGAACGCTTTCCGGCGGCGCACTACATCGTCGGCAAGGGCCTCGGCGCGCCCGACGCGATCCTGCTTCGCTCGCACGCGCTGCAGGTGAGCGAGATTCCCGCCTCCGTGAAGGCGGTCGGCCGCGCCGGGACGGGCGTGAACAACATTCCGGTCGACGTCATGAGCGAGCGCGGCGTGCCCGTCTTCAACGCGCCGGGCGCCAACGCCAACGCCGTGAAGGAGCTCGTCTTCGCGTGCATCCTCGCCGCCTCGCGCAACGTCGTGGCCGCGGCCGCGTACGTGAGCTCGATCGAGGGCACGGCCGACTTCGAGAAGCGGGTCGAGGAGGGCAAGAAGCATTTCGCGGGATTCGAGCTCCCGGGGAGAACGCTCGGCGTCATCGGGCTGGGCGCGATCGGGGGACTCGTCGCGGACACCGCGATCAAGCTCGGCATGAAGGTGCTCGGCTACGACCCCGAGATCACCGTGGACAACGCGTGGCGGCTGCCTTCCGCGGTGAAGCGCGCGGGCTCGATCGAGGAAGTCATCAAGGGCGCGGAGTTCGTCTCGCTGCACCTGCCGCTCACCGACAAGACGCGCAACCTCATCGACGCGAAGAGACTCGCGCTGGCGCGGCGCATGGTGCTGCTCAATTTCGCGCGCGACGCCATCGTCAACGAGGAGGCGGTGCTCGCGGCGCTGGCGGAAAAGCACCTGCGCAAGTACGTGACCGATTTCCCGAGCGCGAAGTTGCAGGGCCATCCCGGTGTGCTGGCGCTGCCGCACCTGGGAGCCTCCACCGAGGAGGCGGAGGAGAACTGCGCGCTCATGGTGGTCGAGCAGCTGCGCGGATTCCTCGAGGAGGGCACGGTCGCCAACGCGGTGAATTTCCCCAGCGTGGAGATGGCGCGCGAGTCGCCGTTCCGCATCGCGATCGCCAACGCCAACGTGCCGAACATGGTCGGGCAGATATCGACTACGATGGCGCAGGCCGGCTTGAACATCCACAACATGCTCAACAAATCGAAGGGGGAGATGGCGTACACGCTCGTCGACCTCGACAGCGCCGCACCCGCGGAAGTGATCCAGCGCATCGCCCACATTCCGGGCGTGCTCTCGATCCGCGCGGTTCCCGACGTCGCGAGCGCCAAGTGAGCGGCTCCGCGGAGCTCGAGCGGCTGCGCCAGGCGATCGACCGCGTCGACGACCGCATCCTCGAGGCCATCAACGAGCGCGCCAAGCTCGCGCGCGCCATCGGCACGCTCAAGGTGGGGCAGGCCTATCGCCCCGAGCGCGAGGCGCAGGTCCTGCGCCGCATCAAGGAGCGCAATCCGGGCCCGCTCGCCTCCGAGACCACGGCGCTGCTGTTTCGCGAAATCATGTCGGCGTGCCTGGCGCTCGAGCGTCCCATCACGGTCGCCTACCTGGGCCCCAAGGGGACGTTCAGCGAGCGCGCCACCGTGAAGCATTTCGGGCTCGCCGCCGACGCCCTTCCCACCGCCTCGATCGACGAGGTCTTTCGCGCGGTCGAATCGGGCGCGGCCGATTTCGGCGTGGTGCCGGTGGAGAACTCCACCGAGGGCGCGGTGGGACGCTCGCTCGACTTGATGCCGCAGACCCCGATGAAAGTCTGCGGCGAGGTGGTGGTGCGCATCCATCATCATCTGATGGCGAAGGTCGCTCCGAAGGATCTGGGCGACATCAAGCGCGTCTTCTCGCACGGGCAATCGCTCGCGCAATGCCACGAGTGGTTGAACAGCAACCTGCCGCGGGTAGAGCGCGTCGCGGTGGCGAGCAACGCGGAGGCCGCGCGCCGCGCGGCCGAGGAGCAGGGTTCCGCCGCGGTGGCCGGCGAGATGGCCGCCGAGCACTACGGCCTCGCGATCATCGCCTCGAACATCGAGGACGAGCCCAACAACACCACGCGCTTCCTCATCCTCGGCGACTACGAGCCCAAGGCGTCGGGCAAGGACAAGACCTCGATGGTGCTCTCGGCGCGCAACCGCGCGGGGGCCGTCTACGAGATGCTCACGCCCTTCGCCACGCGCGGGGTGTCGATGACCAAGTTCGAGTCGCGTCCGTCGCGCGTGGCGCTCTGGGAGTACCTCTTCTTCGTCGACATCGAGGGCCACCGCGACGAGGGCAACGTCGCCAGCGCGCTCGCGGAAGTGGAGAAGATCGCGGGATACCTCAAGGTGCTCGGCTCGTATCCGGCGGCGGTGCTGTGAGCGTTGCCGAGCTTGCGCCGGCGAACGTGCGCGCGATCGCGCCGTACGTGCCGGGAAAGCCGATCGAGGAGACCGCGCGCGAGCTGGGAATCGCCGCGGCCGACATCCTCAAGATGGCGTCCAACGAGAATCCCGTGGGCCCCTCGCCCAAGGCCGTCGCGGCGATTCGCGGCGCGCTCAATGATCTTCACTACTATCCCGACGGCAGCGGCTTCGAGCTGAAGGCGATCCTCGCGCGCAAGCTCGGAGTCGCCGCGGAAAACCTCGTGCTCGGCAACGGCTCCAACGACGTGCTCGAGCTCGTGGCGAGAGCATTCCTCACCGGCGCGGATTCCGCGGTCTACTCGCAGCACGCTTTCCTCGTCTATCCCCTCGTCGTGCAGGCGATCGGAGCCCGGCACATCGAGGTGCCGGCGAAGAACTACGGCAACGATCTCGATGCGCTCGCGGCCGCCGTGCGCGCGGACACGAAGATCGTCTTCCTCGCCAATCCCAACAATCCCACCGGCACGTTCGACCCGTGGGACAAGGTGCGCGCATTCGTCGAGCGCATTGCGCGGCGGGTGCTGGTGGTCATCGACGAGGCGTACGGCGAGTACCTGCCCGAAGCGCTCAAGTCCCCGACGCCGCGATGGATCGCGAAACACCCGAACCTCGTCGTGTCGCGCACGCTCTCGAAGGCCTTCGGGCTCGCCGGGCTTCGCGTGGGCTACGGGATCGCGAATCCCGAGGTCGCGGAGCTGATGAATCGCGTGCGGCAGCCCTTCAACGTGAACCACCTCGCGATGGTGGCGGCGTGCGCCGCGCTCGACGACGATGCCTTCATCGCCAAGGTCCACGACATCAACGCCCGGGGCCTGGCGCAGCTCGAGCAGGGATTCAAGCGCCTCGGCCTCGAGTACATCCCCTCCTTCGCCAACTTCATCACGGTGCGCGTCGGCGAGGCGGCCCGCATCTATACCGAGCTCCTGAAGGAAGGCGTGATCGTGCGTCCCATCGCGAGCTATGGCATGCCGGAGCACCTGCGCGTGACGGTGGGCCTTCCCGAGCACAACGAGCGCTTCCTCGCCGCGCTCGAGCGCGCGCTGGCGAAGCGTTGATCGCATGCGCCGCCTGAAGACGCTCGCGGTCATCGGCGTGGGCCTCATCGGAGGATCCTTCGCCCTCGCGTTGCGCCGCGCCGGAGCCGTGTCGCAGGTGATCGGGTTCGACCGCGACGCCACCGCGCTCGAGCGCGCCGCGGCCCTCGGCGTGATCGATACCACGGGAGCCTCGATCTCGGAGGCGGCCGAGAGCGCCGATCTCGTGGTCGTGGCCGTTCCGGTGCGCGCGATCGGGCCCGTGCTGCACGACGTCGCGCTCGCGATGCAGCCGGGCGCGGTGGTCACCGACGTGGGCAGCACCAAGGCGCAGGTGGTGCGGGTGGCCGAGGAAGAGCTGCGCGAGCGCGTTTCGCGATTCGTGCCGGGGCATCCCATCGCGGGGCGCGAGACGAGCGGCGTGGACGCGGCGACGGTCGATCTGTTCCGCGGCGCGCGCGTGGTGCTCACGCCCACGCCGCGGACCGCCCCCGATGCGGTCGACCTCGTGCGCGGCGCGTGGGAAGCGGTTGGCGGGCGCGTGACCGCGATGGCGGCGCAGGACCACGACCGGATCTTCGCGGCGGTGAGCCACCTGCCGCACCTGCTGTCCTTCGCGCTGGTGTCCGAGATCGCCGGGCGCGACAACGCCGAGGAGCTCTTCGGCTTCGCCGCCGGCGGCTTCCGCGATTTCACGCGGATCGCGGCGAGCTCTCCCGAGATGTGGCGCGACATCGCGCTGCAGAACCGCGCGGCACTCCTGGCCGAGCTCGACCGCTACGGCGCGCACCTCGCGGTGTTTCGCGCCCTGATCGAGAAAGGCGAAGGGCCGGGGCTCGAGCGGCTCATGTCCGAGGCGCGCAGCGCCCGCCATGCCTGGGCCACCGGGCCGCGGCACGGCTCTGCGACCGAGTAGGGCGTGGACTTCCTCGACCTTCCGCCTGCGACGCGGGCCAGCGGGACCTTGCAGCTGCCCGGCTCGAAGAGCATTTCCAACCGCACGCTGCTGCTCGCCGCGCTCGGGCGCGGAGTCACCGTGGTTCGCGCGCTCCTCGACGCCGACGATACGCGCGTGATGCGCGAAGCGTTGCAGTCGCTCGGCGTGCGCATCGACAACCTGCACGGCAATGACACCGTTCGAGTGCACGGCGTCGGCCGCGCGAGCGGCTTTCCGGTGAAGCGCGCCGAGCTCTTCCTCGGCAATGCGGGCACAGCCTTCCGGCCGCTCACCGCGGTGCTCGCGTTGTCCGACGGGGACTATGTCCTGAGCGGGGTCCCGCGAATGCACGAGCGCCCGGTGGGCGACCTGGTCGACGCGCTCGCGCCGCTCGGGGCGCGCATCCGCTACCTCGCCAATCCCGGCTATCCCCCGCTTTCAATCGCGCCGCGCGGGGACAGCGCCGGCGCGACGACGCACGTGCGCGGCGATATCTCGAGCCAATACCTGTCGGCGTTGCTGATCGCACTCGGATGGACGGGACATTCCGCGCGCATCGAAGTGGACGGCGATCTCATTTCGAAGCCGTACGTCGAGCTCACGCTGGGTCTCATGAAGCACTTCGGCGTCGAGGTGCGGCGCGACGGATGGAAGTCGTTCGAGATTCCGGCGGGCGACGGCTACAGGCCTGCAAGCGTCGTAGTCGAAGGCGATGCCTCGTCGGCTTCGTACTTCCTCGCCGCGGGAGCGCTCGGCGGCGGACCCTTGCGCGTCGAGGGCGTCGGACGATCGAGCGTGCAGGGCGACGTCGCCTTCGCGCAGGTCCTGGAGGACATGGGCGCGGCGGTTTGGTGGGACGACATGTGGATCGAGACTTCGGGCAAGCCGCCCCTCAAGCCGTTCGATCGCGACTTCAATCTCATCCCCGATGCGGCCATGACGGCGGCGGTGATGGCGCTCTTCGCGAGCGGTCCCTCTCGCTTGCGCAACATCGGCAGCTGGCGCGTCAAGGAGACCGACCGCATCGCCGCGATGGCCACCGAGCTGCGCAAGTTCGGCGCTGACGTGGAGGAAGGCGGGGATTGGTTGCGGATCGTCCCGCCCGAAGACTTTCTCGGGTCTCGCGTGTTGTCTGATTCTGCCGGCGCTTCGCGACCACGTCTCGCGCCTGTCTGCGTCGACACCTACGACGACCACCGCATGGCGATGGCCTTCTCGCTCGCGAGCTTCGGCGGCCGGCGCGTGCGCATCAACGACCCGGGGTGCGTGTCGAAGACCTTTCCCGGCTACTTCGAAGCGTTCGCG
>Ga0209131_1003379_pt1 | contig 10628 bp, 8 predicted proteins | sample GraSoi_2013_40cm_FD_185826 | JGI IMG/M metagenome (GOLD analysis project Ga0209131, IMG submission 185826) | Grasslands soil microbial communities from the Angelo Coastal Reserve, California, USA - Sample 9_17_2013_40cm (SPAdes) (version 2) | ecosystem: Environmental > Terrestrial > Soil >...
GGTATGCCATTGCCATCATCTCCTTGTTCGGGGAAGCGGCAATATAGATTAATCTTCACGCACGATGCGTTTGCTAAACGGTGTGCGCGTGCTCGAGATCGGCGGCTTCATCACCGGCCCGCTCGCCGCGATGATCCTCGCCGAGTACGGCGCCGACGTGATCAAGCTCGAGCGGCCCGATGGCGGCGACCCGTTCCGGTCGCATACCAGCGGCCTCTACGGTCCCGCGTTCCAGGCGCACAACCGCAACAAGCGCTCGATCGCGGTCGACTACGGTCAGCCCGACGGTTTGAAGGTGCTTCACGCGCTCGTCAAGACCGCGGAGGTCTTTGTGAACAATAACCGCCCAGGCGTCGCCGAGAAAATGGGCTTCGGCTACAAGCAGCTCGCGGCGCTCAATCCGCGGCTGCTCTATTGCGCGATCACCGGCTTCGGTGCCGATGGCCCGTATGCGCAGCGCCCGGCGTTCGACAACGTCGGCCAGGCGCTCTCGGGCTGGATGAGCCGCCACCGGCGCGACGACGATCCGCGCGTCGCCGGCCCGGCGATCTCGGATCCTGCCACCAGCTATTACGCCGCTTCCGCCATCCTCGCCGCGCTCTACGAGGCAAGAACCTCGGGCAAGGGGCGGCTCATCGAAGTGAACATGCTGGAGGCCACCATCGCACTCAACCTGGAGCCGCTCGCCTTCTACTTCGACCAGCGCGAGCCGCCGCCCCTCTTCCACCGCGGCGGCGCCTCGCAGGCCTATAACCTGGTGTGCAAGGACGGCAAGTGCGTCGGCGTGCACATGTCCTCGCCCGACAAGTTCTGGCAGGCGTTCTGCCGCGCGATCGAGCACGAGGACTGGATCACGCGCTACGCCAAGCGCCAGGATCGCGTGAAGCACTATGAGCAGATCGCGGCCCAGCTCAAGGACATTTTCAAAATGCGCACCCGGTCGGAGTGGATCGAGCGCCTCGCGCGCGAGGACGTGCCGTTCGCGCCCGAGCTTGGGGTGCAAGACCTCGAGCACGACGCGCAGGTGAAGCACCTCGGCACGATCTACGAGCTCGAGCACCCGAAACACGGTCGCGTGCGCGCCCAGCACCGGCCGGCGAAGGTCGACGGCAGCCGCGAGATCGATTTCCGGCCGCCGCCGGATCTCGGCGAGCACACCGAGGAGATCCTCGCCGAGCTGCGCAAGAAAGGAGTGCTGTAGTGGATTTCGAGTTCAGCGAAGAGCAGCGCATGCTGCGCGAGAGCGTGCGCAAGATGATGGCCAAGGTCGCGACGCCAGAATACGTGCGGCGCCTGGACCGCGAGCAGGCCTTCCCGGACGAGCTCTACGAGGAGTGGCTGAAGATGGGCCTCTTCCGCATGCCGTTCCCCGAGGAATACGGCGGCCTGGGCGGCAGCGTGATCGATCTGGTGATCATCGCGGAGGAGCTGTCGTACAAAAGCTTCGACCTCTTCACCGCCTATGGCGGGCCGGTGTTCTGCGGGCTCAACATCCTGCGCAAAGGCACGGAAGAGCAGAAGCGCCACTGGATCCCGAAGGTGCTCTCGGGCGAGATCAAGTTCTCCGTCTCGATGTCCGAGCCCGACGCCGGCTCCGACATCGGCGCGATGCGCACGAATGCCAAAAAGGTGACAAGCGGCGATGGCGACCAGTGGGTGATCAATGGCCAGAAACTATGGGCCACCGGCGCCGGCGCGAAGAACAACGTCATCAACGTGTACGTCAAGACTGATCCCAGCGTCTTTTATCGGAAGGGCATGTCCCTTTTCCTCGTCGACAACAATGCCCCCGGAGTCGAACTACGCAAGCTGAACATGCTCGGCCGCAGGTGCACGGGCACGTATGAGATTTTCTTCACCGACGTGCGCGTGCCGCAGGAGCGCCTGATCGGCGGCGAGAACAACGGCTGGCAGGTGGTGCTCGCGGGGCTGCAAGTCGAGCGCATCACCTCGACCTCGGGCTACATCGGCGGCATGCAGGCGATCCTCGACCTCGCGCTCGACTATGCGAAGGAGCGCAAGCAGTTCGGCCGGCCGATCGGCACCAACCAGGCGATCGCGCACTTGCTCGCCGACATGCAAACCGAGCTCGAGGCCTCGCGCCTGCTGATGTGGCGCGCCGCCTGGCAGCTCGCGAGCGGCAAGGACGCGCTGAAGGAAATCTCGATGGCCAAGCTGTTCGCTTCGGAGGCCTATGCGAGGATGGCGAACAACGGCATGCAGATCATGGGTGCCTACGGCTACAACATGGAGTTCGACATGCAACGCCATTTCCGCGATGCGCGCAGCGCCACCATCGGCGCCGGCACCTCTCAGATGCAGAGAAACCTGATCGCCGGCCTGATGGGACTGAAGGTGCAGTCATGACTCCGCGTTTCTGCCGGGGGGTTGGTTTTCGAAAATTCAAACCCCCTGTCCGGTGGGCGGCGATCGTGCTTTCCTTGCTCCTTGGTGCGCAAGCATTTGCGCAAGGAAAGCCGGTGCGGCTGGTGGTGCCGTTCGGTGCCGGCGGCGCGCCGGACGTGATCGCCCGCTTGATGGCGCCGCCGATCTCCGAGAACCTTGGCGCGCCGGTGGTGGTCGACAACCGGCCGGGCGCGACGGGAATCATCGCCGCCGAATACGTCAAAAGCTCGCCGCCCGATGGCACGACGCTGTTCGTCGCCGATTCCGCGCACTTCGCCATCAACCCGGCGCTGCGCGCCAACCTGCCGTACGACCCGCAGAAGGATTTCGTGCCGGTGATCGAGGTTGCGAGCTCGATGATCTACATCGCGGTCCTGGCGCAGAGCGAAGCGAAGAGCGTGCAGGAGCTCGTCGCGCTGGCGAAGAAGCGCGCGCAAGGGCTGACCTTCGGCTCCTCGGGCAGCGGCACGCCGCATCACCTCGGGATGGAGCTCGTCAAGTTCGAGTCGGGCGCGAACTTCATCCATGTGCCCTTCAAGGGCGTGCAGCAGTCGGTGCCGGCGCTGCTCTCCGGCGATGTCGACATCGTCGTCGCCGGGCCGGCCTCGCTGCTGCCGCACGTGAAGGCCGGCAAGGTGCGCATGATCGCCGCGGTCAACGCGACGCGCTGGTCGCGCATGCCGGAAATCCCGACGATCGCGGAGTCGGGCGTCACGCAACACGGGCTCGACGTCACCATCGGGCTGCTTGCGCCGGCGGGCACGCCGCCCGAGGTCGTGCGGCGCCTGAACGAGGCAACGGCCAAGGCATTGCGCAGCCCGGAGGTCGCGAACAGGGCGAGCGAGATCGGCCTGGAAATGATCGCCGGCACGCCGGAGCAGTTAGCGCAGTCGATGCTGCGCCAGCGCGAGCAATATGCGCGGGTCGTGAAGGTTTCCGGCGCGAAGGCCGACTAACCTTCGGCGCTCAGGCGCTCGATGATGCGCCGCGCCCACAGCGCGCCGGCGTCGACGTTGAGGTTGTGCAGCGGCTGCGCCGGGGAAGCAGTGATGGCGCGCTGCTGCGCCTCGACGACCGCGCGGTCCTCCTCGAAGATGCGCGCGTTCGCCTCGCGCAGCTGCGTGGTCAGCGACTGATCGCGCAGGCGGTAGTTGCGCAGCAGCGTCCAGAAGTACATGCAGGTCGTGGCGGTCTCCGGCGTGATCGTGTTCAGCACGCGGCCGGTGACGCCCTGGCTGCGGTCGCCCTGCGGCGCGCCGGTACCGGCGAGCGCCACGCCGACGTCCAGGACTATGGTGCAGGGCGCCTCGAAGCGGATGATCTGCCAGCGGTCGACGTTGCCCGGTTTTCCGAGCTGCGTGCGCCAGAACGGCGGCGCATCGATGTCGAGCATCCAGCGCGTCACGGTGACGCTGCGCTCGTCATGCGTCGTGCTCGGCGCAGTTTCTGCGATGGCGCGGTGGCCGATGCTGGTGGCATGCACGAAGGTCTCGTGCGTCAGGTCCATCAGGTTGTCGACCAGCAGGCGGTAATCGCACTTGGCGAACAGCGTGGCGCCGTCGCCCTCCCATTGCGGATCGCTGTTCCAGTGGAGGTCGGGCACCAGCGCCGGGTCGGCACGAGCCGGCTCGCCCGGCCACACCCAGACCAGGCGATGGCGCTCAGCCGCAGGATAGGCGCGCACTCGAGCCGACGCGCTCGGCTTCTCCTGCGACGGCATCCGGGTGCAGCGCCCGGCCGCATCGAAGGCCAGGCCATGGTAGCGGCACACTACGTTGCTGCCTTCGACATGGCCCATCGAAAGCGGCAGCCGGCGATGCCAGCAGGAATCCTCGAGCGCCGCGATTTCGCCTTCGGGCGTGCGCCACAGGGCGATGTTCTGGTTGCAGACCGTGCGCGCAAGCACGCCGCGCGCAGTGACTTCGTGATTCCACGCTACCGCGTACCAGGCGTTGAGCGGGAATGGATTTTCCATCGGCAGATTTTAGGGCACGGTCTGCAGCGCGAGGAACTGCACCGACTGCGTCCGCCCTTTCACCGGCGCTTCGTGCAGGGTGTGGCCGGCGAAGTCGAGCCGCGCCACCTCGGCGGCGCGCCGCGAGATGATCAGCGGGCAGCCGTATTCCTTGGTCAGGCTTTCCAGGCGCGCCGTGGTGTTCACGGTGTCGCCGATCGCGGTGATGATCATCGAGCGCGGCGGGCCCATCGCGCCGACGATCGCCTCGCTGTAGTGGATGCCGATGCCGATCACGAGCGGCTGCGGCAGCTCGTCCTTCAGCTGGCGATTGAGCTGCTCGACGCGCATCAGCATCTCGCGCGCCCCGCGCAGGGCGTCGGCGGGGCCGGTCGTGGGGTCGTCGCTGTGCAGGCCGTAGAGCGCCATCAGGCCGTCGCCGGTGAACTGCGAGTAGTGGCCGTTGGTCGCTTCCAGCGACTGCTTCATCTCGTAGAAGAAGCGATTCAGGAGGAACAGCACGTCGTAGGGCAGCTTGGCTTCGCCGAGCGTGGTCGAGCCGCGCAGGTCGACGAACATCACGGTGATCAGCCGCTCGCTGCCTTCGAGGCCGCCCGGAACGTAACCGTCCGCGGCAGACGCATCGGCCGCACAGGCCGGCGTGACGCTGATGTCCGCGGTGGGGCGCACCTGGCAAGCGAGCCGCATGCCGGCGGGAGCCGCGATGCGCGCCAGCGCCTTCGCCTCGAGCTCCTGCGGCGGCGGCAGCGTCTCGTGGCCTTTGCTCACCTGGATGCGGCAGGTCGTGCAGCGCGCCCGCCCGCCGCACACCGAGGCGTGCGGAATGCCGTGCTCGCGCAGCGTCTCGAGCACCGTCGCGCCGGGGAATATCGGCAGCGTGCGGCCCGACGAGTGCACGAGCTGCGGCGGCCGGCGGCTTTCGTGGATGCGGCGGCGAATGGCACGCGCCAGGAATACGAGCGCGAGGAGAGTCAAATGAGAGAGGATCAGAGCCGCGGCGATGCGATCGCTCGCCGCCAGCGTCTCGGCGCTGATGTTGGAATCGCCGAGCGTGCTCTTGACGAACGCAGGATCCCTCGCCGCCTCGCGCATCACCTGGTTGCCAGCGCTCAAGTAGCCGCTGAGCGCGAGCGTCGGAAGCAGCAGCGCAAAGGCCGCGAAGCCCGCGCGCCACTGCGGATACCAGAGCTTGGTGCGCAGCCAGAAGTGGATGCCGATGCAGGCGTGGATCCAGACCGTGACAAGCGCCATCGCCTGGATCACCGCCAGATGGGGCGCGAGCACCCAGTGCAGCGTCAGCACCGCGACGTAGTAGTTATCGGTGCCGAGGAAGGCCTCCGCAAGCCGCGTGCTGGAGATGTGCAAGGCGAGCAGCAGCGGAATACAAAGGCCGAAGCCGAGCTGCGCCCATTGCCAGCGCGTGAGGCGCAGCGAGCGGCGCTCGTAGATCGACCAGAGCGCGTTGGCATAGTGGACGAAGAACGCGAGCAGCAGAAGCGAAGTGCCGGGCGCGCTGCGCCAGGGCCGCATCAGCTGGAGAAGACCGTCCTGCGCGACTGGCAGCGAGATGAGCAGCAGGCTGTGCGCGCTCAGGTGCGTGATGACGAAGGCAAGCATCACCAGAGCGCTCGCGAGGCGCAGCCTCGAACGCCACAGATCGAACTGCATTTCCCCCCTTAATCGGGGTCAGACCCTTGCAGATTTTGGTAGGGGTCTGACCCCTTTATTCGCGCGTCTATTCCGCTTGCTCGCGGTAGAAGCCGAGCGTCTCGAGCACCGGCCGGTCGCTGATCGAGAACAGGATCGCGTCCTCGGTGCCGGTGTTGGAATGGGCGTGCTGCGCCCACGAGGGCAGCGCGATGATGTCGCCCTTCTCCCAGTCGAAGGGCTTGCCGTCGATCACGGTGCGGCCCTTGCCCTGCACGACGTGGAACACCGAGCTGCCGGTGACGCGGCGGGGCTTGAGCTTCTCGCCCTTGCGCAGCATCTGCACGCGGCAGGACATCGTCGGCATCACCGGGCCGCCGGTCTGCGGGTTGGTGTACTCGAGCGCGATGCCCTCGTACGGCGAGCCTTCGCTCTCCCGCAGGCCGTGCAGCGCCTCGGCGGTCTGGTCCCACGAGTAGAGCATCAGCGGCGAGAAGCGCGGCCGCTCCTTGGTCCAGGTGGGTGCGAGGGTGCCGTGGCCGTAGAGCGCCTTCGAGCCGTTCTCCGGCTTGGTCGGCTGCGGGCGCAACTCTTTGCCCATCTCGAAGAAGATCGCGTTTAGCGCCTTGGTGAGCGGCACGTCGAGGCCGTCCATCCAGACGATGGTCTCGCTGGTCTCGTTGCCGTGGTCGTGCCACTGCCAGCTCGGCGTGAGGACGAAATCGCCCGGATACATGATGACCCGCTCGCCTTCGACCGCGGTGTAGGCGCCGCCGCCTTCGATGATGAAGCGGATCGCTGCCGGCGAATGGCGATGCGCGCGCGCGATCTCGCCGGGCAGCAGCACCTGTACCGCGGCGATCAGCGTGTTGGTGGTGGCCCATTGGCCGTTGAGGCCGGGGTTGAAGAGCTGCATCGCCCGGCGCTCGTCGCCCACCGGCACGGCGGTGGCCGATTGCCTCACCACCTCCTTGAGCACGGACCATTTCCACTGGTGCGCAATCGCCTCGGGCCGCGGCTGCGGCGTCATCTGGCTCGCGATCTCCCACAAGCCCCACATGTGGTTCTGGTGGATGAGCTGGTGGAAACTGTCTTCGGCTTTGATGGGCGCGTTCATACCCCGATTTTACTCGTTGCCCGCGCGGATCTTCGCCCAGGCCGTGTCGTGCGCCGAGAGCATGGCGAGGGCGTCGCGGTCGCCGCGCGTGGCCCCCATGTTGAGCACCGGGACCGGCGCCAGGCGCTTGGTCAAGCGAGCCACTGCGAACAGGTTGAGGCCGATGAGCGCCGCGGGGAGGAAAGCGAGCTTGTAGGTGAGCCACGGCGCGAGGCACAGCGCGCTCAGGCCGACCGCCGCCAGCACCGACGAGCAGTCCTTGGCCACGACCGGATAGGTGAAATAGAAGCGGAAGCGCTGCACCAGTCGCGCTTCGTCATCGCTGAAGTGATAGGGGGACACCCCCGCCGTCACGGCCGCTTTCCCGAGCGCGGCGATGCGCCGCGCCAGCCACAATTCGAAGAGTCCGACGAGCGTGATGTACACCCAGGCCATCGGCTGCGGAGAGAGTGCTGCCCAACCCGCGAGCAGCAAGACACCGATGCTGCCGTAGCCGCCCAACTATTGCGGGATCGGGTAGACCACCATGCAGCGCTGCGAAGCCTCGGGGCAGGCCATGTTGCGGTTCTGCCGGGTCAGCTCGCGGCCGCAGGCCGCAGCGCGCGCACCGCATGAGATCACGCGCACGCATTCCATGAAGGTGTCCTGGGGACTGCGCACCGCAAGCGGCGCCGAGCAATTCGGCTGCGCGCTCTCGCCCACGGTCATCCAGCGCTCGTCGTTCGCCGGCACGCTCTTGTAGAGATCGGGCGTGCGCGCCGTGCTCAGGATTCCGGTGTCGGCAGCACTGCGGCTCGGACCGCCGACCGCTTCGACGAAACCCTTCAGGCTCTCGGCCTCGGCGGCGCAGCGCCCGTTCTTCAGCTGCTCGACCAAGTTGTCGAAAAACGCATCGCAATGGCCGGCCGAGGCGAGCATCGCCGCGAGCGGCGACTGGATCGCGCCGCGCTCGATGTCCTGCGCGAGCGTCGTCATCGGCTGCGCCGCGACTTCGCCCTGCATCACGCCGAGCGCCGCGCTGAGCACGCTGCCCGCTTCGATGCTCACCGGAGTGGCGACGTACTGGTTGATCGCGCTCGACGCCGGGAAGCGGCTCAGGATCTGGTCGCGCTCGGGGTCGCGCGGATGCAGTCCGTCGACCGCCTCGAAGCGCTGCTTCTCGGTGATGTCGGTGGTCTGCTTGAGATAACCATTGCTCTTCACGTCGATCACGTAGATCGCGAGCGGCAGGCGGCGCGTCACCTCGACGTCGATGATGGCGTACTGGTAGTCGCCCATCACGTCTTCGGTCAGCATGCGCGGCGTGGCGGCGAGCTGGTCCTGCGCCGTTTTCAGGTTGGCCTTGGCGGCGAAGGTTTTTGCCTGCGTGTAGGCCTCTTTCGCGAGGCCGGCAACCAGCGCGATCGGGTCGAGCGAGAAGCTCAAGCCGCCGCCGCTCTCGGCGCGCATCTGCTCCATCTGCTTTTGCTGCACCAGCGCCTGCGCATCGAGGTAGGCCGGGTTCAGCGCCTGGCGCTCGGAGGCCTTGTAGCGCGAGTACTCGTGGCGCGTGCTGCGCGTGTTGCGATTGAGCATCGGCTTGTCGACGTCGATGAACACCAGGATGTCGGTGTCCGCGAAGCGCGCGGCAAGCTCGCGGCGCGAAAGCTCGCGCACGCCGATGTTCGGCGGCGGCTTGATCGCCACCGGCACCTCGCCCGACTTCGCCGCGTCCTGCGACCAGAAGAAGCCGAAGCGCACCGGCAGCGTCGCCGGGTCGAGCCGGCCGGCGCTCATCTCGGTGATCAGCTTGGCCGCCGCTTCGGCGGTCAGCTTGCCGCCGGGAACCAGCTCGCGGTAGCGCGCCTGCATGGCGAAGCGCGCGAGCTCCTCGCGCTGCTTGCCGGTGAGGATCTTGGCGTAGCCGTCGTTGAATTTCGCGATCTCGGCGGCGCTCGCGGTCTCGAAGCGCGGCTTCATCGCGAGATAGCCGGCGGCGATCACTTCATCGGGCACGTCGACCGGATAGGTGCGCGTGAAGAGCGGGTTGCCGAAATGGTCGTATTGCGCGAACGCGGCCGGCGCGTTGGCGACGTAAACCTGGGTGACGTCGCCGAGCGCGCCGTCGAGCGCGATGAAGCGCTCGCTGCGCAGCGTATCGTCGATCGCGATCGGCAGCGCGCGATACGAGTCGAGCGCCATGCGCGCCACCGACAGCGAGCGGATCACGCTGGCCCAGTCGGCGAGCGGCAGCGGCTGCGCGCTGAACGGCTTGAGCAGCTCGATCGCCTCGTTCATGCGCGCTTCATGCGGCGGGTTGACCGCGCTCTTGAGCCGCGCGAGCAGCGCCTTGTGCTGCTCGGCGTTGTCCCAGAAATACGAGCGGTTCTCTCCCCAATAGCGCGCGGCGTCGTCGGGCTGGTTCTTGTCGAGCAGCTCTGCCAGCACTTTCTCGTGCGCCGTGCCGATGGAGGCGAGCGGCGGGATCTGCGCCTGCGCGCCCGAACTCAGGGCGAGCAGCGCGACGAGCGCCACTGCAGTGCCGATCCGCAACATGGCCCCCCTTCCTGCTTCTTGGCAGCCGCCGGCCGAGCGACTGCAGCCGCTACGATACACCGGCTTCCCGATCCGCCGTCAGCTTTCCAGCTCGGCTTGCTTCGCCAGCCACTCCGCTTCTACCCTTTCGAGTTCCTTGCGCAGCGCACCCTGGTCTTCGAGCAGCAGCTTGAGCGCCGCAGCATCCTCATAGACGGCCGGCTCGCCGAGGCGCGCCTCGATCTGCGCCATGCGGCTGTTCAGGCTTTTCATATCGTCCTCGAGGCGTTGTATGCGAATTTGTAAATTCTTCCTAGAAGGCGCCTTTGCCGCTGCCGGCTTGGGCCGCGTCGGGTTCGCCACCGCCGCCTTCCGGCTGAGGAGCGCCAGCCGGTAGTCGTCGAGATCGCCATCGAAAGCCTCGACGCGCCCGTCGCGCACCAGCAGCAGCTGGTCGCTGCTCGCGCGCAGCAAGTGCCGATCGTGCGACACCAGCACCAGCGTGCCTTCGAATTGCGCGAGCGCCACCGTCAGCGCCTCGCGGGTCTCGAGATCGAGGTGATTGGTCGGCTCGTCGAGCAGCAGCAGATTCGGCCGCTGCCACACGATGAGCGCCAGCGCGAGGCGCGCCTTCTCCCCGCCCGAGAAATGCTCGATCGTGCCGGTGGCCATCTCGCCCGGGAAATTGAAGCTGCCGAGATAGTCGCGCAGCTCCTGCTCTCTGGTCTTCGGCGCCAGCCGCACGAGATGCCAGAGCGGCGTCTGGTCGTCGCGCAGCATCTCGACCTGGTGCTGCGCGAAATAACCGATCTCCACACCCTTGTTGAACACCGCGGAACCGCCGAGCGGCGCGAGCAGGCCGGCGATGGTCTTGATGAGCGTGCTCTTGCCGGCGCCGTTGACGCCCAGCAGGCCGATGCGCTCGCCGGCGCGCAGCGAGAGCTGCACTTCGCTGAGCACGCTGCGCTC
>Ga0209131_1003380_pt1 | contig 10628 bp, 9 predicted proteins | sample GraSoi_2013_40cm_FD_185826 | JGI IMG/M metagenome (GOLD analysis project Ga0209131, IMG submission 185826) | Grasslands soil microbial communities from the Angelo Coastal Reserve, California, USA - Sample 9_17_2013_40cm (SPAdes) (version 2) | ecosystem: Environmental > Terrestrial > Soil >...
GGAGATGACCGTTGGACTTTGCAGCACTTGGTGGGATTATTGGAATGCAACGCAGAGGGAGCGGCGATATGAAATGCCGAATCGCGATTTGGGGGACTCTGGGCGCACTCGTTGTCGTCGGCTGGTCACTCTACATCTACGCGATATCCCCAATTCAGATAACCGCCAAAGCAGTTGCGTGGACTCTCGCCTGCTTGACGTGCCCGATAGCGCTTGCTCACCGTTACCCGCTCAGTTTCTATTTCGTCCTTCTTGCCAACGCTGCCACGTATGCGCTCGTCGGTGTGGTCGTCGAAACCATCCGCCAACACTACCAAACCCGTTCCCTTTCAAATTGACCATTACTCAACTAACTGACCGCGAATCGCCGCCTCTTTTCTCTGTCATTCCGAACCCGCTCGCGCATTTTGCGAGCGGTGTGAGGGATCTGCTTTTTGCCCCTGCTTCACGCTCCTAGTCTTTCCCGCCCGGCACCATCGTCATCCTCCACGACGGCATCTCCAACCCAACGCAAACCATCCGCGCAAACACCCGCAACCTGAATCGCACCTCGCCCAGTTCTTCACGATTTTTGGGGTATTCAGCCGTTTGCACTTGTGGCTGCCTCGCCCGACCTGCATGATGCAGTTCAACGTTTTGAAATCGTTTCTTTGATCCGACGAATTTCTGTGTAATCCTGCCTCTTTGGTGTAAACTCAATAAAGGCGAACAAAAAGCGAACTATGGCTGACAATTCCAAGATTGAGTGGACCGACGCAACCTGGAATCCGTTGCGTGGTTGCACCAAAGTGAGCCCTGGGTGCAAGCATTGTTATGCGGCCGCATTCGCTGAACGCTTTCGAGGTGTGCCTGGGCATCCATATGAACAGGGCTTCGACCTGCGTTTTGTCCCTGAGAAATTAGTTGAACCGTTCACTTGGGCTAGATCGCGTATGGTATTTGTGAATTCAATGAGCGATCTCTTTCAGGAGGGTGTCCCCGACGAATTCATATTGGACGTTTGCCGAGTGATGCAAACGGCGAATTGGCACACGTATCAGATTCTTACCAAGCGCCATCGTAGGATGTGCGATTTATTGAATGGAAAGCTACGGTTTGCGGCTGAGTGCCCGCACATCTGGTGGGGAGTTAGCGTTGAAGATCGAAAGTATGGTTTGCCTCGTATCGAAAGCTTGCGGCACAGCGCTGCTCGAGTCAAATTCCTGTCTGTCGAGCCGTTGCTTGAACACCTAGGCCCGCTCAGACTAGACAGCATTGATTGGGCGATCGTGGGTGGGGAGAGCGGCCGCGGTGCGCGACCAATGGAGTTGTCATGGGTCGAGTCAGTTCGGTCTCAGTGTAAAGCTCAGCGGGTTCCTTTCTTCTTCAAGCAATGGGGAGGTGTCAACAAATCGAAAACTGGACGCATGCTCAACGGACGGACCTATGACGAATACCCTTCCACCCGACGGAGGGTTAGAGTCCCTAACCACAAAACGCGCATGACAATGGCCGGTAAATTTTCAGTACTCAGCTGTGGCCCGGCAAGGATAATTGCTCAGCCAGCTTTTGTGAATTTCTGACTGCCTGACGATAGGCCCGATTCATCAGTTCAGGCGCATCATCATGATCTGTCGCGTGCAGCATCTGGTACATCACGATGTTGTTCCTCTCGCGCTTGTAGATCGGATACGGAGTAACGTACTTGTAGCCTAGTTCGGTATGGAATCTTTCCACGAGCAACCCACTAATCTCATCTCGACTCTTCCCTTTGAGACCGGAATAATCGTTACGCCCCCACCAACGCTCGACGATGTGAATATTTTTAGTGGTACCCGCGAGGGACCTCTTGGCCCAGCCAAAGCCAAAGAAGTAGAACAGCTCAACCTTCATGGATGTCTTCTTGGCCGCAAGTTTTTCGACGGTTCTCCAGTGGCATTCGAACATGCGCTGATCCAGCAGGGCAAATGTAGCTTCTCGTTCGGTAATAAATTTGGAACGTAGCATCTCGTCAACCTTCGTATTGAAATCTCCCTTATAAAGGTCAACTGTCCTGCCTTTCGGCCGTGGAACTTCCGCAACGCAGCTCGCTAGTGCCTTGAAGCTCTTCGCGTTGGCTTCGCAGAGAAAAAAATGCCTGAGCAGAAGAAGACGGATCTCTAACACCAGTTTTGCGCTCCAGGCGTTTTCCATGTTTGATCTCTGAGGTCCTGCAAATCCATCTATGTAGGTGCCGTGCTTCGTAATCTGGATAAAGAGCTTGAGATATCGTTGAATGAAATTTGCCTTATGTTCCGTCCATACGGGGACGGACGGGCGAGGGTACTTACGCCGAGGCTCAATTGTGGGCAGGTTTTCAAAGAGCTCTGCCGACTTAACTTCGGACTCGCGTGGCCGCTTCACGATAGATTGTCCTCCAAAACAATGGGGCCGCCGAAGCTCTCAGACTTTTGTATGGTAGTAGTTCCAAAAAGTCTCGCGGAGCATCGGATTCCTAGTTTGAATGCGAACGGTCGATCTAGTGGACGTCTCGATCAATCGAAGGCCTGTTTGTCTTTGCTCCAGTTCATAAACCATATCGTTGCGGAATATTTTCTCCAATAAACTCACAACTTGGTCCTGGGAAGAGGTCACTATGGCGCCCATGGCTACCCCTGTCTTGAACTCGATCAATCGGCTCAAAGGATGGACTTCAGCGAAAAAGCGTTGGCGTTCCGCTTCATCACAATAAAAAATAACGGGTTTACCCAAACTAAGCGCCATGGCAGCTTCAGCGTCTTTGCCAAAGCTGTCCCGTTCACCGGCGCAATAAATCAGAACTTTCGCCGACTTCACCATTTAACATTCGATTAATCCTTTGTCTTCATGACCCTCTGCCGCACTGACGGTCGGATCAAAATAACGTAACCCCAGTGTTGCCAAAGAAGGCGCGGTGAAGACCTTTTCGCAAAAGTCAGCCATTTTCCGAAAGTCGGTCCGAGTTCTCATGCTCGTAGCGACGTATATATCGAGATCGTTCACCATCGAGAGGAAATAATCGGTATTTCGAAGCGCTGCGGCCCTTGCTGCCTCAAATAACTTCAAAACCCCGTCGTATTTCTCCTCGATCTGCGTCGCAGTCTCCACTTCGTCGTCGAGAAGGGTATCAGCAGAAAAAAGGAACTCACTTTGACGCTCGTGTTTTTTCCCTCCGAAGGCTTTTTCGAAAAGCTGTCTAACGCTAATCTTTCCGCCGCCACTAGGTGCATGTTTCGAATAGGAGTCCAGTAAGAATTTCCTCAAATCCCCGGCATACGACTTGCACGCCATCTCCGAGATCAGGTAACGGTTGTCCTTAGCGATCTTAATCAGCGGAAGAGCGGGCCCGCGAGACGCCATAGCATCGCAATCAAATCTTTTCGACTGAAAGAGCGCAGTGAGCTCACTAAAAGAGAGGGTACGCAAGGCATTGAACGCCATTCGGCCGTCTCCAAAAAACAGAAGGGCGTCCACGTAGAATCTATAGAGGCCCCATTTTAGGTGTTCAAGCGAACGTACCAAATCGCCCTGGAGAAACTTCTGCTCGAACCCAGGAAGCTTGTCGGGTTTGTATGGATGTTTTTCAGGAATGCAGAACCAGTAGTATCGAAAAAATCCTTCTGATACGCCAGGCTCGTGGCAGAGATGTAGAAGCTGATTGGCCTGAGCCCGGCCAAGGGGTCTGGCGGGAAGTTCCGTGAGGCTGCTAAATAGGTCAAAGGAGTCCTTCTTTTCGAGCCAGTCATCGAAACCAAACGAGAATATTTCCAATAACTTCTTTTTTGGGTCTTCTGCTGCCGAAGGGGGAGTACCCGACATTTGTACCTCCCGGTGTAATCTAAGCGGGTAGTCTAAATGGAGGTTATTAGAAATCCCTATAACTAATTCTCGGGATAAAGCTAAATGGTAACGAAGCATCGATGGGTGCATCCGCAAGCCATTCATTTAAATGTCTTTAATTTACTCTTGACAAATTGTAACGGATGCGGTAATCTCTAACTCAAGGTTCTGCTGACAGTGTCCCCGTTTCGCCCCTCCTTACTTCAGTCACCCGCACTGCATCCAGCAACCAATCGATTTTTAACTCCTTTGTTTTCAAATTCTTCTGAGTTGCTATTTTCGCAAGTCCTTTGTCTTCACAACCATCTGCGTTGCCCCCTAGTTTTTTCCAATCGTGCTTCTCTTCAAAAACCTTCCGGTTTGGCCTCAAGCGCTAACTCCTTTATCTACCGCTTTTGCGCCGAATCGCCGGCTAACTCCTTTATCTACCGTATTTACGAAAAACAGGGGGGTGTGGGGGTACCCCTCCGAAGCTCTGCGTCAACTCCGCGCTCTCTGCGCCTGCCCGCCCTGCGGCGGGTCTCAGCGTTATCTTTTTGCCGTTCCTTTCGCGCTCGTTTACCTCGATCCCGGAGGGGCCACAGCGTCAATTCGCCGGGCGCAATCCTGCAAAATCTCTCGTTCCCAGGCCGGACGCCTCGCATTCCGCGGATGCGGCAAGTCCGTCGGGATCCGTCCCGTCAAGTGCAGAAACACTGCCGCAGAATGCTTGTACGCCGGCACCGGCTCGCGAAACGCTACATTCCCCAGATACTGCAGAGCGTCAGACAATGCGTAATACCCCGGATCGCCCGCGCACCACAGCCGGTCGCGCTCCGCAAACTTTTCCGGAGCAAACGTCGCCAATCCCAGCAAATAGTCCGAGCCATACTCGATCATGTTTATTCCCAAATCGTTGCCCGTATAAATCTGAAACTCCGGTCGCTGCGCGTCCCGAAGCGCCAGCCGCTCCAGCTCCACCATCCGCTCCAGCGAAGAATGCTTCATCCCCGCAAGGTCCGGAATATCCATCAGCCGCCGCACCGTCTCCTCATCAAAGATTTCCCCGTTCGGCGCAAACATCGAGCCCAACTCAAACGCCAGCACGCGCGGAAACCCCCGGCAAATCTCCCGATAAGCCGACGCCTTTTCCTCCGCGGACTTTCCATGCAACCGAGCCGTCTGAAACAAAATCGGAATCCCGCCAAGCGCAACAATCCGCTCCACCTCGCGCCGGTACAAGGCAACAACACCACCCGATTGCCCTTCGATATACGCGCCGGCAACAAACGCAACGCCCGTTCCCAGCGCCTCGCGAGTCCAGCGCAGCACCTCGCACTTCTCCGCATCGCTCAAATAATTCACGTAACCCGTATCCATATTCACGGCGTTCATCAGACCCGCGCGCTGCGTCGCAACCAAATGCCGCTGAAAAGCGTCAACAGCAACGCGCCCATCGGATTCAAACGGCAGCAGCGCCGCCGCAATTCCCTGCACTGTGCGCCGCAATTTCCGCCGCTCCATCAGCGCTTCCATATTCATTCGGCTGTCTCCACTCGCGCGCGTTTCGACTTGATCGCGTTCAATTGCACGGACATCGCGGAGCTCTTGTAATGGCTGTCCAGCGGATAACATCCCGAAGGCAATCCATTCCGCGGAGCCGTAGTGCAATCGCTGAACGTGCGGCAAATTCTTTTGTGCTGCACCGCGCGCCCCTGCGCCGCATCCAGAAAGATTTCCGGATATGTTAAAACCATCCGCCCCAATCCGACGGAATCCACCCAACCGTCGCGCAGCGCAGCCTGCGCCGCATGAGGCAGGAAATCCTGCAAATAGCTGTAAGCCGTGCCAACAAAAAGCAAATTCGGAAATCGCCGCTTCAATTCTCGAGTCGCGTTCATCTGTCGTGCCACACCGACCAACGGATCTTCCGGAGGAGCGTATCCATCCGAAGGCGGATACAGTGCCGGCCGCTGAATATGCGGATTGTAGTAAGGACTACCCGCCGTCAAATTCACCAGAAAAATATTCAGCGATTCCAGCAAAGACAAAAACTGAATCGGCTCCGCCAAATCCGGCTGCGTCGGATCGCTCGCGTTCACGCCAAATCCCCACCGGTACGGAATCAAATCCGCATGCGGCTCGGGAATTCCCGGGCCGAGTTGCGTGCCACTTGTCCCATTCGCAGATTGCGCCGGATCGGGATGGAACGGCACAGTATCAAACGCCGAAACGCGAACGCCAATTTTCAAGCCGGGCGCAGCAGCGCGAATCCCTTCCACAACGTCGCGCAGAAATCGCGTCCGATTCTCAAAACTTCCCCCATACTTCCCTTCCCGAGTATGAGCCCCAAGAAATTCATGCCCCAAATATCCATGACAATGTTTCAAGTCGACAAAATCAAAACCAAGCTCCCAAGCAATGCGCGAAGCGCGATGAAACTCCTCGACAATGCCTTCGATTTCCGAATCAGCAAGCACCGGAAAATCACGAGCTAAACCAAGCCGCCGATCCAAAATCGGATGCCGAAACAAAATCTTAGGCTCCGCCCGAGTATGCAAATTAGGTTTGCAGTACCGCCCCGAATGCGTAAGCTGCAACCCAACAAGCAATCCGGAATCGGAACCGGCCGCAAGCACGTGCTCAGCAACAAGCGCAGAACGCAACCGCCCCAGCCCCGAGCGAGTGCGTTCCGCAACAACAAGCTGATGCGGATTCGCCCGCCCCGCGTGAGAGACAGCAACCGCCTCGCCGCCCCAAATTAATTTCGCCCCGCTCGACCCAAAGCGGCGCCAGCGCCGCAAAGTATTTTCCGTCGGATTCCCATCCGCAGTCCCATCCCACCCCTCCATCGGATTGATCGCAATGCGATTTCCAATCCTGATGTCGCCGCGCGAAAGCGGCGCAAATAACGGAGACTCCGCCGCCACAATGTCGGGATCGCAAGGAATTTGCAATTGCAGCGCGCGCAAATGTTCTGCGAACTCGGAAACATTTTTTATGCTGCCCAGGCGCAGAATCCTTGGGGCGGTCACGTGGCTTTCTCGGGTCGAGCGTTCACTATACGGTTTCCATTTCGCTGCGCGGTTCCAGCTTGACAAACAGAGTGATGCTAAAAGATTCTTTGTGCCGCTGTCGAGCTAGTTTCTACGAAACGCTGATTCGAACTACAGCACAAGCAAGCGCGAAGACGCGGCTGAAGTTTGGTGAACTGCGCACGCAAAGGAGATGGCGATGACGATTACGCGACGTGAGATGTGTTTGCTGCTGCCTGGGGCGATGCTGCCGGTTGCTGCGACGCCGGTGGCCGGCGCTAGCGAGCAAGGCGATTCTCTGCCTTCGGCTAGTTATGCGTTCGAAGCGCTGACGGCGCATACCGCGGCTAGCGGGGCGCAGGTACGCGAAATCCTGAAGGGCAAACTTGCCACCGGCGAAGCTCTTGAAACGCATGCGACCACGCTGCCGCCTGGGGCTATGCCGCATCCACCGCACCATCATGTGCATTCGGAAATGTTTTTGGTGCGCGAAGGAACGCTGGAGCTGACCGTGAACGGCAAAACGTACCAATTAGGACCGGGAGGGGTTGCGTTTGTGCGTTCGAATGACGAGCACGGGGTAAAGAATGTGGGCACGACGCCGGCGAATTATTTTGTGGTGGAGATGGGTCCGGGCGCGGCCGGTGCATAGAGTTCACGTGGGATTTAGAGGGAAAAAGATGAGCGGAATGCTAAGGAACGTGCTGTTTGCGATCACGGCGGCTTTGTTGCTGGCGGGTGGGGCCAACGCGCAGTCGAGCTACGATTTGCGGTCACCTAACAATAAGGTGGAAGTAAAAATCCGCACGGCGAATGGCGTTCGCTATGACGTGCTGCTGAACGGCCGGGCGGTGCTGCAGGATTGCACACTTTCTCTGGACGTCGATCACAAGGAATTCGGAGTGCAAGCAAAAGTTTTGAAGCACAAAGAGAGCAGCCATGACGAGGTGCTCGAGCCGCTGGTGCGGCAGAAGTTCGCGAAGATTCGCGACAACTACAAAGAATTACATTTGGATATGGACGGCGGGTACGCGGTGACATTTCGCGCGTACAACGAAGGAGTGGGATATCGCCTGGAAACATCTTTGCCGCAATCGGAAGTGAAGATTTATGGCGAAGAGATGAATTTGAATTTTACAAGCAATGACATTGTTTACTATCCGGAGGAAGAGAGCTTTCTTTCGCATAACGAGCGGAAATATTTGCCGCGGCACTTGGCGGATATCCACCCTGAATATATCGCGACGCTTCCGGCCGTGGTGGACGTAGGAGAGGGCGCGAAGGTGGCTGTTGCGGAATCGGACGTGGAAGAGTATCCGGGCTTGTGGCTGCGCGGCACGAACGGCAACAGCTTGGCGGCGATCTTTCCTCCTTATCCGCTGAAGGAGCACCTGGAGCACGATCGCGATTTGCACGTGGTGGAAAGCGCCGACTATATCGCGATCACGAAAGGCACTCGGACGCTTCCGTGGCGCGTGATTGGCGTTGCTGAGAAGGATGGCGACTTGCTGACAAATCAATTGACGTACCTGCTGGCGAAGCCTTCGCAAGTACAGGACACGTCTTGGATCAAGCCGGGCAAGGTGGCGTGGGACTGGTGGAACGACTGGAACGTCTACGGGGTGGACTTCAAGGCTGGCGTGAACACGGCAACGTACAAGTACTACGTTGATTTTGCGGCGAAGTATGGAATCCCTTACATCATTCTGGACGAGGGCTGGTACAGGAACGGGGACGTGCTGGACGTTGTCCCCGAACTGAACATGGAGGAACTGACTGGCTACGCGAAGCAGAAAAATGTCGGCGTTATTTTATGGGTGCTGTGGAACAAGCTTGACGATCAACTGGAGAAGGCGCTCGACCAGTACGCGAAGTGGGGCATTAAGGGAATCAAAGTGGATTTCATGCAGCGGAGTGACGAGAAGCTGATCAACTACTATCACAAGGTGAGCCGGGAGACGGCCAAGCGCAAGATGCTCGTGGACTTTCACGGCGACCAAAAGCCCGCGACGATGACGCGCACCTGGCCGAATCTGATCAGCACGGAAGGGGTGCGTGGGATGGAGTGGAGCAAGTGGAGCGCGGAGACAGATCCGGATCATGATGTGACGCTGCCGTTCACGCGGATGTTCCTTGGGCCGATGGATTACACGCCGGGGGCGATGATCAACGCACAGAAGAGCGCGTTCAAAGCGATTGGCAGTCGTCCCATGAGCCAGGGCACGCGTTGCCACCAGCTTGCTATGTATGTAGTTTTTGAGAGCCCGCTGCAAATGCTTTCGGATAGCCCATCGAATTATTTGCGGGAGCCGGAGACTATGGAGTTTCTCGCGCCCGTCCCGTCGGTCTGGGATGAGACGAAGGTGCTCGATGGGAAGATTGCGCAGTATGTTGCGGTGGCGCGACGGAACGGGAAGGATTGGTATGTGGGGGCGATGACGAACTGGTCGCCGCGGGAGATGGAGATTGATTTTTCGTTTTTGCCGGAGGGGAAATTCACGCTGCAGGCGTATCAGGATGGCGTGAATGCGGATCGGATGGGTAGCGACTACAGAATGACGAAGACGCAGGTTAATCGCGGGACCAAGTTGAAGATTACATTGGCGCCTGGCGGCGGATGGGCGGGACGGATTACGCAGTAGCGTTCGGGTCGGGCGAAGCGAAAAGCAGATTCCTCGGGCAAACACCGCCCTCGGAACGACAATGCGACGCGATTGTCATTGATGCCGCGTGTGCTTCGACCGATTGGGCTCGGTGACGTTACAGTGGGCACAGGCATGAGTGCCTGTGCTACTTGGAGTGTTCATGGCTCATCCTAAATTGGATTTGAGTGGGAAGACGGCGGTGGTTATTGGGGGGACTAGCGGGATTGGGCTGGCTCTCAATAAGGGATTGGCGTTGGCTGGAGCTAATGTTGTGCCTACCGGGCGGCGGACGGAGTTGGTGCGCAAGGCGGCGGAGGAAGTGAAGACGCTTGGTCGGCGGTCGCTGGCGCAGAGCTGCGATGTTACGAAGGAGGCGAGCATCGAAGAATTATTGAAGGCGGTGCTGGCGGAATTTGGGAGCGTGGAAATTTTGGTGAATTGCGCTGGACGGACGAAGCGCACACCCACGTTGCAGGTTCCGGAGGAAGAATGGAACGGCATTCTGGATACGAACCTGAGCGGGACGCTGCGAGCTTGCCGGGTGTTTGGACGGCACATGATTGAGCGGCGGTATGGGCGCATCATTAATATTGCGTCGATCGCTTCGTTTGTGGCGCTGCAGGAGGTTGCGGCTTATTCGGCGAGCAAAGCGGGCGTGGCTTCGCTGACGAAATCGCTGGCCATCGAATGGGCCACTAAGGGAGTTTGCGTGAATGGGATTGCGCCGGGCGTTTTTCGCACGGAGTTGAATGCGGGGTTGCTGGATGGGACGGAGCGCGGGAAGGAATTTCTGCTGCGCACGCCGATGCACCGATTTGGACAATTGGATGAACTGGCTGGGGCGGCGGTGTTTTTGGCTTCGGATGCGGCGAGTTTTGTGACCGGGCATGTGTTGGCGGTGGATGGCGGATTTCTGGCGAGCGGCGTGAATCAGTAGGATCAGGTCCAAGACGCCGCCGACTTACCGGGAGCTTATCGGCAGGCAAATCGGGTTCAAGGATTACTTGTGGAGTCGAGGTGTGACGCGGTGGTTTAGGTGCAGCCTATCCGTGGCCGACTCTTTCGTCTGTCGGTGCCTCAATAGCTGTACCATGCTTCCGTCTTCACACCCCGCTCATCGAACCGGATATGC